>Ga0116190_1000008_pt1 | contig 203141 bp, 183 predicted proteins | sample AD_JPNTR4_MetaG_FD_89808 | JGI IMG/M metagenome (GOLD analysis project Ga0116190, IMG submission 89808) | Active sludge microbial communities of municipal wastewater-treating anaerobic digesters from Japan - AD_JPNTR4_MetaG | ecosystem: Engineered > Bioreactor > Anaerobic > Digestate | place...
ATAATGAAGTCTAAATCTAACTCAAAGGGAGGTGTTCTCAATCTCCTTCTATTCGATTTTGAATAGATTCTATTTTGATGCATTAACTCTCTCTTGAGTAGATTTAATTTTGATGCATTACGACAACTCCCAAAACATTCATAGGCCTCCGCTTAGATCTCGCTCTATTCTTTCGGCTATATCCAGCAGTTTTTCCGCTATAAAGGCCTTGTTCTGGCAGGCTCTTGAAAATCTTGAATCATTACGCAGCGCGGGAATGCTCGCACCAACTATCTCGAGCCTGTTGATTGCCAGAAGGAGATAGGCTCCATCAAGAAGATGTTTTATCAATCTTGAGGTTCTATCATTCGAAGAGTCGTAAAGGTCGCGCTCCAGATCTCCAAAGAGAAAACCGATTGATTCAAGAATAACTCTGAAGGAGAATAGCAAAATGTTTTCAAGACTATCCAGGGGAAATTCTTCTAGCTTTTTCAAGTCAGACTTCACCTGTGATACCGCGAGTCTGGACTGTTCCTCCTCGCCCAGGTAGGCTCGGAGCTTTTCAGTGGTAAGACCGAAAAGATCGGCTATCTCATCGGCACCGCGTCCCTCTGCCAGAAGTTTGCGGAGATACTCTCTTTTGCTCATTGTATCACCCCGATATAATTATATCTCTCAAGTCTTTCTGATGCAGCAACAAGAGTAAGGTCGAGACCCTTACTCTCGAAAATGAATACTTAGAATGAGGTATTGTAATAGACTATAGGCGGAGGTGGTTCTATGAGAAAAATCCTGCTGTTTGTCTTTCTCATCAATACCATTTTCGTATTGGCAACTGATTATTTCTTCGGGCTGGGCTTTCAGGGTCTGGTAAACGTGAATCACACGAACGGTGAATGGCGGATCAGTATAGTGCCAGTCACATCCCTTTCAAGCGGAGGTATCGAGTCTGGCGGCTTAGTTTTCAACGTGTTGAGAGATCGTGGTTTTGTTTTGGTATCGAGATTATCCCTGAAACCTGTTACACATGTAAGCACCTTTCACTGCGAGGCCATAGATGTTAACACAAAGACGCTCGAGGTTTTTGTGGCAGACGGAACACACGGTTTGAAAATCTACAAGTTCTTCGGCTCGCATCTATACAAACTGGTTCAGACCCTGTCTGTTAAAGGTTGGGTGAATTCCCTAGCCTATCACGACAACTTCATACTCGCCGGAACGGAGGTGGATGGTCTTTTCCTTTTCAAACGAAACCCTGAAGGATTCGAAGAGGTTCAGCGGCTCTTTCCATCTGGAATAGACAGGATGGAAGGAGGTATAACTGTACACGCAATAGCGGCTTCTGGCGAGAGATTTTTTGTCGCCGCCGGAAGTGAGGGCACACTGGTACTGGAGTTTTCCGACGGGCTTCTTCGAGTAACGGGAAAATTGACTACCAATTACGCGCTCGATGTAGCTGTTGGCGACAAATACATCGCTGTGGTGGAACCTCAGGAAAAAGCGGTCTCTTTCTTCGACGTTCTCGATCTCAAACCTGTTGCATCCCTTTATTTCGATGTTTCGCCGGTTCAGGCGGTAATAGCAAAAGACTGGGAAGACGGCAAAGATTATCTCCTCTGTAGGTTCAACGATTCAGTGTCTATAATCGAAGTGGGCGCCTTCCAGGAACTTTTCAGCATGAAAGGCGCCTTCTTCGGTATTGTGAAACCTGTGTACGGTATAGATTAACCCTTTCTTGACGAATATAGGGAAGCACCGCTCACAAAGTACTTCGAAAGAGTTATGAAGAGTATCAAAATGGGGATACTCGCGATTGAAGCTGCCGCCATCATTGCTCCTTCGTTGGTGTGCTTCTCCATGGCGAATTTTACTATATATAACGGTATCGTTTTCATTTCCTCGCTCTGGGAAATAAGTAGCGGCCAGAGTAAGTTGTCCCACTGGCTTCTGAAAGTGAGTATCGCGAGGGTGGCTACGGCCGGAGCGCTGTTGGGCAGTATGATCCTCCAAAAAATACTCAGTTCTCCCGATCCATCTATTCTAGCCGCATCCAGTATCTCGTCGGGGAAGGTTATGAGATACTGCCTCATTAAAAAGATACCGAAAGCGTTAGTCAAAAACGGAAGTATCAATCCTATATAAGTATTCTGGATGTTCAGCGAAGTGGCTACCAGATAAAGCGGTATCATGATCGCCTCGAAGGGTATCATCATTGTCGCCATGATCAGCAAAAAGACGAGATTTCTCCCCTTAAAGGGAAACTTCGCCAGTCCATAGCCGGTGAGGGCCGACAGCAGTACGGTCGTAACCGATACAATACCTGCCACGATGAAGGAATTGAGTATATTGCGGGGGTATATGTAGCTTCCGTCGTTCCCTTTTATCGCCTGCGCATAGTTGTCCAGATAAAGCTCCTCGGGTATCCAGCGATAAGGCATCTTGACAATATCTCTGGCCGGCATCAACGAGGCGGTGAACATGAAAACTATGGGAGACAGTATCAACAATGCGGTGGCTATGAGAAGAGTCCAGATTACTATATCCACAAGCAAAGATTGTCCTTTAATTATCTTCACAATCCACCTCACATATAATCTACTTCTCCACCTGACCTACTGGCTTTGAACTGAAGCCAGGTAAAGAAAAGCATTATGATAAAGAGAATGATACTCATCGCGCTGGCCCTTCCGATGTTATGATCTCTGATCGCCGTGTTGTAGATATTTAGAGTGATAACGTTTATCGGTTCCAGTGGAGCCCCCGATTGCGTAAACAGGTATTGGGTACTGAAAGTCTTCAGGCACTGCAACATAGACATTATCGAAACCAGGACTGTTGTAGGTTTCAAAAGAGGTATCGTTATGTGCCAGAAGTCCTTCCAACCGTTAGCGCCATCTATCATTGCCGCTTCATGCAAACTCTGTGGAATGCTCGCCAGTCCCGTGATGTATATTATCGTGAAATAGCCTATGTACTTCCAGAAGTAAACCAGTATCGTTGAAAACCTCACCATGTTAGCCGATGCCAGCCATTTATAGTCGATACCCTTCGTTCCCAGCAGAAAGTTTGCGCCCGTGTTTGCCAGTCCTCTTGGATCGAGAATCAGCAACCATATCGCCGCGGCAACAACGGAGGAAAGAACGGCCGGTGAATAGAAAGCCATCTGAAAGAACTTCTGGAATCTCTTCCTGGACATTATGAAAGACGCAAGTAGAAGGCTAAAGACCAGTATTGGTATAAAAGTTCCAATTGTGAAGATGAGGGTTGCCTTGATCGAGTTCCAGAAATCGGGAGATTTCAGTAGATACTCATAATTCTCCAGTCCAATGAAAGTAGGGGGCCGCAGCGAAAGCAGCCTTTTTCTGAAAAGACTCGTATATAGGGCGTTCACTATCGGATAAAAGGAAAATACAGCAAAGAAGGCCAACGACGGTAAAACAAAAAACCACCCCCACCGGGCCTTCTTGTGCTCTATCCCTTTCTTTAGAATGCGCTTCAAGGGTGAACCCACTCCTTTCGCAAAAAGAATAAACGGCCCGCCAAAGCGGCGGGCAAGAAATCAATTATCAGTATTGTTCGTCGAGAACTTCCTGAACCTTTCTTCTGAGCGTGTTCAATGCGTCGCGAGACGAAACGTTACTCAACATGACAGATTCTACGGCCTCTTTTATTAGAGATTGGATCTTCGCCGAGTATTCGGAGAAATAGACGACCGTCGATTTCTCAAGGTCGGATATGAAGACATCAGAATATGGATAATTCTTGAAAGTGTCTGATTCCAGCAGCTCTTTCGTAGGTTGAATTATCGCCACTTTTTCCAGATATTCTTCTGGATGGCTCAGCATGAAGGCGATGAACTTCCATGCCATCTCCTGGTTTTCCTTGGGTTTCTGAGCGTTCACCATGTAATAGTGGCCATAGTAATGGGCCGGAACGTAATTCACGGCATTTTCGAACTGTGGGAATGGGACGACCATCCATTCGCGGCTATCGTAAAAAGCAGGGTTGTCGGCCTTGATTCTTGCCAGCTGGTAGAGACCGGTTGTACACATTCCAATATCGTTGTTGTCCATGTTGAAAAGGCTTCTGGCGTTCTTGTAGGTTGGAGATCCGAGATTAAGACCGTTAGGTCCCCATGCGGCCATGAAATCGAGGAACTTCAGCCAAGCCTCATCGTTAACGATCGCCGTTTTACCGTCATCGCTTATCAATTTTCCACCAAGCTGCTCCACCATAGGCATGAAAGCGACCAGATAATAGGGATATCTGAAATCGAAACCTCTTCTGGTTATGATTTGACCTTCTCTGATGGTTAGTTTCTCGGACACTTCAACCATCTCTTCCCATGTTTTCGGATAGTCCTTTTCCGGGTCTAGTCCGGCATCTCTAAAGACCTTCTTGTTCAACAGAATACACCAGTTGGTTATCTCCAGCGGCAGACCATAGATCTCTCCTTCAAAGACTACAGGGTCAAGCGTTCCTGGAAGGTAAGCGTTTATCAGGGCCTCTTTGTTTTCGTATCCGGCGGCTTCATAGTTGACTGGAGCCACACGCTGGTTCACTATATAAGCGTACTCGTCTTCAATAGACATATTGAAGATGTCCGGGCCCTGGTTCGCAGCAAACGCCGTGAGAACAAGCTCCTGGATTTTTGTGGATGACTGCGTCACTCTCTTGATAACCACATTGGGGTACATTTTCTGGAACTCCTCGATGTAGCGGTTTTCGATCAGAGTTCTGTTGGGATCTTCGTGAGTCCAGAACTGCAATTCGATAGTTTTTCCAACAAGCAATGAAATTGGAATGATAAGACAGAGAAACATGACAAAAAGAGAACGCCTATTCATAAAAACACCTCCCGTAAAGTTGGGGTAAAGTACCCCATATCTCTATAATACAACTCTCAAGATGAATAACGAAAAGCGTTTATAGGCTTTTCGAGTCTTTGAGAGGCCTTTGAAAACTATAAATGGAGTGTTATGATGAATTGCGCAAACCGGCTACGAGTTCTTGCAGTCATATAATCAAGATAGGGAGGTGTCTCTTGTGAAGGTTACAATTTTGATCACTGTTCTGATCGTTTCTACAGCACTTCTCGGGAGCAGTTTTCTGGTGAATATAACCCCGCTGTTAAGCGATCAACCTTTTCAATTTCAGAACCAGGCAGGCAGTAGGACTTCCAGCATAGGATACACGGTGATTTCAAACACCGGTTCCAATAGCACGATCGTCGTTCTTGGAGGATGGCTCTTCAAACCTTCGGGAGAGGAAGAAACAATTGAAACCTCTCTGGAAATCTATTCGGAAAACGATTCGTATTCGAAGAAGCTGACGCTTGTACGGGAGGGAATGTACTACACCCTGAAACCGTTGCTCGTATCTTATCCCTCTGGATACTCGTTGAAAGTTATGGGGATCGAAGCCAAGATTTCCACAGATGGAGGCGAAGAAGTGATAGAAGTGAATTATCTTCTTGTCGATCTGGTTGCTAAGGATAGACTTTCCGCAGGAATAGAAATCGGTCTAGAAAAGGAAGGGGAGTTTGTGAGAACACCGCTGACTGGAAGGGAGCCTGTCATAATAATCAAAGCCGGTTCAAAACCAACCGGAGGTTATCAGCTGTCGATACTGAACGTAAAACTCTCTGGCGACCAGATACAGGTACAGGCGAAGTTGAAGAGTCCCGACAAAGACGATTTCGTCACGCAGGCCTTTACTTACCCGTCGATCGCCATCAAGCTACTAGATTTGACGGCCGGAGAGTACAAAATCCTGGTGAATATGGATGTCGAAGTCGATTCTTCGAAAGTGAAAACCGAGCAGTTCTCGGGAACCCTCTACGTCGATTGAGCGAGTCTGCTTATTTTTCTCACATATCCGTCGGCATCGAATTTACGCCTTAATCCGGCCGAGCTCATGTAGCGAACTTTGCCGGTGACTTTTCTCTCGGCCCAAGCCCTGTCGTGCTTTCCAAGACACCACATGACGCCAGCATAGCCGTTGGGATCGCGTCCGTCAAGTTCGTACTTGTCATTTAGATATAGGGCCGTTTCAAGTGCCACTTCCGGAGATTCGCTCCACTCAAGTATCTTTTTTCCCCAGTACATGCGCATGTATCCGTGCATCTTTCCAGTGAATGCCATCTCCATTTGAGCAGCGTTCCAGTAAGGGTCATGCGTGGAGCAGTTTTCGAACTGTTCCTTTGAGTAAATGTACTCTCTCATATCTCCCCTATGTTCGTTCAGCGTCTTTTTTGCCCATACAGGCAATCCTTCGAAACGATCGTAGTTGGGGTTGTACATAGTGAAATTCATGCTCAGCTCCCGCCTAATTATTAACTCTTCCAGATAAGCTTCTTCGCATGGAGATCGCTTTTCGATTACCTTCTTGGCGATGTATGAAGGAGATATCTGACCGAAGTGAAGGTACGGACTCATATTCGATAACACATCGCTGTTCGGGTCGTTCCTCTCCCTGCAGAATATGTCTATTTTGTCTCTCAGAAAACTCTCCAGTATCTCGATGGCCTGCGCAGTTCCACCTTTGAAACTAGAAACCGCCGGGGCGTCGTCCCCGAACTTCAGATCTTTCAAAAAGGTTGACAGAGAAACAGTCTCGAAGTTTTCTATATCAAGAACTTTCGAAAAACAACTTTCTATCGCCGGGCTTTTCGGGGTATCAATCAGTAGACGTTTAATCTTCGGCCTTATAGTGGCTGCACTGAATTCTTCTTTTTTACTTACCTGCCCAACTGGCAGTATAACGTTACTTTCCACTACAAAAAATGGAGATTCGACTCTCCGGGCTATGCTATCTCTCCAGAACAGTTGGTGTCTGAGGTATCCAACATCCGATACCAGAACCGATGCGTTTTTGGCAATTTTTAAAACTTCATCCACCGGGTTTCCAACCTTCGAAAGGAAGGTGATCCCCCTTTCTTTCAGTCTTTTCTCCGTTTCCTCCAGACCTTCCAGCATGAAAGTGAAGCTTCTACTGTTGGCCGAAGGGTATCCCACGTGAAGAACGAATAGAACGAGAAGAGGTAAAGAAAGGTCGTTCGAGATTTCACAGGCATAATCGAGAGCATCGTTATCAATCGCTCTCTGAGAAGCCTGCATCCAGTAAAGCACGAATCTTCCCGTTCTCGAAGAGACATTGTTTAATTTATGAATGCTCTCTTTCCTCATGACTACCTTCGGCGTTTCATTTCGAAGCCCGTCCTTTACCAGAGTCGCTTATCTCCACAAGCTCTTCGGGGTACGGTTCGAAAAAAGTCTGTCTCGCCAAGTATTCATTCTCGAAGGCGACCACGTACGACTTCAATATATGCAGAGGAACGCTCAGGGGAATTTTCGCCTGGCGGTATCTTTCTAGAGAGTCCAGAAAGAATTTCCTTTCCGATGAAGAAAGATATCGTGAAAAGTATCCCAATCCATGCATTAGAACATTTATGTGAGATGTATGTTTCGGTGGCGTTGACATCGCACGGTAAAAATGCGGCGCGTATCGATCGAAGACTTCGTCCAGATCTTTTTTTTCGAGATTTCCGGCTATTCTTCCCATTGTTCTCATCTCGTTCTGATTGTAGGACATGAAGAGCAGCTTGTTGTCGCTCTGAAAATCCACCAAACCCTTTATTGAACGATTCATATTGAGTTCTCTGAATCTGGCCACAGTGAAGAGCGTAGTGAGGAAGTGCTCTCTCAGAACGAAGTTGGTGAGTCTCCCTTCGTCTTCTACCGGAAGGTGGGCGAAGCGGGCGACTACCTCTCCACCGAAAATACCGCTGTCTTTTCCGGTTGCCATAACCTTTCCCACACCTGGGTAGACCTTGACGTCCTTAATGCCGCAGGACGGAGATAAAGCCTTCAGAATGAATCCATCGACGTTTTTGAGAGAAGAGAGAAAGGAAGAGGTGTAGGTGTTCATCTTCTCCGTTACGTCCAATCCGGTGGAAGGCTGAATCAACCTGATCGCCCCACCCATGTCTATCAGCCTGATGGGTGACCTCGGAACGCCGAGTCCTATCTCCACTTCCGGACAGACAGTCGTGTAATTGACGAAGTTGCCCAGAGTGGATACGAATTTGCTGGGCACGGTTTGGGCATTATACCTACAGCTTTCAAACCCCAAGCACCTGCTGACAACAACTTCCGGTCGGACGAATTTATCCATGAAAGCCTCCTGTCGTTCAATAGACTCTGTAATGTTCTGTCTAATTCAGAAAATGCTTCAACTTCTCGAGAAAGAGATGTGGATCTTCCAACATTGGCAAATGGCCAGCACCTGTTATAATTTCCAACTCACTGCCCAGGATATCTGTTTTGAGCCTTTCGCCATCGGCTACCGGCGCTATCCTGTCTTTCTCTCCCCAGATGATAAGCGTCCTAGATTTTATATCTCCAATCCTCTCTGAAAGCGCTCCACTGTCATTCTGCGAATTCAGCCTGTATAGAAAGGCAGGGGAGACATGGTCTATCAGCGAAAAACTCAAATTGAAGAACTCACGGTTGAACTTCGAAACATCTCCTAATTTCTGTCTGAAAGTAAAACGCTGAACCATATAAGTCTGAAAGAAGTACCTCATGAACACATGGTTCAGAAATTCGTTGCCCTCAATAAGAGACGACAAGAAATCCATCTTCGAATATCCCATTGAATCGACCAATATGAGACTCTTCACTCTCTCCGGATAATAATAGGCAAGATTAAGAGCAATTTCTCCACCCATTGAATGACCAAGAATATCGGCTCGATCTATATTGAGAATGTGCATCAAAGCGCTGACAAGATCGGCATAACCCTTTCTGCTGTAATCTCCCTCCAGAGAAGCTCTAGAAAGACCGAAGCCCGGTAGATCGACGGCATAGACTTTCCTAAATGTCGAAAGTTCTTCAACTATTGATTCGAAATCGAAGTGAGAGCCTAAAAAACCGTGTATCAGTATAATCGGATCACCCGCTCCGGAAACTTCGATATACAGCTTTTCTTTTCCAACGGTTATGTATTCTCCATCATGGTCTATGCGTCCCAGGTATATCCTTGCCATTGTAACACTGAAGAGCGCGTGTACTATGATTGCGATCAGTAAAATGAAGAGCACAGTGAATATAGTTTTCAAGACATGCAAACCAAAGCACTCCTTTTTGAATCTAAATGATCATTCATTTCAATTTTATTCTACATTCTCCCAGAAAAGATATTACAATCTATACGGGAGAGTATTCGAATCTTGTTTTCGGGAGGTGCTGTTTTGACTTCAAGAGAGAGAGTCTTTGCGAGAATCGAAGGACGAAGTGTGGATCGGGTACCTAATTTGAATATAATAATGGCTTTCGCGGCGAATTATATAGGCAAGACCTACAGAGAGTACGCCACCGATTTCAGGGTCCTTTGCGAAGGAAATATCAGGTGCTGCGAGGATTTCGGAATAGATATGGTAAGCGCCATTTCCGATCCTACCAGAGAAGTCAACGACCTTGGAGGGGAGGTGATCTTTCCGAAAGATGATATCCCCTACTTCGGGTTTCCACTGCTTTCGACACCGGAGCCGTTGAAGCTGAAGGTGGTAGAACCATCAGTTGGTAAGAGGATGAGCGACAGAATCAGCGCCGTCGATTTTTACAACAATCACGTCTCGGCCGAATACCCGATCCTCGGATGGGTAGAAGGGCCACTCGCTCTGGCCGCTGACCTCAGAACTCCAGTCGGAATTATGGAAGATTTTTTCGAGAGACCTGAGTTCGTCGTGGAGTTACTGGAATTCTGTCTCGAGCAGGAAACCATTTTCGCCCTTGAACAGGTGAAAGCCGGGGCCGATTTCATAGGTATAGGAGACGCAATCTGTTCGGTTATAGGACCGAGATCGTATTCCAAATTCGGACTTCCCTATGAAAAGCTTCTGATTAAGCGTATTCATGAGGCGGGCGCGAAAGTCAAACTCCACATCTGCGGAGATACGACACCGATTCTTTCTTTAATGATAAACACAGGAGCCGATATAATCGATGTTGACTGGATGGTCGATTTCGCTTCGGCGGTAAAATTGGGTGGCGGGAAGGTGTCGATATGTGGCAACTTCGACCCGGTATCGGTTATGTTCAAAGGCAACGTGGAAAAGGTTACCGATTCAGTCGAGAGATGTTTGGAAGTATCCGACAGTAGAACCTTCATTGCTGCCGGTTGTGAGATACCTCGTGGGACTCCTTTTGAAAACATGTTACAGGTAAAAAACGTACTGAAAGCCAGGAATGGATTCAACGCTTGCCCTTGATACGGTTGAGTAGTTTTACAGCCTCTTCTGGTTCGATCAAACCATCCTCGAGCTTCTTTATGATTTTTGAAGCCTCCTGAACCTGGCGGCCGACGACTTCATATCCCAGGCTGGTAACCAGCTCTTCCAGCTTGCTTCTTGCTGTGGGGTACGAAATGTTCAGCTCTTTCTGCAACTCTGAGAGATTTCCTCTGTTCTTGATGAAAACTTTGAGAAAGTCAAGCATCTCTTCGGAAAGTGAGACTATCTCATCCTGATAGAAGTCCCCTCTTATGGTTATTTTGCATGAAGGACATGTGTATTCAGTTATCTTGAGTTCTCCATCGCAAACCGGGCACTTGGTCAGTCTTCTCTTCAATGATAGCACTCCCATTCTGGTCTGCAAATAGCACAAATCAGTACTTGTGTTCACTATACCAGTTTTCAAAGTGGAAAGTCAATATTTCGAGGGTCAAGCAAACAATAAAATCAGCATGTATCGATAGTATAAAACCCAATCATGGAATCTTCAGCAAAAATAAGAAATAATAGGTCATTTATTTCAAAAAACGTATGCTATAGATAAAATACATTTCAGTATTTTCATTAAAACATACATATTACATATCTAAAAGGCAATTAAAAGTTGTTATTTTTACTATGCAGTTCAATAATTTTCTCTATTATTTTGAATACTGTCGATGAGGCTACCAGTCCTATGACAATGCCAGAGGCGCTGGAAAAGGTCAGGTAACTGTACTCAAAGGCTTTGAAGAGATCTTCGGACATGAAGTTCTGCATAGCGTAGAAGGCCGAAGAACCTGGAACGAGTGGAACTATTCCTACCACTATGAGGGGCTGAAGTGGCAAGTTCTTAAGCGTAGCTATTAACCTAGAAAGAATCCCTATGATCAACGATGAAAGAAAAACCGAGAGGGCAAGTCCCAGCAATCCCAAGGCTAATTCATAGACCAGCCAACCGAGTGCGGCAACGCACGAGGCGATAGGTATTATGCTAGTAGGAACGCTGAATATAACGGCAAATCCCGCTCCAGCAATGAACGAGGCCAGTACTCTGAAAATCAAACCAGACCACCTGCCACGAAAAAGGCCGAACTGGCTCCAAACACCAGAGATACTAGTATGAGTATCGCTTCCGTGAATTTCGAACTGCCAGACACAAGGTTCCGGTTGGCCAACTCGAGAATCGAGTTCGTTATAATAATGCCAGGGACATAGGGCATTATCGAACCGATTATTATTTTCGAAGAATTCAGATTGAAAAAGAAACCGCAGAGAACTGCCAGAATGGTAGTCATGAACCCCGCCAGAAAATCTATCAACATTCTGTTGGAAGGCATCAATGAAAGCAAGAGAAAAATCGGAGCGGTTATCACGCCAGAAAACAACGATTCAAGTAGATTACCTCCAAACATGTATGAAAAAGCCATTGCTGCGATACCCGAGCAAAAACTCCTCAGTAGAAGAGGATAGCGCTCCCTGGTTGATTCGAGAAGTTTCAGACTCTCAATGATATCGACCCAGGAAGTTTTGTCGTTGAGGTATTCCTGTAGAAGGTTTCTGTAAGAGGTTATTCTATAAAAATCGGGCCGCTCAACTTTTATCCGCTCTATCCTGGACCAGCTTCTCCCGTCCAATTCGACGAGAGATATGTGAATTACTGTGGGAGTTGAAGCTACCTCGGTCTTGAAACCGTTCTTTTTCCCGATCGATTCAAGCGCCATTTCAACATCGGTTGCAGAACCGCCGGAACTCACAATTCCCCTCCCGAAGAGAATCATCATGAAAAGCACATCTTCAGGTCTCATCACCATCTTCTAAACCTCCCGAAGACAATACTACCACCCATACGATCCTCAGTGGGAGCTGCAGGAAATCACTCTATTATCTTTTCTTTCGTCTCAACTCCAAAAAAAGCCACTACTATCGCAGCCATAACGCTCATGGCCGACATGAAGAGCATAACGTACAGAACGTCGCCAGTACGGCTCATAAAGAAACTCGTGAAATACGGGGCAATTATGCCGGCCGTTCTGGCCATCACTCCGGAAGTACCGTTTCCCAATCCCCTCATCTCTGTAGGATAGAGTTCCGGTGTATAAGCATAAACCATTCCCCAAGTTCCGAGAACGGACATAGAAATCAGAACGCTTGCGAATATCAAAAAGCTTGAACTCGTAACCAATCCCATTATCAGAGCCGAAATCGCGGTAGCAACGAAGAAGAAAGTCAGGGTGGTTTTTCTTCCAATCCTCTCTATCAATAAGGCAGCCGTCAAGTAACCCGGAAGCTGCATGATGAGCATGAAAAAGGTGTACCACAGCGATGATACAGGCGTTAATCCCTTAGAAGCGAATATCTTAGGTGCCCAGGTATAGATACCGTAATAGACAAAACTCACCGTAAACCAGCTGAACCATATCATGACGGTTCTTCTTGCCAGACCTCTCTTGAATAAGCTGAGAAGGGGTTGTTTCTCCCTTTCGTGCATCTCCACTTCTTCACTTATGGAGGTTCTAAGTATCTTTTCCAGGGCTTTTTTTCCCTTCTTCATGAACTCATACTTGGGGCTTTCCGGAAGGAAGAGACCGATCATTATCAGGGGCAGTCCGAAAATAAAGAGAAAATAATATGACCACTGCCAGCCCAAGTAATCAAGCGTGATCATAGTGAAGGCTCCAACCATTATACTTCCAAGAGCCCAGCTAGATTCGAGAAGTGTGAGGTAAAGTCCCCTTATCTTTATCGAAGAAAACTCCGTGAGATAGGCGTTGACAACGGGAAGAAGTCCACCGTAACCCAGTCCGGAAAGAAATCTGAATACCGAAAAAAGCCTCATCGATGGAGCCAATCCCGTGATGCCTGTTCCAACCGTGGCGAGTATCAGTAAACAAAGATTGGTCCACTTTCTTCCAAACCTATCGGATATCGCTCCCGATACCAGAGCACCCACCAACATGCCGATGAAAACAGAGCTCGCCATGGTCGTCTGGTCTCCCTGTGTTCCGGAAAGTCCTTCGATAATCGAGGGAAGCGTCAGCGAGGTGATCATAACCCCTCCCGCAACTAGCATCCATTCGAGTGAAGTTAAAACGAGCAGTTTCAATCTCCTTCCAGAAGAAATGCTTCTTTGTATAACCTCGTCGATGTTCACGAACCCACCCCCCTGACAGCCAGATATCCTTTCTTTTCAAGCGTTGCCCTGATTTTTTCAAGATCGTCTTCGGAATCTGCCTCAATCGTATGTAGATGAACACCGTCCTTTGAAAGCGCCAGGAGAGGAACAGCCTCGCTGGACCTAAGAGAGGCGATGAATCTATTCAGGTCATCGAAGTCATGTAGATTCAACACTCCCCGAATCTCTCCATAGACCGGGTGCATTATTATCACATCTATCACAGCTCCACCTTCCGATAGAATCGTGGATAGTTCGTCCACTATATCAGAATTTCCGTGCTTTACCGACAGAGTCATTCTGCACTTTTTTTGTGAAGATAGAGAGTAACCTTTCTGGCCGGATTGAATCCTGTAACCCTGTTCGCGTAGTTCTTCAATATCTTTGACAATCATTTGTCTGCTGACGCCTGTCAACCTTGCCAACTCGCTTCCGCTGACCGTACCGCTCGAATTCTGGAGAAGCTTCGTTATTTTCATCAACCTGGTCTGTTTGTTCACCATCTATCCTCCCTTTACAGATTGTAGCAGCTACTTTACACTACATTTTAAAAGAAAAAACGCCCCTTGTCGAGGGGGCGGTGTAACAACTAGCTTTAACTCTGGTGGCAAGGGACGGAATCGAACCGTCGACACACGGATTTTCAGTCCGCTGCTCTACCTGCTGAGCTACCTCGCCATCAATCTGGTGGAAGCGACAGGGATCGAACCTGTGGCCTTCTGCTTGTAAGGCAGACGCTCTTCCTCTGAGCTACGCTTCCACCACTGGCGCCCTCACGGGGATTTGAACCCCGGTCGCCGGCGTGAAAGGCCAGTGTCCTAGGCCACTAGACGATGAGGGCGTAAGCACGTAATTTATATTACACTATTATGCTTCTCCGGTCAAGGCCCTGAACGGAATTATCCGCACCGACATCAGCCCATCGACCGTTTCGGCTAAACTTTAAGAGCTGTTTTTCGTGATAAAATCTTGAAGAAAGGAGTGATCTGTATGCCAATAGACTTCAGAATGACGAAAAAAGGATTGATTCTTCTTATTGATTCTTACAGAAGTGTCGAAGAGTTACGACAGGACATAATGAGAAAGTTCTCTGATGCGAAGGATTTCTTTTCTGAAGGGGACGAGATATCCCTGATGCTCACGCAGGAAACCAGTAAACCAGACGATATAGTCAAAATCGTATCTTTGTTGAGCGATCTCGGAGTCCACGTGAAGGATATTCTCGTCGGAAGTATGGAACAGAAAGATGTCAAAGTCGGTCAGAAATATGACCTTGTTAGAGAAAAGATCACGGAAGTCAGAGGCGCACAGATCATCCGGAGAAACTTGAGATCAGGCCAGATCGTTGTTCATAATTACGATGTAGTTATCGTTGGCAATGTTCATCCTGGCGCGGAGGTGATCTCGGGAGGAAGTATAGTTGTCTTTGGAACTGCCCGGGGAGTCTTGAGGGCTGGATACTCCCAGGGTGAAGAAGGTATCATAGCCGCTATCGATCTCTCACCTTCTCTTTTACAGATTGGAAATTACATAACACAGGAATATGACCGCTTCGATGTCCCGTCGGTCGCCCACGTGAGAACGGGTAGAATCGTAGTCGAAGAGGCAGACAACGTCAAGTTCGAAGTAAAGGGGGGAACAAATTGAACACAGCTCGACTATTGATCGAACTTTCGAACGCTTTCGGACCTGTAGGTTACGAAGACAGAGTTCATGAAGTGATAAAAGCCGAATTGAGCCCATACGTGGATGAGATCTACAGAGACGAGATCGGCAACCTTATCGCCGTTAAAAAAGGCAGTTCCAGGAGGGTGGGGGTCTTCACACACATAGATGAAGTCTCTCTGGTGATATCGGCTATAGATGAAAGAGGGTTTGCCAGATTCGAATCTCTCGGAGGAGTCGATCCGAAGATACTGATTTCTCAGAAAGTCAGGATTGTTTGTCGTGACGGGAAAGAAAGGAAGGGCGTTATCGGAATGCTGGCCCCGCATCTTCAAAAACCCGGTTCGAAAGGAGATGTGCCTTCCTTCGATGAGCTCTTCATAGACGTTTCCATCAATCAGGATTTCGATAAAATCGATATAGGCGACCTCGCAGTCGTAGACTTCGCGGCTTTTGAGATGGGCGAAAAGGTTTCGGGAAAAGCTCTAGATGACAGAGCATGTGCTGCGATAAGTATAGAGACAGCGAAACTTCTATCAAGGTACAGAGAACACCCTACAGTTTATTTTATATTCACCACACGTGAAGAGGTCGGGGCTATGGGTGCCAGAGCCGCAGCTGAAGCTCTTGAATTCGATCTGGGTCTCGCCATGGATGTTACGCACCACAGCAAAGAAGATGGAATTGAAATGGGAAATGGACCTGTGCTAACTGTCGGAGGGCCTAACATTCACAAAGGCTACTTCAAGAAACTCGACGACTATGCTAGAAAAAACGGATTTTCGGTTCAGTACGATTACGGTTCTGGACACACCGGAACAGATGCCGACGTTGTCCAGTTGGCAGGAAATGGAACTCCAACTTTACTTCTTTCCCTTCCCCAGCTTTTCATGCATACTCCGGTAGAAGTGGTTCAAGTGTGCGACATTCTAAATTCGGCCAGACTACTTTCTGGATTCTTCTGTTCACTCGAGGAGGTTGAGGCAGTATGAAACTCGAAAGACTTTGCAGACTTTGTGAACTCCCCGGGGTTTCGGGATTTGAAGAAAAAGTTGCCTCCTTCATCGAGAAAGAGATAGAGGGAAAGGTCGATGAGCTCTGGAAGGATTCGGTAGGCAACGTAATTGCTATAAAGAAAGGGAACGGTAAAAGCTCCAAAAGATTGATGCTTCTGGCCCACACCGACGAAGTCGGCCTAATGGTTAAGAGAATCAATGAAGACGGATCCCTCTCTTTCACTGCCATAGGTGGTGTCGACCCAAGGGTGCTGATGGGAAAGAAAGTCTTCGTAGGCGAGGAAATGTTGCCAGGCGTGATAGGTTTCGAGGCGATTCACACACAGGAGAGTTCGACACTGTTGAAGACCCCCTCCATGGATAAACTGCGCATCTATCTAGGCTATCCAAAGAAGGAAGAGGCCCAAAAGAGTCACAAGATCGGAGATCCTGTCTTCTTTTCCACCGCTTACGAAGAGGTTGGAGAATATGCTGTGGCCAAAGCCTTCGATGACAGAACCGGTTGCGAAATTCTTCTGAGAGTCCTGGACGATGTACAGGGTCTCTCTCTGGATTACGATCTCTGTTTCGCCTGGGTCGTTCAAGAGGAGGTTGGACTTAGAGGGAGCGGAATAGCTGCGAGGCAAATCAAGCCCGACGCTGCACTAGTTTTCGAGAACACCACTGCCGGAGACAATCCCGAACTCCCGGAGTATCGCTGGGCTACAAGCCTGGGTATGGGACCGGTTTTAACTTTTGCACACAGCGGCCTGGTTCTGGACAGAAGGATCTTCGACACCATCGTCGAGACAGCCAGGAGAAATTCGATCAAATTCCAGTACAAGAGGCGGATAGCCGGAGGTACAGATGCCGGACGTCTGGCGAGAACCATGTCGGGAATTCCTGCCGGCGTCATTTCAACCCCATCAAGATATATCCACTCACCGACTTCGATAATAAACATAAACGACTTTCTTGGAGTAGCAGAGCTTGCCAGCGTTCTGGTAAAAGAAGGGAAGGTGCTTTAGATGAAGGAATTGATAAAGAAACTGGTTGAAATAAGTTCCCCAAGCGGAAGAGAAGATGCAATAAGAGAGGCCATCACGGAGGAAGTTAGAGATTACGTCGATGAATTAAGGGTCGATGCACTGGGGAATCTGATATGCATGAAAAAGGGAAAGAGTGGAAAGAAGCTGCTCCTGGATGCCCATATGGACGAGATTGGGGTGGTGGTGACCCATATCGACGATAAAGGCTTCTTGAGAATCGATATGCTCGGAGGCGTTTCACCGTACATGCTTCTGGGTTCGAGGATAATTTTTGAAAGCGGTGCTTACGGAATTGTGAGCACCGAAGGTGAATCGGCCAGAGAAGCTGGCGAAATAATGAAGAACCTTGACTTCGACCACATTTTCGTAGATATCGGAGCCTCCAGCAGAGAAGAAGCCGAAAAGTTGGCGCCGATCGGTACCTTTGGTACTTACGATTCGAAGTTCAGAGATCTAGGCGAGAAACTCGTCTCCAAATCCATGGACGACAGGATAGCCTGCGCTATTTTAGTACAGACGATAAAAGAACTCAAAGAGCCGGCCGACGATGTTTATTTCGTATTTGCCGTCCAAGAAGAGGTTGGAATAGTGGGAGCCAGCGTTGCGGCATTCGACATAATGCCGGATATGGCTATTGCGGTCGACGTAACGGCCGGACCGGATACTCCCAAGTCTTTCAAAAGAATGGGGTTTAAGCTGGGAGCTGGACCGACTATAAAGATAAAGGATCGTGGAAGCGTCAGTTCCTCCAGAGTAGTATCTAGATTGAAGGAAGTGGCAGATATACGTTCTATCCCGGTTCAATACGAGGTCCTTATCTTCGGTGGAACCGATGCCAGGGGATATCAGGTCACTGGGAAAGGGATCGCGGCCGGAACGGTTTCCGTACCGACCAGATACGTCCATTCACCAAATGAAATCGTAGATTACAACGATGTTCTCAACACAGTCCGTCTCTTAAAAGCACTTGCCGAAGAAGGAGTCTAGAGAAGGCTAATGAAAAGAGTCACTTTCACCAGTGAATCTTCAAGCAGTTGTCAGCTGATTTACGGTGAAAAGTTGCTGGAAAGGGTGCCAGAGTCTTTAAAAATACTCGACTCAGGCGCGCGCAAAGCACTTCAAATACATCCTGAAGATGAGTACCTGATGCCCGGTGGAGAACACATAAAGTCTATAGATCGTGTTCTGGAAGTCTATCAGGTACTCAGAGCCTCGGGAAGAAGAGCGGTAACCGTCATAGGTGGAGGTTCGCTTATCGACCTGGTCGGTTATGCGGCATCAACCCACGGAGAGGTCGACAGGCTCTTCCTGTATCCAACTACCACCGTCAGCCAGATTATGCCACCGCTCTCTGGTTTCAGTATTAACTTCGAGTTCATCAAAAATCTATTGAAATCTTGCGGACTCCCCGACAGGGTATACGTGGATACCGACCTGACGTACGACACCATGTATCGGATACATAGAGGGGAGATCTTTTTCCCGTTGCTGGTGGCTTACTCATTGGATGAACGCCTGTTCAAATATGTCCTGAACCATATCATTTCCGGTGATGAGGTGACGCGCGAACTTTGGGGCGATATCATTTACTCGGCGTCTTCGATCTTCGTTAAATCGATTGGCAGTTCCAGGACGGTTGTCGGATGCTGGGTGGGTGATCTCATACAATCGGCTTCAAGGTTGAGAACAGAATACTCCACCGCCCTGATTTACGGAGCTATACTGGAACTTCATATTGCGAGAACCTCCGGACTGATGGATGGCTCTGGAAAAGACGACCTTTACGAGGCGTTGAGGGTTCTGGGCAAACTTGACCGATCTATGAAGATCGATGTTAGCTCTCTAGTCGACCTGGTAAACCAGAAGGGCGGCGTGAAGATCGCCCTGCCCGCCAGTTCGGGCGAGAGCTCTCACTGGATAACGGCAAGGGATTTTGAAACGCTGGTCAGGGATAGACCCTGGATGGAATTTGGGAGTGTTTTATGAGTGGAGAATCACATGATGTAATCGTCAAGATAATGATTTTAATCGTGCTCGCCCTCTCCGGCATAGTTTTTACACTTGCCGGTTATGCGATACTTCTCAGGGAAGAGAATAAAAAGTACGATCTTATAATTGAAGAGATAAGAAGTTCGGTCCTTCCCGGTTTATCAGGCGAGGCGAGCCCAATAGAGCTTCCACCGGTCGTACAGGGCGTGACAGAAGTACCGCGCGATGTTCAAAAGATCCCGGTAGAACAGCATTTCTTTCTCGAAACCTTCGACTACAGGAAACTCATCCTAAACTCGTTCGATTTCCTTGTCGAAGGATCGGGTTTCAGTTTTGTTGTAGTTGAACAGGATGTAGCTTTCAAGTTATGCGTCGAAATGGGGCAGGGGAAGTATTTCATCACTAGGGTAAACGACATGTACGGAGTAATGTTTATTGGCAACAACCCTCTCCCCGGACTGTACGAATCAAAGACTGCCTACGGTGTCCAGCTGGTCTCTCATACGATTTCCGATGGAATAGCACCACAGGTAATTGACCTGAGGAGTGAGGGATATCCTGCATGTGTCTATAAATCCGTTACCACTGACGGGAGAACATTCTACGCTGCCGTGTTGGGAATCTTTCCCGATGCGGCAGCTGCGAGAGAGTACTCCAACTCTTTGGATGTACAATCACTCCAGAGAATAACTGGCTGGAACATCACCGATAGGTTTCCCAGACAGTTGAGATGAGAAGGTTATCGATAAAAGAGATTCAGATAATTGGTTCTGTAACCGTTCTAGTATTAATAGGATTTGTAGCCGTTTCGGGCAATCTCAGGTCCATTCCCGATACGAAAGACCCGCCGGAATCCGTTAAAACCGTGGCCTTTCCGCTGGATCTCAATGTATCTACCGAAGAGGAACTGGATTTACTCCCTGGCATAGGACCCTCTAAGGCGAAAGCGATCGTAGAATACAGAAAGGCCAGCGGGGGGTTCAACGATGTGGAAGAGTTGTTGAACGTTAAAGGAATAGGTGCCAAAACGCTCGATAAGCTTAAACCCCTGATTAAAGTTGGGGAAATCTCCGGGAGAGAGGTTGAGGTCGGACCTGAACCTATCGACATAAACACGGCCCCGCTTGAGGAGCTCAAAAAGATCCCGGGAATCGGTGACTCCAAGGCGAAAGCCATAATCGATCATCGTGAAAAGAAAGGAGAGTTTGTATCCGTTTCCGATCTCCTCTCCGTACCGGGTATAGGTCCTTCGAACATCGAGGCGATTCTGGAGTGTATAAAACCGTTAGAAGTAGCGATAACCGGTTCCGGGAAGATAAACGTAAACACCGCAAGTGAAAGCGAACTCGAAAGACTTCCAGGAATCGGACCGGTTCTGGCTTCGAGAATAGTGGAGTACAGGAAGAGTAACGGTCGCTTTTCTAAATTCGAGGAGTTGCTTGAAGTCAAGGGGATAGGTGAGAGTATCTTGAAGGATATAAAGGAGCTGATAGAATTTTGACGCTCGTACACGTCTGCTGTGCGCCCGATCTGTTGAGTACGGTTTTAAAAAGGGAGCTCCCGGAGGCCGTTTTCTACTTCTACAATCCCAACATCTTCCCCGAAAAGGAATACGAAAAACGACTCGAAGCCTTCAAAACAGTCTGTCGGAGGTTAAACCTGAACTTTATGGAGGGACAATACGATCCGGAAGAGTTTTCAACACTTTTCGAGAGATACTTCGATGAGGAAGAAGGCGGCTCCAGATGTAGAAAGTGTGTTGAGATGAGGCTTAAAAACGCCGCCATGACGTCGGGAAAGATAAATGCCAAAGTATTCACCAGTACTTTGCTTGCCAGTCCAAGAAAGTCTATAGACACGATAAATTCGATCGGAAGGGAAATAGGCAATGCTTATGGAATCGAGTATAAAGGTGGCAATTTTAGAACCGGCAGAGAGGAAATAAAACCGTATCTTGAAGGTATCTACGTTCAGAACTACTGCGGCTGCGAGGCCAGCCTCATAAAATCCAAAAAGGACAGAGAAGAGCGAGAAAGAAAGGATTTTGAACTCCTATTAGGAAAGTTCCGGGATCTCGCTTATCTGTGGAGGTACAGGGGGCGTTCGATAGAGTTTGAAGAGATACCCATAAGAGACGAAAGCTCTCTGAAGGAGTTTCTGGCCATTCTAAAACCTTCAGGTCTGCTGGTGAAGGAAGGGTCAGAGCTGTACGGAAGGAATTGGCTGAAAGCGGGAAAGTACAATTGCAGGATACTCAGGGAGTCTGATAGACATGGAGAATCTGGCCAGAAAAATTAGAGAGCTTGGTGAGACCTGCGGGATGGTCTTTCGAGTAGTCGATAAGAACGGGAAATCCTTTGAAGAAGGTTACGATCTTGAGGAGATACCACCTCTTGTTATCGCTCTCTCGAAAGCCACTGGTTCCAGGAGTTCTACCTTGAGAGGCGGTGTTCCGTTGACCGCCGTTTATCTGGATGGAATGAGAAACGAGTGCTACCTTATAGTTGTAGGCGAATTTCGTGAAGACAACGCCTTCCGGTTGCTCAAACACATCGCGGAGTCTTTCGAGGTGAGATTGTGACAAAGTTTTGTTTGAGAATAGATAAATCACTGGATCTAGATGCCACACTCGATTGTGGGCAGACCTTTCGATGGACCGCCAGAGATGGCTGGTGGACAGGAATCGTAAGGAATACCGTGGTCCGGCTGAAGAAAGAAAGGAACGAACTCAGAGTTAAGGCCTCTTCTGATAAACTGTTGGGAAAGGATATAGACCTTGGATTGATCTCGTATTTTGGACTTGAAGACAATCTGGAAGAGATACACATAGATATCGAAAAGAAGCTCGCCTCGATGAACTCCAAGGTTTCGATTATATCTAAAAAGGCTCTTGAAGAGGCGCGGGGACTGAGAATACTAAGACAGGACCCCTTCGAGATGTTGGTCGAATTCATACTTTCCACAAGAAACAACATCCCCACAATCAGAAAAATGAGCGACGGTCTATCGGCGATCTTTGCCGAAAACATGGTGGAGTTCGAAGGGGAAACCTTCTTTCTCTTCCCTAACCTGGAGCAGGCCAGACATATCGAGCAGCAACGGCTTGAAGAACTGAAAATCGCTTTTAGAGTACCCTGGTTACTCAAACTATTTACACTCGAATCGGAAAGTTACTTCGATTCGATACGCCACCTACCTCTCAACATCAAACTCGATGAACTGATGAAGTTCGACGGTGTCGGCTATAAAGTCGGGAGTTGTGTAACTCTCTTCGCATACGGAGAGTTGAATTCCTTTCCCGTCGATATATGGATATCGAGAGTGATGAAGGATCTCTTCGAAGTTTCGGGAAGTACCAAAAAGGTCATGGAATACGGTATGAAAACTTTCTACCCATACGCCGGGTATTATCAAGAAGCGCTCTTCAGATACTACCGAAAAAAAGGAAGGAAAGAATGAAGGTAAGGGTCACGGGTGGCGGTCTGGCTGGCTCCGAAGTGGCACTGAGTTTGGCCGAGATGGGTATCGAAGTCGAGCTGTACGAGATGCGCCCCTCTGTGAGCACTGGTGTGCATCAGAGTGATTCTTTCGCTGAACTCGTTTGTAGTAACTCTTTGAAGTCCGAATCGCTCGATAACGCCTCCGGGCTTCTAAAAGAGGAGGGCATCAAGCTCGGATCGAAGTTACTCGAGATAGCTCACCGACACAGAGTCCCTGCGGGAAAGGCTCTTGCAGTTGACAGGGTTGGGTTCTCACGAGAAGTTACAGATCTTATCGAATCCAATCCATTTATAGAGATACGTAGAGAAGAGGTCTCCTCTCTGGATCTTCAAAGGGTAGTCAACGTAGTGTGCACCGGTCCGCTCACCTCCCCGAAGCTTGAGAAATTTCTGAGACAGTTATTTGGAGAGCACCTATTCTTCTTCGATGCCGTCTCGCCCATAGTTGAGGCCGGGTCGATCGATTTCGAAAGAGGTTTTTTCGCCGACAGGTATTCCGAGGAAGGAAGCTACCTCAACTGTCCACTAAACGGCAAAGAGTACGGCGATTTTTGGAAAGAGCTGGTAGGGGCAGAACTCTCTGAGATGGAGAATTTCTCGGACAGATATCTCTTCGAGCGCTGTCAGCCCGTTGAAGATATAGCCAGAAGCGGTTTCGATGCACTCAGATTCGGCCCGATGAAGCCTGTGGGTCTGATTGATCCCTCCAGCGGAAAGGAACCCTTCGCCGTCGTTCAGCTCAGAAAGGAGAATTCAAGCGGCTCGCTAATGAGTCTTGTCGGATTCCAAACCAGATTGAAATGGGGAGAGCAGAAGAGAGTCTTTTCCATGATTCCGGCCCTGAGAAACGCCCAATTCGTTAGGTACGGAGTCATGCACAGAAACACTTACCTCAACTCGCCGCTCCTGCTGGACAAAAGCCTCGGCTCAAAGCAGCACAGTGGACTTTTCTTCGCTGGCCAGATTACCGGTCTCGAAGGCTACGTAGAAGCGATCGTCTCTGGTAGGGTAGTGGCATTAAACGTGGAGCGTTATCTGAGAGGGGTAGGTGGACTTTCAATACCTGAGACAACGATGATTGGCAGTTTAATAGAGCATGTTACGATTTCTGGAAGATCTCCCCTCAAACCTGTTTATTCCAACTTCGGTCTTCTTTCACCTGTCGCCTGTCGTGAAAAAAGAGAAAGAAACAGGGAAAAGGTTTCCAGAGCGAGAAATGACATGGACTTCTTTCTGAAGGAATGGAGGTCTGATAGAAATGATACTGAAGAGTAAACCGATCTTCTCTCCTAGACCATGGGGAGATCGTCAGTTGAACGAGCTATATAAAGTCGATACACAAGATCCGGTGGGAGAGGTCTGGCTCCTGTCAGACTTTCAGAATATGAGGACTGAGCTTTGCGAAGGAGAGAGGTGTATCTACCCGAACGATCTGACTAAAACTCTTTTCCACAAAGATCTCCCGAGGTTTCCCCTGCTGGTGAAGTACATATGTGCCAACGACTGGCTCTCCGTTCAGGTCCATCCCGACGATGAACTGGCAAGATTTCTCGAAGGTGAGCCCTGGGGTAAGAATGAATGCTGGTATTTCCTTCAGAATGGAAGAATCGCAGCTGGAATAACCAGACCGGAAAAGCCCCTCGAAGATCTCAGAAACGACGATCTCAGGATACTGACACCTGAAAGGGGAGATCTCGTATGTTTACAGGCCGGTACTGTTCACTCGCTTGGGCCGGGTTCGAAAGTGATAGAGGTTCAACAGGCTAGCGATATGACCTACAGGATCTATGACTGGGGAAGAGGAAGAGAGCTTCACCTGGACAAGGCCAAAGTCGCCACAAAAGCCGCTGCCTCAGCTATCGTGATTGAAGAGATGAAGAAATTCGACTGGAAGTATTTCAGCATGGAACTCACCAGAAAGGTCGAAGGCAGTGGGATAGTCATCACACTCTCAGAGACGCTCGAGCTCTACGTATTATTGGACGCCCGGAAGGAGTTCCCTGAAGATGTTCTCTTCGTTCGTCCGGGAAATTTCTGGGGTGAATCATTTTGAAACTCTATACGATCTTTGCGACAATTCTTATTTGCACGGCCGTTTTCGCCTTTGAAAATGCCGGGATTATCCTTTCGAAGGACTATCTTGAACGGGCGCAGTATTTAGACATTAAAGAAATCGATTGCAGAGCCATTTTGACGATAGCTGTCGGTCTGAAATTCAAGGAAACTATACAACCCAATTACAAGACATGGTTCACTAATTTGAAATCTTCGCTCGCGGGCGCCAACCTTCCGGACGATATCGCTCTTTCCCTGGCCGTGGTCGACTCTATGGTCTCCACGTCAACGGTTTCGGCTTTGAATATGCTCGGAACACTTACCAATCAGGGACCTTTGCTGGAAGCGGTCTCGTTGAGGCTCCATTATTACGACTGGCTTGAAACTTCCGATCCACGTTCATCAAAAATAATCAACTCGCTGGCCGTTGAGATACTCGGAAGAGATTCCGGTCAATACCTTCCCCACAAAGTGATGCTAGAGCTTTATTCCAGCTCGAGTTACATGAATCTTGAAACCTTGAAAGAAGTCAGGAAAGGAATATTTGAAAACGGTCTCGGGCCTCTTTTGGGATCGGACTTGATTGAGAGCGAGTTTTCGGCCGGAATGTTCGAAACAGTCATAGAGGACTTTCACTCTCTGGCACTCAATGATCCCATTTCTATCTATTATGCGGCAAACGCTTACCTGAGAACGGGAAAAGATGGTGAAGGGATAAAGATGCTGGAAAGCTTAGATCTGGGTAAGCTTCCACCCAAGTTGGCATCCAGCGCAGCACTTGCACTGGGGGACGGGCTCTTTCGGGAGGGAAGGATGTTGGAATCGATCGAACTGCTTCAGCAATCTATTCGCTTCTGGCCCGAGAATTCCAGGGCGGTGAGAAACCTCGGAATGGCCTACTACGAGATGCGTGACAGGGAGTATTACGATCTCGCGAGGTTTTACCTCCAACTGAGTGGCTACGAGGCTTTCGACGAATCTGTTTCTGCCGCTCTCAAAGAGTTGAGGCGCCGTGTCATCTTAGAAATGGTTCTCGTTACAGTAGTTCCGATCGGTGTAATAGTCGTCCTCGCCTTATTTCTGCTAGAATACATTAGTAAGAGAAGAAGGGCTTCACAGATGGAAAAGGCTTTGAGAAACGATGGAGGTTCTGATGGTGATAAAAGTTCTAGATAAAGGCTTTGTAGAACTAGTAGAGATTCTAGGTGACGATAACAGTGTCGTTCAGGCGGCAAGAACTAGCTATGGAAAGGGATTGACAAACCCCGAGAGGGACAGAAAGTTAATCAATTATCTTATGGAACACGGCCACCACTCGCCTTTCGAGCATGTGATTTTCAAGTTTCATATAAAGTTACCGATATTTGTCATGAGGCAACTGGTGAGGCACAGGATAGCCTCAATCAACGAAAGGAGCGGGAGATACACACAGTTCGAAGAGGAATGGTTCCTTCCCGATGAGATAAGGGTCCCCGACCCGGAGGACAGGCAGAAATCAATCCCTTTCGACGATAAAGAACTCAACCGTAAGGCCCTTGAGATAATGAGAGAATCGATGGAGAATTCTTTCAAGGCTTACGAAGAACTGATCTCGATGGGGGTGGCCAGAGAGATGGCTCGTATTATACTCCCGATATCAATGTACACGGAGGCTTACTGGACGATAAACCTGAGATCTATGATGAATTTCCTGAACCAGAGGGCCGATTCACACGCGCAGTACGAAATCCAGAAATACGCGCTAGCGATTGCAGGTATACTCAAAGAGAAGTGTCCAATTTCATACGAGGCCTTCCTGAAGTACCGCTATGAAGGAGATCTGTTGGTTGGAGGGGTAGAAAATGAAACTGTCTGAAATAATTCAACTGCTTAATTGTGAGACTTTGAACATGGTTGATGACTCTAATCCTGAAATAGCCTCTGTAGGCGCCGCAGATCTTATGAGCGATGTCCTCGCTTTCGGTGGTCCCGGAATGATTCTTATAACCGGACTCAACTCCCCCCAGTGTGTAAGAACTGCTTCGGTAGTTGGCGCATCGGCCGTTTTGATCATCAGGAAGCGAAACGTTCCCGAGACGACTATAGAACTGGCTAATGAACTCCAGATGCCGTTGCTCCACGCCCGGATGTCCATGTACAAAGCCTGCGGTATCCTTTTCGAAAAACAGATAAGCGATGCCCTCGAGGAAGGGAAGCAGATTGACTGAGAGAAACGTCGATGATCTTCTCGAGAAATTGAGGGGATTGTTCAGCGATATAACGGCAAAAGACATAATGGTAACCAACATAATATCGCTTACCAAAGATAGAACTATGTGGCAGGCCAAAGAATTGATGAGAATATGCAAGATATCTGGAGTTCCTATAGTCGATAATGACAATCATTTGCTCGGTCTGGTCAGTATAGAGGATATAATTCTTGCCCTGGAAGGAAACCATATAACCGATCCTATAGAGAAACACATGACCAAAGATTTGATAACTTTTTCTCCCGATGTTGATCTTGAAGGACTCATAGAGAGGTTCAACCGTTACAGGTACGGACGGTTCCCGGTGGTAGACTCAGAAGGAAGGTTATTAGGGATTATTTCGAAGAAAGACATAATAGGCGCGATTCTAGACAAGTTCAGAATCATATATGTCCACGATGCCCGCCGAAAAGAGGTCCTGGAAAGAAATGTGGACTGGTTCGATAGATCGTTGATCTCCGGAGACTATGTTGAGAAGAAAACGGCCGATTTTTTATTCCACATCGATTATACAGAGGTGGATATGGCCGGCGTCGGTTCGGCGAAGTTGAAGAGTTATCTGAAAACCAGAACCGACGACGATAGTCTGGTCAGAAGGGTATCGATCGCCTGTTATGAGGCCGAAGTTAACGTTGTGATCCACAGTGGAAGTGAAGGATACATATACGCCTGGTACGATGAGTCAGTCATCAGGGTGAGAGTCGAAGATTACGGAAAGGGAATAGAAAACGTTGAACAAGCTATGAAGGAAGGCTTCTCGACGGCTTCCGACCATGTTAGAGAGCTTGGATTCGGTGCGGGAATGGGGCTGCCGAACATGCGCAGGTATTCCGACAAAATGGTAGTGGTTTCGGAAGCCGGAAAGGGTGTGGTCGTTGAGATGAACTTCTACCGAAACGGGAGGAAATGATCATGAGGCTGAAAGAACTGATTGAAAAATGTGAGCTTAAAGTAATCACGACTCTTTCTCTTGATGCGGAAGTAACCGATGGTTATATAGGTGATCTCCTGAGCGATGTTATGGGGAACGCCCCCGCTAATTCGATATGGCTCACAGTACAATCTCACACCAACATACTGGCAGTGGCCTCGATAGTTGGAGTCAAAGCAATAGTTCTCTGCAACGATCTTCATTTCGAGGAGGTTACAAAGAAGAAGGCTGAAGAGAACAACATCGTGCTTATGGAAAGCAAGGAGACATCGTTTGACGTGGCGACCAGGCTTATAAAAAGCGGATTGAAAGGCTGACTCTCTTTGGAATCTTTTTTCTGTGATTTTCATATTCACAGTTGTCTTTCACCGTGCGCCGATATCACAATGACTCCTAATGAAATCGCGCGCGTCTGTTGCGAGAGAGGGGTCGACTGGATAGCAATCACGGACCACAATAGCGCAGGCAATGTCAGGGTTTTCACGGAGGTACTTAAGAGATCGGGCATAAATGTGATCCCAGGTATGGAAATCCACACTCTAGATGACGTGCATGTTCTCGCTTACTTTCCCGATGTTTCGGTTGCAGAAGAATACTCCCGATGGTTGCTTGACGAGAAGCTGGCAAAAATCGAGATCGACCCTGAGATCTCCGGTTATCAGCTTTATGTCGGCGAAGACGACTCTTTCACTTCTATGGAAAATATCTGGCTGGGGCAGCCGACGCTTCTGGGAATCGATGAGGCGATCTCCACGGTGAAGGAGCGCGGAGGCATCTGTGTTATGGCCCATATCGATAGAAAGATGGGTTTGGTAATTCAACTGGGCTTCATACCGGAGAATTACAGGGATTTTCCAGTGGAAGTTTCATTCAAAGAAAGTTTGAAAAAGATCGATCTCAAGACCGATAATATAATCCACTCGAGCGACGCCCATAGTTTGAATCTCGTGCGGCCTACTATTTCTATGATGGCCGAGAAAAGAACCTTCGACGAGTTTAGATTGGGACTGATCTCAGGAGGAAAGCGCGTGAAGATAATATGGGACTGAGAACTTTATGTGATCATATTGTAGATATCGCTCAGAATGCCGTGGAATCTGGTACTGGAAAGGCATGGCTAGATATCGAAGAACATACAGATAGGTTCTTCCGCTTCACGGTACGCGATGTCGGAAGGGGAATACCCGAGGAGCTTCAAGAATCGGTTCTCGATCCCTTTTATACTCAAAAAAATAAGAAAGTAAAATTTGGACTGGGCTTACCCATGCTGAAATTCGCCGCGCTCTCGACGGGCGGAGAATTCGAATTGAAATCCAGTGCCGGAAAAGGTACAACCGTAAGTGCCCTCTTCGTATTATCGCATGTCGATTGTCAGCCTATCGGAGATGTAGCGATGGCGCTCTTTTCGATAATAACCATGAAAGGAGAGATAGACTGGTACATACAGAGGAGTCTCGATGACGATGGATACGCGGTTGAATCGTCGCAGTTTAGAGAAGCCTTCGGGAACAACTGTTTCACGACTCCAGTCAAAATGAAAATGATCCTAGATCTTCTTCAAGAAGCTGAAAATTCGCTGGGAGGTTATTCAGATGTCCGTTAAAAAGCGAGTCCTTATTTTTTTGTTTGTTTCACTGTTCTGTCTTGCTTTTGGGAACATAGTTCCTTCAAGAATAGCGGTCCTCGACAACAGGGTCGTTTCCGATAGTGAGATCCTGGAGATTTTGAAGGTCGAGAGAAACATAGAGATTTCGGAATCAGATCTGAAAGAGGCTATTGCAAGACTTGAGGCTAGTAGTTACTTTTCTTCGATCACTTATGAGTACGACAAAAGCACAAGGCTCTTGACTATACAGGTGAAAGAGTATCCGATCGTGGAGGTTTCGGTGGTTTTCGATGGCCCCAAGATAGTGGAAAAGGAGACGCTGGAAGCTACCTCTACCATAAAAAACGGAAAACCGCTTAACCCTTCGAGACTAATGTTTGAAATCCCCCTGACGCTCGAAGCAATGGAAGGGGTGCTTCTCAGCAAAGGTTACATACCGCCCTTCGCCACAATCGAATGGACAACGGACAAAGACAAGGCCGATATAGTCTCGGGAAAGATAACCGACAAGATTAAGGTCACTTTCACTGTAAAAGTGGCGTATCTTTGGGAAGTTACGATTGATGCGCCTTTCTCGTCAGAAACGGTGAAATATCTACTCGATAAGACCCAACTCAGCTATTTGAAGCAATACTATGATACATCCCCGCTCATCAGGTGGATCAACTCCAAGAAAAAGTATATACCCAAAGTTGAGGATATAAACAGAGCCATACAGGCCATCTATTCAACATACTACGCTAATCCCAATGGCCAGTGGGGTATCGACGAGCGGACTTATCAAGCCATGATCCTCTCTTTCAACAGTACACTGAAGAATGTGAGACAGGTCACCCTTCCGGAAAATGTAAAAGAAAGCAGTGCCCTGTCTATGAGAATCTCTTTTGTTCCCATTGAATATGTCAGTTCCCCTTTCACGCTGAAGAGTGTTTTCGTCGAGGGAAACGTCAAGATAACCAAGGGCGAGATCTTCATGGCATCTGGACTGATCGAGGGTCAGGAAGTGGACAACGAAACCGCGGCAAAGGCTATGCAGGCGGTACAGGATCTCTACACTCAGAAGGAGTACCCCTTCATAAGGCTCGAACCCGTCATAGATCCCAAGATAGGCTTTTTCAGTTTCAAGATCACAGAACCTACCGTTAGGGATGTGAAAGTTTCCTTCGTGGGTCCCCAAAAAACTAAAGACTATCTGATAAACGACAAGATAGTAATAAAGAAGAATGAAGTTCTCTCGCTAAATGATCTGAGGAATACCTATGCCTTCCTCAATAATACTGGCTACTTCGCAAAAGTGGATATAGTACCGGTACCTGTCGGGAAAGATGCCATAGACGTGGAGATCACCCTCGAAGACAGTAACAAGAACAACCGGATAGGCGGAGGAGGAGGGTGGCAGAACGGTCTGAACGTTTATCTCGACCTGGGTCTCCTAAACGTCTGGGGATACGGTCAGAAGATATCGACAACCCTCAGCGTCACGCTCCCTCTTCCAAACAATAAGGAGGTGGTTATTACCAAGAACGGAACGGAAACCACCACCAGAAGTCCGTCTCTGGATACCACGATTGGCTATTCGATTCCGAAAATCGGCGGAACTAACTTGAACTTGGATACTTCGGCCAAGTTGAAGTTTTCAGGCTTCACCACTACCATCGATTCAACAGACACGATAGTGACTTCGAAATCGCAAGAAACGGAGTTTCTCTTTTCCCTCACGCCCATATACAACATCTCGCCCGATCAAAGTGTAGGCGTAACTGCTGGCTATGAGTACATAAGATCGACGAGTGAGGTCGCCACAAAGACTAAGATCGATGGAACCATAGATACCGAAAATGTTCTTCAGAGTTTCGACGGAATGTTCACAGGACTGAGTTACAAATTTTCCACCAGAGACGACATATTTCGCCCGACAATGGGGACCGGTTTCGGCGCAGGTCTTACCCTTAGAGGACTGTTCGGAAAGGATAACAAGCTTTTCCTATCACTTAGTGGTGAATACACTCACTTCATGTCTATCGGCGATCCCGTTCTGGGTTCTAGGATAAAGACCGATCAGCTTTTTCCTCTTTCCCCCTACGGAGTTTACAGAAGTTACCTCCTATCTCCGGACATGTACATAAGAGTCAGGGGCTCTCAGAGTATAGGCCAAAGCTCCTACGGAGTAACTGTGGGATCGGCGCAGTTGAGATATCCGCTCACGCCGGAAACGGCTTCGGTTCCGGTTGATCTGGTTGGATTCGGAGATCTCGTCTTCTTCAGACAGGTCAGTACGGGAGATGTGATTGGTGGCAACTTCGTGGCAGATTTTGGCGTATGTCTGGACATAAGCATTCCCATAATCGGAATGGTACGCCTCGGTTACGGATACAACTCCTATCTGGCCGGCAAAAGCGCCGCTGATGGAAAGCTTTACTACGGAACACCCTTCTTCGGTTTTGGACCGGCCTTCTGAACCCAAAAGAACAGGTGCGACCATTGGTCGCACCTGTTTGTATTCACGGACAATCTATTTCAAAGCTTTGATGAAATTCAAAACAGAAACAGCGTTCGCCTGGGGATTGTAGCCTCCCTCCTGGATGATCAGCTTGGGTGTTTCAATCTCTCCTACCAATTTGCCAATCATGGAGAAATCCGAATCTATGAGCCCAAAATGACCAACTCCATCGGCTGCATGCGTATCAGTTCCAAGAGACACCACAAGCAGATCCGGCGAAAAATCGTTAATCTCCTGGAGAGCTTTGGTCAGAGTTCTTATGTATTCCGGACCTTCGATGCCACCATCGAGTGGGAAGTTCACGTTGAATCCCTCACCTGAATCTTCACCTATCTCCCAGGAATTTCCGCTGATCCAAGGATAAAAAAACCTAGGGTCTCCATGTATGGAGACATAAAGCACTGTATCGTCGTAATAGAAGATCTCTTGAGTCCCGTTTCCATGGTGGAAATCGAGATCAAGTATGGCGACGAACCCTCTAGTGTGTTTCTGGTAATACTTGGTTGCTATCGCGGCGTTGTTGAAGTAACAATAGCCGCCTCCAGTGGCTACTCCGGCGTGATGACCGGGCGGACGGCAAAGTGCGTAGGCGACCGCCTCGTCCTCCAGCAGTGAATCGACACAGTTGAGAACTGTCGAAACTCCGGCAAGCGAAGCGATATAACAGCCCGTCGTGACCGGTGTTCCTGTATCGAATAGCTTATCGTATCCGAACACTTCTGGAAAATACTCCCTCTTGGGCGAAACGGTCATACTCTTTTGTTTTAGCCATTCAACGTATTCCGGGGTATGAACGGCGAAAATATGAGAGACATGGTAGTCTCTTGGTTCATTTATCACAAAGCCATTTCCCTCGAGGGCACTTCGGATCGTTTCTATCCTTTCGGGCTTTTCGGGATTTTCTATCCATTCACCGTTATCCAGTTCCTTCATGGGAAGATGAAAGAGGTGGCGTCTGTCGTAATAGATCTTCATTTAGATCGCTCCAGATCTTCGACTGGGAGCGATTCGATCTTTTCGACCCTTCTGGTATGCCTGCCGCCCTCCTGGGCGGTTGAGAGAAACGTGTCAACCGTCCATGCTGCGAGTTCAGAACCCATAAGCCGGCCTCCAAGCACCAGTACATTGGCGTGGTTGTGCTTTCTCGCCAGCGCGGCCATCTCCGGAAAGAGACAGAGAGCCGCCCTGATTCCCCTGTATTTGTTCGCGGCCATCGACATTCCAATTCCCGTTCCGCAAAGAAGAATCCCAAATTCGGTTTCACCGCTCAGCACAGACTTACAGACACGACGCGCGAAGTCTGGATAATCGACGGACCTTTCTGGCGATTCGGGGCCAAAATCAATGACTTCGTGGCCTTTCTTTAGATACTCAGCAATAAAGAATTTCAACTCAAAAGCAGCGTGATCAGATGCTATGGATAATTTCATTATATCCTCCGCGCATGTTGGGACAGATTTGGCTTTTATTACGAGATCACTTGTACCAGCGGAGAATTCCGGATAGTTTTCCCTGAATCTTCACCCTGCTGGTTTCGATAACCATCGGCAGCATATCTGGATTTGATGGTATCAGCCGTATCTTCTGCCCTTCATTCTCATATTTCTTCAAAGTGGCGTACTCTTCGTCTATCAAAGCCACTACGATGTCTCCGTTGTTAGCCCATTCCTGTTTTCTGATTATCACGAAATCACCGCTGATAATATGTGAATCGATCATGCTGTTACCGGTAACTTTCAGAATATAGTACTCGAAGCCGCGCCTTATCATCCACAGTGGAACGGGTATATTCTCCTCTTCTGCCTGAATGGCTTGAACAGCTTCTCCCGCCGCTATATTACCGATCACGGGAAGCATTACGACATCGCTACCCGGTTCTATCGATGTGCCGTCAGGGCTTTTGAGGACTCTTATTCCTCTCGAAACACCGGTACGTTCGATGTAACCCTTCTTCTCCAGAGATTCAAGGTGTTTGGCCACACCTCTGGGAGAGGAAATATCGAAGTCTCGACAGATGTCCCTTATGCTCGGCGGATAGCCGTAAAGCTTGATAAAGTTCTCGATAAACTCAAGAATCTTCTTTTGCTTCTCTGTCAATGTCAATGCCAGACACCCCCTATTCTCTCTGAAACCCTCATTCCACAACTACGGCCATGCTGGCAACTATATCCTCTTCTTTAAGATCTACTATTCGCACCCCTTTTGTGACTCTACCAGTAGATCTGACCTGATCGATAGGAATTCTTATAGACATTCCGCCTCGGGTGGCAAGTATGATTTCGTCTTCGCCCGTTACGACCAGTGTTCCTACAACGTTCCCTATTCGCTCGAGACCGTATATGTTTTTCACTCCCATGCCACCACGGTTTTGACACCTGTATTCGGAGATATCGGTTCTTTTGCCTCCGCCCTTTTCGGTGGCTGTGAAAAGAAATCTGGCGTCGTCGGCCCTGACAACGTTGGCGCTTACCACTTCGTCACTCTTTCTGAGTCTTATCCCCATTACACCGGCCGCACTCCTTCCCATTGCGCGGACCTGTTCTAGTGGGAACCTTATTACCATGCCGTACCGAGTAGAAATGATTATCGTATCGCTTTCCTCAACGGTGAGAGATGCGTCTATCACTCTATCATCATCGGCAAGACTTATAGCTTTGATTCCGGAGCTGCGAACGTTCAGAAAGGCCTCGAAAGGCGTTCTCTTGATCTTACCGGATTTGGTAGTTATTACCAGATATTTGCCTTCAACTTCTTCGTTTCTTATAGAGAGAACGGCCTGGACAGATTCGTCGGACTCTATCTTGATATAATTGGCCAGGAGTTTTCCCTTGGCATCTCTCGAAGAATGGTCTATAAGATGGTTGCTCAAGACATAGGCCTTTCCCTTCGAGGTGATGATCACGGTCTTGCTTAGCCGGGTGGTGGTCAGAATATTCACTACGAAGTCCTCTTCGCTAGTCCTGACACCGATCACACCCTTTCCGCCCCTTCCCTGCTTGCGATAGCTCTCAAGAGGAGTGGATTTTATGTAACCGCGTTTCGTGACAAGAACCACTATCTCCTCGTCTGGTATAACATCTTCAATATCGAAATCCGTACCGTTTCCCAGATCTATTCTGGTTCTGCGGGCATCTCCGTACTTGTTCTTCAATTCCTCAAGCTCTGACTTTATGATCGAATAAATTTCGGTTTCGCTTGAGAGTATCTTCCTGTATTCGTTGATTCTGGCGACGAGTTCTCGGTATTCTTTGAGCAGTTTCTCTACCTCTATTCCTGTGAGTTTCCCCATCTTCATATCGAGAATCGCGGCGCTCTGTTCCTGTGTTATATCGAGCGTCTCCATGAGGTTTTTTGTGGCTTCATCGTCGTAGGAATTCCTTATGATGTCGACTACCGTATCTATAGATCTCAGAGCCTTGGTGAGACCTTCCACTATGTGGGCCCTCTTGGAATCACGCTCGAGTTCGTATTCAGTTCTCGCGCGAATAATATTGACTCTGTGGGTGAGGAAGGCCTGCAACATCTGCTTGAGGTTCATAACCCTGGGTCGCTTCTTTTCATCGATAACCAGCATGTTAACGCTGAAAGTCGTCTGGAGCTGTGTATGCTTGAAGAGAAGGTTCAGAACAACGTTAGGATCGGCTCCGCGTTTGAGCTCGATTACGACTCTTAGCCCTTTTTTGTCGGACTCGTCTCTAATGTTCCTGATCTGTATATCACGCACATTCTGTGCCGAAACGACTATTTGCTCAATAAGATCGGCTTTGGAAACGTTATAAGGGATCTCATGGATAACTATATACTGATTCCCCTTGCTCTCTTCTATTTCGGCAATACCTCTCAGGATGATCCTTCCCTTTCCTTCGTGGTATATGGTGGATATGGTTCGACCGTCCATAACCATTCCACCTGTCGGAAAGTCTGGACCTTTTATATGGGCAAGAAGGGCATCTATATCACATTCAGGCTGTTCAATCAAAAGCTCCAGAGCGTTCACCACCTCTGTCAGGTTGTGAGGAGGTATGCTGGTCATCATGCCTACGGCTATTCCCGAAGTGCCGTTCAGCAAGAGATTGGGTATTTTCGCCGGCAGAACATCGGGTTCGCGCAAGGAACCGTCAAAGTTGGGAAGCATCGGCACAGTATTCTTATCTATGTCCTGTAAAAGCTCTTCTGAAAGGGTCTCCATACGGGCTTCGGTATATCTCATAGCGGCAGGAGGATCTCTGTCTATGGAGCCGAAGTTTCCCTGGCCTTCAACAAGAGGATAACGCATCGAGAAGTTCTGGGCAAGTCTTACGAGAGCGTCGTATATGGCAGCATCACCATGTGGATGGAACTTTCCCATTACTTCTCCAACTATACGGGCGCTCTTTTTGAAGCTTTGATTGTGTCTCAGCCCGAGCTCGGACATTCCATACAGTATCCTTCGTTGTACCGGTTTCAAGCCGTCTCTAACATCGGGAATTGCTCTACCCACTATGACGCTCATTGAGTAGAGCATGTATGAATTTATAAGTTCATCGTCAATGTTTTTGTGGATGATCTCTTCAGACAAAGATAAGACCCCCCTCTTTCCTCATGAAATCTTAGCTCCTGGAGTCATATCTTTATGAACCGTGAGCAATGTCAGTGTATCGCCGGCCTTGGCAGCGAGTATCATACCGTGAGATTCGATACCCATGAGTTTTGCGGGCTTCAAATTGGCAACCACTATCACTTTCAAACCCACCAGTTCTTCCGGGCTGTAATGATGTGCTATACCGGCGACAACTTGCCTCTTTCCAATCTCTCCAAGATCCAATTGCAGTTTGATCAGTTTTTTGGACTTCTCTACCCTTTCGGCCCCTTCCACCAGTGCGACTCTCAGTTCGACTTTCGAGAAACTCTCTATGTCTATTAAATTCTCTTCCTGCTCCTGAAATTTGCCTTTGTCTTCATTCATTTCCGTCACCTTCCTGTGCGTAGTAAGATCTATCCTAGGGAAGATAGGCTCTCCGTGATTGACTCTCATGTTCCCGGGCAATTCGCTCCACGAAAGATCGGCGAGATTCATCTCCCAGGAGATTCCGAGTCTGCGCCTTATTTCTCTCGCCGTGTGAAACATCACGGGTTCTATCATAAGTGAGACATTCTTCAATGCGCAAGCCAGATTGTGCAGTACGGTATCTATCCTCCCCTTCATCTCAGGGTCCTTTCCAAGCTTCCACGGCTCTGTGAGGTCTATGTATTTGTTGGCGAATCTTATGAGCTCCCATACAGCTTCCAGGGCCTGTGTGAAACGCAGGCTATCCATAGACTCCCTGTAAGTGACGAAAGTCCTTTCCGCCAGGGCAATCAATTCGTCATCTGTCGTGTTCCTCTCTTTTGGATGTGGTACCAGCCCACCGTTGAATTTATCGATCATCACAACGGTTCTATGAAGGAGGTTTCCCAGATCGTTAGCCAGATCGGCGTTTATCCTTCCGATCAGGTTATCCTCGGAGAAGTCGCCGTCTTTGCCAAACTGTATGTCCCTTAGCAGATAATACCTCAAAGCGTCGTTGCCGTAGATATTTATGAACTCTCTAGGGCTGATGGCGTTTCCGAGCGACTTGGATATCTTCTGACCGTTTATGGTGAGCCATCCGTGGGCGTAGATTTGAACGGGAAGGGGAAGGTCTGCCGACATCAGCATGGCGGGCCATATTATCGAATGGAACCTGTTTATCTCTTTGCCTATTAGATGGACATTGGCCGGCCAGTAACGCCAGAACATCTCCATGTTGTCGGGATAACCGATGGCGCTTAGATAGTTTATCAGGGCGTCAACCCATACGTATATTACGTGCTCAGGATCTTCGGGCATGGGAACGCCCCAATTAAAAGAGGTCCTGGTTATGCTTAGATCCTTGAGGCCAGCTTCCAGAATCCTCATCATTTCATTCCTTCTGAAATCAGGTTGAACGAACTCCGGATTTTCGTTGAAAAGATCTATGAGCGCCTGGTTGTATTTCGAAAGCCTGAAGAAGTAATTCTCTTCGCTGACCCATTTTACTTCTCTTCCGCACTCGGGGCAGAGGTTTCCTTCTTTAAGATCTTCTTTGTTCCAGAAAGTCTCGTCCGGGACACAATACCATCCCTCGTATTTGCCCTTGTAAATATCTCCCTTTTCCTTCATTTTGTTCACGAAAAAACGAACGGCCTTCACATGGTAGTCATCAGTGGTCCTCACGAAACCGTCGTTACTTATTTCGAGCTCTTTCCATAATTGCTTGAACTTTCCAGCCAGTATATCACAATATTTCTGTGTGTCCATTTCCCTCGAAACGGCTTCGCTCAATACTTTCTGACCGTGCTCGTCGGTTCCTGTCAGAAAGAAAACATCACTATTGGAAAGCCTTCTGTATCTTGAAACAACGTCTGCGACTATAGTGGTGTACGCCGAGCCGATATGCGGTTCGCTGTTTATATAATAAATAGGTGTGGTCACATAGTAGCTCCCTTTCACAGGACACCTCCTCGAATATTATAGCACTAATCTATTTGAATGTATACCAGAATTACATCTGGAGCGACTCATAAAGCCCTATAAGAGTGTTGATTTCCTCTTTTTTAGTCTCCGTGATCGAACCTCCGTTTCTTATGAGTTCACGATTCATTTCTACCACTCTGGAGTAGATCTCACTCAGCTTCGATTTGTAATCGTTCAATTCTTCACCGGATAGGTAATTTTTACCCCAGGCTATAGCGTACTGAAGAGTATCACCGGGTGAGTCTGGTCCCATGTTTTCGGCGGCCCAAGCATGTCTTTCGGCAACCGAAAGGAGCAACTGGCTTTTTTCAGCGAGGGAACGTCCCACGGTTTCTATTGATGTCATGTATTCGAGATATACATTTTTCCAGTCCGGGTAACGGTTCCAGGTCCCTGGGAGAAGTCTGACGGCCAAGTCGAACCAGTACAAAGCCTTTTCAGCGGCCATGTCTATGGTGTCGAAAACTATCTTCTTGAATTCTTCTGAGCTTCCAAAGGCACTTTGGATGAGCGAGTTTCGGGTGTCTATGAAGTTGTAGTATTTTTTTAGCTCGCTGTTGACGCTGGTGTAAAGCCTCCCGAGTATTCTTGGCGTCTGCCTTTCGCTGAAGAGTATCACCGAAGACTCATAGTAATCGGCGGCATCCAGTATCATCTGCAGCTGGGTGAGGAAGTACAGCTGGAGTCCGTTGACAAGTTCGGGATTGTTGAAAGCGGCTTTATTGACGGATACTATATCCTTAAACGGCAGGGTCCTGATCTCCCTTTCCGGAAGGGGAATTACTTCCAGACTGCCTTTGAATTCCGGGATGATATCGGAAGTAAATTCATCCTCGCCAGTGAGAACATCGAACATGAGTTCCGGATTGTTTCTGGCTTCTTCGAGATGGTTTGATTTCATGCCGAGTCCAGCGATATACCAGAGCGGTTTCCCAAGTACCGGGTATATTCTGTTCGATCTTTTAAAATTCACGATGGCCCCATTGTAATACTGAAGCGCCCTGTCCATTAGGGTATCGTACTGCCTTAAACGGTTGTTGATCTCCGTTTTCAATCTTGATATTTCGCTCATTCTTTCATTATCGGCCGCTTCGAGCAGCTCAATTGGACTGGCCCCAGGGTACTTGGCCTTCAATTCGTTACCTTTCTTTTCCATATAGGCGCTGACGTCGGCCAGGTAGCTGTAGCTTCCGGTAAAGGAGTCAATGTTATTTCTCACTTCCTGAAGTGCCGAAACATCCAGACTTTGGGCCTGGTTATAATAAGCTTGGTAATACTGCTGATCTGTCTGCCCCATCCTGAAGTAACCCTCACCCAGAAAAGCGGATGCCTTCAGAAAAATTAGCGCTCCGGCCAGTGGAATCAACAGCCCGGCGAGAAGGGTTCTGGGAAGGTCGAGCTTTCTTGAACCTCCAGCGAAGTACTTTCCCATGGCCAGGGCAGATATGAAAAGCGCCAGCATAAGGTTTGGCTGCATGTGGAGGGGGAATTCGAAGAAGCTGTGGGCGGCGAAGGAAAAGATCCCCGCGCCGAGTGCCCCGTACAAAAGTAGATCTCTTTTGTTATCTATCGAGTATAGAGTTTTAAAAAACTTTAAGACTAGAAAGGTCACCATCGCGATTATGAAGAAAAAGCCTATCAGACCCATCTCACTCAGGCCCTGAATATAATCGTTGTGAGTTCTCTTGAAGTTATTCCATACGATCATGTAGTCGGGATTGCTGGCTAACACCTGCGGGCTGTAGAGTAGATGGTAGAGCTGGAAGGTACCTATTCCCGTACCGAAGGGAATTCTGAGTCTATTGTCGCTATCGAACCACTGAGCTATCGAGTTCTCCCAGGCTGAAAAGCGCTCCTTCCAGGAGCCCGAAGAGGTGAGGGCGTACTCCAGTCTGGCGGTGATATTGATATCCCCCTGACCGGTCAGCGGAGAAGGCGTAAGGTAAAGAAAGGCCACCACTACGACTATTGTCAGGGCGATTGCGAGAAAGATTAAGGACAGTCTCCTGAATTTCCCGGCCGCCGGATCGTCGGACAATTCGGGCTTTCTGTTCTTCTTGAGAAAAACATATGCGAGCAAGAAGACGACGTTTCCAACGAATATAGCTGTAATGACAGTCCTGGTCTGCGATACGAAGACGGCGGCAACCATAGGAGCCAGCAGTGTCACCATCGCAATCTTCAGGATCAGTTGACCTCCAAACCCTTTAAAGATGAAGGCCAGAGGTTTCCTCGATATTATGAAATATAAGACGAGCGGTATCGTCATTCCCATATAGTCGGAAACGAAGTTCGGGTTTCCAATCGTCGATCTGGCCGAAGCCCTGGCAAAGGGTTCGCCCACCTTCCCCAGAAAGATATCCCACCCCGCGTAGAAATTGAGCAATGCGTCGATCGACACTATCGAAGCACCTATGATGAAAAAGAGCAGCGTTATCTCGATTTTTTCAATCGTATTGAACTTGTTGGATATATAGATGGCCGTCAGCCCCAGAAAGAAGGTATAAAGGGCGACTTCTAGGGAGTATCTGAGGTACTGTGGGTTGTCGCTTGCCACAGTTATAAGAGACAGCAAGGCCGCCATCCCGATACCCAGGAGCGCCACATGGACGTAATTGAACTCAATATTCTCTCGTTTTTTCCTTATTAATACGCTCAAAAGTATCAGTGTGAAACCGACGACGTAGAAAAAGTGTTTGGCCGTTGAAGGCTCATGGGTGAAGCCCTTGGTAACGAACAGAGGTATGAGCAGCGTCATGACTATATACACCACAATTTCGAAGTCCAGCACCTTATTCATCTTTTTCATCGTCGTTTTCATCATCTTTCACCTCACCCAAGAATATTGTCAAGTAGAGCCATCACTATGAAGCCAAATATCAGCGAAAAGGTAGAGGCTCTTTCAAAGCCGCCACTGTGGGTCTCCGGCACTACTTCATCGCTTATTACAAAGAGCATTGCGCCGCCCGCGAAGGCCATGGCGTAAGGGAGAAGCGGTCTCGCCACACTTATGAGTATCGCTCCGAGAAGACCTCCGACAACCTCTACCATTCCTGTGAGAAAGGAAATCCTCAATGCACGGGTGGGTTTGTAACCAGCTCCAACCAGGCTGGCCATAACGGCTGCACCTTCGGGAATATTCTGTACGCCGATAGCCACAGCAATTACCAGAGCTTCGGTCGTAAAGGCGCCGACTCCAACTGCCATTCCTTCCGGAAAGTTGTGCAGCGTTATGGCGATCACGAAGAGCCAAATTTTACTGACTTTCGAGTGTTCGAGAGGTCCTTCGTATCCCTTTATCAAATGCTCGTGCGGAGCGAGCTTATCCATTATATCGACGAAGATCGCCCCTAGGGCGAACCCTATTACAAACCTCAGCGGTCCCCCCAGCTCTATCGAAGGTACGACCAGCGAAAAGGCAGTCGCCGCAAGCATCACGCCGGCCGCAAAACCCAGAAGTATATCCAAGGTTCGCCTGGATATTCCCTTCTTCATCGCCATGAAGGGCAGGGCTCCCAGAGTGGTTGCCAGGCCTGCCACCAAACTATAAAGAATTCCCTTGAGAGCTGGGTTCACAGGATCCTCTCCCCGTTCTATTTATTCTTTCTGGTTCTTCGCTTTTTCTTCTTTCCCTCTTCGTTGTAGTAATAGTAGTAATGGTAATAATAGGAGGAGTTCTTCTCGTCGACACCATTCACTATAACGCCGAGAATTCTTACCCCGACGGTTTTTAAGTTGTCAATGACGATTCTCAAGCCGTCCCTTATCGCTCTGCCGGGTTTTACGACCAGAACTATTCCGTCGAGCTTGTTTCCGACCAGAGAAACGTCGGATGTGACAACCGCCGGAGGCATGTCTATCAGTATTTTGTCATATTTTTCTTTCAGTTTCTCAAGCAATACATCTATGTTTTTAGAAGAGAGTACGATCGTCGGATTGGGAGGAACGGTACCCACGCCGATGAAATCCATATTATCGGTGTATCTCTCAATGACGCTCTCCAGTTCGACTTTACCCATTACTACATCGGTGACTCCGTATTGCTTCTTCGTTGATTTCAAGATCTTCTCGACTCTGGGTCTGCGCATATCGAAATCCACCAGTATAACGCGCTGTCCGCTGCTGGCCATTGAATAGGCCAGATTGGCTATTACGAAGCTCTTGCCTTCGGTTGGAAGAACGGAGGTTACCGCGACGGTCTTCCCATCTCCCATGGTAAAGGAGAGGTTACTGGCGGCTAGTTTCATGGACTCGGCCGAGGGCGCAGTGGGACTCTTCTCTACGTACATCTCTTCCCTGATACCCTCTATCGTAGGTATCCTGCCGATGATTGGCTGTCTGCTGAACCTCTCTATCTCCTCCTCGGTCTTGAGCGTTTTGTCCAGATACTCGGCCAAGAAGACCATCAACATACCCAGGAAGATGCCGAGTACTGCACCAATCGCCAGGGAAAGCCTTTTGTTAGGCTTAACGGCAGTCTGCGGTATAGTTGCCGGATCGACTATCGCCGCGTTGCCAACGACTGCGGCCTCGCTGATCTTGGCCTCTTCCAGCCTTTCGAGAAGAAGCGTGTAGAGGCTCTCTTTGACTGTGATCTGCCTCTGCAGGTCGAGAAGCTGTTGCTCCTTGAGTGGAAGGCTTCTCAATTCAATCTGGTACTGCTCCCGCATATCGGCAACGGCGTTGATGGAGGCCTCCAGTATCTGCAAATCGGCCTCGGCAGTTATAACGCCCGTTAAAATCTGCTGATAGGCCGGATTGAGTGTCATTCCCTGACCAGAGGTTATGAACTCTCTCTTCACCTCATCGGCTATCAGACTTTCAGTTTTGGATATCTCAGTGATCTTGGATTTGACTCTCTGATCGGTCAATGGATACTGCTCCTGGAGTGCGGCCAGTTCTACCTGCAGTTTGGATAGACTCTGCCTTAGACTTGTCAGGACGGGATTCACCGAGAAACTTTCCGATGTCTGGATCCACATCGATTTCACATCTCTGCTGTCCGTTCCGTTGAAGTCGTCGAGCATTCCCTGATAGGTCTGGATTTCGGCCTTCTTCTCTTCGGCCGAAATCTTCAACTCGTTGTACTGTCTATCGTAACTGGAAAGCATCTGGAAGAGAAGGTCGGAATGCTTGTCCAGCACGTAGATACCCGTCTCTTCTTTGAAGTTTTTCATCATATCCGTAGATTCCTTTAAGTCCTTCTCCAACAAAGGAATCTGAGCCTCTATGAACTCCCTTTTTCTGGTCAAATCTCTTTTCGACAGCTCGGCCAGTTTCTTGTTATAGACCATCGCAAGAGTGTTGGCCATATCTCTGGCGAGAACTGGATCCTTGTTTTGAACAGAAACTTTGACGATCCTCGTGTCCTTAACGGGCGATACGGTGATCATATTTGAAATCGATCTCGTAAGGGACATCACCAGGTCTTTCTCGGTGTAGCCCTCCGATATCAATCTCTCGCGAGCTTCGCTCGAGTATACTCTGTTTACAAGATCGAGTTCGGCGATTATCTCCTCTATGTTCGTGCGGCTTTTGATCAATTCGACTTCCGTTGATATATCTCTAGATATGGAGCTTCCTGTCAACGAATTTGTGAATAGATCGCTCACCGAAGATTGTGAAGTAGGATCGACCTTGATCGTAACGCTGGCTTCGTAGATGGGGGTGGCAAACACGAGGTATATTCCCGTCACTACAACCACGGCCAGCGTGATAGAGATAAAAAGAGACAGTCTTTTTTTGAACATTCTAAAAATATCTTCCAGTGTTAGCTCCCTGTAATCACTGCCCTCTAGCTCGCTCACAGGTGCACCTCCGATCACAGATAATAATCATTTATGAATTGACTCGCCAATTCCGAAGAGAAATCTATAACTCCTCTTCCGTCGCTGTTGTGGTGTTTATCGCTACCAATAGTTTCGACCATTCTCTTCTCCAGGAGTAAAACCGTACGCCAATCCTTTAGGCTATCCCAGTTGACCTGGAAAAGCACACCCATATCTTTGAGGCGAAATACTTCATCTTCAAGTTTACTCCTGGAGAAAGGGAGAAGACTCTTTTTGAAAAGAAAACCGTACCTCTCTACATGCGCCAGAACAATCTTGAATCCCCTCTTCTGAAGGGTTTCTATGGCTTCGACTAAGTAATGCGGCCTTGCGTCTGTGGGGAGTTCCACAAGCAACATATTCGTCTCTCCCATTGAAATGATTTCACCGGTCAGCACCTCAGGTCTCAAAAAAATTTCCGAACCCAGGAACACCTCAACCCCCGAGGAGTTGAGAGAAGCCGAGTGTTTCCTCCAGCTTTCTTTGATCGCAAAGATATCTGTTGGAGTACGCGGTGAATAAAGATGCGGAGTCAGATAGACTCTCTCTACGCCCCCGCTCTTCATTCTTTCGAGAATTTTTAGTGATTCTTCCACATCTGAACTGCCATCGTCGACTCCCGGCAATAGATGGGTGTGTAGATCTATGTTCACACTCCAACCTCACTCAATCACTTGAAGATCCCGACAGCCGAGTTCACTATACTAAGTGACGAGGCGACGATTGACATTATATCCTTTATGTTGACGATCGATGATTGCGGAACGTAAATTATATTTCCGGGAACTAGCTTTACGTTTCCCTTCACCGGGCTTCCCTTCTGCTGGTCCAGGTTGAGCACAAGGGGCTCTTTCTGTGGATCCTGAAAGAGAAGCGCATTGCCGAGAACAGCGTAGCTTGTCGGGCCACCGGCTTCTATAACCGCTTCTATAGCCGTCATTCCCTCGAGAAATTTCACCACTCCCGGTCTGAGAACCTCTCCGAAGACATAAACCCTCTGTGTCTGTATATATGGAACGAAGACCACAGATCCCGGTTCCAGTTCTTTAGTGGAAAGGAGAAGGAAGTTGTCCGGTCCGACGGTCAGTTCTTCGGTCTTCGCAGCGTTCTGTATCTGCACTTTTCTGCTGAACTCAAGACTGTTGAAGCCACCAGCCATCGTGATCAGTTCTGCCAGCGACAGTTCTCCGTAATCGCCGATAGAGAAGATACCCGGGGATTTCACATCGCCTATTATCGACACATAAGAGTCGTAGTTCTTCAAGACGATTATTGTATCCCTCTTCTGCAAGAAATTTCTGGTGAGATCCTCGATCTTGAGTGCGTTCAGAAGCTTGATCTTACCGTCGGCCGACACGATGCTCAAGGTGTTGACGGTGTCTCCAAGGCCACCGGCAGTAGCTATTATCTCGGCTACCGACACCGGTTGGGTCCCTTCAAGGGAATACCTACCCGGCCTTGGAACGTCTCCCAGCACAGTAACATACGCAGCTTCGAGCGAGGTCACGTAAACAAATGTGTTGTCAGGAAGGTTATCGCTCCTCTTCTCTATGGAGGCAACTGTGAACTCTTTGATTTCGTTCGAAATCTGAACTAGAATTCTGTCAACGTTCTTCTGGTCGGTAAGACCACCGGCCTTTGCAACAACGTCGGCGAGGGATGAACTCTCGTCGCGATTGAAGATGTACGTTCCGGGATTTCTGACGGCTCCCAAAACGGTTATTCTGGCGACCTTCTTTGGAACCACGATCGTGCTCGCCGTTTCGAGAGTCGGATCACTCTTTCCCGAAAGGAGCTCTGAAAGTTTCACGGGTATAACCTGTCCCGACGGGGTAATAACCCTTAACTCGTCGGAGGCTGTCTCTCTCGCTCCTCCAGCCTTTATGAGAGTTCTCATGACCGTCATTCTCTCTTCGGCGGTGAAATCGTATCTACCCGTCGAGGCGACTTCACCGGTTATGTAGACGTATCTTTCTCTACCGGGTACAAATACAGTCTGACCGTTTTTCAGGGTTATGTCCTGACCTTCCATGAGTTGATACCAGTAAGACTGGTTTTCCTGACCGACAATCTTGATCTCCGAAGAGGCCTCACCGGTCAACCCTCCGGCCTTAGAAATCGCAAGGAGCAGACCGGGGATCTCGGTCTTTGAAAAGGTAACCTGACCGGGGTTGCGTACCTCACCGAGAACATTGACAGTAATAGGTTCATAAACCGGAACGTACACGAAAGTTCTATCCTCGAGCTTCACATCCAGGGCCTTGCCCTGAAGAATCATTTCAAGATCCACGGTGCTGGTCCTGCCGAACTGGTCGGTAATCTGGACTTTCGACATTAGAGCCTCGGGAGTAGTTCCGCCGACCTTAGCTATGAGAGTCGATAGGGTAAGCTTCTCGGCGGGTTTGAAGAGTACCGTCCCTGGACTTCTAACGGCTCCGAGAACATATATCTGCCTCTGGGTAACTGGATAGAGTATTATCGAGCCCGACTGGAGCGAAATGTCGCTATCTTTCAGATCGGAGAGGATCCTCTCCCTCTTGCTTCCGTCGGGAGAAATGATCGTCACCCTACCATCGGAGGCGAGATCGAGCAAGTTCTCCTTGGCCAGGGCGTTTCTGAGTGTCAGAGACTCACTGGAATTGAAATCGACCCTTCCGCCGCCGCTGTCGGATACTATATAAATGTATTTTCCGGGGATTTCTGGCACATATATAACCGAACCGGAAGCGATCTTAACATCGGGAGAATCGCCCTTCATTATTCGCTGGAGGTCAAGCTTCTGTCTGCTCTGGTTCTCAACGATCTCGATGCTGCTCGCAGTCGGATCGATCAATCCGCCAGCCAATGCGATTGCCTTCGTGACTGTTGGGAGATCTCCATCGCGATCAAGAGTCTTGACGCCGGGAGCCTTGACGCCTCCGACTACGTACACGTAGAAGCTCTCAAGTTCCGGAACGAAGACAGTAGAGCCATCTTTTATGTATATAGCCTTTCCACTTGAAATACTATCCATGTCATATATAGTCACCGATGAGCTGTCGGTGACCATGACGGTGATTCTCTTGTGATCTGCCCGTTCTGTGAGGCCACCGGCTGCAGCGAGGATGTTGGAGAGCGTGAATGGAACGTCAGGTTGAAGCGTTACCGTTCCAGGGTTTCTTACCTGGCCCAGTACAGAAGCCGTGCTGTATGGTTCCGGGTAGAAGATTATGGTACCTGTTTCGATCACCACATCCGAGTTCTCAAGAGATTTTATACTCAATTCCGTGATCTTTCCGTCAGGCTCAATGGCACGAACGGTTTTCTCCGAGGACACTTCCACAAGGTTGAGCTTGGCCAGTGCGTTTCTCAAGGTTATGTTCTCACCGCTGCCGAAATCGACCTTTCCTCCTTTGTTGCGCGACACAACGTAAACAAACCTGTTATCCAGTCTGGGTATGTATATAAGATCGTCGTATTTTATTTTGACATCGGGGATACTACCTTTGAGGATCTCCTGCAGATTGACGGTCACACTCTTTCCGGCCGATAGAACCTCTACACTCGATATATCGGCCACACTCGTGTATCCACCGCTTGAACTAAGCACCCTGGTGAGTGTGAGGTCTTCTCCGTCAACTTCGATCTTCCCCGGTCTGGACACCTCTCCGAAAACATAAACCCACGAGCTCAACGCTGGCACAATGACGATCGCTCCTGTCTGAAGCGGCAGATCGTTATCTTTTAACTTTAAGGCGGCCACCGTGCTGACTTCTCCAGACGGTTCAATAACTTCGATTTCCTTTGAGGAGTTCAGATTGAGAAGGTTGAGTCTGGCCAGGAGGTTCTTCAGAGTGAAGCTTTCACTCTCTTTGAAATCTATCCTTCCACCGCTCCCAGGAGCCACGACATATACATATCTCTCTTCGATCTTCTCTACCAGGACTATCGATTGCACAGAGAGCTTCACATCGCTCCTCAAAGCCTGTTCAATCGAATATACCGACTTCCCGCTGGGAGAGATTACCTCCACGCTGCCGGCCTTTTCGGTGTAACCACCGGCCCTCGATATCACTTTTGCCAGAGTGATTTCATCGAAGTTTCCGAACTGCATCATACCGGGAAAGTTTACCTCACCGGCGATATAAATGCTTTTAGTTCCGCCGCTTACGATTATCATAGAACCCGATTGAAGAACTCTATCTTCGTTGAGACGAACTTCCATACGCTCTCCGGAAGGCTCTACAAGTATCGAACTTTCGTCGCTGGCAGGGTTGTACAGGTCCACTTTCACCAGAGCGTTGGCCAGAGTGATCGACTCATCGACGCCGAACTGTACCTTTCCTCCAAAGGTTGGCGAGGAGATATAAACGAACTTCTCGCTTTCACGGGGAATGAAAATGGTATCTCCAGGCTTAAGCGGCACATCCTTGATCTCGCCTCTCAACAGAGAGATCAACTCGATTCTCAAAGGTTCGGAGAGTTCGCTTCTTATTATGAACAGCTGGCTAGCGGCGCCGGATTTGACACCGCCTGCCTGCCCTATCGCTTGAATCAGTGTCAGTCCGTCCCTGAAACTTATCGACGATGGCGAACCAACCTCGCCCAGCAACTTCACCGATTTAATGGAGGAGTCGTTGGCGACCACTATGCTGCCAGCGGGGATCAACGGGTCAACGATGGCACCGGAGAGCACGGAGTTGAGATCGACCACCTTTTTACTCCCCTGAACTCCTTCTCCTATTATCAAAATCTCTTTCTTGTCGGCGTTTTCCGTCAAACCTCCCGACTGGGCAACCACCTGAGTGAGTGTCAATCCAGGGTTATACCTTATCAGGGTGGGAGATCTGAACTCTCCGATGCTCCTTATCCAGGCTTTGGCACCGGCAGGTATGAAGAGCGTTGTGCCTTCGGCCAGTGTAATCGATGATGCCTCTCCACCGACCAGAAAAGAAGATAGGTCTATATGTTTTCTATTTCCGTTGCTCTCTACCAGGAAGGAGGAGGAAAGGTCTGCACCGTCCTTTAATCCTCCGGCCAGTGCTATCATCTGCGATACTGTTAGATTGTCCTTCGTCCATTCTATGGCGCCGGGTTTGTTAACCTCTCCGAGGACGTAAAACATGAAAGGTGCGTAAGACTTTACAGAAACTGTCACTTGCGGTCTCGTAGCCAGAATTCCTCCGCTCAGATACTTTCCGGATAAAAGCGACTCGGCTTCTTCAAGAGTCTTGCCAAGTACTGCCACGCTGCCCAGTGGAGGTATCGACGCCGTGCCGTCCGGCCCCACAACGATTTCTCCCGAAAGCTCTGCGGAACCATAGACCGAAACGAACAGAACGTCACCCGGTCTGATTTTGTAGGCCATAACCAGAACGGACACTAGTGCCAGAAGTACAATCATAATTGTCTTTTTTAAGTGCATTCTATGTCCCCCTCTCTTTATATTTTCCTAATGTCTATATCAATTCTCTTATCACCGTTTTCAATTCGGAAAAATCAGGCGATTTTACTATGTAAGAATCCGCTGCCCATGAAGAGAGATCGTGTTTGTAATGTGTGTAAGCGGTGAGAAGAACTATTTTCAAGTCGGGCAAACGCTTTCTCATAAGGCCGGCCAATTCGAGACCATTCATTCCTTCCATCTCTATGTCTATCGTAACGAGGTCAAAGCGAACTCCACTGTCGAGGAAGTTCTCCGCCTCCTGGGCGTTGCTTGCGACAATCACTTCGTAACCTTCTTCTTCGAGTTCTTCCTTTAAGAGAAATCTCATGTTTTTCTCATCTTCAACGATAAGTATCTTTTTCATGATCAAACCTCCCAATCTTTTGAAGCGGCAATCTGAAGGTGAACACAGTGCCTTTTTCTCCGCTATCGGCTTCGATTTCGCCTCCATGCTCCTGAACTATCTTTCTACATATAGAAAGGCCCAGCCCGGTACCCAGAGTTTTCGTTGTGAAGAAGGGTTCGAATATTCTCTTCAGAATCTCCTGAGGAATGACTTTTCCACGATTCCATACCGAAAAGACTATATTTTTCGGGTCTTTATCTATCTTTACCAGCACCTCTCCGTAATGTTCAGATGCTTCAATCGCATTCTGAACAAGGTTGATTATAACCTGTTTGATTCTATTTTTATCTGCGTAATATTCCAGCTTCTCTTCTTTCGATTCCAGAATTAACTTAACATTATCTTCCTGAGCTCTTTCTTGAAAACCGTCCAGCACTTCTTTCGTAAGTGCCAGAAGGTCGAATCCCTCTTCCTGGATACTGGTTCTTGCTCTGGAGATTTCCAGCACTTCCCTCACTATACCGTCGAGTCTTCCGAGTTCTTCTCTCAATATTGTCGCATATTCTCCCATCTTTTCCCTATCGTTTGTGGCGGCCATCCTCTTGATAAATCCGCCTATTATCGTTATGGGGTTCCTGATTTCATGTGCAACTCTGGCCGACATCTCGCCGAGTGCGGCTAGCTTTTCTCTGCTCTTGAATTCCTGTTCGAGCTTTTTGCGCCTTGTAACTTCATCCATGGAGATAATCACACCGGCGAGATGGCCTCCACTGTCCTGTCTGAGAGGAGTGATCTTTACGTCGAAGTATCTTTCACCGAGATTATCGAATCTCTGATCGCTGAGAGTTATAGTTTCACCGATTCTCAAGACATCGAAAAGCAACTCCATAACACCCTCAAGTTTATCGGCCAGAATTTCGATTTTCTTGCCGATCAACTCCTCCCGCCTTGCGTCGAACAGAAGCTCGGCGGTGCGATTAACTTCGGTTATCTCTCCGGACGGAGAACAGACCACAATCGACGACTCGAGAGACTGAAGTATACTTGACACGAATTTACGGTAATAGTTGGAAAGGTTTCTTTCTTTCTCCAGGCTATCGGTTATCTCCAGTAACCTTTCGTAATTCCCCGTCAATTCGAGAGCCACCCCGGCGCTGTCGGCCAGCAAACCCAGTATCTCCATGTCGGCGTTGCTTATTTTGTTTCCAGTCAGGACTTTATCGACCACTATGACACCCTGAACATCCTTTTCTCCGGAAACCGGCGCCACCAGATAATCCTGTGCCCCGACTATTTTATTTAGTATTGAGAGCTCTTCGCTTCTGAAACGACCCATGTCGGGTGTCACATGGACAATCTTTCGACGGTTGACGACTCTCTCGAGAATCATGTTCCCGAGATATGAAACGGAAATGTGATTATCTTTTTCGGCTATGAAGTGACGCTCCAGCGAGACATCCTGTAGATACCTAGAAAGATCGCCGTACACGGTCCTTTCGAACTCGCCTTCGCCCCTCACGATCTTTGCCTCCACTGTTAGAAGCGCCATGCGCGAGTTTTTCTTCAGAAACAAGGCTCTATCGAACCTAAGACCAGCCGAATGTGTCGCTCCGACCAGGAGAATATTTACAATTCTCTCATAATCGAGGCTTTTCCTCATTGCTTGAGATATCTTGTGAAGCGCGCCCAGTTTGAATAGTTGATCCTTTTGCTCGCTTATCGATTCCTCGTGTCTCTTGCTGAGCTGCTTCAGTTTTCTGACTTCCAGTTCCAGTCTCGAAGTTAGTCGGATCTTGCTTATCGCGACGCCCGTTCTCCGACCCACATCATCGAGCAACCTCACGTCTTCCTCGTCCAGATGTTTGTAAGGTCTGAACTCCCCTTCTACTTCTTCCCGGTCGGCGGCCAAAAAGAAGCCTATGAAATCGCCTTCAGAGAGTAGAGGTACCACGATGAAGGATCCCACCGCCGATACGTCGTCGAAGAAAACCGAAGAAATCTCTGATTTCTTCGCCGAAATGAACAGTCTGCCTGAAGTAAGATAATTCAGCTGTTGGGCGGAAAGCTGGAACTCGATGCTCTTAAGAGGATTTCTACCCTCTCCAATCGCGGCCTTAAGAGTGAATTTGCTTTCCGACTGCTCCAGAAAGAAGATCCACCTCACCCTCAGCATCTCTCTGGCAACCTCCAAAGAAGAGTAAATCAGCCGCTCTATCATCGTTTCGCTCTCAAGTACTGATGTGAGGCGCGAGGCCAGCTTCAGCCTTCTGTAACCTTCCTGTTCGTAGTTACGTGTCAGAGAATAGTGAAGCGCCATCTCCAGTTCTGAAATCCATTCCTTCAGGGAGCTGGCTACATAAGAGCCACGTGGAAGCGAGAGCAAACCGAGTAGATCGCCCTCATGATTCAAAAAATGTAGGTCTCTCGACTCCTCGGCGGAATCCGAGTGGCTATGCACCGTGACGGTCCCTGAGAAAACACCGGTGGTGAACTCTTCCAGCGACTCGTTCGATTCGAGTCTTATCTCCCGACCGGACCTCTGGAGCTTCTCACCGAATATGATCTCTTTGTAAACGCCTTTGTATTTTTCGAGAATGTAAAGAGATACATCACCCGAGAAATACTCGGAGATCCTCTTCATTAGTCTCTGTATTATCTTCTCATACGAAGTTTCAAAATGGACTCTGTTCAGTTTTACCACCACTCGTCTCAGCAATTATCCGATAGAGCGACCTCATATGTTCTACGTGGCTGCCCTTCCAGTAAACCCTGCCGCAGTTTTGGCACTTTCGCAGATTTTCGTTATTCAGCAGTACGTACTCGGGAACCGAGCAAAGATCTTCAGGGGAAGCCTCTTCTAGTTCACCGTTGCAGACCGAGCAACGACTGAAAGGCTTTAGATCTTCCACCCGAATCGAGTACCTCTGAAAGACGGACTTCAGCTGACTCCTCCAGCTGTTCGATTTTAGAAGGTAACAGCGTAAACGACTTTTAATGGCCCTTTCAAGGAAACGCCTGCTGGTAGTCAAAAAGATGTCTCTCTCCACTATCAAAGAGTCGAAAGTTTGCCAGCTGCAAACAGCCGTGTCCAGTCCCAGTATTCTAAGCTTTCTTCCGAGTTTTGAAAGCGATTCGTCAACGAGGAACTTCATTTGACATCACCAGGAACGTGAATACCACGTTCGCGTAATTCCTCCTGTCAATCAGTTTTAAAAAGCGCGCCTCTTCTCTTTCTTCAAAGAGCGATTCTCCCTCTGAAGTTTCGACTATTATCAGCGAGCCGAGGTTTAGAATTGAAATGTTCTCCGAAAGAGATTTCAAGAAGGAAGGCATATAGTTGCGATCGAATGGCGGATCGGCGAAAACGAAGTCGAACCGCTCTTCCCTTTCCGCAAGGAGGGGCAGCATTCTACGAAAATCCCCGCAGAGAATCTCGAGCTTCATCGAAGGATCGAGACGATCCATGTTTCTCCGGATAGTCTTGCATGCTGTATGCGAAACATCGATCGCCGTCGCCTGTTTTGCTCGCCGACTAAGGGCCTCGAAAACCATCACGCCGCTCCCGGAGAAGGCATCCAGAAAGTTTTTCCCTTCCACATCAATTATATCGAAAATCGCTTTTCTAGCGATCTGCGGAGTGTACCGGGTCACTTCTCTCTCCGTTACCTCTATCCTTCTACGGGACCATTCGCCGCCAGTCAACGTCAACAACTATCCCACCTCTATCAGGTTAATACTGTCGGAAAACCTCTTTTCTATCTCAAGGCGCAATGCACCCGAACTCTGCAAATCCGGATCGCTCCTGAGCAGTTTAGCCGCATCTTCACGAGCGGCCGTGAGTAGATCGGAGTCTCTAACTATGTCACCAAGCGAGAATTGCGGCAAACCGTGCTGCCTCAACCCCATAAATTCGCCCGGACCCCTCAATTTAAGATCAAGTTCCGCAACCGTGAAACCGTCTGACGTACTGGAGAAATCGCGCAACCTGTCGAGCGCTTCTTTAGATACACCACTGTTCAAGACCATGATACAGTAAGATTTCAACGAACTCCTTCCGACCCTTCCTCTGAGCTGGTGGAGCTGCGCCAGCCCAAATCTCTCCGGGTGTTCGATCACCATAACTGTTGCGGAGGGTACATCTATGCCGACTTCGACCACTGTCGTCGAAACGAGTATCATGCTCTCCTTCGAGCGAAAACGCCCCATAACTTCCTGTTTCTCAAGGTCGCTCATTCTTCCATGCAGAAGCTCTACGCCCACATCCGGAAAGATTTCGCTTCTCAACCTCTCCGCTTCGTCGGTAGCGTTTTTAAGATCTATCTGTTCCGACTCCTCCACCAACGGATAGATGAAGAAGATCTGGTGTCCCATTTTCAGTTCTTCCATTATGAAAGAATACAGCTCGCGCGTCCTGCTTCTGGAGATTAGTAGTGTCCTCACTGGGTTTCGCCCCTTGGGCATGGTTATGATGGTCGATACATCGAGATCGCCATACGCCGTCATGGCTAAGGTCCTAGGAATAGGCGTCGCGGTCATGATGAGGCTGTCGACGAGGTGCCCCTTCGTGGTCAGTGCCTCCCTCTGTCTCACCCCGAATCTGTGCTGTTCATCTACAACGATCAAGCCCAGATTTTCGAAATCGACGCCTTCCTGTATCAGTGAGTGCGTGCCGATAACGATGTCTATCTCCCCCATAACTAGACCGAGCCTGATTCGATCCTGCTCGCTCTTCTTGAGCGAGCCGGTGAGTAGTTCGACTTTTATTCCGAGCGGTTCGAGATCGCTGGACAGCTTTTCGAAATGCTGCATCGCCAGAACAGAAGTCGGCACCATCAAAGCACTTTGGTAACCGGCTTCGAAATTGTCCACCATTGCCAGTTCGGCCACCATGGTCTTGCCGGAACCGACATCACCCTGGAGCAGCCTATTCATAGGGTTGGAAGATCTCATATCTTCCCTTATCTCTTCAAAGACTTTGATCTGATCGCCTGTAAGTTCGAAAGGCAATCTCGCAATCAGTCTTTTCGAGAGTTCACCGGTGATGGTTTTCGCGATACCTCCCCTGCTCTTTCTCAGCTGGGAACGGTTGTAAAGAATGGCCAGCTCGAATAGGAAGAACTCTTCATAGACGAGGTACTTTCTGGCCCTCGTCATCTCGAAAAGACTGAGGGGAAAGTGGATCGAAATCATCGCATGTCTTCTAGACATCAAATCTCTCTCATGCCTGACGAAATCTGGCAACAACTCATCGAGCGACTTAACTACCCCGAGGTTTCTTTTCATTATCTTGCGCATCATATTCATGGATATGCCCGAGGTCAGAGAATAAACCGGAAGGATCTCCCGGGGTACTTCTCCCTCAATTTTCTCTATTTCTGGCGAGTTCATTTCCAGCGGACCGAAAGGTGTTTTCTTCGCGGTTCCGTGTATTAGATATACACGGTCCTTAACCAGTCTCTGCAGAATATAGTCCTGATTGAACCACTTGAGAAGAATCTGACCAAAGCCATCGCTCACAACGGCTGAAATGATGGTGTAACCCGAGACTTTTTTCACCGAATAATTCAGGAGTTTCCCCTTTATGCTGACCTTCTCTTCACCGACTATGGAGGATATGGGTACTATCGTTCTCCTGTCTTCGTAGTCGCGCGGAAAGTAGTTCACGAGATCTCCCGCAGTCTCTATTCCCATCCGCTTTAGTATCTTCGACCTTGATTCACCGACTGAGGTGGCGTACTTGATCGAAGTCGCTGCCGCAACGGGTTTGCCCAGCAGGCTCATAACTTCCTCTTCGCTTCTGACCAAGAAGATTTCGCGGAGTTTGTCGATCATCTTATGGCCGTTCTCTATCCTTGTCATCCTTCTGTCACGAGGCAGAGAGTCAAGGGGTGAGAAATATAACAGGAACTTCTCCAGGTACTCTTTCAAAGAAGGAAAGAAATCGAACTCTTCCGGGTCTATCAGAGAAGAGAGTCTAACCAGTTCCGCGTGTAGTGAAGCCTCTTTGCCTTCTCTTTCGAAAAGTGAAATTACCTCTTCAGCGCACTTCAGAAAATTTTCCAGGAGCATTATGAACTGTTCTTCTCCCCGTAACAGGCCAGTCCGAAAACGGCGGGTCCACTGTGACAGGCTATGGTGGGCCAGATACGACCATTAATAAGCTCTAGATCCTCCAGCCTTATTCCCAGCGTCTCCTTCAAAGCCACAATTGCCCGATCACGGGTCTCCTCCATCATGGGACGGTATTCCTCGCTACCGTATATGGAGTAGAGAACGACGTCTTTCCTTCTTTCCTGGAGAAACTCGACAACATTCGAAACCATCTGTTCTTGGAGTTTTTTCATCCCTCTCAATTTGGCTATAGGAGTTATAAAACCCTCTTCGTCCACTGAGAGAATCGGCTTTATGTTCAGGAGCGTCCCGGCAAGACCCTGAGCCTTCCCTATTCTACCGTTCTTGATCAGGTACTTCAGGGTTGGAACGCTGAATTCCATAAAAGAGTTGCTAATCGCCCGGGGCACTTCCTCCAACACTCTGGAAATCTCCATTCCACTTTTGGCAAGTTCTATCAACCTCTTAGAAACCAAAAAAGCGCCTATAGAGACCTTTTTGGTGTCCACCACAAACACCTCCAGGCCCTCTACCATTTTTGACGCCATGAGGCATGTTTCGTAAAGTCCTGACATCTTCGAGGAAAAATGTATATCGAGAAGTTGTGTAAAGCCTTTAGATTTGATGTCGTTGTAGTATTCGAGCACCTGACCCAACGGAGGTTGCGCGGTATGAAAGTCTCTGGAAGAATCTACTATTTTATAGAACTCATTTTCCTGGAACTCGAAACTGTCGCCGTATTCTTTTTCATCAATTATCACTTTCATACCCATAAAAAACAATCCGTGCTTTTCTACGAATCCCTTGACCGGAGCACATCCGGAATCTATGGATATAGCCAGCAAAGTGAGTCACCTACCCTCGGCATATATTATCTTTTTGAAATCCCCGCTCTCTATCCGAACCAACCATCTGGCATTAACGAACTCCGTTCTCAGAGAGTAACCGTTCATCTCAAGATACAACTCGCATTTCTCCTCAACACTGAAGTCCAGCAATTTCTTTGCAGATTCGAGTACACCTCTCCTGATAGAAGCCTCTACCATTAGCCTGCTAGTATCACGAAACGAACGAACACTCTTCAGAACGAACGCGACGGATATCGCACAGGCACACAAAAGCAAAATCGAAATAACCAGTACCGTAATACTTCCTCTGTTCATAAGTCCGACTTCAGATAACCCACATACGGCAAATTCCGGTACACTTCATCGAAGTCCAGCCCATAGCCAACGACGAACAGATCCCCTATTCTGTCGCCGGTAAAATCGATTTTGACACCGTGCTCATGAATAGTCTTTTCGAAAAGCGATACCAGCTTCACGCCGGCGGGTTTCTGCTTCCATATGTAGTTTATTATGTATCGAAGTGTCCCACCGGTATCGACGATATCTTCAACCAGCAGGACGTATTTATCGGTAACCGACTCGTCCACCCAGGTCTTCACCCTTATCCGACCAGTAGTTGAACTTCCCGAATAACTGGAAACGTGAACAAAATTGTATCTCACCTTTAGATTGATTCTCTTGAGCAAATCACTGTAAAAGTGTACCGATCCTTTCAAAATACAGACGGCCGTGATTTCATCGGTGATAGGCGTATAATAAGCATTTATTTCGCTCGCGAGCCGTTCTACAATTCTCTCGAGATCTTTTTCCGAATATAGTACTTCGATTTTCGAAGGATCAAAGTGCATCATATTCACCTCCAGAGAGTCAGGATAATTATATCATTAACGAACGCGACGCATAGTCCCGTACGCGGTTTAGAGTGTTAAATACTGGAAATGGAAACGTATTTCGGATACAATCTTCTAGATGAAAAACGTACATCACGGAGCGCTAATGGAGAGAAAAGTGGATCATTTTTTAGGAAATTTCATCGATGCGACCGAATATGAGCTGCCTTTGAAGATCGTAGAACTCTTCCATCGTGCCGGTCCGAACTTCCTCGAAATAGGCTTCGGAGGTGGCGAGTTCCTTATTCAGATGGCTCAGAACAAGCCAGAATGGAATTTTGTTGGGCTTGAACTCTCGATGGTTAGCTGCCAGAAACTCCTTAAATCCGTCCTGAGAAAGGGTTTGAAAAACCTTCGTGTTCTCCTGATAGATGCGCAGTTCGCGCTGGACAGAGTCCTTCCGTCGGACTCTTTCGATGGAGTTTATATGAATTTCCCCTGCCCCTGGCCCAAAAAGAGACACTCGGGTAGACGCTTGAACGGCAGAGAGTTCATGGAGAAGGTCTCGAGGGTGTTGAAACCAGGCGGTTTTTTTCAACTCTACACCGATTCGGAAGACTTCGCGCTTGGGATGGTCTCGAGTCTGGAATCGACCGGATTATACAATATAAGAGCTATGGAAAAGAATCCCTCAGAGGGGGTGAACACAAGGTATGAAGCCAAGTGGCTATCGGCAGGAAGGCAGATTTTCAGGCTTTACAGCACTCTCGAGAGCAGTACTGCCAGGCGCGATGTTTTGAAGGAGGAAGAGATGCCTCACAAGTGGTTGAGCGGGGAAATCGATATGGACAGGCTGGAAGAGATTTACAATGTTCCGATAATCGAGGGCGAATCTCTGGTGAAGTTTTTGAGGGTATTCAAATCAATGGGAGAAGAAAGTTACCTGGTGGAAACTATAACCGTTGACAACGATTACAGCCAGAGGTTTTACATCAATCTGGTACGTAAGGAAGCGGGCTGGCTGGTTCAGCTCGATAGTCAGGCCAAACCCTTCAGAACGCCTGCCGTGAAACTGGCTGTGAATAGACTTGCATCGATTGTCCAACAATAAAAAACGGGGCGCTTCTGCGCCCCTTCCAGAGTGTGGCAAATTTCTCCTCAGCTTATGAAATTCTCTTGAACAGAAGCGTCGCATTGTGTCCGCCAAAACCCAGTGAGTTACTCATGGCGAATTGTATTTCTCTGGCGAAGGCTTTGTTTGGAGTATAATTCAGATCGCACTGCGGATCGGGAGTCTCGTAATTTATCGTCGGAGGTACCAGAGAGTTGTTCATCGCCATTATCGTGGCTACCGCTTCTATCGCTCCGGCCGCACCCAGCGCGTGTCCGTGCATGGATTTCGTAGAACTGATGTTCAGATCCTGCCTGCATCCGAATAGCCTCTTGATAGCTTTTGTTTCGGTTATGTCGTTCAGGGGAGTGGAAGTGCCGTGAGCGTTCAGATAATCGACTTCGCCTGGATCAATCCTCGCCGACTCGAGAGCCATTACCATTGCCCTGAAAGCACCTTCTCCCGATTCTTCTGGCGAGGTTATATGATACGCATCGTCCGTCGAACCGTAGCCAACGATTTCTGCGTATATTTTTGCGTGCCTTTTCAGGGCGTGTTCATACTCCTCGAGAATTAGAGTCGCCGAACCTTCTGCCATAACGAAACCGTCGCGATTCAGGTCGAAAGGACAGCTGGCCCTTTCGGGACCCCTTGTTGAAAGGGCTGTCATGTTGGCAAATCCGGCAAGCGCCAGGGGTGTTATCGTCGCTTCACTGCCCCCACTAATCGCCACATCTAGAAGACCTCCCGCTATCAGCCGGGCCGCCTCACCCAGGGCGTTCGTACTCGAGGCACAGGCAGTCGATATCGTGAAATTCGTACCCTTGAAACCGAACCTGATGGCCAGCACACCCGGTGCCATGTTGGCAATGGTCATGGGGATTAGAAAGGGACTGACCCTTCCAGGCCCCTTTGATAGGAGCTGTCCGTGCTGCTCCTCTAAAACATCCATCCCTCCAAGACCGACTCCGTAGATCACGCCGGCGCGCTCCCTGTCGAATACGCTTTCATCTAGACGACTATCTTCGAAGGCCTCCTGTGCGCTGGCAATCGCCAGCTGTACGAACCTTGCGTTCCTTCGGACCTCCTTTCTGTCCATGTACCTCAATGGATCGAAGTTCTTCACCTGTCCGGCGATCTTAACCTGAAACTGGGAGGTATCGAAGCCCTCTATCCAGTCGATCCCCGATTTACCGTTCTTCAGAGAGTTCCAGAATTCAGAAAGATTGTTGCCTATTGGACTGATGACTCCCAGGCCGGTAATTACTACTCTTTTCATTTTCACTTCTCTTCAAGCGTGTTTATGAACGATACTACATCGTCGATGGTCTTGAACTTTCCCGTTTCACTATCGTTTATCTGTATAGAGAACTCATCCTCCAGCTCCATTACGAGATCGACAAGGTCCAGCGAATCTGCTCCAAGATCTTCGACAAATCTCGAATCTCCACACACGCTTTTTGCATCCACTCCCAAGTGCTGTGCCACGATAGTAATTACCTTTTCTCTGATATTTGCAGTCTTCTCCACAGTAATTCACCTCTTTTGTTATGCGCTTATCTCTATCTCACGCAGTTGAGCCAGATTTTCCACATCCGTAGAACTCACCTGTGCGTTTCTGTCTATCTTCTTCACAAATGAATTGAGCACTCTTCCAGGGCCGACTTCCACGAATCTGTCGACACCGATGGAAAGCATCTTCCTGATCGTTTGTTCCCACTTCACCGGGCTGAAGGCCTGAACTATGAGAAGCTCCTTTATCTTTTCCGGATCGTCGGGAAAGAACTCGGCCGTCACGTTGGATATGACGGGTATCTTCGGAGCCCTCACCTGGATGCCTTTTAAAAACTCTTTCAGTACTTCTCCGACGGGCTGAAGGAATTTGCTATGGAATGGTGCACTTACCGAAAGCTCGACCGTCCTTCTCGCACCACGCTCCTGGGCAAGTAGGACCACTTTTCTCACCAATGCCGTCAGACCGGAGACGACCAACTGTCCGGGGCAGTTGTAATTTGCCACTATCACGTCTCCCTCCGGAGAAACCTCCCCACAGATTCTCTCTACGAGTTCTTCGGGTAAACCTACTATCGCGGCCATAGTGCCTTCTCCAGGAGAGATTGCCTCCTGCATTGCCAATCCCCTCAACCTCACCAGTCTCAACGCGTCAGAGTAACTAAGCGATCCGGCAACCACCAGCGCACTGAACTCTCCGAGCGAGAGTCCGGCCACTATATTGGGCCTCGAGCCGTAATCGCTCAGAAGATCGGAAATCGCTATGCTATGAGCCAGAATCGCCGGCTGAGCGTTCTGAGTCAATGTCAGCACTTCTTCTGGACCGTTCTGCATAATATCTACCATATCGAATCCGAGGAGCCGTCCCGAAAGCTCCAGGTTATCTCTTATCGAAGCGCAGCTCTCGTAAAGTCCTTTGCACATTCCCACATACTGACTACCCTGACCGGGAAATAACCAAGCTACCATAAACCCTTACCTCCCAAAGAATCGATTGTTTTTCTGGCCTCTTCCACCAGTTCTCCAATTACCTCTTCTACGGTGTTGATCTCCTTTATGATCCCACAGACCTGACCGGCCATTACAGAACCGTTGTTGACATCCCCTTCTCTGGAGGCCTTTTTGAGTGCGCCAACGGCAATTTTCTCTATCTCTTCGAAACCCGCTCCTTCTCTCTCTAGTTCTTCTATCCTCCTGGTGAGACCGTTTCTTAGCGATCTGACAGGATGACCCGTCGATGAACCGGTGACCACAGGGTCGAGTTCGGAAGAGTTGAGTATCCGCTCTTTGTATTTCGCGTGGGCTGTACACTCGAAAGTGCAGATGAAACGCGTTCCTATCTGAACTCCGCTGGCTCCCAGTGCAAAGGCTGCAGCCAATCCTCTACCGTCTCCGATACCTCCGGCCGCCACGACCGGGATGGTGACGGTATCGACAACGACCGGTACTAGAGTCATGGTGGTCACCTTTCCGATGTGTCCTCCGGCCTCCATACCTTCTGCGATCACGGCATCGGCGCCAAACTTCTCCATCCGTCTCGCCAAACCGGCCGACGCAACTACCGGCAGGACCTTAATTCCGTGGCATTTGAATCTCTCCATGAAGGGGCCTGGGTTGCCAGCACCGGTCGTGACCACGGGTACTTTTTCCTCGCACACCACTTCTACCAGTTTCCCGGCTTGCGGGGAGAGAAGCATTATATTGACTCCGAAGGGTTTGTCGGTCAATCTTCTGGTCCGTATTATCTCCTCTCTGAGTTCTTCTGGATCGAGATTTCCGGCCGCTATCACGCCAAGCCCGCCGGCATTCGAAACTGCGCTCGCCAGTGAGTGATCGGCGATCCAGGCCATTCCTCCCTGAATTATTGGAAATTCTATATCTAGAAGTTCAATGAGTTTTTTTCCGGCCGCTATCAAATTCACCGCTCCTTTGGCATCTTTGTGCTTCTAATTCGAAGCAAAGATGTACCATAGAAAAATAGGGAGTTAACGTACGATTTCCGGTCGGTTTTTCCAGCTGGTCGTCTGGAAAGCGTACAGAAAGGAGACGAAATAATGGAAATGGACAGAGAGTTTGTAATGAGTAGGATCCCACACAGAGAACCCTTTCTCATGGTGGATGGGGTTATCGAAATGGGAACCTCTCACATTAAAGCATTCAAAGATATCAATGAAAAACTCGAAGTTTTCAAGGGTCACTTCCCCAACTACCCCATATATCCGGGCGTGCTTATAATCGAAGGACTCGCTCAGACGGCCGGGGTGCTTCTTCTGGAACCAGGCTCTACACCGCTATTTGCAGGTATCGAGAGAGCCCGCTTCAGGGGTCAGGTTAGACCGCCTTGCGTGCTTGAATATGAAGTGAAAGTTATACAGACGAAGATGGGTGTCGTTAAAGTTGAGGCGATGGCGAGCGTAGAGGAACTGCCAGTAGCCGAGGCTGTCCTTTTGCTTGCCCGCGCGTAGTTTTGAAAGAAAAATCCCCTGTGCTATAATAATTCATATGATTCAGCACAGGGGTTAACGGGGGTAAGCCGCCACTCGAAAGAGTGGCGGTGTTTCCTTTTGATCCTTAGTACTGGAATGAGGCTACGAATCTCACTCCGTCGCGATAGATAAAGAAGGCTATGTAATCGCCCTTCTTCAAGCTATCGACAACCTTCTTGAAATCATCGACACCTTGTATGGCCTGTTGATTTCCGTTCACACTTATTCTGGTTATCACATCGTCGATACTTAGTCCCAATCTATAGACGATACCCTGCGTATTCACACCGCTGACTATGACGCCTCTGAGATCTTCGGGAAGAGAAAGCCTCTCTCTATCGTATGGAGTTATATCGTTCACTGTAATACCAAGAACGCTGCTCTCGGCTGGCTTCTGTTCCTGTGGGGCTTTCGTCTGCACCTGTTCCTGCATAGTTCCCAGTATCACTTTAAGCTCTATGGTTTCACCGAATCTGTTCACCACGACCGACACTTCCGAACCGGCTGGATAATTGAGGATGGCAGCTCTCAGTTCCGATGAATTGTTGATTTCGAGATTCTGGAATTTCACTATGACATCCTGCGGTTTTATTCCGGCTTTGTCGGCGGCCGAACCCTTCACGACGTCCATTACCAGAGCTCCCTTGTCGATTTTTAGACCCAGGGATCGTGCTGTCGATTCAGTGACGTTATCGAGATAGACTCCCAGATAAGCCCTCTGGATTGAGCCTGTCGCGATGATCGAATCTACGAACCTTAAGGCCACGTTCACGGGTATCGCAAAGCCGAGAGTTGTGCCGACATCAGGATCGACTATCGCTGTGTTGATGCCGATAACCTGGCCATATATGTTTAAAAGGGGTCCACCGCTGTTGCCAGGATTTATCGCCGCGTCAGTCTGTATCAGATTGGAATATACGCTATTTCCATCGGGTTTGGGTATCTGTCTGCCGACCGCGCTTATTACTCCTACCGTAACGGTGTGCTTCAATCCGAGGGGATTTCCTATGGCTATCGCCCATTCTCCAACTCGCAGGGTGTCGGAATCTCCCAGTTCAGCTATGGGAAGATCTCTTCCATCGGGGTCTATCTTTATGACCGCTATATCGAGATCGGCATCGCCACCGATGTATTTGGCCGGGTAAACGCTCCCGTCAAGAAGCGAGACCGTTATCTTATTGGCTCCTGCAACCACATGTTCGTTTGTAAAGATGTACCCCTCTTTGTTGAAGATGAAGCCCGAACCGAGTGCCACAACTTTTCGCGACTGTTCGGGAATCTCGCCGAAGAAACGTCTGAAAAATTCGTCGAATCCAAATAAATCGTCTGGAGTATACCTTGCCGTGGCTTCTACATCAACTTTAACTACCGCTGGTCCGGCCGTTTCCACTACTTTCACTATGGGGCTTTCGTAGCCTTCGTTGACCAGGGCCAGAGAAGCCACCGATACTAGAACCAGTAATACAACTACAAATACTTTTCTCATACTCTGACCTCCTTATAATTTCCGGCTACCCCGGGTGTTAATATGACTTTCCTCTCTTTTAGTTGGTTCAAAAAAACTGTGGTAGTGTTATACTCATATAGTTGTTTTTTGCACGAGATTTTCCGAGGTGAGTAGTTTTGCAGTTATTCTATGTACTTTCGATCTTTGTTGTCGCCTACATACTGATAATCTCCGGAAAATTAAACCGTTCTACAGTGGCATTCGCTGCCGGAACATTGATCCTGATCTCCAAAATCATACCCGATTTCGATATGAAGGAGATCGGTAGGCTTGTTGATTTCAACACTATCGGAATTCTGATCGGGATGATGATAGTAGTCGGTACCCTCAGGACAACAGGCTTTTTTGAGTTCGTGGCTGTTTATGTGGTACGCCTTACAAAAGGCAGGCTAAGATTTTTGATGACGCTTTTCATGGTAACGATAGCGGTCTTCTCGGCCTTTTTAGACAATGTGACAACGATACTTCTCTTCGCTCCGGTAATTTTTCTGGTTGCCGACGCTTTGGGTGTATCACCGAAGACTTTCATGCTCGCCGGAGTGCTTATTGCCAACATCGGTGGTACGGCCACATTGATCGGAGATCCTCCGAACATACTGATTGGATCGGCCAGTGGTTTCGGTTTCATGGATTTTATAAAGATTGACGGTCCTATATCTATCCTGGCAATCATCGTAACGGTGATCTACCTGGACAGAGTAACTTTTAAACCCTACCGGAATACTGAAGACAAGCTTCAAAGACTGGCCAGCATGGATCCATCGAAAGCGATAGTGTCCAGATCCGGTCTTATAAAGTCCCTGGTGGTCTTCTTGGCAATTATAATCGGCTTCCTGATCCACGGCCTTCTGAAAATCGAGCCTTCCATAATCGCTCTTACCGGTGCCGCGGCAGCTATGTTGCTCAGTGGGAGGAATTTCGCTCAGCTTTCAGAAGATATCGAATGGGATACTATCTTCTTCTTCATAGGTCTTTTCGTTCTCGCTTTCGCAATTCAAGAGGTCGGTATCACGGCCTTCATATCCGATGCTTTGGGAGTAATGGCTGGAAACAAAGCAGTTCTCTTTCTGGTACTTTTCTGGTTGTCGTCGCTATTGAGCGGTTTCATAGGAGCCGTCCCTGCAGTGACTTTCCTGATACCGATAATCAGTAGAATGATATCGAGATACGGCATAACCACCGACATCTGGTGGGTAGTGTCTATAGCTTCGTGCTTTGGTGGAAGCTTCTCGCTGGCCGGAGCGGCGGCTAACATGGTCGGCGTCGGACTGATCGAAAAGAACTCGCGGGAAAAACTAACTTACAGCGATTTTTTGAAATTCTCCCTGCCCGTGACCCTCATTACTCTATTAATGGGAACGGGGTATATCCTTGTGATGTTCGCTATTTAGGGTGCTCTCTACCCAATAGAACAGCCTTCTGCTTCATCCTACCGGTAAAGGATTTTTCAACGAATATCTTTCGACCTTCAGGCCCGTCCAGCTCCGTGAAGTACATAGCAGTCGAGATCGTCGAAGGTGTGGGTGTGAATATCTGCACCTGTTCCGGTCTGTAATTCATCTCTCTGGCAACGAATCGTCTCAGTCGAACCATATCTTCCAGCCGGCATCCCGGATGGGCGGCGATGAAATAGCCTATAACGTACCGCCTTTTGCCCTTCGACAATTCATGGAACTCCTGCAAGAACTCCTCGAGAGTCTCTCTAGAAGGCTTACCCATAAGCTCGAGGACCCTGTCGTTGCTGTGTTCCGGCGCAATCTTCAATTGACCGGAGATGTGTCTCTCGATAAGTCTCCTGAGAAACTCTCTTCCGTAAGTCTTATCGGCGAGGATCAGATCGTACCTTATGCCCGAGGAAATGAAAACATGTTTCACGCCGGGAACCGAAGCGACTTTTTCCATCAGGTTGATATATCTAGAGTGGTCGGGTCTCAAAGTGGCACAGACCTCCGGAAAGAGGCATCGCTTATCCTTGCAGGCACCTTTTTTCAGCTTAACCGGGCACTCGTAGCCGTACATATTGGCCGTAGGTCCACCGAGATCTGTGATGGTGCCGCGGAAGTCTGGACTTTTTACCAGCAGAGAGACCTCCTCCATGATCGATTCTTCGCTCCTGGAAACCACAGTTCTCCCCTGGTGAAGTGTTATGGCGCAGAAATTGCACTGACCGTAACAGCCTCTGTGAGTGGTTATAGAATATTTGACCGTTTCTAGCGCCTTTACCGGCCCCTTTTCCAGACAGACCGGGTGGACCTGCCTGGTGTATGGCAGACAGTAAAATCCGTTCAAATCGTCTGAATCTATTCTAGGGGGAGGATTCTGTATGACAAATCGGCTGTCCTGAAGCTGGTAGATAAGCTTTCCACGCACCGGGTCTGTTTCGTCATAAAGAAGCCTTACCGACTCGAAATACTTCCGGCGATCGGCCGATACTTCATCATGAGAGGGAAGCTCCAACCCCCGTGGTCTGTTCGAACTCCAGACGACAGTTCCTGGTATGTCAGCAGGGAGTTCCCCCGAAGCTATCCTACTGGAAATCTCCAGAATCGGTTTTTCTCCCATTCCATAGACTAGAAGATCGGCCTTGGAGTCGAGGAGTACGGATTTTCTTACTTTGTTACTCCACCAGTCGTAGTGGGAGAATCTTCGCAGGCTGGCCTCTACCCCACCCAAAACTATATTCACATCTTTGAAGACCTGCCTTATAAGATTCGAATACACGATCACGGCCCTGTCGGGTCTTGCACCGCCCGCACCGCCGGGAGTGTAGTCATCGCTCTTTCTTTTTTTGCCCGAGGAGGTGTAGTTGGCGACCATGGAGTCAACGTTGCCGGACGTAACACCGAAGAAGAGGCGCGGCCTTCCGAGTGTCGAAATATCGTCGGTGTTCTTCCAGTTAGGCTGGGAGATCACTCCTACCCTCCAGCCGGCCGCTTCGAGAACCCTGGCGATCAACGCCGTTCCGAATGATGGATGGTCGACGAAGGCGTCTCCCGTAACCAGTATTATATCTAGATTGTTCCAGCCACGCCGTAACATTTCTTTTCTGTTCATCGGTATGTTCATAATCCACACCAAAAAAGAAGGGAAAGTGAAACCGTAAGCCGGATCCTGTTCGCGTGATCATCTATCTCGGGGTTATGTTACCATAACCCTCCAGCATCCTACCCGAAAGGGATTCGGTGGGCGCCCTCAAACCCTTTCTGCTTGGACTTGCTCCGGATGGGGGTTGCCAAGCCTGCCGGTTACCCGACAGCTGGTGAGCTCTTACCTCACCTTTCCACCCTTGCCCGTAGGCGGTTTGCTTCTCTATAGCCCTTACCGGGGATCTCTCCCCCTGGGTGTTACCCAGCATCCTCGCCCATGGAGTCCGGACTTTCCTCGGCATTGCCGCGATCACCCGTTTCACTTTCCTCTCTTAACTTTGAGGGCTTTCGAACCCTGGTATCTACCTTCGATTATCATCTTTTTCTCTATCATATTCAACAGCTGTAATTTTGAAAAACCCCAGTTTCCGAAAAGCGTCCCCTCGATCGGCGGATCGGCGACCAGTCTGTGAACTACCACATCCTCGTCCAGATACTCCAAAAAAGTAACCACCCTCTCGAGAAAAACGTCCAGGCTCGTGAGTACGGTCTCACCAGCCAGATACTGCCTGGCCAGCTCGGTGTTTTCGACAACGTAAAGTGAATGGATTTTTACCCCTTTCACACCGAGTACAGAAAGCAGTCTGGCCGCCTCCGCGACATCTTCGATTGTATCCCAAGGTAGGTTGACTATGACGTGTGCAACTGTCTCGATGTTGTGATTTGTCGCCCTTATAGCCGCATCTACGAACTGTGAGAGAGTGTGACCCCTGTTTATCTTCTTAAGCGTGTTGGGGTTTACACTCTGAAGACCCAGCTCAAGTATCACATCAATATCTCTGGAGAGTTCATCAAGAAGTTCGAGCACTTCCTCGCCGACCAGATCGGGTCTGGTAGAAATGTCGAGAATGACCACATCTTCTATCAATACCTGTTTATAGAGTTCTCTGAGCCTTTCTACCGGGGCGAAGGTGTTCGAGTTGGCTTGAAAGTAGGCCATGAACTTCCCAAGCCCTTTTTTTCTGAGCCCCTCCATTCCTTTCTGGAGCTGATCGAGAAGTGAGAGCCTTGAATCAACGGTGAATCCACTCCCGGTAGAATCGCAATAGATGCATCCACCAGCTCCACCGACTCTGTTGGGACAGGTAAATCCCGCATCCAGAGGGATCCTTTGAACGGCCTGGCCGTATCTCTCCTTGAGGTAGCTTTTCAGGTCTCTGTAAGGCTTATGAATCAATTGATTTCACCAGCAACTTCTCGAATTCCTTGAAGGCTTTAACCATCGAGTTCACCTCGCTCTTGGTCTTTCCAAGGAATACGTAAAGCCACTTCCCTGAGAACCAGGCCCTCATGTATCCCTTCTGTACCTCGCCCTGGAACTCTCCGTATATCAACGGCAGGGCGCTAACAACGGATCTGAAATCGTTGGAGACTTCGCGGATCAGGTTGTACCAGAAACTCGTCGTTTGCGAAGACTTAGTGAATTTGGCGATGTAAATGATGAACTCTTCCATTCCCCTGGCGAAACGCTTTTCCAGGAGCAAAGTCTCGCCATCCAGGGAGAGATCCATGATCGATCCGCCAATTGAAGTGTTTGATGAAAGGTCCATATAGTCGCCCGGTTTGAACCCCGCATATCTGCCGGGTACCAGCTCTTCTTTCCCTGTCGAGCACGATACTAAAAGGAGCATGACAATCGAAATCATTACCAGTATCAAAGGAATTTTCGCTCTCATTATTTTACCTCCAGGCCCGCCGCACGGGCAAAATCATCGGCTTTCATGTAGATCTTTGGCCATTCGCTCCGGTCCAGCCTGTCCAGAAACTCGCTGTAAGGTCTCCCGCTTCTGGGATCGACTATACCGCTGTCTATTTCCAAGAGCGGAACCAGAACGAAAGCTCTATTTATTATATCGCCGTGGGGAATAGTGAGAGTATTACTTTCGATTATCTCCTCACCGTAGAGAAGAATATCAATATCTATGGTTCTCGGTCCCCACCTCATGCTCCTGACTCTCCCCAGAGAGTCCTCGATCTGGAATATCGCATCGAGCAGAGAATACGGAGAGCCCCAGAAAAAGAACTTGCCGACGCAGTTGAGAAAATCCGGTTGCTCAACTCCCCCATAAGGAGAGGAGAGGAAAACCGTCGATACCTTTTTGCAAACCGCTCCACACTCTCTCAAACCATCGAAGGCCATCTTCAGATTTTCAAGACGATCCCCGAGGTTGCTTCCAAAGCCCAGATAAATCTCATTTTCCATCGAGAGACCTCCTCACTTTCCACTCCATCTCCTTCAGGGCCTGAACCTGCGATGCGTTCATGCCTTTCTTCCACCAATGGGGAAGCAGGGAATTGTCAAGAAGCAGAGGGTCGATCCCTTCATCAAAAACGCCATCCTCGATTAGAGTCTTCCACTGCTCCGTTCCAGGTATCGGGGTGAATTCGTTTAAACTTGGATAGACCCCGAGCTCACCACACATTTCCAGCGAATGCTCGACGTCCTCCACCTTCTGGCCAGGCAGGTTGAGCATTATGTAGGCGCTCATCTCGCGGGACGTAAAACCCGCGTTAGTTAGATTTTTCACAGCTTTGAAAAAATCTTCGTTCGTCACCTTTCCACCAGTCGAAAGCTGCATCGAAGGGTCCGAGGTTTCGAGTCCGAGTTTGATCGTCTTGAAATTGTTGTCGTAGAGGAGCCCGGCCATCTCTACATCCAGCAGCCTCGCGTGGACGCCATTGGGCAGGTGGAACCTCCTGACTATCTTCCTTTTCAAAAGCTCTTTCAATAGAGCCTTGAAATCACCGAAGAGTATGGCGTCATCGAAAAAAACCACATCTTCAGTTTCCTCGCGATCGGTCAGGTTCTCTATCGAATCGGCTATCGCCACAGGATCTCTCTTCGAAAACCCCTTCCAGAGTTTACCGCTTGCACAGTACGTGCACCTGTAAGGGCACCCGAGACTCGTCAGGAGAACCGCGTAAGGCAGGCGTGTGTAATGGGAGTAATCCGGGTCTAGCGCCATAAACCAGTCCTCGCGCGGTATTGCATTTATGCCGAGACATTCGAGCGCCTTTTTTATCGGAGCGATACCGGTTCCAGGGCAGAGGAAATCGGCACCGCAATTGGCAGCCGCGTGATCGGGTAGAAGCGTTGCGTAGATCCCTCCCAGAACTATCCTGGCGGTCGGCAATTCTTCACGAATCACACGTATCGTATCGACCACCCCGTTGTACCAGTAGGTCATCATCGAAGTCACGAAAACTCCGGCCACCTCGCCCGTGGAACGGAGCTTCCTCCTGAGTAGCTCTTCGGGTATTCCAAAACGTTTGAATTTCCTTGGTATATGCTTCATGGATTCCGGCTTGGAGATTACCACTTCATGAAACTTCCCTGTCCCGAAGTACTTCTCCTGGCTCTCTCCGCCAGAAGAGAGAAAGTCCGCGTCGTATCTGTCCAAACAATCCACGAGAATGGGCTCGATTCCCAAATCCCTCAGGATTGAAGAGATGTACAGCAGACCCACAGGCTTCAACCAGTAATCGTACGCCGAAACATCCTCTATCCAGGGATTAACCAGCAGTACTCTTCTTGCTTTCCTTGACTCTGTCATAATACGCTTTGATTCCCTTCAGCGTCAGGTCGGGATCTTTGATCGTTATGAAACCATTCTCGATCATGAACATCTCGACATTGCCACCCGTTCCTATCACATCTACCTTGCCATCGAAGACTTTCAGGATGTTTTCGACGATACCGGCCAATGCAAAGTAAGTACCGTTAACTATCCCGATCCTGATGTTGTCTTCTGTGTTAGTTCCAAGATAATGATCTTCGAAAAATAGTTCCACTTCAGGAAGTTTTGCGGTTTTGGAAAAGAGGGCTGACATCGATGTCGAAGGACCCGGGAGTATAGAACCTCCGACAAAGGCGTTCTCCTTAAGCACATCTATAGTAATGGCCGTTCCCACATCTATGACGACTGCGTTCGCCCCATAATGAACTGAAGCGCCGATCACGTTAGCTAGCCTGTCGGCGCCTATCTCGCCAGGATTGTCGGCCTTCAGTTCCAAAGAGACGAACCGGTCCGGCTTGAGAAAGACAGCCGGCTCTCTGAGATACTTCGCCGCAAAATACTGGATCGACCTGTTTAGACTCGGTACAACGCTGGCAACGCATAAGCCATCGACTTCGTCGATGGATGAACCCTTACTTTCGAGAAGGCTTTCGAGAATCGCGAAAAGCTCGTCTTCTGTTTCTAGCCTCCCTGAAGGTAGTCTCCATATCGAGGTTATCAAGTCGCCTTTCTGCAATCCAAATACAGTTGTAGTATTGCCAATATCGGCCAGAAGTTCCATTTAATCGCCTCCCTGACAATTTTACCATGCGGTATTCCGTTCTATCTCCGTGTGTTGCGTCGCTGTAGTGCGGTTTCACATTCTTTTAATATTTCTCTCCACTTGATCGACTGAAAATGTGATGATATAATCTTTCTTGCAAGCGCAAGCTGGAGACGGAGAGTGGGAGCGACTCGCTAGCTCAGCAGGTAGAGCACCTGACTTTTAATCAGGGGGTCGCGGGTTCGAATCCCGCGCGAGTCACCAGCGAGAGTGGCGAAATTGGCAGACGCGCTGGACTTAGGATCCAGTGGGGTAACCTGTGAGGGTTCAAGTCCCTCCTCTCGCACCAGGTGCAGGAGGTCGTTATTGCTTTCATATGCGGATGTAGCTCAGTGGTAGAGCACCTGCTTGCCAAGCAGGGGGTCGCGGGTTCGAACCCCGTCTTCCGCTCCAGAAGAACGTCTTATATGAGACGTTCTTTTTTTCTAGTTTGTGGACCATACCGGAGATTAGAAGGTGGTGATATCGTGCGGGTGTGACTCGACCATTCCTGCAGCGGTGATCTGCACGAACTTTCTCTTCGATTGTAGAAACTCCACGCTCGCAGCCCCACAGTACCCGAACCCCGATCTGACACCTCCGGCGAGCTGTTCAAAGACATCTTCAACCGATCCCTTCGCCCGGACCATTCCTTCAACACCCTCGGCAACGAGTTTGCATGCTGGCTGCCCATCCTGAAAATAGCGATCGCTGCTGCCAGCAGCCATCGCCGTAAAACTGCCCATCCCCCTGTAGGATTTGTACTCGCCACCACCTACAAATGTACTCTTTCCGGGGCACTCTCTCGTCCCGGCGAAGACATTTCCCATCATGACACTGCTGGCTCCGGCAGCGAGAGCCTTCACTATGTCTCCCGAATACCGTATTCCCCCGTCTGAGATAATCGGAATATCTCTCTCTCTTGCAACCTGCGAACACTCCATAACGGCCGAAAGCTGAGGATAACCGACACCCGCTACTATTCTTGTCGTGCAGATGGAACCTGGTCCTATTCCAACCTTTACTGCATCGGCACCAGCCTCAATGAGCGCCCGAGTTCCATTGGAAGTCACCACATTTCCGGCAATGATCTGGAGAGAAGGATAAAGCTCTCTTACCAAAGAAAGAAGATCTATGACTCTTTTCGAATGACCGTGAGCCGTGTCAATCGCCAGCACGTCGATACCGGCCCTTACAACCGCTTCGATCCTTTCCACTGTCTCCGGACCCGTGCCAACGGCTGCTCCCACCATGAGTCTGCCGAATGAATCGAGAGAGCATAAAGGGTATCTTTCACGATCTACGGGTGCTTTCTTCACTCTCTCTACTTGCTCGGCTTGCCCCTCGATCGAGAGATTCTTGTGGATCACTCCCATGCCGCCCATTAGTGCCATGGCTCTGGCCATTTCCGCTTCGGTGACTGTGTCCATAGCCGCCGATATGAACGGTACCTTTAGCCAGAGCTTTCTTGTGATCCTGGAACTCAGATCCACTTCTCTGGGGAGAATATCGCTGTAACCAGGAACAAGCAAAACGTCATCAAATGTGTAAGCTTTATCGAACATGCTCATCATTCCCACTCTATGGTCGCTGGCGGTTTGTCGGTTATATCGTAGGTAACCCTTCCCACTTCTGGAACTCGAGAGGTTATTCTTGAAGAAATCTCCCTCAAGACCGCGTGAGGAATCTCGTACCAGGAGGCCGTCATTCCTTCGGCGCTGTGAACGGCCCTCAAAGCGACAACGTAACCGTAGGCCCTCCTGTCACCTTTGACCCCGACGCTCTTTACAGGTAACAATACAGCGAAGGCCTGCCAGATCTTGCCCTTCTCTCCGTACTCCTCGAGTGTCTTGAGGAAAATGTCATCGACTTCTTTGAGAATTCTCGCTTTCTCAGCATCGACCTCTCCCAGTATCCTCACTCCCAGTCCCGGACCGGGGAAAGGCTGTCTGTCTATGAACTTCGAACTTATGCCCAGGGTTTTTCCAAGAGCTCTGACCTCGTCTTTGAAGAGTTCCCGCAAAGGTTCGAGAAGCTTCAGCTTCATGTTTTCAGGAAGTCCGCCGACATTGTGATGACTTTTGATTTTGTCGGAAGTCCTTGAAGAAGCAGCCGATTCTATCACGTCGGAATAGATGGTTCCCTGGAGCAGGAAGTCAGCATCGATATCACTTGCCTCTCCTTCGAAGACTTCAATGAAGGTCTCGCCAATTATCTTCCTCTTGCGTTCTGGGTCGGTCACCCCATGAAGTTTTCTGAAAAAGGTGTCAGAAGCATCCACCACCCGCAAGTTTATCCCCAGAGTTTTCATGACCTCCGGGACTTCGCACTCCTCATCCTTTCTCATCAATCCGTGGTTGACGAAAATACCCGTCAGATTTGCGCCGATAGCCCGGGCTGTCAAAACCGCCGCCACCGTAGAATCAACTCCACCGGAAAGACCGGCGATGACCTTCTTGTTACCAACGATCTCTCTTATTTTTTCGACCTGCTCATAAGCGAAATCGGATATCTTCCAGTTTCTCGAGACGTCACAAACCTTCAAAACGAAGTTTTCAAGTATCTTTGTACCGCACTGTGTATGGTGAACCTCAGGATGGAACTGGAGCGCGTAGTTCCTGCCGTCGGTCATGCCTGCCACTACACCGTTTCCGCTCCTGGCGATCGTCCTGTAACAGGGAGGAAGGGTCGTGACCTCGTCTCCATGGCTCATCCAAGCTGTAATCGTTCTTGGAACATCTGTCAACAGCTTCGAATCTTCGAGCGATACGGGTGTAAGACCGTATTCAGCCTTCTTGCCCCTGGATACCGTACCTCCGAAGTTCTTAACCATTAAATGCATACCATAACAGATTCCCAGAATCGGCAGGCCGGCAGTTAGAACCTCCTTCGGAATATCCAGCGAACCGCTCTCATAAACGCTCTGGGGACCTCCCGAGAGAACAATCCCCTTCACATCCTTATCAAGCACTACCGACGAGGGATGTTCGACCGTGCAAAGAATTCCGAACTCCCTTATTCTCCTTGCTAGCAGCATTGTGTACTGTGAACCGTAATCAAGAACCACTATCCTTTCCATTACATCGATCCTCCCGAAAAACAAAAAATCACCCCTCCAGGGGGTGAAGTATGAAAAATCCACCCCGTAGTCAGGAAGTTAAGGCTTCCTGGTAGATACTTCCCAGCCGATTCTCGGAATTATACGGGTTAATGCATTTTACCATGAACCGGGATTTCGAGTAATACACTTGCAGTTAAAGAAGAGAAAAGGAAGATCAGAGAACAGGAAAGTTCCTTTCTAGGAAAGAAAGAGCGAGAACCATATCTATTATGCTAAGATAATACCTGTTAGCCATGTCTATGCGGTGTGCTGCAGAGATATGAGATTATTCAACGGGGTTGCGCAATGAAGGAGATCGGTACATATGTAAGGCTTATGAGAGTCAGGCACTGGTTGAAGAATCTCTTCGTTTTTGCCCCTCTAATATTTTCGGCCAGTCTTTCCAGAGTTGATATGATGTTGAACTCACTTCTCATTTTCATTGCCTTCTGTTTCGCTTCGAGCGGCGTTTATATTTTCAACGATATCAACGATCTGGAAAGCGACAGGCATCACTGGCGAAAGAAAAACAGACCGATCTCTTCGGGCGCTGTAAGTGTCAAAGAGGCAACCGTTGTGGCTATCGTCTGTTTCATACTGGCTTTCGTGATTGTCCTTCTCCTCCCTCTCCTGGCAGGGCTTTTTCTTCTCATTTACGTGCTTGAGAACGTTTTCTATACGCTCAGAGGAAAGGAAATGGTCGTGATAGACGCCTTCTGCATCTCGGCAGGCTTCGTTATTCGTGTGATCGCCGGCTCTTACGCGATAGGCGTAAACCCAACTAGCTGGATCCTGGTGACGACCTTTTTTCTGGCTCTCTTCATGGGTTTTGGAAAGCGAAGAAACGAGTTGCTACTATTCAAGGAGAACAGCGATAATCACAGAAAGGTTCTCAAGCTATATGATTTTAGATTTCTTGATTACATGATGGTTTCTACGGCCTCAATATCCGTAATCTCTTACACTCTCTACTGCCTGGATCCTTCGGTGATTTCCAAATTCTCTACCGACAAGCTAGTTTACACCGTTCCGTTCGTGACCTACGGGGTTTTCAGATATATGTTACTTCTTTTCAAAGACGGCGAGGGAGACCCTACAGAGGTCGTAACACGCGATACGGGCATCGCGGTGACGACCGTGCTGTGGTTTCTATCGGTAGTAATGATCATATACCTGCCCATGTGGTTTTAGGGTGTGGCTTTACTGGAGGAACTGATCTTGAATTTGATTGATTTTTTCATTCTAGTTGTAGCAATAGTTTTTAATGCGTCTGCGAATATTCTGTTGAAATTCGGCATGCAAAAAACACAGCAAATGTCTGATGTAGGGTTGAAGGGTATGTTGTTGAACTCTATCACCAACGTGTACGTCTGGCTAGGACTTATCTCCTTCGGTGTGGCTTTCATCTTTTACAGTGTGGTATTGACGAAAATGAAATTGGGTATCGCGTACCCGATAATGACCAGCGCCGGGTTTGTTATCGTGACTCTCTTTGCAGTCTTTCTCTTCGATGAAAAGATGAGCTGGTTGAAGATCGCCGGAATAGCCATTATTGCTCTGGGCATCTGGCTAATATCGATCGCGAAATAGGAGGTGTTTGGTTTGAATAAATCTACAGTAGCAGTAATTAAGACAACACCCGAAAGTGTACTGGATGACTATAAAAGACTCGCGAAGATGGCGAAAATGGAGGAGTTTCTCGATAGAGGAGCCACAACCATTCTCAAGGACAACATCTCCTGGCACCTGCCGATGCCAGGCGCCAACAGTACTCCCTGGCAGATCGAAGGAGTCGTCCTCGCCCTCAAGGACGCGGGCATTAACGAGATAGTTGCCGTAGAAAACAAAACAGTAGTTACAAGGCCCAAGTATGGCGAAAAGCAGAACAAGTACGACATCATATACAACAAGTATGGAATACCCGTACTGTACAACTTTGAAGAGAGTGATATGCACTGGATTGAATACACTCCGAAAAGTAAACTCAAAGTGCTTCCTAGAATTTTCCCTGAAGGAATAAGATTGCCCGACTACTTTTTCGGCAAGAACATCATTCAGCTCCCTACGATGAAGTGCCATATTTACACGACCACAACGGGGGCTATGAAGAACGCCTTCGGAGGCCTTTTGAACGTGAAACGTCATTACACCCATTCCTGGATACACGAGACTCTTGTCGATCTTTTGAAAATACAGAAAGAGATACATACCGGGCTTTTTGCCTTCATGGACGGGACGACCGCGGGAAACGGTCCCGGTCCGAGGACATTGATACCTGTCAGAACGGATTATATACTTGCAAGCCAGGATCAGGTAGCCATAGACGCTGTTGCCGCGAAAATGATGGGATTCAACCCGATGGACCTGAAATATATAAGGCTGGCGGACGAGGAGGGCCTGGGAAACGGCAAGCGTGAGAACATTGAGTTGGTCGGTGAAGATATTTCTAAAGTCAACCTCAAGTTTCACGTCGGCGACAACTTTGCCAGCAAAGTCGGTGACCTGCTATGGTTCAGTCCTTTGAAGATCTTCCAGAAACTCTTCTTTCACACGCCATTGGTGAAAGTCTTCGTTGCAGCGTCGGATTCTTATCACGACAGATACTGGTGGAAGAAACACGGAACAAAGATCTTCCAACAGTGGAAGAAGGACAGTCCATGGGGAAGACTTTGGGAATCTTATAGATAAACCTGGTTTAAAAATCTCTCGGAGAGTGGTGAAGAGTGCATGTGTTTTGAAGGGACAACGAACGATCGCTCGAAGAAAAAGGTTTTTCTGGTCGTGCTTTTCATTGCGATAGTTCTTTCGTACATCTTCACTTCTATGATACTCTGGACGACCGAAAGCAGGTTCTTGACTATTTCCCGTTACAGCAAAGTGATGCGCCACAGAGAAGCCATAGATGGAAAGAGCTTTGCTCCTGATCAGTATCGCTTCGGCAGTTATTACCTGGTCGAATATATTTTCAAACACATACCATTAAGATGGTACGATGTCTTCAACGACATCGTCGCGGAGGGACTCGATCCGACAGGCTGGGGCGAAGGCACAGAGAAGAGCGTCGAGCTCTTCTTTCCCGAAGAGGACCGTGCCGTAATCATCAAGGAGATAGAATCCACTATAGACAGGATCATAGATTCGTTTTCGCCAAACAATCTGCTTTTGAGAAACATGTTGAAAGCCGCAATCGACTCCTTCGGCTGGCAAGAGTACATCAACGATATAGAGAAGACGACCATGCTCATTGGAAAGAACATCCCCGGAGAATTCAAAGTCCTGATAGAAAAAGACAGCGCTGAGAGCGCATTGGTAAATGGATACGTTACCTTTAGATTCTTCTTCACCGCAACTACTCTCCTGCTCGTTTTTCTCTTGTGCGCGCAGTTTACCGACGCGTTGACGTCGCTTTTGGGTATGTCGCTTTTTGCCGCCCTTCTTCCTATGGTAGCCCAGGACTTCATGCAAGCCGAAACCATGCTATCGGCAACCGTCTTCGCCGGCTTTCTTGTGGCTTTGCTGAAAAACAAAAGCTATCTACTCCTCCTTTTGCTCGTTCTGCTAGGCTGCACGGCCAGGACAGACCAAACGCTTTTCGCCGGTGTGATATACCTCCTCTACAAAGTACCCGGGGCGATAAAGAGAAGAAAGTGGCTCTCCCTATTGGCCGGGCTTTCGCTGGTACTTATCCCTCTGGTCGCTACGTTATTACTGAGCGAGGTAATCTATGCCGGCTCGGAGTATTACCTCGATTTCATCCAGCTCGAATATAACCTGAACCACCCCTGGGCTTGGATCTACCCCCTGATATTTCTGGCCATTCCTTTGGCCTTCAGTCCGATGATCAGGAACATAGATTTCTTCAGAAAAACCTGGCTCTGGGTTCCGCCATTCATGGTTATGAATTACCTGTTTGCAAGACCGGCCGAGGTCAGACTCCTCCTGCCGGTATTGATATACAGCGTTCCATACGTTGTCGCAGGCGTAAAAGAAGTACTCTGTCATTTCGATTACGACAGAGACAGAAAAGGAGGCGGCTCATGAACGACCGAAAAAAATTCTCCAGCGTGCCGCTGCTTCTGATCGTTGCGACTATACTTTCTTACATCTTCACCTCCATGACCGTCTGGAGTACCGACGGGAAGTATCTCTTCCTCTCCAGATATCTCAGAATCAACCAGCATGAAAGGGTAATCTCCGGAGAGAACTTTGCTCCCGATCAATACCGTTTCGGGAGTTACTATCTTGTGGAGTATTTCTTTAAATACATTCCTATCCCCTGGCTCGATGAAAACACGTCTGAAGTATCGAAGATGCTCCTGTCCACGGAATACTGGACCGATGAAGCGAGAGGAATGGTGGAAGCCTATTTTCCCTTGCAAGAGCGAGAAAGAATTGTATCCGACCTCGAGATGACCATAAACGAGGCGATAGACAGGATAGCCGGAAAGAGTATCCTTCTGCAGAACGCTCTCAAGGCTATGGTCAGCAGCCTGAACTGGCAGACATACATAACCGAACCGGCCAGTACCCTTCTGCTGCTTGGAGAAAACCTACCTGATGATTTAAGGGTGGCCGTCGATCTCACCAGTGAGGATAACCGAACACTCAACGGCCATATAACGGCCAGGTTTTTTTTCAACATACTGACTATTCTTCTGTTGTATGCCTTTGGCAGACATTTTCTTACTCCAGCGATGTCACTCTTTTCTGTGTTGCTTTTTCAGTCGATCATGCCACTGACGACCATGTATTTCGGCTGGGAGACCTTCCACGCGGCCGCACTCTTTCTCGCGGGACTGCTTCTGATAATCGAAAGAAGATCCTTTATCACACTCTGTATGGTGATCCTTCTGGGGTCAACTTTCAGAGCCGACCACATGGTCTTTCTTTCTTTGATACTTTTCGGCTTTAATTACGAAAGATACTCCGGAAAGGCCGAGAAATTCCTCCTCTACTTAAAGGCACTCGCGACTTTCGCAATACCTGTCGTTTTTACGTTACTTTCCAGCCGTTTGTTATACCCGCAGGCTAAGTATTCGGTTGATCTCATTCAACTTGGGTATAATCTCAACTACCCCTGGTCCTGGATCTTCCCACTTCTGTTCCTTTCGATCCCGTTGATCTTCTACGATTCAATAGGGGAGGAAGATTTCTTCAGGAAGACCTGGTTCTGGATCGTTCCCTTCGTCGCGATGAACTTTATAGTAGCCAGACCAGCCGAGGTACGGCTACTCATACCGGTGCTTATCTATACGATCCCCATCGCCGTGAAGGGGCTCTCGAAATTCTTTCCAATCGACGTCTCAAAAGCCTGAATTGAACGGTTCACAAAAGGCTGTATCAGTGTATAATATCTATTGTTTGCTATCTAGGGCAGGTTCTTTTTTTTCTCTTCATTCATATCTTCTGAACGGGGTTGTACATCAGGGGGCAGAAAATGGCAAGAGATCTTACTCAGGGAAGCATTCTGAAGAATCTTCTCATCATGTCTATACCAACGATGATAGGTTACAGTGCACAGATGGTCTATGATATAGTCGATATCTTCTGGATAGGCAGGATATCCGGAGAGGCGATCGCCGGGGTCACGATCTTTTCGACGCTCTTCTGGCTTGTAGAGATCTTGAACTCCATAATCGGACAGAGTTCGATTTCCTTGATCTCACAGAGTTACGGGAGGAAAGACGACGAAGGAACGGCAAAGGCGATAGAACAGACAATTGCTTTCAAATTTCTCGTCGCCGTAATAGCCGCAGTTCTCGTCGCGCTCTTTCTCAAGCCTTCGCTCAGCCTGTTCAGCAACGATCCCAATGTTATTACGGCCGCGCTCGATTATGGATACATAAGACTTTTCTTCCTTCCGATGATGTTCTCATCTTACTCTGTCAACACAGCCTTGAGATGCATAGGTGATGCCAAGACACCGATGTATATAATGATGCTTTCCAGTATTCTCAACGTCCTGCTCGATCCGTTGCTCATGTTCGACAAATTCCCGGGAACTGCGATACCGGGCTTCGGAATGGGCGTGTTCGGAGCGGCAGTGGCGACTATCATATCCCAGATGGTGGCCTTTATACTCGGCTTCTACATCGTCTTCTCTGGAATAGAAGGTGTAAAACCCAGACTGAAAGGACTCTTCAAACTTGACTGGAAAATCGACAAAAAGCTCCTCACCATAGGTCTACCGACAGGCCTGGAGAGTTTCTTCAGGAACCTGTCTGGAGCGGTGTTACTCAAGTTCGTAGCTGTCTACGGAACTGCAGCCGTGGCTGCGGTAGGGGTCGCCGGCAGACTATTCGGACTTGCCTTCATGCCGCTGGTGGGAATGAACATGGGAGGATCGGCGATGGTCGGTCAAAATCTGGGAATCAATAACATCGAGAGGGCCAGAAAAACGGCCGGAACAACGGCCTTTATAAGTTTCTCGATCATGTTTTTCTTCGTCTTGATCGCCTTTTTCGCCGGCGAAATAGTCCTGGGTATATTCAACAAAGACCCGGAAATCGTAAAGTACGGCACCGAGTTTTTGAGATATGGCTCTCTTGGGATATCTATCCTGGCCTACGGGTTCGGTCTCTCCTCTGTCTTCGGAGGATCGGGATACAACCTTCCATTCGTCATATCTAGCATCACCTCGCGCTGGTTCGTGCAGATTCCTATCCTTTTTATAATGGTTCACCTTTTGAAAGCCAGCATAATCTGGGTCTGGCTCTCTTATGTCTTCTCGGATGTAACTGAAGCACTGGTGATGTTGATCTATTACCGCAAAGGAAAATGGGAAAAGAAAAGGGCGTGATAAGATGAAGAAAATTGCTATTATTGGAGCAGGCATCGCAGGACTCTCTGCAGGTTGTTATGCCCAGATGGGCGGGTTCGAGACGGAAATCTTCGAATTGCACAACAATCCAGGCGGATTGTGTACTTCGTGGAAGCGAAAGGATTACACCATAGATGGCTGCATTCATCACCTTCCAGGTGCGAGCCCTTCTTCGAAGTTGCACACAATGTGGAAAGAGCTCGGCGCAATCGAAGACGGTAGGATCTTGTTCGATTCAATCTTGAGAAGAACCATAGACTCCGGCGGAAATGAGCTCAACTTTTACACCGATCTCGTCAGATTGAAGGAACATCTAATGGAAATCTCACCGGCCGACAAAGCAGTCATAGACCAATACTTGACAGCTGCACGGAAGTTCACGAAGTTCGAATTGCTCGCGATGGTCGCTGGCAAAGGCAAGGAGAGATTTTCAATGATTCCACATCTGCCCAAGATAATGAAGTGGGGTCCAATATCGCTCGAGCAATTCGCTTCGAGATTCAAAAACTCCTTCCTTCAAAAGGCCTTCCCGACGGCTCAATACGACTTTCAGGGAATCCCGATGATGATTCATCTTTCCTTCCTTGCCGGTTGCTCAATAAGGTCGATGGGATGGCCCGTCGGAGGTTCGCTGGCTTTTTCAAAAAGAATCGCAAAACGATATGAAGAACTTGGCGGCAAAATTCATTACAGATCGAAGGTAAAGGGCATCGTAGTAAAAAACGACAGAGCTGTCGGTCTTATACTTGAAGATGGAACAAAAGCAGACGCCGATATCGTCGTCTCCGCGGCCGATGGATACAGTACTATTTACGAAATGCTCAACGGCAAATACAGAGACGATTTGATAGACGAATACTACGCCAACCCCCCTGACGAGCAGGAAATGAATGCCTACGTATCGCTGGGTGTCGATCTGCCTCTCATCGATCTTCCCCATGGTGTTACCTGGCTGATGGATAAAAAGCTGGAACTTTCGGATAGAAATTATCAAAAGATGGATCTGGAGGTTTTCAATTCGAAAACGGAAATGGTTCCCGAAGGTAAATCGGTTGTCAGAATTCCCTTTACGGCCAGTTACTCATATTGGAAGAAGCTTAGCAACGACAGGGAACTGTATGTCGATCAGAAGGGCGAGATAGCCGAAAAAGTCATAGAGAGGCTGGATGGATTGATTTCCGGTATTAAAGAAAAAGTGGAAGTTGTAGATGTTTCGACACCGATTACTACCGAACGCTTCACCGGCAATTTCCACGGGATGCAGGTGTGGACTCCCAGGAGCAAACCCGGCAGAATCATGTCGAAAGGCTTGAGCAAAACCCTCCCGGAGTTGCGTGATTTCTATATGGTTGGTCAGTGGGCCCAAGGTCTTATAGGCATAGCAACCGCAGCGGTTCAAGGTAAGAAATTAGTCCAGAAACTTAAAAAACGCTGACAGACATGGTGCTTTGTAAGTCGCTAAAATTATTGGGAGCCATTATTCGACAATGTTCATTCAACCGTCAGCCTTCTTTCAAACACGGCTTGCACTTCTTGGAACTTCTCTCTGTAAAGCCATCTCTCCCAGCCCATTTTAAGGTAAAGCTGTCTCACCTGCGAAATATAGTTCAGCGCGTCTAGATGAACAGTTCCGACTCTTCTGGCCAGCTCTTCGGAGACGCGCTCCGCGTTCATCGGGAGAACCGGCCCGACGAAGGCTCCCACGTCGACGCCGTTTTTTCTCAAGAAATCGATGGTCTCCAGCCTCTCTTCGAAGGTTGACGATCCCGGTTCGAGCAGTTTTCTCACGTCCTCCCGATCTGTGGTGATACTTATCAACACTCGAGCCTCTTCGCCAGCCAGTTTGAAAAGATCGACATCTCTCCTTATAAGTGCGGATTTGGACATCGCGAAGACCGGTATCCTGTGAGAAATGAGTGTAACCAGCAGTTCTCTGGTCAATTTGTACTTCTCTTCGATATGCTGGTACGGATCGCAGGTGCTGCTGAGAAAGACCGTGGCTTTGCCCAGAGAATTAACCTCGCGTCTCAGGAGCTCCACAATGTTCCTCTTCACTCCTACGTCCCGCCCCCAGAGACCTCCGGTATATTTAAAAGCCCCGATGAAACGCGCGAAGCAGTACTTACAGCCCACTGTGCAACCGACGAAGGGGTTTATCGTATAGCTGGCGACCGGTATTCGCGATCTGGTCAAAGCCGAAGTGGCTCTTATCTCTTTTATCATAAAGAAATTCTACAATACATCAGTATGTCTTCCACGCATTTTTCCCCCATATAGTAGATAATGCGCAGCATCGCGGAGCGGTCAGTGATATAATAAACCAAAATGGGAGGTGTTAGTGTGTTGAGGGTTATCAGTACTGACAAAGCGCCGGCAGCAGTCGGCCCGTATTCTCAAGCCATTGCTGCTGGAGGTCTTCTCTTTGTTTCCGGACAGATCCCCCTCAACCCGTTGACCGGTGAGCTGGCGACAGAGTTCGAAGCTGCGTGTAAGCAGTCGCTAGAAAATGTACTTCAATTGGTCACTGCCGGCGGGTCGAGTCTGAAAAACGTGGTTAAGGTCAACATCTATATCAGAGACATGGGCAAATTCGCGATTCTCAACGAAATATACTCCTCTTATTTCAAAGACCATAAGCCTGCAAGGGCCGTGGTAGAGGTAAGTAATCTCCCGAAAAACGCCCCTGTAGAGATCGAAGCCGTTGCAGTGATACCTTAACAGGAGGAAAAAATGGGTATAGAAATAAAGCTACCCGATGGTTCGAAGAAACAGTACGAAAAGGGTGTAAAACCCCTGGATATAGCAATAGATATATCTGAAGGCCTCGCCAAAAGAGCTTTAGGAGCGATAGTCAACGACGAGTACTGGGACCTACGAAGACCTCTAGAGACTAGCTGCGACTTCAGATTGGTGCTGGACAAGGACAGCGAGGCTCCCGTGTTCTTCAGGCATACGATGGCACACATAATGGCCCAGGCCGTGATGAGACTCTACGGCGAGGAGAGGGTTAAACTGGCTATCGGTCCGACAATAGAGAACGGGTTCTACTACGATATCGATCTCGACGTGAGACTTACCGAGGAAGACCTGCCTAGAATCGAAGCCGAAATGGAGAAGATCATAAAGGAGGATCTACCGATCGAGAGGTTCGAGTTGCCAGTTTCTGAGGCTATAAAGCTTATGAAGAAACAGTCACAGCCATACAAGGTTGAACTAATCGAAGATCTAGTGAGAGATTACGGAACGGAGTCTGTAACTTTCTACCGACAGGGCGATTTCATAGACCTCTGCCGGGGACCCCATCTACCCTCTACAGGTAAGGTGAAATTCTTCAAACTTACCTCTGTTTCAGGTGCTTATTGGCGCGGTGACGAGAAGAACAAGATGCTCCAGAGGATATACGGTACTGCCTTCTCCAAGAAAGCCGACCTGGAAGAATATCTGGCGAAAATCGAAGAAGCCAAGAAGAGGGATCACAGAAAGCTGGGTCCCGCACTTGGGTTGTTCACGATCAATTATGACTATGCACCCGGCATGCCCATCTTCCTGCCGAAGGGCACGGACATGCTTAACGAACTGCTCAAATTCTCCAGAGAAAAGCATATCGAAGACGGCTACAGAGAAGTCAGCACGCCCCAGATAATGTCTGACTTACTCTGGAGAACATCCGGTCATTGGGACCATTATAGCGAAAATATGTATTTCACGGAAAAAGAAGAACAGCAGTTCGCTGTCAAGCCCATGAATTGCCCCGGTCACATCCTCGCTTATAAATCTTCTCCGGTGAGCTATAGAGATCTTCCGATGAAGATTTTCGAATTTGGAAAAGTTCACAGATACGAGCGATCAGGTGTTCTACATGGACTCTTCAGAGTTAGGGGCTTTGTCCAGGACGACGCCCACATCTTTTGTACACGCGAGCAGATACAGCAGGAAGTGATCGGCGTTATAAATTTCGTGAAGAAGATTTACGAACCTTTCGATTTCCAGTACAGGGCTGAGCTTTCGACGAGACCGGAAAATTTCATGGGAGAGATCGAGCTCTGGGATATAGCAACGGAGGCACTCAGAGATTCCCTGGAGGCAAAGAAAATGGATTTCACAGTCAACGAGGGTGATGGTGCCTTCTACGGTCCCAAGATTGATTACCATATTAAGGACTCTTTGGGCAGGGAGTGGCAATGCGCGACGATTCAGCTCGACTTCATGATGCCGGAACGATTCGGGATAAAGTACATCGGTCCGGACAACAACGAATACCAGCCTGTAATGATCCACAGGGCGATCTTCGGTTCGACTGAAAGGTTCATGGGAATATTGATAGAGCATTATGCCGGGGCCTTCCCGACGTGGTTGGCACCGGTACAGGTGAAAGTGATCCCAATCGCTGACAGACACACTAGTTACGCGCGCTCCGTGGTCGTCTCGCTTCGTGGCAAAGGTTTCAGGGCCGAAGTAGATGACAGGCAAAAATCTACCAATTACAAAATTAGAGAGGCCCAGCTCAACAAAGTCCCGTACATGTTGATCGTCGGAGACAGAGAGATGCAGAACGGTCAAGTTTCCGTCAGATTGAGAAGCGAAAAGGATCTGGGAAGTATCGATCTCGAAGATTTCATACACAAACTCACAGAAGAAGTGAAAGATAGAAAAGGCAAAAGTATCTTCGAATGATCTTTTTTTAAGCCCCTGCGAAGCGGGGGCTTTTATTTCTTTCCGGCTCAGGCAGAAAGGAGGCGTCTCTTATGAACATTATAGACATAATACCCGTTTCCAGAGGTGACAACCCGGCAGATGTACTTCTAAAGAACTGCAGAATCGTAAACGTATTCAGCGGCGAGATAGAGAAAGGCAACATAGCGCTTTTTAAAAAGAGAATAGCCGGGATCGGTGACTATGACGAAGGGAGAGAAGTGATCGACCTCGAGGGTGCCTATATTGTACCGGGGTTGATAGATGCCCACCTTCATATAGAGTCCTCGATGGTCTCTCCGGTCGAGTTTGCCAAAACGATACTGGCCAGAGGTACTACAACTGCGATAGCCGATCCTCACGAGATAGCGAATGTGATGGGGCTGTCCGGTATCGAGTACATGATTCGTTCGACTGAAGGCATACCCGTGAATCTTTACATAATGATCCCTTCGGCCGTTCCGGCCTCTTCAATGGAAACCTCGGGCGCCAGGATCAGCGCGATGGATATGATCGGATTCGTAGAGAAGTTCCAAAATCGTATCCTGGGCCTGGGAGAGGTGATGAACTTTCCGGATATCATAAACGGCGATCGCGATTCCATAGCCAAAATAGAGCTGATACGCCACAAATACAAAAAGATAGATGGTCATATCCCCGGCGTTCTAGGAAAACCGTTGAACGCCTACATAAGCGCTTTCGTAAGGTCCGAGCACGAATGTACCTTCGTCGAGGAGGCGCGTGAAAAACTCTCCAGGGGAATGCAGATACTTATGAGAGAGGGAAGTGTCGAGAGAAACCTCGTACAGTTGTTACCTCTTATAAACGACAAGACTTATCCCTTCGTATCCTTCTGTACCGACGATAAACACCCGGTCGATATAATTCGTGAGGGACACATCGATCACAATGTTAGGCTGGCGATAGAACACGGTATAGATCCAATAATCGCCATAAGGGCGGCGACGATAAACACAGCGCGGCATTATAACCTCAGATCTATGGGCGCCATAGCGCCGGGGTATAAGGCCGACTTGGTGGTGGTAGATAATCTTAGAGATTTCAATCCCATCATGGTCTTCAAAGATTCGAAGATCGTAGCAAGAAATGGCCGACTCGTGACCGAGATAGTCTCTCAGAACTTCCCACAGGAGAAAGTGAATACCTTCAAGTGTCAGAAGATAAATGAGAAAGACCTCGAATTGCCGGCCGAAGGCAGATTTGTGAGAGCCATAGAACTGCTCGGAAGTGAAGTCTTAACAGGTGGCTGTGTTATGGATGCGAAGATTGAAAACGGCATGGCCGTTGGCAATCTATCGAAGGATCTTTTGAAAGTAGCCGCAATCTGCCGCTACTGCGAAGGAAAATCAATGTCGGTGGCCTTCGCAACCGGTTCTGGCCTTAAAAAAGGCGCAGTGGCAACCTCGGTCGGCCACGATTCCCATAATCTGGGTGTTCTTGGAACAAACGATTCTGATATGGTTACCGCCGCAAACAGAGTTATGGAGATGGGCGGTGGTCTGGTAGCGGTGATAGATGGTAAGATCGTTTCAGAATTACCCCTGCGGATCGCCGGCTTGATGTCCGAAATGACCAGCAAGGAGGTCGCCGAACGTCTCGTCGAATTGAAAGAAGCCACGAAGACAATGGGTAGCAAATTACCCGATCTCTTCATGACACTCTCTTTCATGCAACTCTCCGTTATTCCGAAATTGAAGCTTACTAACCTCGGACTAGTCGATGTAGAAAAGAACGATTTCGTATCCCTTTTTGTAAAGGAGGGGCAAGATGTTTAGAAGTAATTCCGGAGAATCGACGAATGTTGTAGGAAAAACGATGAAAAGAGTAGATGCCTTTGAGAAGGTAAACGGTAGTGCCCGGTTCGCGGCCGATATCGCCTTCGACGGTCAGATCTACTGTGCACTGGTTATCGCCGAAAAACCGCATGGCATTCTCCGATCTATAGATACCGTTCTCGCTTCGGAAATTGAGGGGGTAGAGGGTATATTCACCTGGCGGGATATCCCAGGCGAGAACCAGCTCGGTGAAGCGATAAAAGACATGCCATGTCTCGTCAAGGAAGGCGAGAAGATACGCTTCTGGGGCGATGTGGTGGCCATCGTCGCCGCCAGAGACCGCATCTCGGCCGAGAACGCCGCAAAAAGCGTGCGACTCGATATAGAAGACCTCGAGCCCGTACTTTCCATAGAACAGGCGATGGAGGATAAAATCCAGATACACGAAGGTTCGAACGTGAGAGTCAGTAAACGTATAAGAAAGGGCGATGCAGAAACCGTCATTAAGAACTCAAAAGAAGTATTCGAAGGCGAATTCTACGCCCACTACCAGGAACAGGCCTACATGGAGCCGCAGGGTGTAACCGTAGTTCCCGACTTCGATTACGGTTATACAGTCTATGGCACTATGCAATGCCCTTATTACGTTCAGAGTGCCGTAGCTCACGTTCTTGGACTGCCCATGAACAGAATACGTGTCATCCAGACCGAGACTGGAGGGGCTTTCGGAGGAAAGGAGGACATCCCCTCATACGTCGCCTCGTACGCAGCGGTAGTCGCCTTCAATCTCAAAAGACCGGCAAGACTCATTTATTCGCGCGAGATAGATATCCAGACTACCTCCAAACGCCACCCGATAAAATCCTTCTACCGCATAGCGATGGAAGGGAAGAAAATTAAAGCCATTGAGATTAAGGCATACATGGACATGGGAGCCTACGCGACACTTACACCCATTGTGATGTTCAGAACGCTGGTACACGCCGCGGGTGCATACGATATTGAAAACGTGAACGTCGATGTCTATGGCATTTACACGAACAAAGTTCCGCCCGGAGCTTTCAGAGGTTTCGGCTCTCCGCAGGTTCTCTTTGCGGTTGAGAGTATGATCGATGATATCGCCTGTAAACTGGGGATCGACCCGATGGAATTGCGGGAGGAAAACACTTTGCGACCCGGTTCGAGAACATCGACAAATCATCTGATCGTCGAAAGTGTAGGAGCTCCAGAAACACTGGCGAGAGTTAAGGAATCGTCGCACTGGAAGGATCTGGTGAGAGAGTGTAACGAATTCAACAGAATCAACAAAGACAAAAAACGCGGCGCTGGCCTCTCTCATATATTCTACGGAGTTAGTTTGGGAGCCGGGGGACAGGCTCTCGACAAGTCAGGTGCGCACGTGCTAATAAACAGGGACGGTTCGGTGGAGGTCAGAATAGGTGGAACGGAGATGGGTCAGGGTGCCAAAACCGTCATAGCCATGATAGCCGCCGAGGAGTTGGGTCAGAGAATTGAGAAGATTCTCGTTCACCAACCTGATACGGCCTTCGTACCGGACAGCGGACCAACAGTCGCTTCTAGGACAACCATCTATTCAGGCAACGCCGTCAGACAGGCCTGTATGGCCTTGAGAGGGAAATTGGTTTCCGTTTTCTGCGACCTGTTTAATTCGAATCCAGATAGCGTGAAGTTTTGCCAGGGAGAAGTCAGCGACGGAGAAGACAGAACGATCTCTTTTGACAGGCTGGTCGATACCGCTTACGTGAGGAATGTGAAGCTCTTTGAAGCCGGCTGGTACGATACTCCGAAACTTTCCTTCGATATGGAGAACGGGCTCGGGGAGGCTTATGTGACGTACTCTTACGCCAGCCAGGTGGTTCAGGTTGAAGTCGATATGGCGACAGGTTCCACCAAGGTTCTGAAGGGATTCACCGCCCACGATGTCGGAAAAGCCGTAAATCCCGACGGTGTAATCGGCCAGATCCAGGGAGGCTTTGCCCAGGGTATGGGGTACGCCCTGTACGAAGATCTAAAACTCAGGAACGGAAAGATAGTAAGCGACAACTTTAATACCTATATCATTCCGACGATACACGAAGTTCCGTTAGAACTGGTTATAGACATAGTGGAAGACCCCTTCTCCAAGGGGCCCTACGGGGCCAAGGGAATAGGCGAACCCTCCCTGATGCCAGTACCGGCTTCTGTGGCTAATGCCGTATCTATGGCAATCGGAAAGCGAGTTAGACAAATACCGGTCACGCCCGAGTACGTGTTGGGTCTCATTGAGGAAAAGACCGATTGAAAATACAATAGAACTACATAAAAAATCTCACTGGAGGCTTACAATGAATAAATTTGTTCTTGGTCCAACCTTTGAAGAAATGCTCCATCCAGAGAAAATCGATAAAAACCTGCGAAAGAAAGCCTGGCGAATGCGAATCGAAGACCCTCTAGATCCGATAAACCTCTTCAACATTTCGTGGCGGGACATCGACAACAGGATCTATTACTACGTTTTACCAAAAGAGTTCACTGGAGTAGATGCCAACATCGTGGTGCTATATGGAAAAGAATTTCCCACAGGTAGCCACAAAGTCGGGGCCACTTACTCGATCCTTATGGAAAAAGTCCTTCGTGGGGAGGTCGATCCAACCTATCACACTCTCGTATGGCCATCAACCGGCAACTACGGTATCGGAGGAGCCTGGGTCGGCTGCCGTATGAAGTTCGACTCGGTAGTTATTCTGCCCGAGGAGATGTCGGCCGAAAGGTTCGAAATCATAAGGAAGTACGGAGCCCGTGTGATCGCCACACCGGGGTGCGAATCGAATGTCAAGGAGATATACGATAAAGCCAAAGAGCTTAAGGCTGCCGACCCTGATAAGGTGAGGATACTCAACCAGTTCGAAGAATTCGGCAATTACAGATTCCACTATTATGTGACAGGAAATACCATACTCGAGCTGATAGAACAGTTGAAAATTGGTAACGCAAGAGTATCGGCAATCGTCTCGACCGTCGGTTCTGCCGGCACGATCGCCTGCGGTGACCGTGTGAAAGAAGTCTTCCCGGAGGTTAAGATAGTTGCCGGTGAACCGGTTCAATGCCCAACGCTTTCGCTGAATGGCTATGGCGGCCACGACATACAGGGAATCGGCGACAAGCATGTCACCTGGATTCATAATGTACTCAACAACGACGCTATTGTGGCGCTCGATGATATCGAATGCAAGAAAGTACTCCAGATGTTGACAGACGAGTCTGGAAAATCTTTCTTGAAGGAATTTTTAAGCGACAAAGACGTGGAGAAGATGGCAGGAATATTCGGAATTTCGGGTGTTGCTAACATTCTGGGGGCAATAAAGATAGCCAAACATTACCGGCTTACCTCCAGAGACAATATAGTGACGATTGCCACCGACAACATGAATCGCTACCACTCGGTTATGAAAGACATGACCAGAACATACGGAAAGCTCGACCGCAGCGAGGCCAAACAGAGGTTCGAATCAATCGTACTGGGAGCCAGGACAGATTGGATCTTCGAGGGGACGATGGAAAACCGGTTGCGCTGGCACAATCTCAAGTACTACACCTGGGTAGAACAACAGGGAAAGACAGTAGAAGAGCTCAATAGAACCATGGATCAGGATTTTTGGAAGGCTGAGGCTCAAAAAACCGCAGAGATCGATGGCCTACTAATCGATTATAGAAGGAAGAACGGCTGACTATCATTTAAATTTATTGGTTAGTACTTGGGAGAGTGTGCTGACCTAAAAGCTGAGAAATAGAATCATTCAATATTAGATATTTCGAAGCCTCTATTTGCTGAATAGAGTTCTTGTAACCATCCAGACAGCTGAACGGGGGGATCGCCTCTCCAGTGGCTCTGTCTAAGGCTATGCTGTTCTGAAGAATCCCGTCGCCGGACATTATAAATATCCTTCTATTATCTATGAAAGAGCCTTCCGGCACATAATGTGTCAGTGATACGAAGCCATCCGACGAGTTGTTCAGGTCTCTACCGAACAGTATTCCGTTTCTTTCGACGACGCCAATCAGGTTCAGGAGAGTGGGGAAAAAATCTATCTGGCCTCCTACTATGGAGTTAACAACCTTGAGCTTAGAACCTGGTATATGAAAAACCAAAGGTATGTTCATTGCTTGAACCAGGTCGTAAGGCTTACCAAGAAGATCGGTCATAATATCCCTGTTCTCCTTATTGAATGGATAGAGACCAGAATGGTCACCGTATATAGCAACGATTGAGCTCTCATAGAGACCAAGGCGTTTCAGATCGGATATGAAAACCCCCAGAGCTTTATCCGTGTAATGGACCGACTGGAGATAGTTGCCAAAAAGCGTCCCTTTATGTTCAGGAAGCAACTTAATTTCATGAAGCTCACCGGGAATGTCGTAAGGATTATGACTGGTGAGTGTGACAAGGAAAGCGAAAAAAGGAGAGGGTAGAGATTTTGTCATCGACACTACCTGCCTGAAAAAGGAGAGATCGCTCAAACCGAAACCTATGATTTCGTCGTTTTCCATATCCTCAAGACTCACAAAGTCGTCGAACCCCAAAGAGGGATAAACTTTCTCCCGGTTCCAGAAGGAACTTTTATTTCCGTGGAATGCAACCGTGTAGAACCCCTTAGAATTCAGTAGCGCCGGAAGGCTATAAAAACTGTTCTGATCATGTGATTCATAGACAGAGATCTGCCCAAGACAGTGCATGGAATTGATTATTACAAATTCCGCGTCCGATGTGTTGCCTGCCCCGACTTGTTGGTAGATCTCATTGAAATAGATGGAATTGTTTGAAATCAGCCTGTTGAGATTCGGGGTAACTTCCTGGCCGTTGTAGTAAAAATCAACCAGAAAATCCTGGAAGGATTCCAGCTGTACCAGAATGATGTTTCTGTCTTTTGCCACCGCAAAATACTTCCCCTTTTCAGCAATTTTGTTTATATAACCACTATAGGTAACACTCTCATCTAGGTCGGGGGCTTTGATCTTACTCAGCGCCAGCCTGGCCATATCGTGCAGATGATAAGCAAAGAGTCCGTATCGATTGAAAACAAAATAAGGTTGCAGTGATTCAGAGATGAATGGAAGCAACAAAGACATAAAAAGAATTAAAAACATAGCCAGCCACTGCACTCTTCTGTCCGATTTTTCACCGGTCTCGTTCACTTTCGAGAGTTTTCGCCTCAGATATAATCCTACAGGAAAAAGGTCGACTATGAATAGAAAACTCAACGGATCCATCACATAGATTATACTGCTCTTCACGCCGCCTATTTGATGAACATGGGCAAGTTCCTTCACCGAGGGTAGGAATCCGAAGTACTGGAAATAAAGGAAATCTATAAAAAGCACACAAGACACTATACAGTAAAGCAGGAAGAACCTGCCTCTGAATAGAACCTGAAAGATTATAAGCAGAAAGAAATACCATACGATCGTTCCGATTATATTGGAGAGCTTCAAGGTCTGAGCCGTATAGATGTAGAAAAAGAAAACCTTTATCAGACTCGTTAAAGCAAGTAAAGAGACGGTCTCGACTGTCCAGTTATAAGTTTTTTTCAAGCGAGTCACACCCGATCGATTTTTCCGGTTTGCCCATTGAGAAATTATACATACTCTATCGATTCATATCAACCCTTGAATCACAGATGGCATAGATATGCAAAACATCGAATTACCATACAAAAGGCGTGTGCATTATGGTCAAATACGGTGCTACCGATGAAATAGCCCTCATCCGTGGTGTAGAAAGAAACGATCTCTTCGAAATTCCCAAGAAAAACCGTGACAAGATATTGCATTTCGACGATTATGACAGACAACGCAATTTCAAAGCGATAAACGATTCTGTAGACCACGTGTACGGCAACTCCATACTCTCTTGGACTTTCAGAAAGATCAAAAAAGTCATAGGCGGCAGCGACCAGATCATGCGATGGGGAGGAGACGAATCCACATTGAAGCTTGCCAGCTCCGACAGATCGAAGACAAATATGACCGTCGAGAGATTCGGTCTCACGTAAAGTCCGAATACGAAAAATAGAATGTCAATGTTACCATAAGCATGGAGCTGAAATACTGTCGCGGAACGGTGAGACGACGTCGATAAGATGATAACAGAGCCGATGTCGTATTTTATTCAGCTAAAAGACTGAGTAAGGACTGCTTGAGAACCTTTTGAATCTCATAACGAGGAGACCACAGAGATAACTTCGGGCTTATCCGGATCGGAAAGATCGACCACGAAGAACAGCTTACCTGACACCCATGCATCGGTAGTGGCCAGATCTTTTTTATTCCAGTACGATTCGCGGTTAAAAGGTTTAACAGAGAACTCGACTGAAAAGGCGAATTCAAGGTCGTCCTGATCCAGTATCTCCAGCTTTTCAATCACATAACCTGTTATCCTTCTTTCATCGGGCATGTTCCTGCCCGTGAGTTGGTCGAAGTATTCGCACACCAGTCTATCGGCAGTCTCTCTGAGACGTATCTCTCTGGACCAGCTGCTCTTTTCAAGAATTGGAAAAATACTGTCACCGAAAAAAAGGACCAATCCAAGCAAGGCCGCCTGAACAAGGATAAGAACGTACAGCAATCTCTGGTTTTCCACTGCTCCACCCCCCAACTTTTCCTTTCAAAGATCATTATACCCTTTCTAAAGCGCCATCTAACTGTGGAAGTTGTTTCAAAGATGATTGTAGAGTAGAATATGGAGAAACCTTTATTTTTGGAGGACTACGTGAAAGATTTAACCAGTGGAAACGAAGGCAGTCTAATCGTCAAGTTCGCTATCCCGATGCTTCTGGGAAATGTATTTCAGCAGCTTTACAACACTGTGGACTCGATAATAGTGGGAAATGTGGTGGGCAAAGAGGCACTCGCGGCCGTCGGGGCTTCCTTTCCGATCATGTTCCTCCTTCTATCACTGATAATGGGAGTAACTATGGGAGCCACCATTCTGATTTCGCAATACTTCGGAGCGAAGGACTACGAAAAACTTAAAAAGACTCTAGATACAACGTATATATTTCTCTTTTTTGGATCGATCGCAATTTCCATTCTTGGAGTCCTTCTCAGCGGACCAATTCTTAGATTGATGAACACCCCTCAGGATATAGTAGGCCAAGCGCAAACTTATCTGAACATAATTTTCGCAGGAATGCTTACGCTTTTCGGTTACAATGCAATAAGCGCTATACTCAGAGGTCTTGGAGATTCTAAAACGCCTCTCTATTTCATAATAATAGCCACTCTCCTCAACATAGTGCTCGATCTAGTTTTCGTTATGACCTTCGGCTGGGGCATCGCCGGTGTTGCCTGGGCGACCATAATCTCCCAGGGCGTTTCCTTCCTCTCTGGAATCCTATACTTGAACAAAAACCACGATTTCCTCGGTATCAAACTAAAAGGAATGAGATTCGATGGTGAGATCTTCAAAAAGTCTCTTAGAATCGGCCTCCCCGCAGGAGTTCAACAAATGCTTTTCTCTCTGGGTATGATGGCTCTGCAATTTTTAGTGAATGGTTTCGGCACCAACACCGTGGCCGGCTTCATCGCGGCTACTCGGGTTGATACCTTCGCATCGATGCCGATATTTAGCTTCGGCGCGGCCATATCGGCCTTCGCGGGACAGAATCTCGGCGCGGGAAAAATGGAGAGAGTCAGGCGCGGTCACCGGGTAACTCTACTGGTTTCGGTCAGTCTTGCATTCATCACGGCGATCTTCATCTTTCTGTTCGGAGGATTCATGATAAGACTGTTCAATTCAGATCCCGAGGTAGTAAGAATAGGTTCGAATTACCTCAAAATCGTTAGCGCCTTCTACGGAGTCGTGGCCTGGATGTTCATCACAACGGGCGTGATGAGAGGTGCGGGCGATACGTTTGTTCCGATGATAATCTCCATACTTTCGCTCTGGCTTATAAGAGTACCTCTAGCGGCGATTTTCTCGGGGTTCATGGGCGAAAGCGGCATATGGTGGTCGATTCCCGTGGCGTGGAGCGTTGGATTGATACTCACTTTGATCTACTACCGCACCGGCCGATGGAAGAGTAAAGTCGTGGTCAAGAACGTCCGGATGGATGAAAACTGACCGGAAACACTAGAATAGCGAATTCCTTGTCTATTTCATTTAGACATCTCAAAGGTACATATTGTCAAATCTAGTAAGGATAACTTCTTTGGTTACCGTGCAGGGCTATCACGGTTCTATGACCGATTTAAGGACGTGTCTAGCCCAGTTTCTACCGGCTTTTGCCGCGTACTCGATTCCCGAACCGACCGGATCGTAGAAATCGATCGTTCCCACTATCTTGTTATCCTTGAGCTTGTTGATCATCTCCTGAAAAACTATTCCCATGAGTCCTTCGTGCGTGCAGAAAAGCGCGACGTTCTTTCCATACAACCGAGTGGAATTTAACAGACTTTCGAACGGCGGAGCGTAACTCATGGCCCAAACAGGAGTTCCGAAAAATATAAGATCGTAATCTTCCATTTTATCCGGTATCGCTTTCAAACGGGGATTAGGATTCATTATCACACTTTCTCCCTCCCACATATACTTCACTCTCTTTCCACCGCTCTCCTCAAGTGGAACCAGCTCGAAGAGGTCGGCTCCGGTTTCGTTGGCGATCATTTCGGCTATGGTTTTCGTGCTGTTATCATAGGAATAATAAACGACAAGTACCTTCTTTTGATTGTTTGACTCCATTTAAAAGACCTCCCAATGACGATAATAATTGTCCATATTTATTTTCGCATATACAGCCCCCTTTTACAAATGGGGTTTCGAAATATCCGGACTGATTCGTCTTTATCCTGTCACATTCTGCCAAGTCAGGAATTAAGAGTGGTCTTCCGTTGCCTGTACTGAATGCTGCTCCATCTGAACAAACACACCTTTCGTCGACTAAAAAGTTAGAGATGAGAGGCGTGAGAGCGCAAAATCAGAAAATCGACCAGTAGCTACTGCCATCGGGCTTGCGGGTTATGAAACCGTATTCGATCAGGTATCTTCTCAACAACACGTAATCCTCGTAGTATCGTTTCAAAATTTCATTAACTTCTTTTTCCGAGTAGATGCGGTTGCTGGCGAAATCCCCGGCTATTTTCATGAGAACAATCAGCTTGTCTTTTTCCTTCTTTGGAAATCTTTTCAAAATACCGTCTTCTTCGAAGAACTTTTTTATTTTTTCTTCCCTTTCCGTTTCGGTTATTGCATATCTGTCGTCGATCATGGTCGCGCCTCTGTGAACACCGATCATCCTGTCTTCCTCTTTGATTTTCTCTTCCATCAGCTCGAAAAGAACCAGGAAGATTTTCGCCTGTCTGGCCTTCTCTTTGAGGCGAAACCGATGGTTTCTGACTGTCGAACGGTTGATGTTCATTTTCCTGGCTATCTCTCCGTCATCCAGACCGCTGAAAAATCCACTCATCAGCTCACTTTGAAGTTCCGTCAGACCAGTGTGTTTTCTCTCTCTCGCCATCATGGATTCGAAAACAGAACCGTGAACGGATTTTATGTGCTCTTCAACGGCCTTTTTCGCATCGAAGAAAATCCCATTGACCGTGTAAACTACTCCTTCTTCGAAGCCCATTCCACAGTAATGGCAGACATAATTTCTCTCGATCAGTGAATAGCCACGCTTAAGATCTTCTATACTCGCCTTCCAGAAAAGTTCCACAAATTCCATGCCTACACCTCCATGGAACATTGTACCATGCAAAATAAATAAATCAAACATAAATCTATTTTGTTTGATTATATTCAATTAATCAATAATAATGTTTGATTATAATTGATGATCAATTGTACGCAAAATTTGCGTACGCTGGATTTTGTGAAGTCCCGTTCGAGAAAACTATTGATCACATGTTGTTAGTGACGTTTAATATGAGCATCTTCATCATATTGGCAAGACAAGGACTTTTCTGGTAAAAGTATGCACGTAACCGCATTCCCTGTATATCTTCAACGCCGTCGTCCTGTCGGATGTCACGGAAAGGAGAGCGCTTCTGGCCTGTCTATTCTGCAAATAGATTAGAGCCTCCGACATCAGCGCTCTCGCCACCCCCTTTCCCCTCCATCTGTTCACGACGAAGACTTCTTCGGTGTAATATACGCCGTTGCTCGATGGATACACCATTAAACTCGCGACAAGGTTTTCTTTGCCATCAAAAACCGCTATAACGGCCCCTTGGGATTTCCAGTCTGGTCTCTGGAAAAAGTAATTCAAGTACCTGTATTCCAGCGGAGAATCTGGAAAACATGACTGTTCGGCACTCAGATATTTGAGGATTTCCGGTTCTTTCTTTGGCTTCCAGACTTTCACCAACAGGCTCTCGGGAAGTTTTACAGGCATTACCGGAAGTTCGAGATCTCTTTCCATGTAATAGAAATCGATCCATGGAAGGAATCCCAGCTCCTCGAAGAACCTGCTTCTTTCCGTCTCGCTTTCGTGAAGTTTTACACAGATTCTAGTTCCGGCAGCCCTGAAATAAGACTTCGTGGATTCTCTTATCGGACGGATAGAACTTTGAAAAAGCTTTTTCATAACTTCGTGAGCTCCGTTGAAGGGGACAGTTTTTATATCTAGCCATATGTGATGATAAAATTTACTGGAGAAGTTCTGTCGTGAAAGGAATTTCGAAAAACCTACGACTTTTCCGCCTTGAAGTGCGAGAAGAATATTTTTTCTTCCATTGAGGAGAGGATTCTTGAGGTCTAAGACATCAAAACTCTCGGCGAACGGGTACTTCTCCGCGTAGAATTTTTCCACCATCATTATCTCTTCCTGTCTGTCTTTCGAATATGGCAGTATCTCCATAGCTCCACCTCTCCCAAGAGTATATCAAGACTTTTTCATCGATTCAGGAACGTCGCGTCCATTCATGATAGCATTGTAGAAACATTTGAAGCATCGAGGTTTGTTAATGGAAAGCATTCTTATAGCTTTTGGTCTGGCAATGGACGCGTTCGCGGTATCGATATGTGTCGGTGTTTCTCTGGAGAAAATCACACCCGGACAGATCTTCAGGGTGTCTTTCCACTTCGGATTCTTTCAGTTCATGATGCCTTTACTCGGATGGCTTCTGAGTTCGAGGTTCGAAAAGTACATCGAGTCTTTCGATCACTGGATAGCCTTCGCGCTCCTCTCCTTCATCGGAAGCAAGATGTTTCTCGAAGTCTTCAAGAAAGAAGAGGAAAGACTGTGCCTCGATAGAACCAGAGGAGTGCATCTTATAATGCTATCTTTAGCCACTTCGATAGATGCCCTCGCTGTGGGGATAGCCTTCGCTTTGTTAAAGAAACCCGTTCTGGAAACTGCCGTTGTTATAGGTTTAGTAACGGCCTCTCTCTCCTTTCTTGGAATAAAGGGAGGGCACAAACTTGGCGAAAAATTCGGGAAGTCGATGCAGGCGATAGGAGGTCTGGTGCTTGTATCGATCGGATTGAAGATCCTTATAGAACACATTTTCAGCCACTGAACGCTCAAAGGTAGAATATAAGAGGCGACAGACGAGAGAATCAGCCTTTTTCAATAGTATTTGGAGTTCTCTTCAATCGCGCACAATACCCTGTACAAAGAAAGGCGAGTTTTCATATATCCAGGGTTAATACGCCCATCAGCTTCAGCCGTAATCGTCGCTGAAAGAAACCCTAAAAGCCTTTTTGGATTCAGGTAGCAGTTCTTGATCGGTCTGGGTCTTTATAAGGATGGAATCTGGACTAAGAACGAATAACCAAGAACCGCTCTTCTCACGCTCGAGAGTTCCGCTCTTCGTAAAGCTCCATCACCTTGTTCTTGGTCCCGAACTCTCGGTAGAAGAGGAAGATCACGAACGCGTTTATTCCGTAGAATACTGTGCTAAGAAGGAAGAGCTGGTCATATCCGCTAATGTATGTGCCGACAATGTAACCGAAGACAATCGCGGCAATAGCCCTGACTGTGTTGTTCAAAAAACCGTTCAGACCGGATATGGTGGACAGTTTCGAATTCGGAACGTATGAATAGATTATGGATGTCATTATAGGGTTAGTTATGTTCATGAACACGAACCTTAAGGCATACAGCATCGTGAAGAGTATCGGCTCGCGCGCAACTACGAGAGAGAGCATAAGCGGAACTACCAGCAGCTGCATCGCAAGATTGAATCTCAAAGGTCCAAAACGCCTGCCCAGACGATGAGACATGACTGAACCGGCGGCCGTTCCAAATTGCGCGATCGAGAGGGCTATGCCTATACCCGTGGCCGACATATTGAAGAGATCTTTGAATATAAGATTCCCGAAATGTATGAAGAGCCCGGCACCGAAGCCTACTAATGCCGTAGATACGAAGTAGTAAGTCAGAACCTTTTTTTCGTCATGCTCTAAACTCGAGAAATCGAAGAGTTCTTTGAATCTCGACTTTGTATCGATTACCTGCAACTGGATGATGGGAATTATGGCAACAAAGTGCCCGAGCATAGAAATCAAAAGAGTCGACTGCAATCCAAAGAGATCTCCAAAAAAGCCACCCACAAAATTACCAACAACACCGCTCGCCATGTTTATCCCGAAGTTCAACCCAAAGATTCTCGCCCTGTTTTCCGTCTTCGTGACTCCGGTCATAGCGGCCATCACTACGGTAAAGACCGTCACCGTGAAGCCACCTTTTATGAATGAAAGCAATATAATAACACCCGGGTCGGCAATGTAAGCTAGAGCGATTCCAACAACCGGCACGACGATAGCCGAAAAAAACAGTATCTTTCTCTTTCCAATCCTATCGGCAATTACGGAAGCTATAAGACCTATTATGGCCGAACCCCATAGCTGGGCCGATGTAATGTTGCCAATGGTGTTGTTATAAAAGCCCAATTCTCTGAGATAAAGGTTAAACACTACCCGGTACATGGAGATGGTTATCGTTGATATGAACGTGTAAATCAGGAGTAGAAAAACGTTTTTCCTCAAACCACAACCTTCTTTTGTTTGATATGCTAACAATATACTACCATTTTGAGTAATAACTTTGAAGTACTGACTGAGCCTTTGCGTATTCAACATGATATGATTCTTTTTAAAGAACGTCTATTCTGGGAGGGCTATAGATTGCTGCAGTCGAAATTACGGGGTATCGCGTCTGGAATTTTGAATCTCTTCAAGAAAGCTGTCGATAAGGCCGTTTCCTTCAGCTTGGCGTTTCCCTGGATTATACTGATTTTCTTTGCGGCACTCACGATCTTCTTTGGAGCGAAGACAACTTCTCTGAAATTCGAGACGGACATAGACAATCTAGCGACGAAATCGGCCAGCGAAATAAAAGAGATAGAGCTGGCTGCGAGAGACTTCTCAATTTGGGAACCGCTCTATCTGGTCCTCGTTGGTGATACAAGAACACTGGAAACCTGGCAAAGGATAGCGCTGACAACGGCGAACCTGCGGAAGGTAGAAAATGTAGCGCGTGCTTTAAGCCCTCTCGATTCGACTTACATGACTCTTCAAGGTTTCAGTGTTAAGAGCCTGCCAGTAACCTCTGCGACTCCTTCTAACGAAGAAGAACTCAAAGTCTTCCGTAATAATCTTTCCATGAGTTTTGATAGCCGCTTCTCCGTCAGTCCTTCGGAAGATGCGGTCGTTGTGAGGCTGTACATTAGAGGCGGTCTAGGTAGCCGAGGAAAGAAAGCCATTGACGAAATTCAGAAGATACTGCAAGATGAATGGGGTGAAGGGGGCTACTATCTCACTGGAGAGCTCTTCTTGGGCTACTCGGTCGACAAAACGGTTGTTGCGGATGTGATAACTCTCTTCCCGCTGGCCATAGCCATTGTATTTCTAGTCACAATACTGAGCTTCAGAAGCATCGCGGGAGTGATGGCTCCGACAATCACTGTGCTTTCTACTGTTGTGGTGACTTTAGGCTTCATGGCCACGCTCGGAAAACCCCTCACGATAATTAGCGCCGTCTTACCCGTTTTGCTGATAGCAATGAGCAGCGCCGACAGCATACATATTTTCAGTAGATACCGCGAAGAAATCTCGCGTGGCAGTCAGAAAAGACAGGCGATAACACAATCGATTAACTCTTTGGTGTTGCCGGTAGTTATGACCTCGCTGACGACTGCTGCTGGTTTTGGCTCACTCGTATTCTCTTCTATCATTCCGATGAAAGAACTTGGCTACTTCAGCGTTTTCGGAATTATCTACGCTATGTTGTTTTCACTGCTGGCCGTTCCCGCGTTACTTTCTTTGCTTCCCGCACCCAGGGTTGATATAGCCTCTTCCAGAAGCGTAGAAGAACCTTTCATGGACAAGCTGTTGTACAGATTTTCCATGGCGGTGGCGGAGAAGAGACGGATCGTGTTGCTGATTTCGATAGCCGTGGCCCTAGTCTGTGTAGTCGGTATCACAAACGTACAGTTCGAATCGAATTTATCAAGATACTTTAGAAAGGGAAGCGCCGTATCCATGGGTGTTATCAACTTTGAAGAGAGGTTCGGCGGGTCCTCCCTATTAATAATCGCTGTCGATTCGGGAAAAGAAGGCGGAGTAATGACTGTGAATTTTATGAAGGCGCTAGGTGAGATGGAAAAAGTGCTGAACAGTTTCGATATACTCTCTAGAACATCTTCTTTCTACAGCCTGGTAGGTTCGATCTATCCGGGAGAACTCAACCAGGGACAGATAACGCTTATAAAATCGGGCATCGGAAGCTCGGGGGTACAAGGGTACGTTAGCAAGGATTCTTCGAAGGCCGCTATACACACGTATATCAGAAATACCAGTACGCGCGAGATATCCAGAACACTGGTTCGTGTAGAAAAAGAACTTCGAAAGTTTTTACCGGCCGGCGCCACACTCACCCTCACGGGCACGCCGCGCGTAATCCAATTACACATGGAGAGCTTCTCCCAGAGCCAGGCGGTCAGTCTCCTGTTCTCGGCGATTATAGTCTGGCTTATAGTTTCTCTTATGTTCCTTTCGATTTTCATAGGTTCTCTCGCCATGCTACCACTGCTTTTCACGATAGTTTTCAGTTTGGGAATCATGGGATTAACTGGAATACCTCTTGATGCTGCAACCGTTCTGGTGGCGAGCATATCTGTGGGGGTCGGAATAGATTATTCGATACATTTCATAGAAAGGGTCAAGTCCGAACTCAAACTGGGTAACTCTCTGGAAAGGGCCAGCAACAAGGCGTCCCGTACGGCAGGACGCGCAATACTCATAAATGCAGTAACTCTCATCGCGGGTTTTTCGATACTCGCCTTTTCCAACTTTCTTACGGTGTCGGCATTTGGAATACTTATGACCTTCACGATGGCCACCAGTTCCGTGGCAGCTCTGGTGATTATACCGGCCATACTGAACTCGCGAAGGCTTGGTGATAAAATATTGAAAGCACTTCTAAGGACGGATGCTAAAGAAAAAGGGAGTAAGATACCGTTCTAGCACTGCTTACCAGGTTTGAACTTCTGCCAGACCCAGCCTGGCTAATCTACTGGAAATGAGATCTTCGACGTGTGCTGGCAGCAGCCATTAAGGGGTCCAGGCCGGTTGACTGCCCCAGCGCATAGAAAGTATAGGCCGTTATTGAGTCGGGAATGACCAGTTGGGGAGTGTGTCTGTTTCTCACAGGATAGTTACAGTCGCCGTTTTTCACAAAGAAATTCTATGATGCATGAAATTTATCATTCCTTACTCAAGAGAAAGGGAGGCGTTTACTTTACCAGATGTCTTCAGAGATCGAGATGAATTTATACTGACGGTCGCAAGTACTATATTTGAAATTGCAACGACAGTCAAGACCTCTGCTAGGGACATTCCCAATTTCTGCTTTTTGTCTTTTCATGAATAACCGCATTCAGATCAAACTGAATGGTAATACAAAAAATGAGTTTATTGAATGATATTATTTATTGAGTTTCAAGTCGAAAAATATAACTGCTTCACGCTCCTACAAACATCCATGATAGACTTTTAGAGATCGTAAAAATTACAGAGGTGAAGAGATGCCGGAAATCTATTCCTTCGGTGAAAAGCTGAAAAGGAACATTGCCAAAGTGATAGTGGGCAAGGACGAGATAATAGAGAAGGCGTTGGCCGTTCTTCTGAGTGGCGGCCATGTTCTCATAAACGATGTTCCCGGCGTTGGAAAGACTGTGTTTGCAAGAAGCTTGGCCGTTTCCCTGGGTCTGGACTTCAGGAGAATACAGTGTACACCCGACCTTCTTCCCAGCGATGTAACGGGACTTAATGTGCTGGATATCAAAAGCAACGAGTTCATCTTCAAAAAGGGACCTGTCTTTACGGAAGTACTTCTGGTAGACGAGATAAACAGAACCACTCCGAGAACCCAATCGGCCCTTCTTGAAGCCATGGGCGAGAGACAGGTTACAATCGACGGGAAGACCTTCTTCATGGCAAGACCTTTCTTTGTCATGGCAACCCAGAATCCCGTAGAGTTCGAAGGAACTTTTCCACTCCCCGAAGCCCAGCTCGACAGATTTTCTATTTCACTCTCGATGGGATATCCAGATGAGGAATACGAAGTAGCGCTTCTGAAAGGTATGTTGCTCGAGCATCCACTGGAAAGCCTCAAGGCCGTCTCCAGTAGAGATGAGCTGCTGAATATAATGAAAAGAGTTAAGGAAACAAAGGTAGAGAGATCGATACTGGAGTATGTGGTTGCGATAGTTTCTAAAACCAGGAATCACAGGGATCTTTCACTAGGTTCTAGCCCAAGGGGTTCGATCGCCATCGTCGATGCGGCCAGGGCACTGGCAGGACTCAGGGGAAGAGGGTTCGTAATTCCCGACGATGTCAAGGAAATAGCTCCGGAGGCACTATCACATAGGATTATGCTCAAACCCGAAGCCCGTCTGATGAGACGAACGGCCAGAGATGTCGTAGAGGAAATTCTGCAGACCGTTCCGGTTCCACTTGAAAATGAGAGAATTGAGGTTTGATAGCTTAATTTCTAGAAAGAGACCACTCTTCATGTTTTCGATGGCGGTCTTAGTCTGGATTATTATGTCGGTAGATACCTTTTCTTTGATGATCGTATCACTGGTTATCCTTCTCTGGATTCATTATTATTTCGTGGTAATATCTGTCAAAAGACTTAATATAATACGAACAATTGACAGAGAAAGGCTTTTCCCTGGTGAGTATCTCACCTTGAAATACTCTATTTCCGCCACGTCACCAATGTGGCTCGAACTCATCGCTACACCTACGTTGGTGGGCAGATATGATTTTGCCAGTACAAAGGGTGAAAAAGTAGTGGTCGGGAGCGAGCACGCAGTTAGCTTTCAATACACGGTGAGTTTCAGAAGGCATGGTGAGAAGGACATTTCAAAACTGGAGATTCTTTACAGGGATCCAACGAAGCTTTTCACCCTTATGGTTACTTACTCTCTGAAAGAGAAGATTTTGATTCTTCCGCGAATAACCGATCCGGGCAATTTCCCAATAAGGTTACGTGAATTGCTTCCGGGAAAGGAGAGCGATTTCAAATTAATGGAGGATCTGACCGATTTCCGGGGGATCAGGGTGTACGATAGGGAACCACTCAATAGAATTCACTGGAAAGCCTCTGCGAGAATGGGCAGACTTTATTCGAAGGAGTTCGGCTTTACGGCCGTCAGTAAGACCTTTCTCTATCTGGATCTTAACCTTTCTGACGAGGTCTTCGCACGCGATGTGTGGGAAAGGATAAGAGTAGATTACGAGGAGACTGCCATAGAGGTTGCCGGATCTTTGATAAGAAAGATTTTAACCGATTCCGGTCGATTGACACTTGTTACGGTGGGCGAGAAAGTGAGTTACACAGATGATACTGGCAGGGACTGGATAGATTTTTTCGAAGTGCTTTCGATGGCTCACGGTTGTGAAAAAGGGCCGTCGTTTTCGGAATACATATCCCGGGATATGGGTCGCTACGATCCCGCCACAACGGTGGTGGTCCTCTCTCTGTACCTCGGCGAGAGTGTACTCCCCGATCTCGTAAAGGCCAGAAGTCGTGCAAGTCGTGTCGTTGTGCTTCTTATGCCGTTCGGTTTGAGAAAGCCCGGTCAACTACCGGGAAAGTCTTACCAGATGCTTCCCATGGCGATGGAAGAGTTGAAAAGGAGGAGTTCTCTTCTTGAGGAGGAGCAGATAATCGTGCGGGTGGTGGAGGAAAATCGATCGCTGGCGGAGACCTTCGGGGAGGTTTGTAAACATAGGTAATACCGGCAAGGTTCAGACTTTCATTGTCGCATCCGTAGCAATCTTAGCATTGATACAGACTGGCGGGTTACTGATCGCAATTGCCGGTGGAGCGATAATCGCCTTTCTTTTCGTCTACGGAAGTAACAGAACCGGCTGTAGTGTGTATTTTATTCTACCGATAACTCTTTTTGCATTGATAATACTTCTGAGCGGAATTCTCCGAGTCGACGCTTTATACACCTTATCCACAGTTACGATGATAGCCGGTATAATTCTAGTCATGGATTGGCGCCCATATTCAGCCCTGACAGGTCTGTTGATACTGGGGGTAGCCTTTTCTATCAGCCCGATACTGACGGAAATCGCGGTTGCGGTTTTTCTGTTTATTGTATGCTACAGGCTTTTTACGATACCAGGCTTTTCCAGGCTACTGCTTGTCTCAGTTCTGGTACTATCGGTGCTTATCATGATTGTTTCAAAAGGACCGATTGGCGGTCTTATGAGAAGCCTCGAAAGCGAGGAGCATTTCGAAGGCACTAAATCATCTCAGAACCAAAATCCTCTTGAGTACGTCCAGGATGGTCAAACGGCGACCGACGCCCAGAGTATGGAGAGAAATCCGCTTCGATCCTCCGGTATGGTTAACGAAGCTCAACCGGAAACGGGAATTGTGGACTCGATAATCATATCTCTGTTTTATACGCTTTCGTTCGTTCTAGTGGCTTCAATAGCTTGGAAGATGTTCCGTATCACGCGTGGATTTGCCAGACTGATACCACCTTTACTAATTTTGATCTCTCTATTGATATTCATAATAGGGGGATTCATGTATCTAAGATCACTTCCCCTGGCAGAAAACGTCGAGTTTTCGTTGGACGGGGGAGTTCAATCCCAGACTCCGTCTTCAAACGTCATAGAGGTTGAAGATTCTCCGAGTGGAGATATAATTTCCGAAGAGTCGGCGTTGTCCGGGATCCTGTTCGAAACTCTTAGATGGTCTTCATTAGTTGCACTAGCCATTTTATCTATCGCACTCGCGTTAGCGATTGTTTTCGTAACTACGAACGGCGTAGAGAGACGAAGACGCGGTAGCAATATAGAAAATTCCATTAAAGAACCTCGAGGAAGTCGAAAACCGCTGGACCGCGAAGTACCACCCCTCAAATACAACAGAAAGTTCATCCTTGATGGATATAGATGGATGAGAATGAGTTTTTTCAAGAATTACGTTCAGCTTACGCCCAATGAATTGATGGTGGAGATCGATCAGGAGAAGAGGGGAGTGCTCTCGGAGGTTACGTCGATTTATGTACCTGTCAAATATGGACAGGTCGATCCTTCCAGGGAAGAGTGCCTGAAATTCCATTCGCTTCTGTTAGAACTTTCCCAGAGGAGAGAGACTGGAAATCTTTTCGATAAAGAGTAGACAGACATCAAAGGAAGTGAACCGAAAATTCGGCAAGAAGATTGACAAAAATTTTTTTCTTTCAGATTGGGTACTTGCATTTTATTGAGTTTAGTGTGTTATAATGAATCTGTCCAGAAGGACACTATCGCTTTGCAAGTGGTGCAAGGTAATTTTAAGGAGGAACACTCAAGTATGACAGGAACTGTGAAATGGTTCAACGGAACAAAGGGGTACGGCTTTATTACTAAGGACGAAGGTGGGGATGTCTTCGTTCACTTTTCCGCAATCGAAATGGATGGCTTCAAGACTCTTGACGAAGGTCAGAGAGTAGAGTTCGAAGTTGAGGACGGCCCAAAGGGTCCTCAGGCAGCAAAAGTTAGAATTGCGAAGTAATCGAATGTCTATATAAGCAATCCCATCGCCCGCTTGAAAGCGGGCGATTTTTCTCTTCAAATATTCCGTCGATACTTTCTCTTTTTCCCCAAAAATCTAATCACTACATACAGTGAGCTTTACTCCAATCTCCGTTGTGCTAACATATTCATAAACGGTGTCATGACAGGAGGAGAAAATGGAGAAAAAGATTCAGAAAGTAATCGATGGACCGACACTTTTCAACGCATTTTTCTCTGGCGCCAGGGCTGTTATAAAGGAGCAGGGATACCTCAACAAGATAAACGTCTTTCCGGTTCCGGACGGCGACACGGGAACTAACCTGGCTTCTACGATGAAATCAATAATAGAGTTGACAGCCGTGTCTCAGTCCATAGGCAAGACTTCCAGATCTATCGCCGACGCAGCTCTTATGGGTGCCAGAGGTAACTCTGGAGCGATCTTCGCCCAGTACATACACGGACTTAGCAACGCGATCGGCAACAAAGAGAGCCTTGACAGCCGGAGTTTTGCCAGGGCCATTAGGGAAGCCGTCCCTTACGCTTACGATGCAATGACCACGCCGGTAGAAGGAACAATGCTTACAGTTATGAAAGATTGGGCCGAAGCGTTGAACTCTGCCGGGGGCTCCGAAAACTCCTTTCTTGAAATGATAACTAGATCCAACGAGATCGCGAAGAAATCTCTTGAAGAGACGCCAAAGAAGCTCGATGCTTTGAAAAAGGCAGGTGTCGTGGATGCCGGAGCCCGAGGTTTCGTAGCCTTCGTGGAGGGAATAAAGATATTTCTGAGTGGAAAGACCGTTGAAATGGAGGACGAAGTCATTCCCGACATCGAACTGCACAATCATGTTCATGTAGATGAGACCAACATACAGTTCAGGTACTGCACCGAAGCGATTATAGAGGGAACTGGAATCGATCAAGAGTCTTTGAAGAGAGATGCGGGTTCTTACGGAGATTCAATTGTGGTAGTCGGCTCCAACAAACGTACAAGGGTTCATATACATACCAACGAGCCGGCCGATCTCTTTTACAGGCTAGGGAAATATGGAAGTATCACGCAGCAGAAAGTCGACGACATGGAGATGCAGTACAGAGTCAGTCAGAGACGAAAATACCCCATCGCGCTTGTTATTGACTCGGTATGCGATTTGCCGAGAGAGATCATAGATTATTACCAAATCCACGTTGTGCCACTGTTTCTGAATTTTGGGGAAAGCCATTATCTTGATAAGATAACCATCAAGCCCGACCAGTTTTATTCGATGCTCGAGAGCACCGATATCTATCCGGTTTCGGCCCAGCCAGGTATTAACTCTTTTCAGAACCTCTACCACTTTCTGGCTACACACTATGATTCGGTCATAGCCATCCATGTTTCCGACAAATTGAGCGGTACCTGGAATTCAAGTCTGAAAGCGGCAGAAAGGCTTAAAGGAAAGAAAATCAGTGTAATAAATTCCAGGCACGTCTCCGGCTCCTTTGGATTGCTTGTCCTGAGAGCCGCGCAGCTCATAGAGAATGGAACGGATCACGACGAAATAGTCAAAACCATCGAGTCGCTCACAAAGAATTCAAGGATCTTCGTCAGTGTTAACACCTTGAAATACATGGTCAAGGGCGGAAGGGTCAGTCCCATGAAGGGCTTGCTGGCCAAAATGATGAACCTGAAGCCGATTGTATCGGTGGATGAAGAAGGCAACTCGAAACTTTATGGAAAGGCCTTCAGCAGACTCGGAAATATGAAGAAGATACTTGGTTATATCGATGAACTGAACAGAAAGTGCAGGATCGAGAATTACAATATAACACACGCCCACGCACCGAAGCAGGCCAAGGCTTTTGAAGAAAGCCTCACGAAGCTACTGGGGAAAAAACCAGAATTCATAATGGAGGTCTCCCCGGTTGTCGGAATAAGCGCCGGGATAGGAGCAGTGAGCGTTTCGGTGTTATGTGAGAGAAACACCTGGTCGGAAGAAATAAAAGTACGCTGAGGAGGCTGTATGATCGAAGTTGCTATGTTTAGCACTCTTGTGGTTCTCGTCTATATGAGTATTTTCTTCTTGATAGCCTCGATCAGGAAGGATAATTCGATTGTTGACGTCGCCTGGGGAACGGGGTTTGTCTTGATCGGCTATTTCACCCTTCTCTTCTTCGGAGAATTCAATCTCAGACAGCTACTGGTGACTGCCGTCGTAACTCTCTGGGGGTTGAGACTGGCAATCCATATTTTCAGACGAAATAGAGGCAGGGGCGAAGATTTTAGATACGCGGCTATGAGAGAGAATTGGGGAAGATACGTTTTGATACGCTCTTTCCTCCAGATATATGTCCTTCAGGGTTTCTTAATGCTCATTGTAGCGTATCCTGTTATGCTTGTGAACAGCACATCCGGTCCATCCTTGGGCTGGCTGGATCTTCTGGGACTGTCGATCTGGTTCGCAGGTTTCCTCTTCGAAGCAATCGCCGATAATCAGCTGAAAAAGTTCGTAAAAACCAAAAAGCCTGGCGATATAATGAAGAGCGGCCTCTGGAGATATTCCCGACACCCCAATTACTTCGGTGAAGCCGTTCAATGGTGGGGCATTTTCATAGTCGCGCTTTCATTGCAGGATGGATGGTTGGCCATTATTAGCCCTATTTTAATAACATTCCTCTTGAGGTTCGTTTCGGGTGTTCCTTACCTTGAAAGAAAATACCGACAATACCCGAAATTCACGGAATATATGAAAGAAACCAACGCTTTCATTCCATGGTTTCCGAAAAAGTAGCGGGTGAGATGAGATGAAGCTTATATACTCTGCGGTCTTCGCGTATATGATCGGTTCCATACCCACTGCCTACCTGATCGGGAGAGTTTTTTTCGGGTTCGATATCAGAAAGAGGGGAACAGGTAACATGGGCGCGTCAAACATGGTTTCCGTTATGGGCTGGAAGATTGGCATTCTTACCGGGGCGATAGATTTCATGAAGGGTATGGGAACTATTCTAATAATCAAAGGGGTTGATCCGAACTGGACTTATCAGATGCTATTTGTGGCTTCAACCTTTGCGACTATCGGGCATATGTACCCGATTTTCTTGGGATTCAAAGGCGGGAAGGGAACGGCCACGCTCGCTGGAGGATTGATAGGTCTCGACTACCAGGTAGCCTTGATCTGTATGACCATACTGCTGATATTCATAGCCATTACCGATTATTCTGCTCCCGGAGTGATAGCCGTATCTTCGGTTATGATCTTTCTTTTCAGGATATTCGGTTACCGTTGGGGAATCTCGCTGATGCTTCTTCCTATCGCAACGATAATGATCTCCAGGAATCTAGAAAACCTTCACAGAATATCAAGTGGAAAAGAAACAGGTCTAAAAGCCTATATTAGAAGGAAGAAAAAAGAAAGGAGCCCCACCGAAGGGGCTCAAGGGTGATTCTCTTTCATATACCCAGGTAAACCTTTCGAACCTCTTCACTTTCGAGGAGCTTTTTTGCATCCCCCTGCAGTGTCACGCATCCGGTTTCCAGAACATAAGCATACCGGGATATTTCTAGAGCCTTCGCAGCGTTCTGCTCCACCAGCAGTATCGTGACACCTTTGCTGTTGAGAGACTGTATCGCTTTGAAGACCTCTTCAACCACGATCGGAGCCAATCCGAGCGAAGGCTCATCCATCATTATGAGATCGGGATTGGCCATCAGACTTCTGCCTATGGCGAGCATCTGTTGTTCACCACCCGAGAGAGTCCCGCCCGGTTGTTTTAACCTCTCCTTCAATCTTGGAAACAACGTAAAGACCGTCTTAAAGTTCTCCTGAACCTCTTCCTTGTTCTTTCTGTTATAGGCGCCCATCATCATGTTCTCCCGCACAGTCAAATTCGGGAAGATTCTTCGGCCTTCCGGTACGAGCGATATACCTAGCTGACTGGTCTTGGCGGCACCCAAACGGGTTATATCTCTATCCCTGAAAATGATCTTTCCTCCCGAAGGTCTGGTCAATCCGCTTATCGCTCCCAGAGTGGTGCTCTTTCCGGCCCCGTTCGAACCTATGATCGTCACGATACTACCCTTCTGAACAGAAATAGAGATGCCTTTCACGGCTTTAATCGAGCCGTAGTTGACCTGGAGATTTTCTATTTTCAGGATTTCATCTTCCAATTGTAACCCACTCCTTCCCCAGGTAAGCTTCTATGACCTTCCTATCTTTTTGAACATATGCCGGATCACCTTCGCTTATAGTTCTTCCATAATCCAGCACCATTATTCTTTCGCAAAGTCCCATCACCAGTTTCATGTCGTGCTCTATGAGTAGGACGGTCAAACTGAAATCGTCCCTTATCTTCCGTATTGTGTGAACCAACTGAGCAGTCTCCGAAGCGTTCATGCCGGCTGCGGGCTCGTCTAGGAGGAGAAGCGATGCTCCGGTGGCCATTGCCCTAGCGATTTCGAGCAGTCTCTGTGCACCGTAAGACAGTGAACCAGACTTATCGTTCGCCAATCCTTCTATGCCAAGCACATTCAAAAGACTCATTGCCTTCTCTTTCATTTCCCTTTCTTTGGCGGCGTAGCCGATCCTGGTAACACTTTTTAAGAACCATTTTGCAGCCTGTCCGCCACTGGATATATTATGATGCTGGGCGACCATAACGTTTTCAAGAACCGTCAAATCCTGAAAGAGACGAATGTTTTGAAAGGTCCTTGCTATACCCATCCTGGTTATCCTGTCGGGTACTAACCCTGTAATCTCCATCTCCTTGAAATATATCTTTCCCCTGGTCGGTTTGTAATGGCCCGTTATCATGTTGAAAACAGTGGTTTTGCCGGCTCCGTTAGGTCCTATCAAGCCGAACAATTCGCCCTCTTTGACCTCGAAGCTGACGTCTCCAACGGCCGTTAGGCCACCAAACTGCATGGTAATACCCTCAAGCGACAGAACTCTCATTTTCTATCCCTCCTTTTGAAGAGGGAAGCGAGACCGTCCCAGGAAAACTCACGTCTTCCCATAATCCCCCTGGGCCAGAAAATCATTATCACGACGAAAAGGCTTGAAAATACGAGCATTCTAAGACCGGTTATACCCATTATCTTGAAACCGAGAATGTTCATCGGACCTTCCAGAAATCTCAACCATTCGCTCAGGAAAGCGAAAAGGGCCCCGCCGATTATAGCTCCGGTGATGCTCCCTAGGCCGCCGAGAACTATCATGATCAACACGTTGAACGTTAGCATAATACCTATTGTATTCGTTCTGGGATCTATAGTACTCAGCCAGTGAGCGTAGAGAGAACCAGATATACCCGCAAAGAAACCTCCCACAACAAAGGCCATAAGCTGGTGCTTGAAGACGTTTATACCCATCGCCTGAGCCGCCACCCTGTCCTCTCTTATCGCCCTCAAGGCCCTGCCAAAGGAACTGTATGCCAGACTCGTCACACATGCAACCGTTACCAACAGCCAACCCCAAGACGCCCAGATGTTGGTGTGGTCGGGAAGGGCCTTCAATCCAAGAGCACCGTTGGTAAGCGAGTTCATGTTCAGCGCGAAGATCCTTATGATTTCGGCGAAGCCCAGAGTCGCAATAGCAAAGTAATCGCCTGTCAAGCGAAGCGAAGGCCAGCCTATGACAAGCGCAAAGATCGCAGCAACGATCCCTCCGATCAGAGTCGCCCAGAAGAAGGGAAGTTGAATAGAGTTGAAAGGCCATACCAATTTTTCTATGATAAAGGTTATCTCTTTCTGTTGAGGAGACAAAGTTAGTAGAGCCGATGTGTAGGCTCCGACTGCGATGAATCCGGCATGTCCAAGCGAGAAAACACCGGATATACCGTTCACGAGGGTCAGGCTTACCGCCATTATTCCGTAAATTCCTATTAGCGTGATTATCCTCGAATAATAACTGCCCATGAACTCCTGAGAGAGGTACAGAATAACGAACAGACAGATAATCGCTACAGCGGTTAAAACAATCCTCTTCTTTACGGTCATCTCATCACACCTTTACTAGCTCTGGTTTTCCGAGGAGACCGGAAGGTTTGACCGAGAGAATTATTATGAGTATGAAAAAGGCAAACGCGTCTCTGTATCCGGCAGCTCCGGGGAAAAGACCGACCATCATCACTTCGGTTATGCCGAGTACAAGACCGCCCACAACCGCGCCTGGTACGGAACCAATACCACCAAAGACTGCGGCAACGAAAGCCTTCATACCCGGTAAAAAGCCCATATATGGCCATACCTGAGGATATCTTACCGCCCAGAGTATTCCTCCTACCCCGGCCAGTGCCGAACCAAGAGCGAAAGTCATGCCTATGACTCTATCGACGTTGACTCCCATCAGCGAAGTCGTAGGTATATCAACCGAAACAGATCTCATCGCCATTCCGATCTTCGTTTTGTAGATAAACCACCACAAGAATATTATGGCGATTGCAGTTACAACGAGCGTGACAACGGAGATTATTGGGAACCTGATACCCCCCAAGATTACTTCCTGTCCATACTTTATTTCCATGTGACCGCCGAGAATTATCATTTCGTTCAGGAACTGTGGAAAAATGGTTCTGAAGGATCTGGGAATACCGGAGAATATAACAACGGCTAGACTCTCCAGAAAGAAGGAAACACCGATTGCCGTTATTAAAGCCGATATTCTCGGAGCTTTTCTTATCGGCTTATATGCGATTCTGTCAACGCCAAATCCAAGTAATGCAGCACTGGCTATCGCAAAAATGGCTGCAAAATACCAAGGCAATTGGATTAGTGTGACAAAGAAAAAAGTGAAGTAAGCGGCCATCATGAATATGTCACCGTGAGCGAAGTTGATGAGTCTCAAAATACCATAGACCATGGTATAACCGATCGCTATCAACGCATAAAGTGAACCGAGACTGAGGCCGTTAACTAGATTTTGAAGAAGGGTCTTTGGATCCAAAATTACACCTCCGGCTGCGCGTTCTGTCCGAATGAAGAGAGCGAAGAGAAAGGGGGACCATACGGTCCCCCGATTCCATTACGGATTAATAGTTGTATCGTACACGAACTTACCGTTCTCTATCTTCACAATCGCTACAGACTTTATGGCATCGCCAGACTCGTTGATGGTGATAATACCGGTTACGGCCGGAAAGTCTTTTGTCTGGCGCACTGCCTTGGCGATCGCTTCACGATCGGTACTCCCTGCACGCTCGATGGCATCTCTGATTACCAGGTAAGTATCGAATCCTAGCGCAGTGAAAGTTCCAGGTGCCTCGCCATATTTTTGGGTGTAAGCTTCGACGAAGAGCTTTGCGTTGTCTGTGATCGCAGGGCTACCAGAATCGTAGTGTGTGGTGAAATAGAGACCGTTGACGGCTGCGCCACCAATTTCTATGGTCTCAGGAACGGCAGCTCCATCACCGGCTATTATAGGGTCGTAGAAACCCAGCTGGCGTGCCTGAATTGCGATTAGCGCTATCTCCTGGTAGTAACCGGGAATGAAAAAAGCGTCAGCATTCTTCGAGAGAGCATCGGAAATCTGAGCAGTGAAATCCTGATCCCCCGACTTGTAGTATTCGTAGAAGACTGTTCCGCCGAGCTCAATTGCCGTATCTTTGAAGAAGTTGGCGAATCCGACAGCGTAATCCTGCTCAACGTCTACAAAGACGGCTACGTTTTTGGCCCCCATGTTGTTGAAGGCCAGCAGTGCAGCTGCGACACCCTGAAATGGGTCGCTGAAACAGACACGGGAAACGTATTTACGATCCTGTGTTACGAGAGGGTTGGTAGAACTCGGCGAGACCATTGCAACGCCATTCTCTTCAGCCACGGCGCCCCCTGCGATGGTATTTGAGCTTATCACCTGCCCGATGATGGCTACGACCTTGTCTTGTTCAATGGCGCGACGGGTTGTGTTTACAGCCTGGACTTTATCGGAATTGTTATCGAGAAGAACAATTTCGATATCCTGTCCTAAAACCTGTGGGAAGAGTTCATTTGCGAGCTTAACACCCTGCCAGATCATCTGTCCGAAGGCAGCTACCCCACCCGTCATCGGAAGTATAGCCCCAACTTTGATTGTTGAGAATGCGGAAATGGAAAGAAAGACGACCAGTACAATAAGAACGAGTTTTCTCATACTTTTACCTCCTCCTGAAGTGGTGATAAGTAAATGAGACTAACCCAAAACTGATTTTCAAGTGACGCTAGGCGCTTTTAGAGTCATCTAAAGTCAATAAACGCTGTAAAATGACTCCATGTACACTTATGCTGTGATTTGCGAGTTTTTTTGTATTGCTGGAATATTAGCATTAAGGAGAAGAATTTACTGTAAACAAGTGCAACAAAGGGTGGATATTCGGTAACATATCGAAGATAGGTCTTTCCATTCGGGGTTAATGTCCTTTGAATGGGTACAGAGGCTATTGATTTTCTTATTAGGGAGGTTTTATCTCAGGTCAAAAGCGAAAAGCCTACAACTTCCGATATAAGAGACACGAAGACCTTCAGAAGCTCTATATCGGCTTCGTTCCATTTGAAGTAGCCTTCCAGGCTGTCTAAACCGGCGAAACCTACCAGTTTCTGCCTGGTGAAGATCGGAACCACCACCAGAGACTGTATTTTACGCCTTCTCATAATCTCCGCTTCCGGCTTCGCATCCTCAGGAAGTTCATCTACTATTATGTTCATAACCTCACCCTTTTGAAGCTCTTTCATCCACCAGGGGTAATCGCTTAAAGGAAGTTTCTGAAGGGCCTCTTTCTCCGATTCGACGCCTTCTCGGCACCATTCATGAGTGTTACTCATGAAATCTGATTCGTTATCGAAGAGAAATACGTAAGATCTGTCGGCCCCGGTCAAACGACAAAGCTCTGCGAGTGCTTTATCGATAGCCCTATCTATATCTTCGTAGTTCTTTAGAATTCCCGATACATTTGATATCACCTTTTCGAATTCGAGCCGCCACCGCAGCTCAGCCTGTATCTTTTCATAAGAACTCTGATCTCTGGCGACAACCATGGTAACTATATCTCCCTGAAGATCCAGCACCTTCATCCAAATTTCTACGGGCAAAACCGAGCCATTGTTGCCTATCAGAGATGAATTGAAATTGCATCTTCCTTTCAACATAAGATCGGCCCTTATTGTGCCAAAATAACTGTCGGGATCACTCATCAGCGAATAAAAGTTCTTACCTAAAAGCGTTTCATAAGAGTAGCCAAGTTTTTCAACAACCCTGTTGTTAATTTCGACTATCTTTCCCGGATTAACTGGATCGTCCAGTTTCACAAGAAAGATGAGATCTTCGATGAGGTTCGAAAAACCCTCGTACTTCGTCTTGAGAAGGTTGTTCAACCTTTCGCAACGATCGATCTGAAGATTGTTTTTATTTACCGGCTCCTCAGTCAAAAGGGCGACATGAATGTTTCCTTTGATCTTGGAGATCTTTCTGAAGACCGAGTTTAACTCCGCAGAGCCATTGTCCACAATATAAACCTTAATCGTTTCCATAGCTTCCCCCAAACAAAAAACATCAGTAATATTATACAGTTAAAATCACCCGATTTCGGTATTCACCGAGAATTCTTGCCTTCTCGTGAGCGGACTCTCTAAGAACTCTTTCTCTTGTGCTTTTACCAACTACTACACAGCAACCAACAGCCTTTCTTAATAGGAGCCAGAGATAAAATCAACTGATTGCAGACTGACTAGTAATTTAGTGGGTAACTACGAGTTTACTTGACTGGAAACTCACAAGTTGCATTTGGATTGTGAGAATGATTCGAAAGATAATATAATCTATATGACCCCGGAGGGGTAATACTCTACGATACCTTTCGGAATTTGCGGAGGTATTCATGAAGAGAATCTCGACAGTAGCTCTTTTTATAGTACTTATCACAAACATTTTCGGCGTAGTTTTTGTCGATTATATTCTTTCGTTGGATACGGATCCGTCTCTAGAGAGGATCATCACTTCGACAGGTTTTCAGGTTTCTGTCACGGTTATCCCGCTCTCCGCGTTGAATGGATTGGAAATTGGAATTGAAAACTTGATAGGCCTGATGATCTTCAAGCTACCGCCAGAACTGAGTCGGGTCGATTTTGAATACATATCAGTGAGCGGTAAATGCAAGCGTGGACAGCCGGTCGAAGACTCGTGGGCCGATCTTTTTTTGATTGGCGAGGGTTTAATCGTACAAACCGTTAGATATAATCCTCTCATCGTGGTAAGTTCAGGAAGACTTATACTGGCTTTATCCGCTTACATAGATACAGGGAGCCGGTACAGTTTAACTCTGAAACATCCATCTGGAAGTGTATCTTGGGAGTTCGATGCCGGGCAAAAGAGCGTTCATTGATCTCATAAAGAATTCGGAGTAGACGCTTCTTTTCAGGTTGGAGGGACCATGAAAAGATTAAGCAGAAAGATATCCCTGCAGTTTTTTGTTTTTGTTCTGGCGGTTCTGGTTGTTCTTATAGTTCTCCTCTCGGTGATATTTGTCAAAGCCGCCACCGATGAATATACGAGCTATCTAGAATCCAAAAAACAGTCGGTTTATAGATGGTTTATAGACTTGAGACGCGATTTCAAATCTTATGTGGATAGATACTCAATGGATAATTACATAGACAACGCTGTTGACCTGTTGATTGAAAAGGGCGAAAGCGTGGTTATCCTCCGCAATAGGCCGGGACTCCTGCAGGATTCTTTGAACGATATGGCGAGTGCGGGAAACGGATTCAAGATGTTCAACAATCAGCTTATTTATTACTCCACAATGGTCAGTGACGATATCCAATACATCATCGGTATAACTTTTGACAACGCCGAGATAGAAAGCCTCTCGAGTTTTCTTGGTCAGGATGCGATAGCCTTTCTGCTCATGGAAGAACACTTCGTTATTCCGAAGGAGTTTTCCGATTCAGGTCTGTATGTTAGAACCGTTCTCGATGAAGAGAACTGGTCTAAAGAGATTCCTTTCACTGTCAGCGAGGTGCGTCCGGCCTTCAGTTTCTTGAATTCCGGCTCGCTCTTTCTAGTCGATAAGGTTTCCATTGGCGGTGCCACTATATATGTCCTCCAGTCGGAGGGATTGCTCGTACTTCTTAAAAACAGAGTTCTACCGATTCTAATTCTCGTTGTTGCAGGGGTCTTCGCATTTTCTTTCTTGCTCTCTTTATCCTTAAATTCTTACATATCTAGGGCCCTCTCAGAGCTTCTTAAGGGTTTCGAGTCGATCAAAAAGGGTTCTTTCTCGAGGGTAACCTTGAAATCAGATGATGAATTAGGCGAGATAGCTTCCGGTCTCAACGACACGATGGTATTCATAGAGAGAACCCTCGACAGACTTAAAAATTCCAACGAATTACTCAGAAAGGTATCCAGAGAAGCCCAGCAGGCCAGCAAGATGAAATCGGAGTTTCTCGCCAACATGTCCCATGAAATGAGGACGCCAATGAATGCGATACTTGGTTTTACCGAACTGCTGATGAGCGATGAAGGCAGTCTTGAGAGATTGAAATACCTTAAAACCATTTACAGGAGCGGTGAACATCTTCTAAGCCTGATAAACGATGTTCTGGACCTCTCGAAGATAGAAGCGGCTAGGCTGGAACTTTTCATAGCTCCATACAATCCCTCGAAACTGGTGAAAGAGATAGTCGAAACGTATTTGCCTATGGCCTACTCTAAAGGACTCCATCTCGCTTACAGCTTAACTGAAAATGTACCGGATTTTGTGGACGGGGACGAATTCAGGGTACGTCAGGTACTTACCAATCTGGTTTCCAATGGTTTGAAATTCACCAATCAAGGCTATGTATCCATAATCGTCAATTATGACGCTTCAAACCTGACGTATGTTGTACAGGATACTGGAACCGGGGTCTCGGCCGATCAGATAGACAAGATCTTCGAGCCCTTCACACAGGCCGATGGTACGATGTCTAGAAAGTTCGGAGGCACAGGTCTTGGTCTCACGATTACCAAAAGAATAGTTGAGCTCATGAACGGGGTCATAAGGTTCGAGAGCAAAATCAATGAAGGCTCTAAAGTGACTGTCAAAATTCCTTCACCTTTATCGAAGGAGGCACCTAAAGAGAAGGTTAGACCTGAACAGGTAAAATCCGGCAAGATAATTCTGGCATCGCCCAGCGAGGATTTTTCGACTATAGTCGGAGCGATGCTAAAAAGGAACGGGATACAGTTCGAAGTTATCAAGAATCTCAAAGACACGGCCAGGGCTATAAGAGAGTTCGGGGCCTCTCTGGTGATAATGGATATGCCCACGGAGAAATCTGAGGTTTTTGAAGCACTGGAAGAGCTCGGCGGGTCTGTTGTTATCGGTGTGATATCTTCCTCAGGTGGAGAAATGGAAGTCGGAGAGTGGGTACAGGAGGTTATCCAGAAACCGGTTAAGGAGGAAGAGCTGATCGGAAAGATCCATGAATATATCGATTTCACACCGGTCGGTATTGAAGAAACCAGAGTTCTAGTCGTAGAGGATAACGAGGCCAACCAGTTACTCATAAAAAAGATTCTGGAAAAGGCTGGATATCTGGTGAATATCGCCAGCAACGGTCTCGAAGCTACAGAACTGGTTAGGCGCGAGAGGTATGCGCTTATTCTGATGGACATGCAGATGCCCGTAATGGACGGTTACGAGGCCACTAGAATTTTGAGGGACGAAGGTTACAAGATGCCTATCGTCGCCCTAACGGCCCATACGATGCAGGGAGACGAAGAGAGATCGATTTCGGCAGGTTGTGACGGCTTCCTTGGCAAACCGGTAAAACAAACCGATCTTCTCGAAACTGTGAGGTATTACACCGGAATATACGGCAAGACCGGAAAAAAACGTGAAATTTTGACTTTGAATATTGCCGACGGTGGAGGTAATAGAAATCCTTCCGAAGAGAAGATAGAGATATTCGCCAAAGAGATGGGGTTGACACTCGAAGAGGCCTCAGATATGTTCGAGGAGTACGGAAAACATATTGGAAAAACAATCGAGTTGATCCGCTCGCTACTTCAAAGGGGAGATCTCGAATCTCTGGCACGTGAGGGACACAGCCTCAAGGGATCTGGCAGAATGTACGGGGTAGAAGAGATATCTGAACTTGGCTCAAAGCTTGAAATCGCAGCGAAAAATCTCAGGAAAACCGATGTTTCAGATATCTTATCTCAACTGGAAAAAATCCGGCGAAAGCTCTGGTGAAGCCGACCAAAAAGGATAACATGATTGAAAGGAAGCGGAAATGAGAAAAATTGCGTTTATCTGTATCGTTGTACTTTTCTCTTCAATGATCCTGGCTAACCCCCTTAATGAAGTCATTCAGAGAGTCGTTGATTTCGAAGGATTTTGGGGAGCGATTCTTGTGGCCCGGGGCGATGCTATACTTCATGCGGCCGGTTACGGAATGGCCGACGTTGAAAGAAATATCCCCAATACTCCAGAAAAGAAGTTCAGGATAGCCTCTATAACGAAACAGATCACCGCCGTGGCGATTTTGCAACTCGTCGAAAGAGGCGAGCTTACACTCGACGATCCTCTGTCAATGTATCTGGAGGGCTTCCCGAACGGAGAGAAGATTTTACTTAAATACATGTTGAATCACTCTTCGGGGATTCCAACCATGATAAATAGCGAGGAATTACTGGAAAATATACGTGTTTACGAAAACGACAAATCTCTTCAAAGCGCGGAAATCGAATACATCTCCACGCTTCCACTCAGGTTCGAACCAGGAACATCCTTCCTGTACAGTAACAGTGCTTACTTCCTTCTGGGGGTAATTATAGAAAAAGTAAGCGGAATGCCCTATGATGAATATTTGAGGGAAAATATCTTTAAGCCCCTCGGTATGAACAACACTGGCTATGATTTCAACGAGTACGACTCGGGATGGGCCCGGCCGTATTACTGCCAGTCGTATGTTATCGACGATGAGTTTATCAGAGAGGCCGACTGGGTGGATAGAAAACTGCCCGGAGGAGCTGGTGGCCTCTATTCAACGGTTTACGATCTATATCTCTGGGACAGGGCTCTGTACGGCACGAATATACTGTCCAAAGAGTCGGTGAAGATCATGGAAACACCTACAAGCCAGCTTCACGAAGCCGGCTATGGTGTTTTTGTGGGAACGGAGTTCATCGCCGGACAGTACAGGCGACTGGTCTATCACGATGGCGACACCAAGGGAACTTCTACCAGAATAAGCCGGTACGTGGAAGATGACATTTTCGTCGTCGTACTGAGCAACATCGAAGGAAAAGATTTCACCTCGTTGGCACATGAGCTGGCAAAAGCGGTTATAATAAACGATATGGGAAGATAAAATGATCGAGCAGCAACGGTGTATCTCACTCTAGCGAATCCAGACATTGCCTTTGTTAAGGCCGTGCAAAAAAGGGGGAGAGAAATGATTTCCGAAAAAGTCCTAAGGGTTTTGGAGAGGCACGGACTGAAGTACCGCGAATTCCCCGACGGTTCCACACCTACGGCCGTAACCGCTGCCGGTATGCTCGGCGTTGCGGTTGGTCAGATCGCGAAGTCGATCCTTTTTGTTTGCAAGAAAAACGGAGCCTTTCTAGTTGTCTGTCCGGGTGATCGTAAAGTCTCCTCCTCGAAATTGAAGAAAGTGACTGGTGAGAAACCACGCCTTGCTAGCGCCGATGAGACGGAATCCTTAACCGGATTCTTACCTGGCGGGGTGTGCCCCTTCGGTCTTAACGGAGTGAAGGTTCTGATTGACGAATGGTTGAGAGAATACGACAAAGTCTATCCTTCTGCAGGAACTTCGGGCTCGGCCGTGGAGACCACTTTTGAAGATCTTGTGAGGATAACCGGTGGTGAAGCCTTCGACCTTACCAACCCGCTCGATCAATCGTAGAAAACCACCAGTGGCAATTCCGTAATGGGATTTGTTATTATCTGGGCTCTGAGACCATAAACCTTCCATATTACATCGGGGTTCACCGTTTCCCAGACTTCACCAAGTGCCTCGATCTTTCCCTCTTTCATGAAAACCAGTCTGTCAGACATCTCTATAGCCTGGTTTAGATCGTGAAAGACGGCCATGGCACTCAGACCTTTGGCACGAACGAGATCGGTGGCAATCTTGCCAACTTTTCTTGAATGTCCGGGATCGAGATGCGAGGTGAACTCGTCCATGAGGAGTATTCTTCCCTCCTGGGCGAGCGCTTTGGCAATGACCACTCTCTGTTTTTCTCCGCCGCTCAGTGTACTGAAGAAGCGGTCTTTGAACCCGTATATCTCGGTAAGTTCCATGACTTCGTCTATGATTTCGTAGTCCTTGGCTCCAGGACCGGACAGTCCTTTGAGATATGGGTTCCTACCGAAAGAGACTATCGTCTCCACCTTCAGATCGAAGGAAGGATCGAAACTCTGGGGTATGTAAGAAAGTATTCTGGCCAATCTTTTACCCGTATAGTCTTTTAGAGGACTTCCCATTATCTCTATCGATCCGCTCCAGTTTTTTTGAATCCCGCATATAATGCTCATCAAAGTAGATTTCCCGCTTCCATTGGGCCCGAGAATACCGAGCACTTCGCCCTGTTTAAGGGTGAGATTTATGCCTCTTAAAACCTCTTCTCTCGAGTAGCTGAAGTGGAGATCCCTTATAGTTATGACATCATCCATTCCTGACCACTTCTTTACTCCTGAGAAGGTAGATGAAAACGGGAGCGCCCACAAGAGCCGTAACGGCCCCGATTGGCAATTCGGTTGGCTGAAAGAGTGTCCTGGCGAAGGTATCGCAAACGATAAGAAAAAAGCCACCCAGCAGCGCCGTTGCCGGAAGGTTCAGCCTGTTGTCCGTACCGAAGGCCAGTCGCACAATGTGTGGAATTACCAAGCCCACGAAACCTATCAATCCGGCCGTGGACACCGCTATCGCCGAGACGATCGAAACCGTGAAGAAGACAACGAACTTTATTCTCTCAGGGTTTACCCCAACCGTTATCGCGTGTTCCTCTCCCGTTGCCAGAATCAACATCTTTCTCCTGATCACGGTGAACACGGCGTACTGGAAGAGGGTCGCAGGTAGCAGCTTTAAAACATCTCCCCACGTGACTCCTGAGAGTGAACCGAGTGACCAAAAGTGAAGCGTTATAACGTTTCGCCATGCGAAAACCACCAGGAAGGTCACGGCCGCGTTGAAAAGCGAGGAGACGATCACGCCAGACAGCACAAGGGTCGTTATAGGAATCCGCCCACCCCTGCGCGAAATGGTGTAAGTCAAAAAAGCTGAAAAGACGGCGAAAATAAAGGCCATCAGATCTATATTGATGGTAGTCCTACTCATCTCCTTTATGAATAAGGAGAAGACGGCGCCAAAAGAAGCCCCTGCCGATATGCCTATTATGTACGGATCAGCAAGAGGGTTCTTCAACGTTAGCTGCAGACCGTTTCCGCCAACAGCCAATCCTGAACCTATGAGAAAGGCAACGAGAAGTCTGGGAAGGCGCAGATTCATGTAGATATTCGCACGCGATCCAGTTAGATTTCCAGAAATCATCTGAAAGACTTCAACCATCGAGTACTTAACGGTTCCAAAACTCGACGACCACAGCATCCCAATAAGGGATGCCGCGGCTATCGATATGAAAAGCAGTATCTTCTTCAATAAAAATACTCCTTCAGAGTCTTTACGAGATCTATGAATCTGGGGTTGGCGTAAGCCGTAAGCGAATCTGAGATAGGGTATACCCTCCCATTTTTAACTGCCGGGACTTCGGCGAAAGGTTTATAGGACGTTATCATCTCTACAGCTTCGCGCTGTCCCCCCTCGTAATAGTAGGGAACCAGGATTACATCCGGCTGCGTATTGAGAACGAATTCCGGGCTAACGGGGAACCACCCGTTGTTGCCGCTGTAAGGTGCTGCAACGTTGGCACCTCCGGCGTATGCTATTGCCTGGTTCACAAATGAACCGGTACCGCAGGTCCATATATCACTCACAGAACCGGCGATCATTATGTACATCACCTTCGGCCTTTCCTCCTGAGGAACGTTGTAAACGTCTTTGGCAACTTCAAGCACCCCGTTTCTGAAATCGGTGGCCACTTTTCTTCCTCGCTCGGGAATCGCGAAGATATTGCCGAGAACGGTAAGATTGCGGTAGATATCTTCGAAAGAGTTAGGATTTACCACGAACACATTGACCCCCATTCTCTCGAGCTTTTCCACTTCGACTTCCTGAATGCCCCCAGAGATGAGTACTAGATCAGGTTCAAGGGATAGAACCATTTCGAGGTTGAGAGGGGTGAGATTTCCTATTTTGGTAACCTCCCTCGAAAGGGCGAAAGAGTCCCAATCGGTTACGCCTACTATGGTGTGCGTGACGTCCAGAAGTTCCAGATAGTAGGTTATCGCAGGAGAGGCGATCACGACTCTCCCGGGAGTCTTATCGATCGAAACGAGACGTCCAAGGTCATCGACCAGTTCGATGGTCATAACCGTAGAGATCGCAAGTAGAACCGATAACACCAGAACCAGTTTTTTCATTAAAACTCTCCCCTTTTTGCAAGGAATTTCACCATCCTTCTGCCTCGGAAGGATGGTGATATCTCAACTCTGCTCAGGTCTCCTGACTCACGGCTCAACCTAATCTCCACGCCTTCCCGGTTTCCCAGTGGCACCTTGTGGATTTCGTAACCGTTCACAGTGGCGGGACCGTACCGGATTCTCACCGGTTTCCCTTGATACGGAGTTACAATGTCATAGGAACTATCTGGAGAAATACCTGTCCAGATCTTCCTGTCTTATTACCATGGATATCGGTCTTCCATGGGGACAGACGAGCAACTGCCTTTTCCTAAGCTCTTCGAAAAGTTCCCTCGCCTGTCCTATGTCAAGCTTGTCTCCAGTTCTTATGGCCGATTTACAGGCGATCGTCGCGAGAAGGTTATCGAAGACCCTTTCCGGTTCTTCGAGTCCTTCCAGACGTAATTCGTCAATCACTTCCCCGAGAGTTTCTGCCGCACTTTCAACTGGAAGTAACTGGGGTATCGCCACTAACAGAATTTTATCACCCTCGAACCTGAAATTAAAGCCGAGTTGTTCTATCCTCTCTCTTTTCAGTGTGAGAAGTTCCTTCCTTTCTGACTCGAAAGAGAGTTCGACGGGTACGAGTAGATTTTGAGAATCTATAACCATCTTCTCCTTCAATCTTTCGTACAGGATTCTTTCGTGGGCGGCGTGTTGATCGATGATCAACAGTCCTTCCCCCGATTCTACCAGTATGTACCTCTCTCCGAGGACACCGAGAAAGTCGGTTCTGTCCTCAACACTTTTTTTAAGAGCTTCGTCCTTTCTCGATTCGATGTAGGGTCTGAAAATCCTTCGTTCCAAACTCACGGGTATGCTCTCGTTTCTGTCGTAGTTTCTCCAGGAAGGCTCTTTTACCTCATCACTCATTCTGTCCGTTCTATCTGTCGGAAAAGCTTTCTCTCTATAACGAATTTTAGGTTCATCTCTCTCTTCTGACCTAGATTCTTCTCCGCCGATTGATGGAGGACGAATGTCAATAGAGAAACTCCCGGCATTTCTTATCGCGGACCTCACCGCTCTTTTAAGACCTTCAAGAATCGTCGCCGGAGATGCGAACTTCACCTCTAGTTTCTGCGGGTGGATGTTGACATCTACCTCGACCGGATCTATCTGAATAAAAACGACCGCGAAAGGGAAGTTCCCCTTCTCCAAGGCCTCTCCGTACCCTCTCTCGAGGGCGTAGTTGAGTTCGAACTGCCTCACATACCTGCCGTTCACGAAAATGTTCTCTCCCATTCTATTGCGTTTCGTCCTTACCGGGAGTGTGACTAGTCCTTCGATTCTCATCTCGCGAGTCTCTTCTTTGAACGGCAGTAAGTCTCTCCTTGAAAGTTCGGGGTAGATCATCAAGACACGATCTTCGATACCTGTCAGCCCCCTTGTGTCATAAACTTTCTGACCGTCGCGTATGTATAAGAAATCAACACTATGAAAGGATAATATGAATCTTTGCATCATCTCGGTGACCATCCGCCCCTCGATAGAGACAGATTTAAGAAATTTCCTTCTGGCAGGCGTGTTGAAGAGAAGATCGAAGACTTCGACTGTGGTACCCCTGGCTCCGTTGAAGAATTTTTCTCCGATCACTTCTCCGGCCGTAACTTCCAGTGTCACTCCCAGAGTGTCCTCAACACCCACAGTGGAGAGCAACATTCTTGAAACGGAAGCGATGGTGGAAAGCGCCTCGCCCCTGAAGCCGAAGGTCGAAAGAGAATCGAGATCTTCTATTGTCGCGATCTTGCTCGTTGTGTGGGGTTTCAAAGAGAGCCTGGCCTCTTCGAGCGTCATCCCGGTACCGTTGTCGCGCACCTTTATGTACTCTTTTCCACCGGATCTTATCTCAATCTCTACAAACGATGCACCTGCATCGATGCTGTTTTCTACCAGTTCTTTCAACACCGAGTAGCAACCGGTAACGACTTCGCCCGCGGCGATCTTCCTTACGACTTCACCCGGTAATTCATGAATCCTGATCATCTAAACAGCGTCAGGAGACACCGTGCTTCAGCGCGGTGAGGAATGACGCTTCCCTCCTTTCGCATAATAGCGGTTTAGACTTCTGTTCTTTCAATAGCTTCCTTGCTTTCTGCGGCTTACAGGGCATTAGCGGTTTCCCGTGCCTGTTAATAACGTAGACTAACATATAGCCCACCTCCTTACGGAGTAATTCTCCCATCGCCAATGTTATCCGACAGTTTCTCGTTAGCAGCACTGTCCCTACCTATCAGAACTGTTTAACCACTAACCGCAGAGCGTAAGACTTGGGAACGCATCCTACGGTGCCTATACATTTGCCGGTAACAGTGTCCGAAACACTTAGACTAGTCAACCTGAGCTACTAGCTCCCGGCTTTAGCCGGGGGTCGTTGACAGTTGAGATCTCTCCCCAATAATTATCCGCCGTCTTCTGTCAAACAAGAGGATAGCCGCCGAAGCGGCTACATTGAGTGAATCAACCGTCTTTTCCATCGGGATAGACACCAGCAGATCACTCCTCTCTTTCACCAGTCTTCTAACACCCTTTCCCTCGTTTCCAAAAATCATGGCCACTTTATCGTTGTACTCCACCTCGTAATAGGCCACACCGGACATGTCCGTCGCGTAGATCCAGTATCCGTTTCCCTTTAGTTTCTCCTGGAACCGGGCAAGATTACCCACAGGTATTACCGGAATCTTGAAGACAAGTCCGGCCGAGACTTTAACAACGGCCGGAGTAATCTCAGCCGAGTTACTCGTTGTGATCGCTATGGCATCGACTCCGGCGGCGACAGAAGTTCTGATTATCGCTCCCAGGTTGTGCGGATCTTGAACCTGATCCAGAAGAACTAGTGTAGATTTCTTTGAAGGGCTAGAGTCATTAAGAAAAGCGTCGGCGTCGGTATATGGAAACTCCTTCAGTTCGATCACGACGCCCTGGTGCTTTTTCTCCCTAGACAGGTTGGTTAACTTTTCCGGTGAAAGGATCTCTACACGAAGACCCTTATCCCTGGTCTCTTTTATCAGGTGCTCCAGCTGGCTATCGACATTCTTTTGATCGGTGAAGAGGACTCTTTTCACTTTTATATTACTATTTCTCAGACCGAGTAGCTCTTTCAGTACATTTCTTCCGTGGAGATACATTAAACCACCCTTTCAAGTAATTCTCTGAGATGGCCGAGTTCACCTTTCAGATAAAGATAACCGACCAGGGCTTCAAGCGCGGTAGCCATTCTGTAATCTTCATCATCCCCGTGTTTCTTGGCCCCCCTGGAGTTGTAACCCCTTCTGACAAGGCTTTTCTCTTCTTTGGTCAGCAATGGCATCAATATCTCAAGCGCCCTGTGTTGGCCCCGGGCGCTTACGTATTCGCTTACTATGTCGTGCTGAACCCCAGCTCTTCTATGAGCTCTCGATAGAGTGCTTAGCCTGAAGAAAAGCGTGTAAACTGCATCTCCGACATACGAAAGACTATCTAGCGAAAGCCGCTCGGGATCGGCAAACGTCTGAAAAAGAACGTCCGGGAGTTTTTCCCCGGACCTTTCATCGGATATATTCATCGATTCCGTTGATAACTCTCTGGAGTTTTCCGACATCCTTTCCTCCAGCCTGTGCGAATTCCGGCTTACCGCCGCCGCCCCCGCCCAGCTCTCTGGCTATCTTTCCGGCGATCTCGCCGGCTTTGAATCTGTCTGTGAGGCTCTTTTCAACCTTTACCACGAAGGACACGGAGTCGTCAACCTCGTTGAAGATAATGACGATTCCACCACCTTCCTTTCCGAGCAATACGTCTGCACTATTTCTCAAGACGTTCGACGGGGCCCCTTTTACCCTTCTCACAAGCACCCTTACACCTTCGACCTCTTTCCTTAGGTCATCCTTACTGGCATCTCCCGATAGGAGGCGCTCTTTCAGGCGCATTATTTCCTTATCTTTAGCTCTTAAATCGATTACGAGATTCTGCAGTCTCTGGACAAGAGATTCTTCGGGCACCTCCAGCAATTCACGGAAATGCTTTTCTCTATCGAAGAGCCTTCTGACCAGTTGGAGAGAATTCAGACCTGTTACAGCCTCTATTCTTCTGGTTCCAGCAGATACGGAAGTCTCTGATATTATCTTGAAAAGGCCAATTTCACCTGTATTGCCGGCATGAGTTCCACCACAAAGCTCTTTGCTGAAATCGTTGATGGTAACCACTCTGACCTTATCTCCATATTTCTCTTCGAAGAGGGCCATCACATCTTTTTCCTTCACTTCCGTGAAGTTAACTTCTGTGGTGTTTACCGGCACGGCTTGAAGTATTTGCTCGTTGACCAGATCTTCGACTCTTTTGATCTCTTCCTCGCTCATAGCCTGAAAGTGAGAGTAATCGAACCTTAGTCTGTCCGGAAGAACCAGAGAACCCGATTGATGCACGTGCTCTCCGAGCACTTTCCTCAGAGAAGCGTGAAGCAGGTGTGTAGCCGTATGGTTTCTCATAATGGCCCGTCTTCTGCTGTCGTCAACGACGAGATCAACCTTCTGACCGACAGTTAGAACACCCCTTTCGACCGTCACTCTATGTACTATCATCTCTTGATATGGAATGAAAACATACTCAACTCTCGCCATAAAGCCGTCTCCCTCGAGAGTGCCTTTATCGGTAACTTGCCCTCCTTTCTCGGGATAGAAAGGAGTTTGAAAGAAAACTACTTCACCAGTCTCACCCTGCGAAAGTGAGAAGACTTCGATTCCATCATTAACAAGGCCTATTACCGCTGATCGGTCTCTCATAGTTCTGTAACCTGTGAACACGCTGTTTCCGGTTTTTTCAAAGAGTTCCGTGTAAACCTGGACATCGCCGAGGTATTCCCTGTTGCCAATGGCTCCGCGGCCACGTTCTCTTTGTCTCTCCATAGCGGCTTCATAACCTTCTCTGTCGAGCTTTACTCCAGTGCCTTCTACCATCTCTTTCACGAGTTCCAGAGGGAAACCGTAAGTGTCGTGAAGGGTGAAAAGCTCCTCGCCTGTCAACTCTTTTTTATCGACAAGCATCGTTCTCAGTCGCTTCTCTCCGTTTTCCAGTGTGGAAAGGAACCGCTCTTCTTCCTTCAGTGTTATTTCCTGGGTGAAAGAAAGCCTCTCCCTGAGTTCGGGATATATATCTCCCATATGCGAGGCAACAGTTTCCACTATTCTGTAAAGGAAGGGCCTGTCGTATCCCAGGAGAGAGCCATGACGTACTGCCCTACGGAGGACTCTCCTCAGAACGTATCCACGCCCTTCGTTAGAGGGAAGAACTCCGTCTGAGATCATGAAGGCTATTGAGCGGGCATGGTCGGCTATGACTTTTATAGAGACGTCCCGTTCCTTCTGTGCACCGTACTTCACCGAGAGTATATCCTGAATCCTGTCGATTATGGGTATAAACATGTCGGTGTCGAAGTTTGTGTTCACATTTTGCATTATCGAGGCGGCTCTATCAAGACCGAATCCCGTATCAATATTCTTCTTTTCCAGGTAAACCAGGTTCCCCTCTTCGTCCTGGTTGTATTCGGTGAAGACAAGATTCCAGAACTCCAGGAATCGCCCACAATTACAGGCCGGACTGCAGTTATCGGGGTCGGGACAGTTGTCGTTCACTCCACGATCTATGAAGATCTCCGAGTCAGGTCCACACGGTCCGGTCGGCCCGGCCGGTCCCCACCAGTTGTCGTCCTTTCCAAGTCTGACGATTTTCCTCTCGGAAATCCCCACTTCTTCGTGCCATATACTGAAGGCTTCGTCATCGTCGAGATAAATAGATACCCAGAGAAGATTTTCAGGAAGCTTGAGATACTCGGTGACATACTCCCAGGCCCATTTTATAGCTTCCCGCTTGAAATAATCTCCGAAAGAGAAGTTGCCGAGCATTTCGAAAAAGGTCTGGTGTCTCGGTGTTCTACCGACATTCTCGATATCGTTGGTTCGGACACATTTCTGACACGTCGCAACTCTTTTGTATGTCGGTTCGACTTTTCCCCAAAAAATCGGTTTGAACGGCACCATGCCAGCAACTGTAAACATCAGTTGAGGATCATTGGGGATCAAGGAGGCGCTCGGAAGCCTCACATGATCCTTCGATTCAAAAAACTTGAGATAGCTCTCTCTTATCTCTGCGCCAGTCATGTATTTCATGGCGGAACCTCCTCAGGTCAACAAAGTCAGAAATATATAAAACATGGGTGTCACGAAGAGCACGCCATCTATACGATCAAGCATACCACCGTGACCGGGCAACAAGTTGCCCGAATCCTTAACGCCGTGATATCTCTTGAATGAAGACTCAACTATATCGCCTATCGTACCGAAGATCGATACTACCATGGCGAGAATCGCTATCTGAAACAGCCCCAGTTCCGGTCCATTGTAGAGTCCAAGTAGACCACTGATATAGATGAAAGCGATAATAAAAAGGATGGTTGTTATATATCCGCCGATCACACCCTCGAGACTTTTCTTGGGACTGTAACTGGGCGAGATTCTGATTTTCCCGAATCGCTTGCCCGAAAAGTAAGCGCCTGTGTCGAAAAGCCATACAGAGGTCAACGCCAACAGGGCCATCGAAGAGCCGAAGCGAAGATATATATGGTAGAAGAAGGCCAGATTGAACCCTACGTATACGAGTGAAAAAACCGAATTCACAATAATTTCCTTCGCACCCTTGACGTCTGATACCGTCATTATGACGATCGAGGATAAAGAGATCACGCCGACCGCAAATATCAGCTCGGGTCTTTGAAAGCTCATAAAGCTTGATCTATAAAGCAAAATGCCATACACGACGATTATGGCTGGGATGATACCGGATATAACCACTCTTACGACATCGTGATTGGTGCTTTTCAGACTGAACTTCAAGTATTCGTAGCTGGCAAATAGCACAACGGACGAGACCAATCCTATGAAAGAAAAGTAATTGACAAAGCAAAGAATTACAAATGGAGCTATAACAGCAGCGGTTACTATTCTGATAGTGGTCTCTGACAGTTTCTTCATCATTGATGGGCACCAAACCTTCGTTTTCTCTTCGAGTATTCCTCCATTATCTCGAGAAACTCCTCTTTGGTGAAGTCTGGCCAGAGAGTCTTTGTGAAATAAAACTCGCTGTATATACTCTGCCACATGAGAAAATTGCTGAGCCGTTCCTCGCCGGAGGTTCTTATTATAAGGTCGGGATCAGGTACTTCCGGTAAATAGAGATTGCCGGTGATATCTTCCTCTGTTATTCTTCTCTTTTCGTCAGTTTTCTGGCTTTCAATAAACCTGTTAATCGAATCTACTATCTCCGCACGCCCACCGTAATTGAGGGCGACTATTACAGTAAGCTTCTTTCCGCCGGCGGTTCTGGCTTCGATCAGCTTCGTGAACCCTCTTAACTTCTCCGGAAGATCGTTTATCCGGCCTATGAAGCGCATCCTTACGCTCTCGTCCAGCATGTTCTGCAACTGGCTCGCTATGTACATCAACATAAGCTCAAAGAGAAAGTCCACTTCTCTCTCCGGTCTCTTCCAATTTTCGGTGGAAAAAGCGTACAGCGTCACGTACTTGATGCCTAGATCGGCACACCAGTGGGAGGCTGCATCGGCAACTTCCGCTCCTCTCCTGTGGCCTTCTATTCTTTCCAGTCCTCTCTTTTCCGCCCAGCGGCCGTTACCGTCCATTATTATGGCAACATGACCGGGAAGGCTCATTAGAACTCCATGATCTCCTTGCTCTTCTTCTCGAAGGCCTTGTCCATTTCAAGAACGTACTTATTGGTCAGTTCCTGGATATCCTCTTCGAATTTCTTCAGATCGTCTTCGGTCATTTCGGAAGCTTTCTGGAGATCTCTGGCTTCCTTTATCACGTCTCTCCTGATGTTTCTCACGGCGATCTTGCCCTTTTCGGCGTTTTCTCTGGCTATCTTCACCCATTTATCTCTCTGTTCGGTAGTCGGAGTGGGGAAGTTCAGCTTGATATTTACACCGTCGTTCATCGGAGTCAGGTCGAGCTTGGAGGCGAATATGGCCTTTTCGATCTGGCTGAGGACCGTCTTGTCCCAGGGTTTTATGATCAGGGTTCTGTCTTCGGTTACGGTGATGGTAGCGAGCTGATTTATGGGGGTGGGAACACCGTAGTAATCGACTTTCACTGACTCGAGAAGTGCCGGCGAAGGTCTTCCCGTCCTCATTTGACCGTATTCCTCTACAATCTTCTCCACACTCTTATTCATTCTGTTTTCGGCATCTTTTAGAAGACTACTCATCATAAACCTCCCTTTCTTCCGTTAGTCATGGGAAATTATATCATGTCATCGTTTTGGGTGACGAGTGCACAGACAACCCACAAATGCATTCTCAGTTGAATTGCATAATCTATTCTGGTAAAATCTTACAGAATGCTCTATCCACGACAGGAGGAATGTAAATGTTACCAATCCTAAGTTTTATAGCATACGCCCCCGCTGGCGATGCGGCCGCTCCCACGACTGACGCCGGTGCGACGAGCGGAGGCTTCACTGGGATCATCATCTGGCTGGTCCTCATGGTCGCCTTTTTCTACTTTCTTATCATCATGCCTCAGAGAAAGAGAGACAAGCAGTTCAAGCAGATGATGGAGAAAATAAAGGTAGGCGACAAAGTAGTTACGGCGGGAGGAATAATCGGGAAGATTACATTGATAAAACCAGACAGCCTCAGATTGAGGACGGGCACCGGTACGGAACTCGACGTAACCAGAAAAGCGATAGCCGTTGTCGTTAACAGGGGCGAGGGCGACAAAGAAGAGATCGAGCCCGATGTGACAGTCAAGCAGTAACTATAGCAGTTTTATCCGTAGATATTGGAAGGGGGTGTCTGTCCGAGAACTTCGGGCAAAATCCGTATGAGAGCAAACCAAAAACGCTTGATCGTAACCGTCGTGGTACTTGTGGGAGCCTTGCTGCCCCTGCTCATACCGCACGGCAATGCTCCGTCCGGCAGCAGTTTCCTGGATAAGATCGCTGCCAACATCAAGCTGGGTCTCGATATAAAGGGAGGGGCCCTTCTTGAGTACCAGATGGTCACAGATGTTTCGAAAGAAGAAATGAGCGCTCTGGCCGACAGAGTAATCGAGGTTTTGAGGACCAGGCTGGATGCCGCCGGTTTCACCGAAGCAACCGTCGAAAAGATCACGACCGCGATCTCTTTCGGCGAGGATATACCTCCCGTCAGGGTGAGGGTCCAGATCCCGGGAATCACAGATGTGTTGCGCGCCGAGAGCCTTGTTGGAAAGACAGGTAAGCTGTATTTCGCCGATGTCCTTGCCATAGAGACATCGAGTTCGACTCCATCTATTCCCGCGGGAATGTCTCTGGAAATAAGCAAGCGAAAACTCCAGGGCGGAGAGCCTTTCTGGATAAAAGAACTCCATTTCGGTGAATACGTAAACGGGGTTCAGAACAACAACTGGTACTTCATAAGTCCCAGAATCGCCGTCGGATCAAGCTATGTCGAGCTTGACGGCAGTGTTGTCACAGAAGCCAAATCGTTGGTTAACAACCAGCCCAGGCCGGGGCAGGGTAGATTCATGGTCTCACTGAAGTTCAACTCCGAAGGTTCCAGGACTTTCAGGGAGATCACTTCGGTCAAATCGACCTACACAGACACTGATATCAGAAAGAGATTGGCGATCGTTCTAGACGAGAATGTAATAATTGCCCCTCTGGTTCAGACACAGATCAGCGACGGAAACGCCGTCATAGAAGGGCTCAATTCTCTCGACGAGGCCAAAGAAGTCTCCATTCTGGTCGGAAGCGGAAACCTGCCGGTCGAACTTTCGGCCTTCAACAAACGCGTTCTCTCGCCGACTCTCGGTAGAGACATCATCAACGCCAGTCTCTGGGCAGGTATCGGCGGGCTGATCCTTATAATGATCTATATGCTGGTCATCTACGGTAAGATGGGCATCGTGGCCGACATCGCCCTGCTTTACAACGGCGTTCTGCTGATGGGCATGGTCTCGCTTACCGGTTCGATACTGACACTTCCCGGTATTGCCGGTATCGTTCTCACGATAGGTATGACCGTCGATGGAAACGTTCTCATCTTCGAGAGAATAAAGGAAGAGCTCCGGCTGGGAAAGACCACGGAAAATGCCATAGATTCCGCCTTCTCGAAAGTCGTCTGGACGATCTTCGACGCCAACATAACCACTATCCTCGCCGGCATCGTTCTCTTCTACTTCGGTACTGGAACCGTTAAGGGCTTTGCCATAACTCTCATAATAGGTGTTATCGGAGCCATGTTCACCAACATAGTTGTCTCGAGAACGGTACTGACTGCAATGGCCGGCGGCATCAAACCGGAAAGGTACCTCAAGACGAAAAAAGTAAATGAAGGGAGAGAGGCCAGATGACCTTCAACATAGACTTTATAGGCAAGAGGAAGTACTATGTAACTCTTTCTCTTCTTTTGATAGCAGTCTCCCTGGTTTTCGTATTCACTAAAGGTTTCAACTTCGGTGTGGATTTCACCGGCGGTATAGAAGTCAGTGTCTCCGTTCCCGATGAGAATATGACCGTTGCAGAGGTCAGGGGCCTCCTTTCGGCCGAGGACGCAAATTTAGCATCCGCGAGGATAATAAAGCAGAGACCGCTTCTGGAAGAGGGCACCGAGGAAGAGTCGGGCAGGTTCTCCATAATCATCAACAGCAGCGAGAACGAAGAGATAATCAGGGGAAAGATGCTCAGGGCGCTGGGTAGCGAAGGCGTCACCGACAAAAACATACTCTCGATCAGTACCATATCCGGATACGCGGCCCAGGAGATCAGGGGCTACGCCTGGATAGCCGTTGTGGTATCCATGGCTTTGCTTCTGCTGTACATAACCATACGGTTCAAGTTCTCTTTCGCCGTCGGGGCCATACTCGCTCTGGTTCACGACGTGGTGATCGTTCTGGGTTTCTACAGCATTTTCGGCATCGAGATCAACGCTCCGGTTATTGCCTCTCTGTTGACTCTGGTGGGATACTCCCTGAACGATACGATAGTAGTTTACGACAGAATAAGGGAGAACAGAAAGAAGATGCGCGGGGCCGACGGTATCGAAACGATCGTCAACAGAAGCATAAACGAAGTTATAGTGAGATGCTTGAACACTTCTTTAACAACGTTCATAGCCGTTTTAACACTGTACATATTCTCAGGAGAGGTTCTCCAGCCATTCGCTTTCGGAATGCTGGTCGGAGTGATCGTAGGAACGTACTCGTCCCTGTATATAGCCAGTCCGATCGTAATAACATGGCTGAAGAGTTCCGAAAACAGGAAGCACGCCTGATCGATTGTTAACCTGTTGAAAAGTCAAGGACGGTAGTGTATAATCTTTTCTGGAGTGGGGACGTAGCGCAGTTGGGAGCGCGATACAATGGCATTGTATAGGCCGAGGGTTCGAATCCCTTCGTCTCCACCAGACAGGGAGCTTTTGCTCCCTGTTTTTTCTGGCAGAGGTGACTGTTTTGAAAGGTACGCTTATCGCGTTGGCGCTTTTGATAAAAGTAGCGGTCCTTTCGGTGGTTTTCTTCACAGACGACGGGACCGCCGTTGAAAGGATTGTGGAGCTTCTCGAGTCGGCCGGGAGGGAGGTTATTCTCGTCTCTTACTCACTGGACGATCGAGAGGTCATGGAGAGCCTGGAAAGACTGGGGGCAAGGGGAGTGGATATCAAAATCATGATCGACGATTCGACCGTAGGAAGGGCCCTCGGAGAACTCACCACCCTCGAGATGCTCACCGATAGTACACAGGCCCTGATTCACTCCAAGTTCATTTTGGTGGATAGAGAAAGGGTTCTGTTCGGAACGGGCAACTTCACTCAGGGCAGCCTCAGGGAGGATTCCAACAGTTTCATTCGGATCGATTCAAAGGAACTGGCCGGGATCTTCGTCGATTTCTACGAAGCTATAATAAGCGGGGAATCGAGAGAGCCTAAGCGCTTCGAGAACATGGAATTCTATCTCTGCCCGTCAGAAAAGGCAAGGGAGAGAGTGATAAGCGAGCTCATGAAGGCCAGACACGAGATCTCGTTCGCCATGTTCGCCTTCACGGATCCGTCAGTTCTTTCCGCTCTCAAGTTCAAGGCATCCCGCGGAGTTCGGGTTTCGGGCGTTCTTGACAGCTGGAACCTCTCTTCTCCTCTGGAAGATTTCCTCTCCACCGGAATGGAGGTTATTTGGGGAGACGCCTCTTTCACCATCCATGACAAGACCTTTGTGATAGACGGCAGAAAAGTCATAACCGGCTCGGCAAACGCAACCCTGAGCGGCTGGGGCAAGAACAGAGAAATCGTTGCTATAATAGATTCCGAGGGACTTTCCAGACAGTATCGTGAACATATAGAGTATCTCAAAGGAGGGGGCGTACGGTGATAATCAGAACGGCAATGGCCCAGATAAACACAACGGTCGGCGATCTGGAAGCCAACAAAAAGATCATTCTCGGTTCGATAGACAGGGCCAGATCCACCGGGGCGGGAATACTTCTCTTCCCGGAACTCACGATAACGGGATATCCCCCCGAAGACCTGCTGTTGCACACGGGTTTTCTTCGCGACAATCTCAGGGTTCTGAAGGAAGTCGCGGCATACACGACCGGTAGCGACACGATGGTTGTGGTGGGGTTCGTGGATTTTCCGATGGAGATATACAACGCGGCGGCGATAATACAGAACGGCGAGATAAAGGGAGTATATAGAAAGATGAACCTCCCCAACTACTCCGTATTCGACGAAAGACGGTACTTCACTCCCGGCTCCCGCCCTCTGATAATCAAGAGCGGCAGCCTGAAGATCGGAGTGAACATATGCGAGGATATCTGGGTTCCCGCCGGACCGACAAACGATCAGGCGATAGCCGGCGCGAACCTCATTCTGAACCTCTCGGCCTCGCCCTTCACTTCGACCAAGAACCGAACCAGAATGTCGCTCCTCCAGACGCGAGCGATGGAATACTCCTGCTGCATGCTTTACTGTAATTACGCGGGCGGCCAGGACGAGCTCGTTTTCGACGGCAGAAGTACCGCGATAATGCCCGACGGCCATAGAATAGTCGCCAGATCCTTCGAGGAGGATTTTCTTGTCATAGATATAGACACCGATCAATCGACGCGCTACAACCTCCTCGAAGGCAAGAGAAAGGGCTACGACAGGAAGGTCGAAGTCGAAGAGATAAACTTAAAAATACCCCACAGGAAATCTCAAGAGTTTCTGCCAGAAGAGACTTATAAATATTCGTCCGAGGAAGACGACCTGATCCGTTCACTGGAGTTAGGCCTGAGGGACTACGTAAAGAAGAACGGGTTCAAAAAGGTCGTTCTCGGTCTCAGTGGTGGCATGGACTCCTCACTCGTTGCCGTACTGGCCGTAAGAGCGCTCGGCAAGGAAAACGTCAAAGGCGTGATGATGCCCTCCAGAATAACGTCCGACGAGTCGAAAAAGGACGCCGTCGAACTGGCCGAAAATCTGGGAGTAGAGACATTCGAGATCCCAATAGAAAGCGTCTTCGATTCGATCAACGGGCTGATGAGACCGGTGTTCTCAGACAGACCGCACGATGTAACCGAGGAGAATTTTCAGGCCAGAATCAGGGGGATCATTCTGATGGGACTGTCTAACAAATTCGGTTGGTTGGTCCTGGTTACGGGCAACAAAAGTGAAATGGCAACCGGATATGCAACACTTTACGGCGATATGGCCGGAGGTCTCGCGATACTGAAAGACCTCTACAAGACACAGATTTACAGGGTGGCCGAGAGAATTAACGAACAGGCCGGCACCGAGATCATACCCCGCAACGTCTTTTTGAAAGCGCCAACGGCCGAACTCAGAGAAGGCCAGAAAGACCAGGATTCCCTTCCACCTTATGAAATACTCGACGGCATACTCAGGCTATATATCGAAGAGAGCTTTTCACTGGACGAAATAGTGAGCAAGGGATTCGATAGAAAGACAGTTGAATATGTCTTGAGGCTCCTGCAAAGAAGCGAATACAAACGCAAACAGGGGGCACCGGGCATAAAAGTATCGAAAAGGGCCTTTGGCAAGGACTGGAGAATGCCAATTACGAACAGGTATATAGATTGAAGAAAGGTTTTATATAACCGATTTACTGCCAGAACCGGCTATTCTCCGCCCTATGAAAATCGTGCCGACATCGCCCTCTTCATCTCTGACGACTTTGCCGCTGAACTCTACACGGTTTGAATCGGTTGAATCATCCACTACTGTAATTATTCTGGAGCCTTCATCGCAAGGTTCAGAGGAGAGTCCGTTCCTGAGGAACTCCCGCAGACTTTCCGATGGTATTTCCTCGGGCAGCTTGTGGCGAATCGATTCAAGAGAGGTTCTGAAGAACTTCTGAGCGGCCTTGTTCATGTAAATAACACGGCCGTCCATATCTGTTGCGATCGCTATGTCCTCGGTGCCGTTAAGCAGCAGCGAATGAAGATTGTAACTTCTTTGAAGCTCGATGCTCTCGGTCAGGTCCATGCCTATGACCAGTTCATAAACGTTATCATCGACACGGAGAACGCTTCTCTTGGACTCGACGACGAAAACAGAGCCGTCTTTCTTCCTGTGCAACTGTCTGCCCTTCCATTTTCCAGAGCTCATTATTTCAAACTGTCTGGATTTGGCCTCCATATCATCCTGCACCAGATAGTTGCTCAGATTGTTGCCGATCATCTCTTCCCTGCCGTAGCCGTGAATTTCGGCGGCAAAACGGTTAAGATAAACGATTCTCCCCCTTTCATCCACAGCGATGGCGATCTCCTCGGCATTATCCAGGAAGCGCCACTGGAAGATCAGCTCTTCCCTGTCGCGTTTCTGTTTGGATATATCCATGAAAGTGAACTGCACGACCCTCTCGGCGCCATAAAGCATCTCGGAGGTGTTGAAGATAACATATATCTTTCCGTTGGTGCGGGTCAGCATAACTATCTCTCTATCTGAATTGACACCCTCTCTCTCAAGAACGAGATTCAGTGCGAGCGGCTCATCGTACACCAGGTCCTGGAGGCGTGTCTTCTCGATTTCGCTCTCTTCATAGCCCAGAAGTCTCTGAGCGACTTTGTTTGAGAAAATCACGTTGCCGTCGCGTTTTCTTATGATCAGCATTCCACATCCCATGCTGTTTACCAGACCCATGTACTTTTCTCGCTCGAAATCCAGCGTCTTCTGAAGTCTGTGCTTCTCAAGCATCGAAAAGACTATCTCCGGGAGATAGTGAAGATACCCCGGCCCCTTGAGAAGATACTCGCCCGGCTTGAGTTCGTGCTTGGCTACGGATTTCTCGCTTCCGATCAGACAGAGGTAGGGAATAGTACCCGCTCTGAGGCTTTTGATGATACCCTCGGTTACATAATCGAAGATCATCGCATCTGAAAACCGGCTGAATTCATCGGATATCTCTTCGACATAACGTACATCGAAACGATCATCGAAGGCCTCTATTAATCTTCTTGCATCTTTCTGGCTTCTACCTACAAGTATGATCCTGGGTTTTGAATAGAAATCGAACACAAGTTTCACCTCTGCAATAAAGGACTGGATAGAAGTCAATATGGAACGAGTACCCTGGCGATAACCCAAAAGAAAGAAACCGATTTCCGAGCAACTAAAATTGATTTGACCAACTTCGATCCGACCTAAAACCTCTCCCGAGGTGGAAAATATTCGGTAAAGAAAACCCATATGAACGTTGGCAAAACTCTCGGATCTCAAAGGTTACATTTTTATTCTAACATAGATTATTACCAGATACCAAGCGGGAGGTTTTGAACATACGTTCATTATAATTGTTGAAAAAAAACTGGACCTTCGAAAGGTCCAGCTTACAACGTGGAGCAGGCGATGAGACTTGAACTCATAACCTCCGCCTTACCAAGGCGGCGCTCCACCGATTGAAGCTACGCCTGCTCTGCTGAAACTATGATATCATAGCATTTTCTAACTTTCAAGCCTCAAGAACCCTTAGACCACCTTGTCTTTGGCTTTCTCGAAGCCGTTGCTTCATCAAGACGCCCTACTGGTGTAGTGTGAGGCGCCAATTTCAACAGTTCCGGGTTTTCCTTCGCTTCCTCGAGTATAGTCGCTATCGTGGCCGCGAAGTGATCGAGTGTTTCCTTAGTTTCGGTCTCTGTCGGTTCTATCATAATGGCCTCATCGACGATGAGCGGGAAATAGACGGTCGGTGGATGAATACCGTAATCCAGAAGTCTCTTGCCAAGATCGAGAGTTCTGATACCGTACTCGGAGATAAGCTTTGTGCCCTTGAGAACGAACTCGTGCTTGCAGATGCCCGAATAGGCGGTTGGTATAAGTTCAACCAGCTTGCTCCTCAGGTAGTTGGCGTTCAGCACGGCCATTTCGCTTGCTCTTTTCAAACCGTCGCTGCCCATGGTTTTGATGTAGGCATAAGCCCTTACCAAGACACCGAAGTTTCCGAAGAAACTCCTGATCTTCCCTATCGAATCTGGCAGATCATAAACTATCCTGTATTTCTGACCGTCGAAATCTATCACCGGAACGGGTAGTAGCTCTTTCAAAAAGGTCTTTACTCCTACCGTGCCACTTCCGGGCCCCCCCATTCCGTGAGGTGTGGAAAAGGTTTTGTGCAAATTGAGGTGAACGATATCGAAGCCCATGTCGCCCGGCCTCGCATGTCCCATTATCGCGTTGAGGTTCGCCCCATCGTAGTAAAGCAAAGCTCCCCTGTCGTGAGCCATCTTCTGTATTTCACAGATATCCTTCTCGAAGAGCCCGACGGTGTTCGGATTGGTGAGCATTATTGCCGCAACACTTTCATCTAGCAGTCTGTCCAGGCTTTCAAGATCAACCCTACCGTCTTTGTTGGAGGCGACTTCGACTATATCATAACCGGCCATCGCCGCCGAAGCCGGGTTGGTTCCATGTGCAGAATCCGGTACTATGACTTTCTTCCGGGAAGTATCGCCCTTCAATTCGAAGTACTTCTTGACCAGCAGCATTCCCACCAGTTCGCCGTGTGCACCGGCAGCTGGCTGCAGAGTGAAGTCATCCATACCAGTGATCTCGCACAGCGAATTCTGCAGATTGTACATCAACTCCAGAGCTCCCTGTATCGTCTCTTCGGGTTGATAGGGATGTAACTGGCTGAACCCTTCGAAAGAGGCCGCCTCTTCGTTCAGCTTGGGGTTGTACTTCATAGTGCACGATCCAAGCGGGTAGAAGCCGCTATCTACCGAATGATTCTTTCTGGAAAGACCCGTGAAGTGGCGCACCACCTGAAGTTCGCTCACCTGTGGCAGTTCTGGCCTGGAGTCTCTCAGGAGATGTTCAGGCAGAACGTCGATCGGCTCAAAGCCGTAACTTTTTTCTTCGGGAAGGCGAAATCCAGTTCTACCTTCCACAGTCGCATCGAAAATCGTCATTCTAACTCCTCCAGTCTCCCGGCGAAGAATTCGATCTCTTCATTTCTGTTGGCCTCGGTAAGGCATATCAAACCGTGGTTCTTCATATCGTCTCTGAACTCTCCCAGATCGAGTGGGCCGAGTATTTTGTCTTTCAAAAGCTTCTTATTAAAACTCGAAAGATCTTTCTTGAATTCGACTACGAACTCGCTGAAGAAAGGTCCGGTGAAAACCGGTCTCACCTTGTCCATCTTCTCTATACGTTTGGCCAGATAGTGGGCCTTGTCGTAAGAGCGGCGGGCAATTTCCTGCAAACCTTTCGGTCCGACCAGACTCATATAGATCGATGCAAGGAGCACGTTGAAAGCCTGGTTAGAACAGATATTAGATGTGGCTTTATTTCTTCTTATGTGTTGTTCGCGAGTCTGTAGAACCATAACATAACCGGTTCTTCCTTCGCCGTCTTTCGTTTCGCCGATTATTCTGCCAGGCATCTTTCGTATATAAGCTTCTTTCGAAGCGAAAAAGCCGAAGCCCGGTCCTCCAAGATACGGCGGATTGCCCAGCGGCTGACCTTCTCCAACAACTATATCGGCTCCGAGCTTTCCCGGCGCCCGGAGAATCGCAAGAGCTGTCGGATTGGCACTTACGATCATCATAACGTTTTCCGGAATCGCTTTTCTTACTTCTCTCAGATCTTCGATGACACCGAAGAAATTCGGATAGCCGACTATTACGGCCGATACATCGTCGGAAAGTTTGCTCTTAAGATCTGAAAGGTCTATCTGACCGGATTTACGATCGAAATTAACCTCGTCAACGTGTACATTTCCCCCGAAACAATACGTTTTCACCGTTTCGATATATTCAGGATGGACAGCCTTCGATATGAGGATTTTCGCCTTTCCATTTATCCTCACAGACATCAAAGCTGCCTCTGCACAGGCGCTGGCACCGTCGTACATCGAGGAGTTGGAGACCTCCATTCCGGTGAGTTCACTGATCATTGTCTGGTATTCGAAGAGCATCTGCAGGGTTCCCTGAGAGATCTCGGCCTGATAGGGAGTATATGCGGTGAGGAACTCCCCGCGTCCTGCTATTCTCTGCACCGCGCTGGGTATGAAGTGCTTGTATATACCTCCGCCTCTGAATACGGAAAGGTCGTTCAAATTCGAGTTTCGCTGGCTCAGTTCTTTGAGATCCCTGAGCACAGTGAATTCGTCTGCGCTGGCCGGTATCGAAAGATCGACATCGAACTTTTCCGGAATGTCCGTGAAGAGTTCGGCAATGCTTTTGACACCTATAGCCCGCAGCATCTCCTCTATTTCTACCTCTGTCTGAGGAAGATACGGGAATTCAGGCATATTAGCCCTCCTCTTCACAATGCTTCTTGTAAGCCTCCAGATCCATCAGGCTGTCGAGCTCGGCAATACTGCTCAGTTTGATTTTTGCGATCCAGCCGGCGCCTTCGGCATCACTGTTTATCGTCTCGGGAGAGGAATCGAGTCCGGCGTTAACCTCCACAATGTTACCGCTCACGGGTGCGTACACGTCGCTTGCAGCCTTAACAGATTCGATCGTGCAGAGAACGTCCCCCTTCTTCAGGGATTTGCCTGCTTCGGGTAGGTCTATATAGACCACATCTCCGAGATGATCCTGGGCATGATCGGAAATACCTACCGTCGCGATGTCTCCTTCGACAGATACCCACTCGTGTGTCTTTGTGTACTTCTTCATTTTTTACTCCTCCTTTTTATCCTTTTGACTTCACGGAACCTCTATAGAAAGGTGTCTTCACAACGTTTGCCGGTACTACCTTTCCCCTCACCGAAACGCCAACCTGGGTGCCTAACTTCCAGTAATCTTTCTTCAGGTAAGCCATCGCGAGAGATTTTCCCAGAGTGGGCGAGAAGAGACCGCTAGAAACCCAGCCGATCACGTTATCTCCGTCGACGATTTCGTAACCGTGGCGCGCTATGGCCTTTCCGGCAATCTCGATGCCTTTCAACCTGTATTCGGTTCCCTCTTCGCTCTGCCTGGCCAGTACATCTTTACCGATAAAGTTTTTATCGAATTTCACGGTCCATTTCAACCCTGCTTCCAGCGGCGTGTTATGATCGTTCAATTCATTTCCGTACAACATGTAACAGGCTTCGAATCTGAGCGTATCTCTGGCGGCGAGGCCGATTGGCTTTACGCCTTTAGGTCCACCGATCTCGAGGAGCTTTCTCCACAGGGGTATGGCCGCATCCGGTTCGGTGTAAAGTTCGAAACCGTCTTCACCGGTGTAACCGGTTCTAGAAACCAGAGCCTTTATCCCGTTGACCCGCCCTTCGGCGAAATGGTAGAAGGGTATCTGGTCGAGCCTTACCTGGGAAATCTCGGAAAGTATCTCCTCGGCTAGCGGTCCCTGGAAGGCTATCTGGGCATAATTGTCCGAAACATCCTTCACCTGCACGTCGAAACCTGTGGAGTTCTTGTGTATCCAGTCGTAGTCTTTGTCTTTGTTGGAAGCGTTCACCACAAAGAGAGTTTTATTGTTGCTTATTCTGTAAACCAGAACATCGTCTACCACTCCGCCCTTTTCGTTGCACATGGGTGAATATACTATCTCACCATTCTTCATAGTGTCAACGGAGTTGCTGACCAGGTAATCGGAGTAGGAAATTGCTTCGGAACCTACGATTTCTATCTCTCCCATATGAGAGACATCGAAGAGTCCCGCCTTAGTCCTGACAAGGTTGTGCTCTTCGATGATCGAATCGAATTGAAGAGGCATTTCCCAACCTGCGAAGTCAACTATCTTACCATTCAGCCTGAGATGCTCCTTGTACAAAGGTGTCCTTTTCAAATCACTCATTCCGGATCCTCTCTCCCTTCGACTTTTAAGTCTTCAAATATACTAACAGCTGTTTCGTAGTCATCGTCTGGAATAATTATGTCCACCATGCCGCCAGATCCAAAATAGATACTGTCGGTGTACGCGAAATGTGAATCGACTAGCTCTGCGAAGATCCCTTCTTTGAGAAGTATTTCCTGGTACATTTTTGCCTCGTACACGGGAACTCCCGACTTAAGAACCTTCATTATAACCACTCCCCCTGTTTCACTTGAGATTATACACCAACTCATGTTATTAGTTAACTTAGTGAAGCTTCGTCTCTCGTGAAATTAATATGCTGATATGCTAAAATTACGGCGTACAGCAAGATTGAAAACTCAGGAGGGATATTGATGATAAAGAAAATCGGAGTTCTGACCAGCGGCGGTGATGCTCCGGGGATGAACGCGGCGATAAGGGCAGCGGTCAGGACTGCGGTAACGGACGGTCTGGAAGTTGTCGGAATTCATAGAGGCTACTCCGGCCTTCTCGACGAAGACTTCACGGACATGGATTACTCTTCTGTCGGAGGGATAATGGAAAGAGGGGGAACCATCCTGCGCAGTTCTAGATGCGAGGAGTTCAGACTCGAAGAGGGCAGGGCAAAGGCGGCCGATATACTGAAAAAACACGGGATAGGCGGACTGGTAGTCATCGGCGGAGAGGGTAGTCTCAGTGGGGCCAAACTTTTGATGGAAGAGCAGGGAATTCCCGTGGTCGGACTTCCCGGCACTATAGACAACGACATAGCCCTGACGGATATGTGTATAGGGGTTGATACATGCTTGAATACCTGCGTGGATACCATTCAAAAACTGAAAGATACGGCCTCTTCGCATGAACGCGCCTTCGTTGTGGAGGTTATGGGCAGGAGCTCGGGTTACGTGGCCCTGGCCTCGGGAATGGCCGTAGGCGCCGAGGCAATAATAATTCCGGAGATTCCGGTGAACTACGAGGAGATCGCCGACAAGATCTGGCGGGAGAGGAAGCGCGGAAAGATCAACTGCATAATAGTCGTGGCCGAAGGTGCCTCGAGCGCTTACACGGTTGCCAGGCATGTAGAACACAGGATAGGGTACGAAACCAGAATTACCATTCTGGGACATATCCAGCGCGGGGGATCGCCAACGGCCTTCGACAGGGTTCTAGCATCTAGAATGGGTTACGCCTCCATAAAGGCTCTGGAGGAGAGCGAGGCCGGCACTATGATCGCTCTTCAGGGAGGAAGAATGGTCAGAGTTTCGCTTGAAAAGATCCTTTCTCAAAAGAAAACGATCGATATGGAACTGGTCGAGATGGCCAAAATTCTATCTTAAAGGTGCGAAATGAGAAAAACGAAGATAGTCTGTACAATCGGTCCGGCAACGGAATCCCCGGAGATGCTGACAAAACTCGTTTTCAGGGGAATGAACGTTGCCAGACTGAACACGACACACGGAGACCTGGAGGAACACAGAGAGCGGATTCGTAGAATCAAGGAGGTCCGCAACTCTCTGAAAGTCCCTCTGTCGCTGCTTCTGGATCTTTCCGGACCCAAGATAAGAACCGGTTCCTTCAAAAGAGAGAGAGTCGAGCTCCTTTCCGGTAGGGACTTTCTCCTGACAACCTCGGCTATCGAGGGCGATGAAAACGCGGTGAGCATAAACTACGATCGTCTGCCAGGTGAAGTCAAACCCGGACACATGATATTGATGGACGACGGCAAAATAAAGCTGAAGGTCTTTTCTACGGACGAAAACCACATTCTAACGAAGATCGTCAACGGAGGCATCGTCACTCACAGAAGAGGTATAAACCTTCCGGGAATCGACATCGGAATTCCTGCGGTCACAGATAAAGACAGAAGGTTCATAAAGCTGGGCATCGAAGAAGGAGTCGATTACTTCGCCCTCTCTTTCGTAAGAAAGGCGGAGGACGTTATCCTGGCCCGTGAAATCGTGACCGATAGCCATGGTTCCATACCGATCATCTCGAAAATAGAAACGGCGCAGGCACTAAAGAGCATCGAAGAAATCGCCGCCGTTTCCGACGGCCTGATGGTTGCCCGGGGCGATCTCGGGGTCGAAATACCGGTCGAAGAAGTACCGGTCGCTCAGAAAAAGATAATAAAATTCGGAAATTACAACAGAATACCGGTGATCACGGCAACCCAGATGCTCGAATCGATGATAGAGAACCCCGTGCCAACCAGGGCGGAAACAACCGATATAACCAACGCTATCGTAGATGGAAGCGATGCTGTAATGCTTTCGGGGGAGACATCGATAGGGAAACATCCGCTCGAAGCGGTCGCGGTTATGGATCTTACCGCCAGGGCAACGGAGAGATATCTTAACCAGAATCCCGACATACTATGGTGGACGCGCGAAAAAGTCCTGACCGACGATCACACCGATGCTATCTGCAGGGCCGCCTGGGACATAAGCGAAGCGCTGAAAGTGAAAGTTATTGTCAGCTCAACTTTCTCCGGCCATACCGCGAGAAACGTATCTGGTTTCAGGCCAAGGGCTCATATTCTTGCCATTACACCTAATGAAGAAACTTACTTCAGACTGGGCTTGATCTGGGGAGCTCATCCGGTGCTGATGGGCCTGGGAGAATCGACAGACGATCTAGTAAAGGTCGCCGGGCCACTGGCAAAAAAGCTCAAGCTCGTCAAGAAAGGCGATACTATAATCCTCACCGCCGGTATTCCCTTTGGAACCAGCAGATCCACCAACATCTTAAAACTGGAAAAAACTTGAGAGAAAATCTTTGAATGGCAGGATCTAGAGATTTCCTGCCATTTTTTATTTATAAAGCGAGAAATAACGAGATTTGCTGGAATAATTGTCTCTATAGATGTATAATCTTCTCTGGTCAACATCATTTAACAAAAAAGGTGCTTGAATAAATCGTGATGTTGTTTTATCATTAATTAGCAAACTCATATATCGAGTGCTAACTATACAGATTGGAAGGAGGCTTTTTAGATGAAAGTAGTTCCCCTTGGTTCGAGATTGTTAATCAAGCCTTATGAGGAAGAGAAGAGAACATCTGGCGGTATAGTTCTTCCAGATGCGGCAAAAGAGAAACAGATGACCGCAAAGGTTATAGCGGTCGGAGAAAAGGTCGAGGATATCGATGTGAAAGAAAACGACAAGGTGCTTTATTCCAAGTATTCCGGAACAGAGATCAAGATCGATGACGAAGACTACATAATCATCGATCAGGACGATATCCTGGCAAAGATCGAAGGGTGAAGGAGGAAGCGGTATGGCTAAGATAATAAAATACAGTGAAGATGCTCGCAGGGCTCTGGAAAGAGGAGTGGACACCGTAGCCGAGGCGGTAAAGATAACTCTCGGTCCCAAGGGCAGAAATGTGGTTCTCGAAAAGAGCTGGGGTTCTCCCACGATAACCAACGACGGAGTATCCATCGCGAAAGAAATCGAGCTCGAAGATAAGTTCGAAAACCTCGGTGCTCAGCTAGTCAAAGAAGTGGCTTCCAAGACCAACGATATAGCCGGTGACGGTACCACGACCGCCACGGTTCTGGCACAGGCAATGATAAAGGAAGGTCTCAAGAACGTTACCGCCGGCGCCAACCCGATCCTTCTCAAAAAAGGTATCCAGAAGGCAACTGAAAGAGCGGTGGCACACATCAGATCCCTTTCCAAGAAGATCTCCTCCAGAGAGGACATAGCGTCGGTCGCGGCTATCTCGGCCAACGATACAGAGATCGGCGAACTGATAGCCGAAGCCATGGACAAGGTCGGACAGGATGGAGTCATAACCGTCGAAGATTCCAAAACGCTGGAGACTTACGTCGAATTCGTCGAAGGCATGCAGTTCGACAGGGGCTACATCTCTCCCTACTTCGTTTCCGACCCCGAGAAGATGGAAGCTATCATCAAGGAACCGCTCATTCTCATCACCGACAAGAAACTTTCGGCGGTTAAGCCGATCGTTCCGATGCTGGAAAAGGTTGCACAGTCCGGAAAGCCTCTGGTAATAATTGCCGAAGATATCGAAGGCGAAGCGCTCTCCACTCTCGTTCTCAACAAGTTGAGAGGAACTCTTGACTCCGTTGCCGTGAAGGCTCCCGGTTTCGGAGACAGGAGAAAGGCCATGTTGCAGGATATAGCAACGCTCACCGGCGGTACTGTGATCAGCGAGGAAGTCGGTTTAACTCTCGAAAACGCCACCATCAACGACCTCGGAAGCGCCGGCATGGTGAAGGTTAAGAAAGACGACACGATCATCGTTGACGGCAAGGGCGATGCCGACAAGATAAAGCAGAGAATCGGACAGATAAAGGCTCAGATCGAGCAGACAACTTCCGAATACGAAAAGGAAACCCTTCAGGAGAGGCTCGCCAAACTCTCCGGTGGAGTTGCAGTTATAAAGGTCGGAGCGGCCACCGAGACCGAATTGAAGGAGAAGAAGCACAGAATCGAAGATGCCCTCTCCGCAACCAGGGCAGCCGTTGAAGAAGGAATCGTCGCCGGAGGCGGTGTCGTTCTGGCAAGGGCCAAGAAGGTACTTCAGGAGCTTCTCGACAGCACGGATAACCCGGATATCAAAGTCGGTATCAAGGTAGTCCTCAAGGCTCTCGATACACCCATGAAACAGATCGTGGAAAACGCCGGACTCGACGGCGCGGTCGTTGTGGACAAGATCCTCAACAACGATGACCCCGCTTTCGGTTACGACGCTCTCAACGACGTTTATACCGATATGTTCAAGGTCGGTATAATCGATCCGGCAAAGGTTACCAGAAGCGCGCTTCAGAACGCAGCTTCGATCGCCGGCATCCTTCTGACCACGGAAGCCGCGCTGACAGAAAAGCCTGAAGAAAAGCCTCAGGCGCCGATGCCACAGATGCCGGAGTACTGATAGAAATAGAAAAGCGATACTCATAAAATAAGGGAGGGCGTTGCTCTCCCTTTTTTTCCAACTTATACGTTTCGAAGAACCACTCTTCTGTTCTTTCCAAGGACGGCTCTTCCAAGGACAGCTCTTTTGCTAAGTCAAAGTGCCAATTCTCTTCATGCGTTAATCGGAAATTTCTGTCCACAAAAAAGGATCGAAAAGGTATAATTGAGCCAACAACTTCAACAAAGAACCTTTAGTTTTCGAATGACGGGAATCCCGAATAAACCTACAACACGTCAGAGCCGGACGGGTCTTTGGAAGGATAATGTCCGCCCAATTAGAATAGTACCGTATTCGAAGAATTAGGAGACTAACTTTGAGTTTACTCACCGAGAAGCTTAAGGAAGTTCTGTTTTCCGTTATCCCGATTGCAGTACTGGTTCTGGTACTGAACTTCCTGTTCGTCTCGTTGAGTTGGTGGCTCATAATTAGATTTGTTATAGGTTCTTTCTTGATCGTTGTCGGGATGTCTTTATTTCTTTTCGGAGTCAGCATAGGAATAAGCCCAATCGGGCACTTCATGGGTAATTTCATCGCCAAGACAAACAAGGTATGGATTATAGCCGCTTTGGGGTTTGTACTTGGCTTCTTCATATCGATTGCCGAACCGGCCTTACACATTCATGCCTCTCAAGTCGAGCTAGTGTCTTCAGGCTTGCTTTCTAGCGGGAGCATCGTGATCACCGCATCAATTGGTATTGCAGTCTTTCTCGCTTTTGGACTTGTGAGAATCGTCTATAACGTCGCTCTGCAAAAACTGATGACTGTGTTTTATGGAATAATACTCGTTCTTTCGCTCTTCTCTTCGGGAGAGTTCCTGGCGATCTCCTTTGATGCTTCTGGAGCCACTACCGGGGCAATGACCGTACCCTTCATTCTTTGCATTAGGTATTTCTATACTCAAAAGAGACAGTAGATCGTCTGAAAACGACAGCTTTGGACTCCTGGGAGTTGCCTCCGCCGGAGCGATCATCTCAGTACTGCTTATCGGTATAGTATCCAACAATACCAGCATGGAATCTGCCCCGGATTACCTCGTATCAGAATCAACTGCGATTCTGGGATACTTCTTCGGGCCGGTACCCGGTATTGCCAGAGAAGTACTGCTTTCGTTGCTGCCCATACTGTTGACTTTCTTGCTGCTTCAGCTGACCTCCTTGAGGTTATCCAGGAGATCGGTGAGACAGATAACGTTCGGACTGTTCTTCACTTTTCTTGGTATGGTGATTTTCCTGGTCGGGGTCAATGCCGGGTTCATGGATGTTGGCAGAGAAATCGGATACGGAATAGCATCGACGGGCAACAAGGCATTTGTTGTAATCGTCGGCTTCATCCTGGGCCTTGTGACAATCCTCGCAGAACCTTCGGTTTACGTCCTCACTCATCAGATAGAGGATGTTACAAGCGGCGCCGTGAAGAGAAGAATAGTCCTTGTCGCCCTTTCGGCGGGCGTCAGTCTGGCAGTTGGCTTTTCCATGGTGAGAATCGTGGTCCCAGGCATCCAGCTGTGGCATTTTCTTCTTCCGGGCTATGTGATTTCCATATTCCTCTCATTTTTCTCTCCGAAGCTTTTCGTCGGAATAGCTTTCGATGCGGGAGGTGTTGCTTCTGGTCCGATGATAGGAACGTTTGTTCTCGCTTTTGCTCAAGGCGCCGTCAGAGCCGTTGACGGAGCGAACATTCTCCTGGATGCCTTCGGTCTTATATCCATGGTTGCAATGACACCCATTATCGCTCTACAGATACTGGGGTTAATATACAAGATGAAGATAAGAAAAAGAGGTGTTGAATCCAGTGACGACTCTCGAGAATCGTAATGTTTTCAGACTCATATACGTAGTTGTGAACTTCGGCCGGGGAAGCGATGTTCTTCGAATAGCAAAGGAAAAAGGGATAAGCGGTGGCACGATACTTCTGGGGAGAGGTACCATCAGAAATGGGATACTGAACTTTTTCGCATTTTACGAGAGCCGAAAGGAAATCGTTATGATGGTTGCTGACGGTGAAACAGCGCAGACAGCACTCGAAGCTCTCAATAACGAAATGAGATTCGACCGGCCTAATCACGGAATTGCTTTCACTACTGGCATCTGCGACGTGGAAGGGTCAAGAGAGCTTGAGCTCTCCTTGCCCGAAAAAGAAAGAGGTGAAGAAAAGACAATGCGTCACTTGATTACCGTAATAGTTGACAAAGGAAATGCTGAAAAAGTTATCGACGCTGCCACTGAGGCGGGATCTAAGGGTGGAACGATAGTAAACGCAAGAGGTTCCGGAATTCACGAAAGAAGCAAGTTATTCGCGATGGAAATAGAGCCTGAGAAGGAAATTGTTATGATCGTTTCAAAGAGAGACACAACTCAAAAGATCATAGCCAATATAAGAGAGACTCTCAGAATAGACGAGCCGGGTAAAGGAATCATCTTCACTCAGCTGGTCGATGAAGCTTACGGACTGCTCGAGTAAAGCCTTTGTTCAAGAAAAAGACACGAGATGATCCGCACGTTAGGGGCCGTCCTTGGTTCTTCGTCCCAGATCATGGACCCGTCCTTAGAAAGAACGGAAGGGCGAGACCCCCGTATTAGAGCCCTGAATAGGATCATTTCAGGGCAGGCTATTACGGGATGACAGTGCTTGGGCATTCACGGGATTATAGTCCCTTCCCGTCATGCCGGACTCCGATCCGGCATCCTTCGAAAGAGCGAAAGAACTGTTGTTCGACGATGCTGCGTGTCCAGGTTCTTGGTTAAGGAGTGCGAGAAGAGGAGAGAGATGCCGAAAATCGGGTACAACAGACGCCAGGAGCACGTCAGTCACCATTTTCGCTCTTACCCACAACCCACAACAGTTCATAGAGCGATACTAATTTTGAGAACAATAAATAAATGCTGAGCCTATTTATGGCAGAATATAGTTATGAAAGATTTCTTTATCATAGTTAAGTGGAGAAGCAAAGAAAACGCTAGACTGGTCACCCGCCAGGGAAAGAAAACCATACTCGTCTCTTCTCTGGCGATTATCTTTTTGGTTATGGTCAGTGTTCCGCTCATTTTCTATATGAGGAGATACTTCATCCCCAACTTTTCGAGGATTGCCGGACTGTCCGATCAGTTGAGGGAACTGACCGGCATAGATCTGAAAATGATAGTCATAACGTTTTTTTCTGCGATCATCTTCTCGATCCTTCTGGGCAGCGATCTCCCCATAGTCATTTCGAATCTCTTCTTTTCCGACAGAGTTAAACTACTACTACAGATGCCCGTCAAGAAATCGACCATTGCCAAGGTACAGATTTCCGAAGTCCTCACCACCGGCGGTTTGCCGGTTCTGCTGTTTGTGCCGGTCTTTCTGGCAGCCCTGAGCGGATTGGGTTTTTCCGGGTCCCGGTTCTGGTTGGCGTTGGTTCTGCTCCTCGTCTTCGTTATAGATATCCTGTGCATTACAAGCGTGATATCTTTCGCGGTAGTTTTCCTCTCCAGGGGCAGATTCCTCAAAGTTCTCTCCTCGATAATGACTATGGTGACACTCTTCACGTTCATCTTTACACTTAGGTTCATGGACTTCTCGGCCATAGATCTCGCCAGACCCGACCGTGTGGCAGAGCAGTTTGGCACACTTCAGGGAGTGATAACGGCCCCTTACCTGCCCTGGACACCCTTCGTCAGGGCAATTGTAGGAGAGATCGGCGATGTGGTTCTATTCTTGCTTTACTCTCTTGCGATAGTGGCGATCCTCGAATTTCTTGAGCTTTTTCTATACCCTGGAGTCGTTCAAAAGCTGCTGACGCAGCCGACAGGTTCTACAAAAGACTTCAGAAGAGCTAGTCGTGGCCGATCGCATTCCTTCTCCGGAATCTTGAAAAAGGATTTTCTCCTTCTGATTAGAGAGCCAAAACTCACTTTCGCCTTTCTGTATCCCTCTCTCTTCGTACCTGTGGTCGTTATGGTCAACCCCGCACTCCTGAGAAGTTTCGGAATACTGCAATTACTGGGATTGATCGTCTTCCTCTTCAGTAACTATTCTACCGTCTCTTCAACGGCACTTTTCGCCTTCGAAAGACAGCTGGGCGATAATGGCTTTCTCTTCCCGGTGAAAAGGGTCGGTGTGGTTATATCGAAAGCCTCGATAGTCACATTTCTTTACTCGCTCATCATATTCCTGGTCGGGCTTTATGTGGTATCGAAGGCCTCGGTTTACAGGAATTTCATGTTCACTTTTCTCTTCTTCATGCTTCCCACGATATTCTCGCTGTCGCTGCTGGGCGGCTATCTCGAAAAGAGCTTCGGTACCAGGGATACGAGTAACGTTTTCAAGGCTCTCACACTTGCCGGCGCTGTGATCTCGTTCGTTCTATCGACTCTTCTACCAGTCTTCACGACGCTTCCCCTGGCTATGTACACTACCGGTGGCATAGCCTCATTTCTGGGTTTTTTGAATCTTCCAGCCGCCGACCCGTGGACCTGGCTCTTCGGAATGGCCATACCGTTTCTGTTGTGGGCCGGTATCATCTGGGCATCGTTAAAGTCACTGTGCTATAATTTTGTCTGAATGAGGTTTTTGGAGGGATGTTGTTGAAAGCTCAAGACGTTAAGTATCTTAGCAGGAAGATCATGGAGGCCGGAGAGATACCGCTCCTTTGGGGGCATTTCGGAGTGGGCAAGACTGACCTTGCCAGAGAGATAGCAGAAGAGACCGGCAGGAAACTGGTGATACTTGTAATCTCCCAGATGGAACCGGGAGATCTAATAGGGATGCCTTCCAGAGACGGGGAACGGACGCTGTTTTTGAGACCGGACTGGTGGCCGACCGATGGAAACGTGATACTTATGATCGACGAGGTCAACAGAGCCCACAGGTCTATCAGGAACGCCATAATGCAGCTTCTCATTGACAAGCGAATACACAACCATTTTCTACCCGAGGACAGCTGGATAATCGCTGCCGCCAACCCGCCAGACGAGGAGTACGACCAGGTTGAACTCATAACCGATCCTGCCTTCATGTCAAGGTTCTTTCATATAGAATTGACTCCCGATCCCGAAGAATGGCTGAGATGGTCGAAAACTCAAAACGTTCCCGACTGTGTCACCAGATTCATCGGAGAGTACCCCGAATTCCTTTCCAGGGACACAATCGTTTCGATGAGACTGGAACTCAGGCCAAGTCCGAGAAGCTGGTACAAACTCGGAAGGGTCTTCGGTATCCTCGAAAGTGACGAGATAGAAAAGTACGGCTACGTGCTGGCCGCGGGAATCGTCGGACCGGAAGCCGCCAGAACTTTCATGAGCAAGATACAGGGCAACCAGCTCCTCCCCTCTCCCAGAACCCTGCTCATGGAACTGGACGACAGTATTTTGAAGAGAATCTCCCAGAGTGACATATCCGGGATCAGCGCCTCCGTCATGAGAATAACCAGACATCTTTCGGAGCTCGACGAAATGCAGGTTCAGGAGTACTTCCAGATGGTTCCGAGGATCGCGGGAAACCTTCTCGAAATAGGGAGAGTGATCCCGAGAGACTCTTTCTTCTCGATCATCAGGCATATAGTCCACCAGATGGAAGGAGAAAAAGGCCTGAAGCGTGCTCTCTTCGAAAATCTCCTCGAAGAGCTCGCGATGGATCACGACGTCATGAAATTCCTTCAGGGGAGCCATGAGAGTGCAAAATGAAGAACTGATGGAACGTGCCGTTTTTGAACTGGGGAAGGAAAGCCCTTTCTACAACTTCTTGCTCCTTTTCGTTGATAGAATACCTTCCTCAGCCACAAGAACCGTCAGGCTGCGCGTGACATCGAGAGGAAGGTTTCAGTTACTCTACAACCCGGACGTTCTGGGCAACAAACCTCTGGCCTTTACAAAGGCTCTGTTGAAACATGAATGTCTCCACATAGTGAATGGACATATATTGATTCCCGTGAACAGGTCCAGAGAGAAAGTCGTATGGGATCTCTCTATGGATGCGGCGGTGAATCAGTACATACCTGAGCTGGACGCCTTCAGTCTTCCTCTGGACTCTCTGCTTTCGGAGGGGTGTGGCACCGACAATGAGAGATTCTTCGCCGGTCCGCCCATGGCCCACCCGGGCGAGACGGCTGAGTTCTACCATTCGTGGGCAATGGACTTTATGAGAAAAAATAGATCCATCGACCTCGAACTTCTCGAGGGTAATCTCTCCAGAGTGGATTCTCACGAAGATTTTGGCAGCTTCGAACTGCCGAAAGAATTTATCGAAGATCTTTTGAAGCAGGTCGTCTCCGAAACGCTGGAAAAGGCGAGGGCGGGAATGCCTGAAGGTCTGGAAGAGGTAATGAAACTGGTTCTCGACAATCCCGTGCTCGACTGGAGGAACGTGATACGAAGGTTTTTCGGTTCATCGACCTACGTGGGTAGATACAGAACCCCTATGAGACCGAACAGGCGCTACGATGATCAACCGGGCTGGAAAAGCGACTACGCGGCCAAGCTGGTTGTGGTGGTCGATACCAGCGGTAGCGTCATAGAAGACGAATTCAACGCTTTCTTCGGTGAAATAGATGCGGTGACCCGAATCACCGATTCCAGAATCTGGCTGGTACAGGTCGATGAGACCGTCCAGAGCGTGATGAAGTATGGCAAGGGTATGTGGAGAGACCTCAAGTTGGTGGGCAGGGGAGAGACCGATCTTCAACCGGCCGTAGATTACTCACAGGAAAACCTGAGGCCGGAAGGGTTGATAATCTTCACCGACGGCTATACGGATCTCCCGTCGGTTGCCAGAAGGGTGTTGTTCGTACTTCCGAAGAGCCACAATTCCGATTTCGCTTCGGAAGCCAGATCCATTTATGGCAAATCGTCGGTGGTGTTTCTGAGTTGATTTACTATGCAGGACCGGAGAGTTACAGAAACAGGCTTGAGAGAGTTTACAACAGCATAAGTGGAAGGTTCATGGAGATCGGAAGCCTTGTGAACGAGCGTTCCGACAAGCTCGACAACGCCTTTGGACATTTCATGACTCTGGTCGTTCAGACGATGAGGAGGGATTTCCCGGTTCTATCGATTTTCGTAGATAGCGAGGGCAGGGGCTTCTGCGGACTTTCAAACTCCTCTCCATTCGAAACCGCCAGTGCCCTCTACAGGTTTGGAAAGGAAGAGGCCGAAGAGATGAGGGAGGCTTTCTCGGATTTCTTCGGTGATGCCGAACTGACATTCCAGAGAGCGATCTTTCAGACTCCCCTAAAGCTCTACTTCCTTTCTTACTATGGAAACGAGAGACTTCTGAAGAGGGAGATTCTGAAGGACTCTCTGAGGGGAAAGGAGTATTTCCGGCTCCCGGAACTCATAGACGGAGAGCTCATCGATATCTGCATCAAGAACTACAGGAGATGGCTGGAGTTCCCTTACGGCGAGGTCTTCATCTTCCCTGTTCAAAACGTTTTGAAGATTGCCTTCGGTCTGCCGAAGTCCGAAAGAAACATCGATAAATCTGTGGTCATGGAGCTTTCAAGGCTTTTCAGATCCGAAGTCACCAGAAAATACGGCACTCTCAGGATAGCCAGCGTCACCCCGGATATGCGTATAGACCGGCCCGTCGCAACGGTTTTCGAGATAGATCTGGTGCGGGCCAGGGAGATCTTGCCGGCTTTGCCGCATCTGTACGAGTTCTACTGTGGATGCGTAGAAAGAACCCTCGCAAGTATGGTAGATCAGATCGAAAACTATTTTCCCCTGAAGAAGCGGGGTGAGTGAGACGGCCAGACAGACCCTGAAGATGTTCTACCCGATATCCATCAAAAATATAAGGCAGCTCAAGGCTGGCGATCTTATCCAGTACAGCGGCCGTGTGCTTCTGGCCAACGAAAATACGATAGATAAGTACCGGATGTACGAGAAACTCGAGGGAACGCCCCTGCTGAACCTTTCCAGAGAGATACTCTTCTTCTGTGCGTCCGTTGAAACCGGTTTGAGTCAGGAACCGGCCGATATCGATCCCGACGATCTAGAATACCTTTTCATGTCCGGCGTTACGGCGACCGCGGGTCTGGATATAAGCGATAAGGAGATGTTCGATATCTACAGGCGTTTTTCCAGGGTAAACTTTTCGTTGTGTAACAGGAAGGTTCTCTCGCCTGTCGATACCGACCGGGAGGTCCCGGAAGAAATCGAATGTGGCCTCAGTGTATCTCTCAAGGATGTTCTCTTCTTCGTCGATGTTTCCAGCAGCGGCGAGAAGTTCGGGGGAATCTGCGATGCCTGACTTCAAAACGCACGTGACGTGGGGGCTCTTCTCCTATCCGGTGTATATGCTCGTTGCTATGTTGATCATAGAGATCGCCAAACTTCCAATTATCGTCGATAGTCGGATTATCGGGACAGGTTACCTCCTCTACATTCTGGGGAGCGATCTGCCGGACATCGATTCGAAACAGGCACTTATTAAACGTACTCTGGAGGTCATGATAGCCGGAGTAGTTTCATCGATTATATATTCTTCGCTTATATCGCCTAAGCTTCAACCCGTTCTTCTTTCATGGATCTACTCTCTTCCTGTCGCAGTGACTATTTCTTTTTCTATGGCGATAATTTGCGGAATCGTGACTTCGAAGATACTTGATTTACTGAGCCACAGGGGCTTCTTTCACACCTTCTGGGCCGGACTTCTCTACGGCGCTGTTGTTCTGGCTCTTCTGCTCCCCAGGTCGGGAGTTTCTACCGGCAACTTTTCTTATACGGAGATAGGTTTCCTCTCGTTGGCAGGGACTACCGGATACTATCTGCACCTTCTGCTGGACAGGATCGAGACTTCAAAGAAGAAAAGGAAAAGAGCCCTCTCCGTACAGGAAAAGGGCCCTCATTAAGTTCAAAATTCAAGACACACTATTCGTTGAAATCAATGGTTCTCCTAACGCTCTTTTTGGTGTGGAACTCCAGCTGATCTCCTTCTTCGAATTCGTCGAACCCGACGGCTTTTATTCCACACTCTTTGGGAGCATCCACCCTGCTAGCATCGTCTTTGTAATGTTTTAGAAACTCTATATCTACATCGGCAATTTCTTCGTTGTTTCTATAAACGCGCATCTTCCCCTTTTTAAGGACGTGTCCCTCGATCAATTGAACACCGGCGATCGTACCGACCTTGCTTATTTTAAAGATCTTTTTCACATGTCCCCGACCGGTCACTTCTTCAACCTCTTCAGGTTCCAGCAAACCTTCTAGCGCTTTCTTCAGATCATCGATAAGGTTGAATATGATATCGTAAACCTTTATTTGAACGCCTTCCACATCGGCCTGATGACGGGCTTGAGCGTCGGGTTTGACCTTGAACCCCATTATTACAGCATCGGAAGCCGACGCAAGCATAACATCGCTAGAATTAATCGAACCTATTCCCGAATGCACCACTTCTATCCGCACATCGGTGTTTTCCAATTTCGACATGGCCTGTTTTAAAGCCTCAACGGCGCCAAAAGAATCGGCCTTGAGTATGAGTTTTAGATCCTTCTTCTCATTCGACTCGCCGGTCATAGAAAGGAACTCCTCCAGTCGAACGTGGCGTCTGTTAGTTACCGACTTCTCCTTCTGCAGTTGTCCCTTGCTGTACTGAGAAAGAGCCCTGGATGTATCGAGATCGTCCACAACATAGACGATACTGTGAACATCCGGTACTTCATCGAAACCGATGATCTGTACGGGATCGGAAGGATGTGCCTCTTTAATCCGCTTGCCGTTTTCGTTTATCAGCGCCTTCACCCTTCCGGCCGAACTACCGGCGACTACGTAGTCTCCTACCTTTAGAACTCCATCTTTGACGACCAGCGTAGCCAGAGGACCCATGGCTTTGTCAAGTTTTGAGTCGATGATTATTCCACGCGCGTGACCCTGAGGTATGCACTTTATATCGGCCACCTCGGAGACCAGCAGAATCATCTCGAGAACGTCTTCGACACCTTTTCCGGTTTTGGCAGATACGGGAACAGTGACGGTGTCACCGCCCCAGTCTTCCGGAACTAGGCCAAGTTTCGAAGCCAGTTGTTGCTTCGTGAGATCTATGTTTGCGTTGGGCTTGTCTATTTTATTAATGGCGACGATTATTGGAACGTTGGCGGTCTTCGCGTGATTGTAGGCTTCGATAGTCTGAGGCATGACGCCATCGTCCGCTGCCACTACCAGTACCACTATGTCCGTGGCCTGGGCGCCTCGCGCCCTCATCTCAGTAAAGGCCTCGTGACCGGGTGTATCGATGAAGGTTATCTTCTTTCCCCTGATTTCTACCTGGTACGCACCTATAGACTGTGTTATACCCCCGATCTCGCCTTCTGCGACCTTTGCCTTCCTTATCCTGTCGAGCAATGTTGTCTTTCCATGGTCAACATGACCCATAACAGTTACCACAGGAGGTCTCTGAACAAGCCTTGTTCCTTCCCTGTAGGCGTTCTGGTAAGATTCTACTAGCCTCTCAAAGGGATTAATTTCATCTTCCTGAATGAGCTCTATTTCCCATCCGTACTGAGATGCAATGTTTCTCGTGTCTTCCATGGAAAGTATCTGCCCCGGTCTCAGGATTATCCCTTTCATGAATTGGTCTTTGATTATCTTCGAAATCGGGATATTCATTTTCTTGGCCAGTATGTCGAGTTTGAATTCATTGCTTTTTAGTTTTATCGTTCTGGCCTCCTGCTGGATAGGAGCCTTTTTTTCCTGGGGCGTCTCCTCCTTGGAAACGAGCTTCTTCTCAAGTTTTTTAACTTCCTTTTCCTGAACCTTACTCTTGGCCTTTTCGTTCTTTCTCACCGTTTCTTTTTTCTCTTCTTCATAGAGGCCCACTATGATATTCACAGTTTCATCGTCGAGAACCGACATATGGTTCTTAACAGTAACACCGAGCTCTTCCAGCTCATCCAGCAGTTCTCTTGCCGATATATTTAATCTTTTAGCAAGCTCATACACTCTGGCCTTTGGCATAAGCTCAGTCACCTCCCGCCTGCGTCATCATCTTTGAAATCTCCTCTGCTAAGCCACCGTCGGATATCGCTACCGCCGATATGTTGTTCTTTCCGATGGCTTTTCCCAGAGCGATACGGTCGTGTTCTTTGAGGAGGACGCACCTGGCACCGTGGCTTTTGCATCTTGAAATCCAGCCTTCTTTTATAGAAGCGCTGGTGTCGCTCGCCAGAAAAAGTATTTTGTTTTTAACCGGCTGCCTCAAGTAACTTCTCAATTGATCCTTGCCAAACACAACCTTGTTTGCCTTTCTACCGATTCCCAGGAGAGACATCAACTTCTTTTCGTCCATGCTTCACCTTCGATCAGCTGTAACTTAGAACAACGATCTTTGTACCAACGGAACTCTTGGTTTCCAGCCTGAGTTCCTTCAAGCTTTCGAAAGGTTCACCGGCGATGAATGGATCCACAGAACCCAGTTCGAACCTCAGGGCTTTCGTTTTGTAATGCATGGGAACCACGAACGAGGGCCCGATCCTCCTTGTTATCTCTCTTGCGACGGCCGCATCGATCGTATAGACACCACCAACCGGAATCAGTAAAACATCCGGCCCCTCGAGCCTGCTCGAAAGCTCCTCGGTGAGTCTGTGACCGAGATCACCACAGTGAACTATCCTGAAGCCGTCGGGAGTGATTATCTCAAATACGATGTTAGGCCCACGCTTTTTCCCGCCGAATTCATCGTGAAAGGTGGGATAACCCTCGATAGAGAATCCATGGGCCTGTGTTTTACCGGTTCTGTTAATCAGAACGTACTCGCCTGCATATCTGTCGTGAGAATTGTGATCGTGGTGCTGATGGGATTCAACTATTATGGACGGCTTTACCGCCGGCAGCGGATAACCGACCCCCTCATCGAAGGGATCTATCAGTAGAGTCCTCTCTCTGGAAACCACAGAAAAACATGAATGTCCATGCCATTTCAACAACATAATACCTCACCCAGATACTTATTATATCATGGCTTCTGTAACATGTTTTTCCAAAGCTGTATGGGTGAGTCAGAAAGTTTCGCCTGCCGATTTGACACCGGTAAGGTTGAAAATTGAGATCTCTCTTTTTTTGAAGTCGATTGTACCGAAAGAACCAGTAGATTCGTCCTTTGGAAGTGAAGGACTTCCCGGATTTAGCAAAAACAAGAAGCCTTTCCTCATCAGTCCACGCAAATGCGTGTGGCCGCTGATCACCAGTCCCCTTTCGAAGGGAGGATTCTCATTTCTGTGCCCATGGAATAGGTAAATCTCGAGCCCGTTTATGTGCACAACTCTCGAGTCCGGCAGTCTGTCTTTGCCGATCAAGGTCAGATCTATTTCACTATCACAATTCCCTTTGACTCCCACGAGTCTATACCCCATATCTTTGAAGAGCGTTGAAAGAGAAATGGGGTCGTAATCGGCGGGAATGGAGTTGCGTGGACCGTGGTAGAGATAATCTCCGCAGTGGAGGATCATTTCGAAAGGACCGAAGCAATCTATGAGCGTTTTTGTTCTTTCAAAAGCCCCGTGTGTATCGGATAGTATCAGAACTCTTTCAACCATCTGAAATAAAGAAGTGCACCTCCTCTGCACATTACTTTCACCAGAGATCCCGTGGCCACATTTGAAACCCCGAGAGGTCTGGTGTAATCAAGAGTTTGCCCCTCCAGAGGATACTTGAACCCTTCCAGAGTCACAACCGGAAGGCCACTGCCAAAAGGTAAAAAAGACCAGGTTTCGCCCTCGATAGCTTCCATGATAGTGCGGGAATCACTCCTTATGAGACCGGCCTGGAAGTTCTCCTCGGTTATGAGGAGTTTCATGTTAGCATCGGCGCCGTAGATAGAGAAGAGCGTCGCCAGGAAGTGGTCCTCGCGCCTTCCCGATGCGCCGAAGATATCAACTTCGAGCGCGCCCCTTTCGTAAAGGATCTTTATGGCCAGCGTCGTGTCAGTATCATCCTTCTCCGGCGGAAAGATCAGAATCTGGGTACCACTTTTCCTGCACCATTCGAGAGTTGCGGGAGATATCGAATCCATATCTCCCACCAGTATCTCCGGCGGTCTTTCGAGTTCGCGGAGTTTTTCGGCGCCAGAATCGGCGGCAACTATCACATCCATCTTCGAAATCCTCCTCGAGTAATAGTCATTCGAGGAAGGGTACTGACCGCCCAAAAAGAGCCCGGCCTTCAAGACTGGCTATCCTTTCCGAGACCTAAAAGGTTACGGTACTTGTTGACAGTGCGCCTGGCGATCGATATTCCCCTGTTGTTTAACTCACTCACCAGCCGTGAATCTGATATCTCTTCGTTATTTTTTACGATCTCCGCTATGATCTCCAGAGCTTGTTCCTTTTCCTGGAGGTTTCCAAAGAAATACCTCAAAGGAAAAGTGCCTACGGGAGTCTGAATGAATTTACCCTTCACGGCTCGGCTTACGGTTGACACCACAACGCCGAGTTTATCAGCAATTTCGTTCATCTTTAGAGGTCTTATCTTATCTCCCCGGTTGAGGAGAAAGACAGCATTTCTCATGACTATTTCGTTTCCTATGGCCAGAAGCGTCGTCTTTCTCCTCTCTAGAGCGCTGATAAAGAACTGGGCCTCTTCTAGTTTGTTTTCCAGATAATCTCTGGCGTCCTTCTGGCCGTTTTCAAGGATCTCTCTGTAAGAGTCCTCGATATTGAGAATCAACGAACAGTCTCTGACGGTTACCATGAATTTCTCGTCGAAGAATTCGATGTAAAGATCTGGTTCGACGTAACGAACAAAAGCTCCATCGCTGTAGCCCGAGGAAGGGAAAAAACCACTGTCCATAAGGTCGTCAAGTTCTTCCCTGTTCCTGGCAAAGACACCATCGAAGCCGCTCTCCCTGAGCGCCTCTATAATCGAGTCGAGTTCCTCCAGACTACATGCAACCTCCTTCGCTATCGCTTCGAGATCCCTGCTGAGTAGACCGTGGTCGTCCATGTTATCCAGAAGCGTTTCGAAAAGACTGTACTGTCTATCATCGAGAATGTAGTAAGCGAAATCCTTGAGTATCTCTCTGAAAGTAGGTTGTTGTGGCTCTAACCTGTCGAAGTCCCAGCCTTCCCTATCCGAACTCTCTTCTCTCATGTAAACCGAGTACTGTATCGGCTGAGAGTAGAGATCTCCATCTTCGGCGTTCTCTTCATCTTCGTTTCTTTTTTCTTTATCCTCACCGTCTTCGATGAGGTCGTAATCGTCTCTCTTGATCTCGAGTAGAGGATTGGCCTGCACTATCTCCTCTAGCTCCGCGTTTATTTCTTGAGAGTTCAGCTGCAATAACCTCAGAGCCTGCTGAGATCTTAAGGATAAGCCTTGTCTCTGTTCGAGCTTCTGAGATACTTCATGTCCCAATTCCATGTTTCTCTCCCCTTGCTCCTTCAACCAGACAGGAAAATACCCGGGAGTATTCTTTCCCGATACTGGAAGCGGTATTCGACGCGTCAGATTCATCGCTCAATTCCGCCGCTTTCCCCATGAAATACATTCCAAGAATTCCGGCTCTTTCGAGATCTCCGGTCTGAGCCGCAAAACTTCCGATCGTACCGCTCAAAAGATCGCCGCTGCCGCCTTTCGCGAGGCCTGTCGTACCGGTGATGTTTATGCTCAACTTTCCATAAGGGTTGCATAAAACGGAACTCGAACCCTTCAAGATAACTCTACAATGGAAGTTCTCGCAGAAATCCATCAGAGATTTTAGATCGGTCTCACCGCACAGGCGTCTGAACTCGCCGGGGTGTGGGGTCAGGAGGATATCCTCCGTGCGCGACAGTACGGTCAAATCTTTAGAGAGAGCGTACAGGCCATCGGCATCCAGAACCATGCTGCTTTTCGAGAAGACCTTCAGCAACTCCAGAACGGTTTCCGCCGTTTCTTCATTTCTTCCTATTCCCGGACCTATAACGATAGAATCTGCCTTCTTCGCGATTTCGACTATCGTGTCCAGATCGTCGCGGAATATGTGCGGCCCCTTGCCAACGATTGCAATTACCTCGGGAAGGTTGCTCCGTATCACAGCAGCCGCTTCTGGGGGAGTGTAGGTGTAGGTCAGGCCGCAGCCGGACCTCAGTGCACCGAGCGCGCTCAGAAAGGGTGCTCCAGTGTAGATTTCGCTTCCGCCAACGATCAACACCGCTCCATATGTACCCTTATGGCTGTCGGCGTGACGTTCCGGGAGGAGTTCCAGAACCAGTTCCTCATCTATGACCGACGAATCGAGTTGTCTATCCAGAATCTCTCTGGAGAAACCCTCGCTTCTCACAACCACCTCGCCGCAGTAATCACGCCCGGGGTAGAGGTAATGACCTACCTTCCCGGCCCCGAAAGTCACAGTTTTATCGGCCCTGAAAGCAATTCCTCTAACGCTTCCATCGAAACCGGAAACTCCAGATGGGATGTCAACTGCCAATTTCACGGATTTCAGTCCGTTTATGTACTCTACAAGCTCGGCGACTCTACCCTGCAACTCTCCATGAAAACCCGTACCGAATATGGAGTCTATTACCATATCGGCGCGTGAAAGGAGGCTTTCGACCGTACTCTCTTCGCAAGCATGTATCCCTCCTCCAAAAGAGACAAAGAGTGAAGCGTTGAAGATCGCGTCCGGCGTGGAAGGGTGATAGCACTCGATTACAGATACAGTCTTTCCGGCGTTCAACAGCAACCTCCCTATCGCGTAACCGTCCCCACCGTTGTTACCTCCACCGCAAAGTATCGCAATCTCTTTGACCGTGGGGTATTTCAGAACTTCCTCAAGTACGCTCCTCGAAGCATTTTCCATTAGAAGTACAGAGGGGATCCCTCTTTCGATGATCAGTTCGTCTATTCTTCTCATCTGCACCGGAAAGGCAACTTTCAAAGTATCACCTCATTATGATCTTATCATTTTTACTCTCGATTGGCATGTTATAATGTGCCGAGGTGAAAGCGATTGAAGCGAATTCTGGTTTTTCTCTTTGTAATAATTTCTCTGTACGCTTTTTCGACTGAAGAATACAACGATCTGACACTTTTCATAAGAGAGATAGTTGAAAGCGGTGACATAGACGCACGCGTTAAGATGGAGTTTCACATCATCGATTCCGACGGCGACGGCTCGAGTTATCGCGACATTCTCGTCGGTGCCCGCTTCATGCTCAGTGGAGGCGAAGATCTGTACATTGAGTTTCTCGAGCCCGAAGAACTGAGCGAAATAGCTTTCGTATATCTTATGAGAGAAGAAGTGATCTTCAGTATCGTCGATGGGGTTCCATGGAAGCAGTACCGCTGGAGTTATGAAACGGGATTGATAGAAAACCTGCTGGGACAGTTTTTCAGAGGTCTCATGGAACAATCAAATTTCAGCTGGGAAGTCGAAACCCATTCTGATAGAAGCGTTTATAAAATACTCCCCTCGGAATCAAGAATGAGGATGCTCGGCCTCCTCGGCGGTGGCGGGTATCTCCCCAACCTCATGCACATATATCTTTCACTGAAAAGAAGGGAGGGTTATTTTCCGAACCTCGAGTTCTTGAAAATAACCGACAGACTGGAGAAGGAGTACCTGTATATCGAATTTTTAGACCTGCAGATGAAGGTCGACAAGCAGTTGTTTTCCGATCTTAGAAAGAGCTTCTACGAAACTTTTCAGAAGTAGTCTCTTCCGAGTTTGTTGACCACTCTGGGTATCTCTATACCCAGATCTCTGTCGAAAAAGCCGGTAGTAACGACGAAATCTTCAAGGTCTATGTGGTGGCCCCTTTTAGAAATTCTCAGTGCGCCTTTCATGAGGAGGGCACTTCCGGCGTATATTTCCGTGACCACCCTTCCGGTGCTCTTCTTCGAGAAACGAACCTCGAATGTATCCAGAATCTCCCCGGCTTTTGAGAATCTCTTTACCCCTAGATTGAAAAAACCGCCGTACTCTGTAGAGACAGGATCGGACGTGGCTATGCCGTAAAGGATGACTTCGTTAAATGATAAAGACAAAGGTCACCTCAATTCAACAATTCGATAACTCGATCTGCCTCCCGGTCGCTAAAGATCGCATTGTGGTATCATCTTTTCAGGAAATCAAAGGAGGTAAATATGAGCAAGATTCCAAGAGTTGCCCTCATAGCACACGATAAAAAGAAAATCGATCTCATAATGTTCGTCAGAGAACATCTGGACGTTTTCAAAAACTGCCGGCTCTACGCTACCAGTACAACCGGAAACCTTCTGAAAGAGAAAGTCAAACTAGAGTTGACTTCCTTCAAATCCGGTCCACTCGGTGGAGACCTTCAGATCGGTTCTTTGATTGCCAACGACGAGGTAGACTTCGTAATCTTTCTCAGAGACCCTCTCACGGCACAGCCCCACGAACCGGATGTTACCGCCCTGCTCAGAGTCTGCGATGTTCACAACAAACCCTTAGCAACTAACCTGGCGACGGCAGAAGCCCTGGTAATGGAGATCGGAAGGTTTCTCGACTCTTCTGATTCCGGGAAGGAATAGTATATTGCCGGGAAAGATCGAATACTCTCCAAACTTTTTTTCGATCTCCAGCGCCGTTTCCAGCGGGTTTCTCTTCGCTTCGAAGAGTGAGAGTTGCTCTCCGTTCTTCTTTTCGGTGAGGTTCCAGCAGGTAATGCCGACGGCCCTGATGGCCTCACCCTTCCAGATGGATTCGATCATCCACGGCAGGATTTCGGTCATATCCTTTATGGAGGAGATCGTGGAACCGAGTCTTTTCGAAAGTCTGCGCAACTTTCCGTCGGAGTACTTCAGATGAACAGTGAGTCCCGCACTTTCCATAGAACATCTCCCAAGTCTGTAAACAACTCTGGCGGCCAGGAAGTTGGCTACCCTCATCACCAGTTCCCGATCGGTGATATCCACAGAAAGAGTCATGGAATGGCTTATGGATTTGGGTGGTTCCTCTCTGAAAAAAATCTCCCGAGAAAAACTATTTTTTGAGAGACTCTGAATTAGTCCCAAGAAGCTGTTCCCGAAAGCGGTGTAGAGTTTTATGGGATTTCTTTCGAACTCCTCGAGAACTTCTCCGACCGTTTTGTAACCCATCGATTCCAGTTTGATCAGTGTATGCTTCCCGATGCCCGGGACGTCGCCAAGAGGTATCTGCTTCAGAAAAGTCCTTTCTAGACCTTTCTTCACGACTACAAAACCGTTCGGCTTCAAATAATCGCTCGCGATTTTGGAAAGCACTGGATTGACAGTAACCCCCACAGAGGCCGTTATCCCGAAACTCTCTTTCAAATCGTGTTTGAACTTTATGAAACTCTCCAGAGCCTCCTCGAGCCTTGTGTAGAAACCTAGGTCGACGTAAGCCTCATCTATACTTGTCACCATTATTCTCGGGGAAACGCTGGTGAGCATTTTCATGATTTCTCTGGAAACATATTCGTACTTCCTTGATTGCACCTTGACTGCCATCAAATCGGGACAGAGCTTAACGGCCTGAAAGAAGGGCATTCCTGATCTCACACCGAATCTTTTAGCTTCGTAACTGGCCGAAGTAACTACCGAATGGCGTTTACCGATTCCGGTGACGGCGATAGGGCGTCCTTTCAAGCAGGGGTTGGCCGCTTGCTCTACACTCGCGAAGAAAGCGTCCATATCTATGTGAGCAATGTATTCTATGCCCGTCATTTTAACAGTTCTCCAATGGACGACAGTACCATTTTTTCAGTGTTTCGTGGAACTCCAGACTGTAGGCTCCCAGGTTGGTGAGGACCGAGAAGTGGTGTATTCTCTCTCTGCCCGCAGATTCTATCCAGTTCGAAGTAATGGTCTTTATAAAAATTTTTATACCATCATAACTGAACCTTATAGGTATGAAATATTCTTCATTGTAATATACAAGTGCTTTGGATAGCCTCTTTTGAGTCATATTCCTATCACCGTTATAATTATTTATACCAAATGGTATAAATAATTATAGCAGATGATTTCCGGAAAAATCAACTATTTTCCGATCCTCTGGAAGATTCGACTTTTGCGGGTACTCTTATATCGAAGCCCAGTTCACTGGAGAGTTTTTTGAAGTCTTGCGAAGAATGCGAGAAGTCTCTTCCATTTATCATGAGATAATAATGCGAGAGCTCGTGAAGTATTGTGCCTTTGAGAAGCTCTTCGTTCGCGTAAATCGAGGAGGCTATTTCTATTCTCAACGGCTTGTAACGACCGGCAGCCTTCAGATAAACAAGCCTGCCGAGAACTCTTTTTAGTCTCGAATTGAACGAAAAAGGTATATCGGGAAAGACCCCGAAAACCTTTAATGAAAGAATTCTTGACAGAGTTACCAGTTCCCTGTCATCTGGAAACTTCATATCGATCATAACGGAAAGACTTTTCGGATCATAAAGGCGGAAGAATCCGCCTTTATGATCCGAGAACTATCATAGTCTCTCCGGCATCTATATTGTCGCCCTTACGGATCTTAACCTGTCGGACCGTTCCCGAACTCTCCGCCAGAATGCTGTTTTCCATCTTCATGGCTTCCAGTATCACCAGTTTCTGACCGATGCTAACGCTATCGCCAACGGAGACGAAAACCTCGAGGATCGTTCCAGACATCGGAGAGACAACATTAATTCCTCCGGTACCACCCGATTGGGAAGACCTCTCTCCGGCCTGCGGTTCGGACCTTTTAACTTCTTCGACCTTTTTCACAGGTTCCGTTTTCCCGGCAGCTACAGGCACCTCCGGAGTTTCACTCACCGTCTGCTGGACCTGTGTTTGCGAAGACAACTCTTCGACTTCTACGTCGTATTCTTTTCCATTAACCCTAACCCTGAACCTTCTCAATTCTTGCTCCTCCTTAGTCTCCAGTAAACCACAGGGTCCCGTCTTTTCCAGGCCGATGGCAGAGCTATCGGGACCGGTTTCAATGATTTTATCTGAAAGTTTTCATGTCCGATGATTTCCAGTATAGCCGCACTTATAGCGGCAACGGCTTCGGCATCCTGCGAAGACCTCTCTTCTATTCTTCCATAATCTGCCGCTGGAGAAGGTGAAACGACTCTGGGCATGATCTTCTTTTTATCGTCCCTGGATAAAAGTTTACCCAATATGTTGAATATGAAATAGAGAATCGCAAGTGTAAAGAAGACAACCGCGATACCTATGATTGTTATCTGAAGATACTGATCCATCGCTCACCTCTTAAAGGGGTATATTTCCGTGTTTTTTAGCCGGTCTCCCCTCGGTCTTGGTTTCTAGTATATCTAGAGCCCTGCATATCTCTGCCCTGCTTCTCGCCGGGTCTATGATGGACTCTATGTATCCTCTGGAAGCAGCAACATAGGGATTGGCGAAGAGTTCTTTGTACTCGTTTATCTTCTCTTCCCGGGTCTTCTCGGGCTCAGAAGAACTTTCGATTTCCTTTCTGAATATGATGTTCGCCGCCCCTTCGGGCCCCATGACGGCTATCTCGGCGCCTGGCCAGGCGAAAACCATGTCTGCTCCCAGGTGCTGACTACCCATGGCAATGTAGGCACCGCCGTAAGCCTTTCTAAGGATGAGTGTCACTTTGGGTACGGAGGCCTCGCTGTAGGAGTAAAGCAGCTTGGCACCGTGCCTTATTATTCCTCCATGCTCCTGAGAAACGCCCGGGAGGAAGCCCGGCGTATCGACAAGGGTGATTATAGGAAGATTGAAGGCATCCAGAAACCTTATGAACCTCGCCGCCTTATCGGAGGCGTTTATATCGAGCGAACCGGCGAAGACGGCCGGCTGGTTGGCGACTATTCCCAGGGCCCTCCCACCGATTCTCGCAAAGCCAACCACCATGTTTTTCGCATAATGCTTGTGTACTTCGATGAACTCCCCACCGTCAACCAGGAGCGATATTATATCCTTCACATCGTACGATTGCTTCGGGTTGTCGGGTATTATAGCTCTCAGTTTCTCTTCGTCAACCACTCCGGGCGAGGGCAGTCTATAGGGTTCTTCGGCGTTGTTCTGGGGAAGGAAGTCGAGTAGCTTTCTGACCAGAGACATGGCTTCTTTATCGTTATCGGCTATGAAATGTGCGTTCCCGCTTTTGCTGTTGTGGACAAGTGCACCACCGAGTTCCTCCATCGAGGTTTCCTCGCCTGTTACGGCTTTGATTACCTGGGGACCGGTTATGAACATCTGCGAGTTGTCGCGAACCATGATTATGAAATCAGTTATGGCTGGCGAGTAAACGGCCCCACCCGCGCACGGTCCACAGATAACGGTTATCTGAGGTACGACTCCTGAAGAAAGTGTATTCCTGTGAAATATTCCCCCGTAGCCAAAGAGCGAATCAACACCCTCCTGTATTCTCGCGCCACCGGAATCGTTTATCCCGACTATCGGAATTCCAAGCTTCAAGGCCATATCCTGAACCTTCATGATTTTTTTGGCATGCATCTCACCGAGAGAGCCACCCTGCACGGTAAAATCTTGAGAGAAGACCGCAACTTTTTTGCCGTTGACCGAGCAGATGCCTGTTACGACTCCATCGGTGGGAAAGTCCTTCCCCTCAAGACCGAAGGTGGTCGCTCTGTGCTTGACGAATTTATCGGTCTCTTCGAAACTACCCTCGTCACAAAGAGCTTCAATGCGTTCGCGGGCCGTCAATTTACCGGCTTTGTGCTGTTTTTCTATCCTGTCTTCCCCGCCACCGAGAGATACCTTCCTGTCAATTTCAAAGAAATTCTTCAATTTGTCATCCATTTCAACACCCCCTCAGTGGAATCCTTCAACGAGCTCTATTAAAACACCACCGGCACTTTTAGGGTGTAAAAATACCACCCTCGTACCCGAAGCCCCGGGCTGAGCCTCCTTCGTGAGCGGGACTATCTCCAACTCAACGGCCTCTTTAATGGCGGCTTCAATATCATCGACGTGAAAGGCCATATGATGTATCCCCTCACCCCTCGTCTCCAGGAATTTCGATACCTGACTGTTCTCCGCGATCGGTTCGAGCAGTTCGATTCGTGTGTCGCCAACACTCACAAATGCCACTCTTAGACCCCTTTCCGGGAGTTCTTCGATCTTCACCGGGTCGAGTTTTAGAAGATCTCTGTAAACCTTCAGTCTCTCTTCGATGGATCTAACGGCGACCCCGATATGATCTATCCTGTCAGCTCTCATCAGATAACCTCCTGTTTTCTAGAAGATAATTCATTAACTCTTCGAGTTTAGCATTTTCCGAGAAGTCTTCCATTATGATCTGGTACACGCTGTTCAAATTATTGTAAAGTGTACGCCGGCGCCTTTTCTCTTCGATCGCTCCGCTGCTATCTAGTTCTTCAAGAGCTTTTTCGATAAGGCTGTGAAGCTCTTCCACTCCCTGACCGTTGATTGAATTTGTAAGAACTATTGGAAGCTTTCTGCCGCTCATTTCAAGAATGGCTTCTGTCTTAGCTGCCAGCTGTGACGCTCCGGGCAGGTCCATTTTGTTCACGGCGAAGATATCTCCGATCTCCATTATTCCCGCCTTCATAGTTTGAACATCGTCTCCCATACCTGGAGCCAAAACCAGCAGAACTACATCGGCCAGATTCTCAATATCCGTCTCGGACTGACCGGCTCCGACCGTTTCAACGAAAATTCTGTCGAACCCGCTCCGGCCGAGGAACTCGACGGCATCGTAGATCGAAGGGCTTAGGCCTCCAACCTTACCACGGCTGGCCATAGATCTCACGAATATCTCTTCGCTCTTGGTGGAGCGCTTCATCCTTATCCTGTCTCCCAGGAAGGCTCCGCCCGTGAAGGGACTGGAAGGATCGATGGCAATTATCGCCGTTCTTTTTTCTTTAGAACTCAAGAGGGCAAGTCGATCGGTAAGGGTAGATTTCCCGGCACCGGGGCTGCCTGTGATACCCACAACGTGATAATCTCTCTCTTCCAGCGAACCGATGATCTCTCTGGCTACCGATCTGTCGTTTTCTATTCTGGTCAAAGTTCTGGAAATGGCGAGCTGATTTGCATAAGAAAGCCCTTCGCTCATTTATCTATGGCACCTTTTATCGAATCGACTATCGCCTTCAAAGGCGTTCCTGGACCGAAGACTTCGAAAATTCCCATCTTCTTGAGTTCTAGAGCGTCTTCAGCCGGTATTATGCCTCCTACAAAGACGGGTTTTTCGTCTATCCCCTTTTCTTTCATAAGATTTAGAACCTTCTCGCAGATTCTCATGTGTGCACCTGAAAGGATTGAGAGACCAATGACATCTACGTCTTCCTGGAGGGCGGCCTTCACAACTTCGTCTGCCGATTGCCTGAGGCCGGTGTATATCACTTCCATGCCAGCATCCCTGAGTGCCATCGCCACCACTTTTGCACCCCTGTCGTGTCCGTCGAGTCCCGGCTTTGCAACGAGCACCTTTAATCTTCTCATCATTTCACCTCTTTATCTCAAAGAATGACGGCTTCGGTGTATTCTCCGAAGACATCCCTGAGGGTATTCGAAATCTCTCCCAGCGTCGCATAGCATTTAACTGCGTTCAGTATGAAGGGGAAGAGGTTTTCAGAGCCCAGCGCAGCTTTCTTGAGTTCCTTCAAAGCCTCCTCGACCGCTTGCGAGTTTCGCCTTCTTTTTAGTGTGCCTAGTTTGTTTATCTGCTTCTCTTCGATGATCGGATCGATTTTGAGAATATCCTTTTTCGGATTTTCATCGGAGAGGTACTGATTTACACCCACGATTACCTGCTCTTCTCTTTCAATTTTGAGCTGGTAGTTGTAGGCGGTCTTCAGAATCTCCTTCTGTATGTAACCTTCCTGAACGGCCTTGACCATTCCCCCGAGATCGTCGATTTTCTGGAGATAATCCGATGCGAGCTTCTCAATCCTGTCTGTCAGGTTTTCAACGTAGTAAGATCCTCCTACCGGATCTACCGTGTCCGTCACCCCGGTTTCACAGGCGATTATCTGCTGTGTTCTGAGGGCTATTGTAACCGAATCCTGTGTCGGCAGACCTAGAGCCTCGTCGTAAGAGTTGGTATGAAGAGATTGTGTACCGCCCAGAACAGCAGCCATAGCCTGGAAGGCCACTCTGATTATGTTGTTCATCGGTTGCTGTGCGGTTAGTGTAGAACCACCGGTTTGAGTGTGGAATCTGAGCATCATGGCTTTTTCGTCAGTAACACCGAACCTGTCTTTCATTATCTTCGCCCAGAGTCTTCTTGCAGCCCGGAATTTGGCGATCTCTTCGAGGAAGTTGTTGTGAGAGTTGAAGAAGAAAGAGAGCCTCTTTCCGAAAATGTTTGGATCCAGGCCGGCCTTTATGGCAGATTCGACGTAGGCTATACCATCCGCAAGCGTAAAGGCTACTTCTTGAACGGCATCGGCCCCGGCCTCTCTTATGTGGTACCCGCTAATGCTTATGGTGTTGAATTCCGGAAGTTTCTTCGAACAGTATTCGAATATATCGGTAATCAGTCTCATAGAAGCGTCTGGCGGAAAAATGTAGGTTCCTCTGGCGATGTATTCCTTCAATATATCGTTTTGAATCGTTCCAGTTAATTTCGAGGGATCTACGCCCTGCTTTTCTCCAACGGCTATGTACATGGCTAAAAGTATGGCCGCCGTAGAGTTTATCGTCATAGATGTACTTACCTTGTCGAGCGGTATTCCCTCGAAAAGAATCTCCATATCTTCCAACGAATCGATGGCGACTCCCACCTTACCTACCTCCCCTTCGGCCATCGGATCGTCCGAATCGTAACCGATCTGTGTGGGGAGATCGAAGGCCACCGAAAGACCGGTCTGACCTTGAGAGAGGAGATATCTGTACCTTTCGTTAGACTCTTCCGCCGTTCCGAAACCGGCGTATTGTCTCATTGTCCAGAGCCTTCCCCTATACATTGTCGGCTGTACACCTCGCGTGAACGGATACTGTCCCGGGAAGCCCAGGGCCTTATCGTAACCATCGGGTGGAAGATCTTCGGGGGTGTAGAGGATATCGATATCGCTATCGAACGACGTTTTGAATTGATTCTTTCTTTCGGGAAATTTTCTCAGCAGTGGTAAGACCTTCTTTTCCTTCCATTCTTCCTTGACCTTTCTAAGTCTTTCTGGATTGTTCATTTCTCATCCTCCATTTCGAAGTCTTTATAGATCTTTCATATTCAAGATAAATCAAATATAGCCGCGCGTCAATTGTGATCAATACCGATTATAACCGGCCAGACCTCCTTTGTGGACTCAAGTTCATATCTTCTTTTTCGTAAGCTATAATAGGTAGGAAATCGAACGAGCGGGAGAAACGATATTTTGCAAGGCAAAAAATCTCGGACCATCACCGCAAAAGAACGGCAACGATCCTACGATAGTTCTATTTTAGGACGATCTAAATAAGATATGATTATTTACTACCACAAGGAGGTAATCTCATGGATCTCGACAGATTGACGGAAGTGGTTTTCGTTCCAGGAATCACCGGACGCGAAGAGATGATAAGATCCAAAATTCTCGAAATGATACCCCAAGAGATAGAACCGCAAATAGATGATCTGGGAAACGTCACAATCGAAATAGGTAAGGGCGAGCCCAGCATCGCCTTCGCCGCGCACATGGATGAGATTGGTCTTCTGATAACGGGTGTTAATGGCGACGGGACTCTTAATTTCAAGAAGATTGGCGGTGTCCCCGAAGAGCTGCTCGTGGGACGACACATGGATGTGATAACCTCTTCCGGAGAGTCCATAGACGGTGTTATAGGTATCACTCCTCCCCATCTTAGGGAGAAGACGGATCAATCATGCCGGAGTCTGTCGATAGACGTAGGATCTACTTCGAAGGAAGAGACCGAATCTATGGGTATAGAAGTTCTCGATTATGCCGTCTTTAGAAAGCAGATATCGATTCTGAACGAAAAGTTCGTGGCGGTGAGATCTCTCGATGACAGGTTCGGCTGTCTCGCGCTTCTCGATCTTCTCGATCTTCTCGTGAAATTCGATCTTCCTAGAAGGGTGTTGTTTTCCTGGACGGTGCAGGAAGAGATAGGATTGATCGGTGCACGGGCCCTTTCCGAGAGAATCAAGCCTTCACTTTTCTTTCCCGTCGACTCTTTCGCCTGCTGTTCCAGACTCACCGGAGATGTCAGGCCGGGTAACGGGCCGGTGCTTCGGATGTCGGACACGTCTTCTCTGGGCGATTATCAGACTGGCAGGAAAATAGTGGAACACGCAAGAGATAAAGGTTTTCCTCTTCAAATAGGAGTCACCGGCGGCGGAACCGACGGAATACCTTTTCAGCAGCATGGTGTGAAGATGGTACCTCTTTCTCTGGCCGTTAAAAACCTTCACTCGGAGACCGAATATATATCTATGGATGATTATGACAACCTCGTCAGGCTCATGTTCTCTCTCGCAACAGAGTTTCTAATTCCATGACCGTTTCCGAAGAAATAAGAAAGTGGCTAGTCTTCTCAGGCGTTCTGACACGTGTAGGAAAACCCAGCCGGTATATCGGGAAGGAGTTAAACGCGGTCCTCAAAGATCCGGCGGGAAAGCTCAGAGTCCTACTGGCTTTTCCGGACGCCTACGAGGTTGGTATGTCGCATCTGGGTTTCAAAATCCTTTACAGAGAGTTGAACTCCAGAGATTCTATCTTCGCCGAGAGAACCTATCTTCCTTGGAAGGACATGATCGAAGAAATGCGGAAAAGTTCTGTGCCGCTTTTCTCTCTGGAGACTTACTCCCCGGCCCTGGAGTTTGACATAGTTGGCATCACGCTCCAGTACGAGCTCGGGTATACAAACGTTCTTGCGCTTCTCGAACTGGCTGGAATACCCCTGTTTCAGAGAGATAGAACGTACGAGCCCATCGTCCTCGGCGGCGGACCATGCGCCTCCAATCCAGAACCGATGTCTGACTTCTTCGATGCTTTCGTTATCGGAGACGGTGAAGAGGCTATTATAGAAGTGTGTGGACTTATAGAGAAGAACATCGATCTTCTAAAATCAGGGAAAAGGAGAGAGCTTCTGGAGACCATCTCTGAAGTTCGCGGCGTTTATGTTCCCTCGATTGAAAGAAAAAACATAGTAAAGGCTGCCGTTGCGGACATCTCTGATTACGAAATTGATGGAAAACCGGTAGTGCCCTTCATGAAAGTAATACACGACAGAGCGATCGTCGAAGTCATGAGAGGTTGCAACAGAGGTTGCAGGTTCTGCCAGGCCGGGATTTTTTACCGGCCCGTTCGAGAGAGGGGAAAAGAAGAGATCGTCGAAGGAGTGAGAGAAATTTTGAAAGGTACAGGGTACGACGAGGTTTCCTTGCTCTCGCTCTCAACGATGGATCATTCACAGATAGGTGAACTGACAGACTCACTTTTGCCTCTAATGGAACCCCGCAGGATTGCCCTCTCTCTCCCTAGCTCCAGAGTAGATGCTTTCGATGTTGAGATCGCTTCCAGAATAGCTTCTATAAGGAAGACCGGACTGACTTTCGCACCTGAGGCTGGAACGCAGAGATTGAGAAATGTTATAAACAAGAACGTGACCGAGGAAGATCTTTTAAGCTGCGCGATGATAGCCAGAAAAAAAGGCTGGCAGAGGTTGAAACTGTATTTCATGATCGGTCTTCCCACCGAGACTTCGGAAGATATCGAAGGTATAGTGAAGCTAAGCCGAAGAGTCAAGGCTATCGGTTTCAAAGAACTGACCATATCTGTTGCCGATTTCATACCTAAACCGCACACCCCTTTTCAGTTTTCCAGGCAGATAGACGAGAACGAGGTCAGCCAGAAGGCCGAGTTCTTGAAGGGTTTTTCCGGAAGGGGCATAGATATCAAAATTCACAATCCCTCTAGCGGGCCGGTGGAGGGGATTTTGAGCCGTGGTGACAGAAAAGTAGGTAGAGCCATTTACGAGGCTTATAGGCTTGGAGCGATGTTCGATGAATGGGACGACCAGTTCGACCGGAGAATCTGGGATGAAGCCTTCAAAATCGCCTCGATCGATACGGAATACTACTTCAAGGGTTATTCTACCGACGAGACGCTGCCATGGGAACACGTCTCGCTCGGTGTCTCTAAGGAATTTCTGGTGAGCGAATACTTCAGATCACTTAAAGGCCAGACAACACCCGATTGCAGGTGGACTGGATGCGCAGGTTGTTCGGTATGTGGAAGACTCGGAATCACTAATGTGTTGCGCAAAGTTTGAGAGCACTCATTTTTGACGCTTCTGTAATGTCCCCAGCACCTAGAAAGAGGACGACGGCATCCCTTTTTCTTTCTAGCCAGTCCAGTATCTCGGCGTAGTTAACCGCGTGAACCGCTGGGACTCCGTAACTACTTAGTCCCTTCAGGACTTCGGTTTCATCGATCGCATACTGACCTTTCTCGTAAGCCTCGTAGAGCTTGTAAACACAGACTTCGCTGGCATCTCTCAAAGAGAGTGCGAATCGACCATTCTCCCTCACAAGGCGGGAGTACCTGTGCGGCTGGAAGACCACGATTATATTTTTATCTGGAAAGAACTCCCGGGCACCCCTTATAGTGCTGCTTATCTCGTCAGGAGTATGTGCGTAATCGTCGAAGAAGAAGAGATTCCTGCTGTTGTCCATGCCTCTGAACGTAAATCTTCTATCAACGGACCTGAAAGACTCCAGGGAAGCTTTGATCGTATCTATCGACACCCCGAGTTCGTGAGTCAACGCCACCGCTGCCATTGCGTTGTAGGCGTTGTATTCACCCGGTATCATCAGCTTGATCTGTCCCATATGGCTATCACCGCGCCAGCAGCTGAAGGTTTGACTCATCAGACAAGTCTTTCTATCGGAAAACCGATACAAGCCTTTTTCTTTACCAAAGGTGATTCCATCTTTGAACAGCCTTTCGGAGACAGGATCATCGGCGTTGAATACGAGAAGGTTCTTGACACCTTTGGAGAAATACTTGAAATGATTTTTCAGGTTTTCGAAGGAATTATCGTAATGCTCTAGATGATCGCCCCTGATGTTGGTGATGATAGCATTTTCCGGCTTAAAAGAGGCGAAAAAACCGTCGCTTTCATCCAGTTCGCTGACTATAACTTTACCGCCCCTCCTGTAATTGCCATCTGCAAGGAAGGCGTTCAACCCTCCCAGAAAGACCGTCGGGTCTCTCCCGTCATCGAAGAGTATTTTAGCAACCATGGCGGTAGTAGTAGTTTTACCATCGGTACCGGTGACACAAGTAGATATATTGTCGGCGAGGATCTTTCGTAATAATTCCATTCTGTAGATAGTAGGAACATCTTCAAAGATGGCTCTTACGAGTTCGGGATTTCCCTGCTTTATCGCAGTAGTTCTTATCACTAGATCGGGTTTATCGAAATTTTGGGGAGAGTGTCCTATAAAAACACTTATCCCCCGGGCTCTAAGATATTCCACTCTCTCGTTCTCTTCGTAGTTCGAACCGTATACCTGATATCCCTCAGATGCTAAATGCATTGCCAGACCGCTCATTCCTATTCCGCCAATGCCAATGAAATGGTATTTCAAATCGATTCCTCCCGGAGTATATAATCCAAAATAATATCAACAGGTCTTCTTGGAGGCATGTAACCGATATCTTTAACCAACATCTCTTGCATTGCAACGAACAGCTTTTCTGGGGTTAGATCACTTTCCAGTATAACATAACCAAGACCAAGTCTCTCCAGTGAAATCGCATTGTGCAATTGATGATTTTCCGCTGCTCCAGGCCACGGTATTATTATACCCTTTCTACCGTGATACTGTAGCTCGGCGATAGTGGTCGCCCCGGCTCTGGAAATCACGAGATCCGAAACTGCTATCGCATCGGAAAGATTCTCTATATAAGCGAAAGACCTCACGAAAGGAAAACGCAGTAAATCCTTCGCTTTTTCTTCATCTCCTGTCGAATGCAGAAAGTTCATAAACACATTTGACTCTTCGAGCAGGTCATACAGCTTTTCACAGGCGTCGTTGATTACTGAAGATCCGAGACTGCCACCCAAAACGACGACAAATGGTAATTCGCTGGAAAGACCGAATCCCTTAAGCAACTCCTCTCTGGATTTGGTGCTCTCTCTGACCGGATTTCCCGAAAGTACAATGCGTTCTGCCGGTAGCTTCACTTCTCCGGCAGTCTCTTCAAAAGAGATAAAAAAGTATTCGGCGTATTTGGCCATCCTTTTATTGGTTATGCCGGCTATTGAATTCTGTTCATGTATGAATATCGGTATTTTCAGCTCGTGCGCCGCTTTTATTACCGGAAAGGAAATATAACCACCCGTCGAAAAGAGGAAATCGGGTCTAAAATCCGTCAGGCTTCTCAGAACCTGTTTTTTGGCCATCATATGAGAGAAGAGTATCGGTATGTTTCCCGGACTGTAAAGCGGCCTCAGAAGCCCCCTGAGTTCCAGCGGCACTTTCGAAACCCCCGGGAAATCTCTTTCCACACTTCTGTCGTCTATCTTACCCTTTACCGTGAAGTACAGCAAATCGAAGTCGGTGCGTTTGCCTATCTCCTGAAGAAGGGCTACGGCCGGATAATAATGCCCGCCTGTGCCCCCACCACAAAAGGCTATCTTAAGTTTTCTCATGGGGTTCGCTCGCCTTATTCTCTTCTTCTTTCTCTATAAGAATCGCAAAGACCAGACCGTAGCCGATCATCAACGACATTATCGAAGAGCCACCCGAGCTGACGAAGGGAAGGGTGACACCCGTTGGAGGAAAGAGGCCTAGATTGACCGCGATATTTATCGTTGCCTGAATCATTATATACAGCGCAAAACCTATGATGTACAACTTGCCTTCAAGTTTCGACGGTCCTTTGAGTCCCGCAAGTATTAACTCCCTGATGAAGCCAACGTAAGCCAGCATGAGTACCACGATCCCTATTAGACCCAATTCTTCACCGATCACCGCAAAGATGAAATCCGAGTAGCTCACCGGGAGGTAGTACTTTACAAGCCCCATTCCAAGGCCTTTACCCATCAGCCCACCCGAAGATATAGCCATGATCGAGTAGGAAACCTGTTCGTGTTCCTCTCCGGTTATAGATGTTAGGAACGAAGTTATCCGCTCCAATTGGTAGGGCTTTATGAATCCTCCGCTGTACAGTATTAGAACGATCAGTACGCCCAGTGTTACGGCGAGCAGTATATAACGCAGCTTTATACCTCCGATTATCATCATCACAAAGGTTATAGCGACTAGAATGCCGGTCGTCGATAGATCTGGCTCTATGAAAACAAGAAAGGCTAACGGCAAGACAAGTCCGATAGGAATCAGAAAGGTGTTGAGGAATGACCTCTTCTTTATATTGCCCAGATAACTTGCCAGAACCACAAGCAGAGATATTTTGGCGAACTCGGAGATCTGGAGGGAAAGGCTGCCGATATCCAGCCATCTGTGAGATCCGCCCCTGTCGGGGAAAAAGAGTACTGCCACTAGAAGAATAAGCGTTAAGGGGTAGTAAATTGTAAAAGCCCTTTTGAAATGCCAGGAACCCTTCAGGTAGATCATAACTAGCGCACCGGCCAGACCTATCGCAAAGGCTATCAGCTGCTTCTCAAGGAATTCCGAAGCGCTGACATCGGGATGCCTTGCCTCCATGCTGATTCCGGCGCTGTAGATAAAAACGAATCCAAAAATCAGGAAGATACTTGTAAAAAGAGCGAGTATCAAATAAGTTTTCTTCATTAATTTCCCATTGCAAGCGACTTTACTATGCTCTTGAAATGGTCTCCCCTCTCCTTATAATTCCTGTAAAGATCATAGCTGGAACCGGCCGGACTTAGAACGACACTATCACCGCTGCACGAATTCCGTCTACCCGCCTCCACGGCTTCTTCCATTGAGCCAACCAATTCGAAGTTTATTCCCGACATTCTCATCTTCTCGATCAAAGATTTCATAGAGCTGCCAAGTACGATAATGCTTTTCAAGCCTTTCAAGAGTTGGAGCAGCTCGCCGTAGGTCTCATCCTTTGCTTTTCCACCAAGTACAAGAACGGTTTTCTCGGGGTTGAAGTTTTTCAAAGCCGCCACAACGGCGTGCGCGTTGGTTGCCTTGGAATCGTCGTAATATTTTACACCATCTATCTCTCCGACAAATTGAAGCCTGTGAGAGAGGAACTCGTACTTCTTTAGATCTTCGAAGACTCTTCTCAGAGGCATACCAAGAAGGTTTGCCAGGGTCATAACTACCAGGGTGTCTTCAAAATTGTGAATTCCCTCATAAGGCAGGTCCCCGCTATCGAAGGACTCTCCTCCTATTTTAAACTTGCCCAGATCGTAACAGCAATCGGTCTCTCCGTGCATTGAAAATGGAAGTATCTTCCCTTGTTGAGGTTTACCTTCGAAAAACTCCTTCTCACACGAAGGAAGCAAAGAAAAACCTTCCGTCATATCGACCAGTCGAAGTTTTGACTGTCGGTAGTCTTCGTACGTTTTGTGGTAGTCTATATGATCTTCGCCTATATTGATAACAGCCGATAAATGGAAGCGAATATCGCTTCTGCTGAACCATTTAAGCTGAAACGAACTAACTTCGAGAACGTAGTACTCAAGACTTTCTCCAAGTATCCCAGCCAGCGGGTCGCCTAGATTTCCACCCTGAAAGATACTCTTTCCCCTGGCTGCGAGCACATGCCCGAGCATGGTGACAGTGGTCGATTTTCCATTAGTCCCTGTGATACCTATTATCACTCCGTGAGGCTTAGATTTTAGGATATCCAAGGACACTTCCAGTTCGGTAGTGAATGGCTTTCCGCTCTCGAGAATGGCTCTCCCGACTTTCGAGAAAGGCGAAACGCCAGGTGATACTATGAAGCTGCCGCACTCCATAAGCCTTTCAGTATGACCGTTATCTTCATACTCTATACCGCTGTCTCTCAGAAATTCAAGGGCTTCTCCCTCGATCGATCCCATATCAGAAACGAAGAAAGACGATGATGGACACTCCTTGCGGAGTACTCTGAGCAATCTATAATTGGATATTCCCAGTCCCACGAAACCTATTTTGCTTTTCAACACGTCCTCCACCTACCAGGCCAGCAGGCCAATGACGGCCGCGGTCAATGCAAGCAACGAAAATCTGAAAGTGATCTTTGTTTCCTTCCAGCCTTTGAGTTCGAAGTGGTGATGGATGGGTGACATCCTGAAGACTCTTCTCCCAAAGAGTTTGAAGGACCCCACCTGAAGTATCACACTGAACATTTCAATTACGAACATGACGCCGAAAAAGATCAAGAAGAGCTCTCTGCCATCAATAGCGAAAATCGTGGCCAACATACCACCCAGGCCGAGCGCGCCCGTATCTCCCATGAAAACGGATGCTGGAAACCAATTGTGCCACAAGAAACCGGCCAGAGCGCCGAAGATCGGGGCGATGATTCCATTTTGCCACAACGGAAGGGCGAAGAGAGGTAACAGCGAAAAGATGAACATAGAACCCGCTAACCCATCTAACCCATCGGAAAGATTGACTGCGTTACTCATACCAGCCAGAACTGTTGCGGAGATTATGTAATACATAAAGCCAAATTCGATCTCGCCACCGAATGGGATCTTCATAGATGTATGGGGATTGTAGAACTGAATCATGAGCACTACGATAGAGGCGAACACGAACTGCAATAGCAACTTCCTCTTGCCACTTAAACCGGCTGCGTTCTTCTTAGCTATCTTCGAAATATCGTCGATCAAACCGACGGCGCCGAAAAGAATACCGGCCATCACCACGATGAGTGTTTCCGGCTTCCGGAAAAAAAGGATCATGACGATCAGGGAGACGGGTATGAAGATAACGCCTGAGGCCGTGGGAGTACCGGTTTTGTAATTGTGGAGATCCGGTCCTTCCTGTCGTATGTACTGGCCTATCTTGTGTTTCCTCTGGAATCGCTTGAAGGGTTCGAGAAGAATTGCCGTCGCAACCAGTGAAATTAAAAACGAGAGGACTTGATCAACCATCTTTAATCAACTCCATGAACTTTCCGAAGACCCTCTCTAGAAAGACACCGCGGGAGGCTTTGAAGAAAATCAGGTCACCCTTCTTTGTGTTCTCCTTCAACCATGAAGCCAGCACTCCCTCATCTTCACTGATGAGAACCGGTTTCACCGTTCCACAAGCCATCTCGATATCACGATCTACGTTGAAAAAGAGGACTTCATCGAATGCACCGAGGATCTTCCCAAGTTCCATATGTGTACTGCCGCTGTGAATCCCCTGTTCAAGTATAGAACCCACAACGGCTATCTTCCTTTTCGACTCGATCTTCTTTATAGAATCTACGGCCGACCTCCACGATTCAAGGCTACTGTTGTAGAAATCACTTATCAGAGTCATTCCGTGCAGTTTTTCTACTTTGAAACGGTCGTTGAAAGAGAGACTTAAACCGGAGATGTCTAAAGCCGGTTCATCAAGCCCACAGTTTTTCGCGACAAGATACGCCGCACCGAAATCCATTATCTGTCCGGCACTCCACAAACCGTTCAACCTTACAAACTTGTCTCCGCCACTCACGAAATGTACCTTAGTGTTCCGGTCGTCGTATGAAAAATCAACGAGAGTAAAATCGCACCTGCCCGTTCCAAAAAAGTACTTCTCACATTCGAGATTTCGAACGAACTCCCTGATTCTTGTATCGTCGCCGTTCGTTATCGCGGTTGTTATACGTCTTGAATTGAAAATGGACAGCTTTTCTTTGAGAAGGTCTTCCGGATTTCCAAAATTGCCCAGATGTGCACTGCCAACGTTGAGGAGAACGCAGATCTGAGGTTCCAGAAGCGATACCAGCTTTTCCAGATCGCCTTTGTTGTTTGTGCCAAGCTCAAAGACACCGAATCTGGCAAAAAGAAACTCTCTCCTTCCGTTCAAAAGAGATAACGGCAGTCCAATTTCAGTGTTCAGATTCCCCTCGGTTTTAAAAGTCCTACCGATCTTCGAAAGAAGAAAGGCCGCTATCTCTTTGGTAGTTGTTTTGCCGTTTGAACCTGTTATCGTGACAAGTTTATCGAAATTCGCTCTGGCCAGCAAACTTCTACTGGCCTTAATCAGTAGCTCCTTTATATCTTGACAGTATATGGCACGCCTATCGTTGAATTTTCGTGAAGTAAAAACAAAAGCCGCACCCCTGTTGAGGGCATCAAGTACGAAATCGTTCCCATCGATCCTCTCTCCCCTAAGAGCCAGAAAGACATCGCCTTCATTTATCTCTCTGGAATCGACGGATATTTTACGATTTTCGGTGAGCCTCAGAAACTCTTCGACCGCTTCATTAGAATTCACTTCTTGATGTGCCTCCGGAATTTAGTTTCTAAAATATCTTTAACGACTTGCTTATCGTTGAAAGGAACCTTCCTGTCCTTGAGAATCTGGAAATCTTCGTGCCCCCTGCCCGCTATCAAAACCATATCCTGTCTGTTGGCAAGTGTTAGGGCAACGGAAATGGCTTCTTTTCTATCCGGGATCACTAGATATGGCTTGAATTTGTCGATTCCACTTTCCAGATCCTGAAGTATCTCCAGAGGATCGTCGTTTTTCGGATCGTCGGAGGTAAGTATCACCACATCACTGAACCGGGAGGAAACTTCCGACATCAACGGTCTCTTCCCTTTGTCGGCCGACCCTCCCGCTCCAAAGACAAGTATCAACCTACCCGGGCTGAGTCTCCTGGCAGTACGCAGCAGTTTTTCCAGTGCATCTGGCGTGTGGGCGAAATCTATCACGACATCGAAACCGTACTTGGTGGCCTCTTCGACGAATTCGAACCTTCCGGGCACTCCACCGAAAGATGAAATAGCCTTCAGTATGTGATCCATATCGTAATTCAACGAATTTAGCACTGCTATTGCGGCTGCCACGTTGTATGCGTTGTGTTCTCCTATCAGTCGGGTGTAAACTCTCTGGGAGGAACCGAACGGGGTATGTATAGTGAAATCCATTCCGGTGCGGGAAATATCGAGATCTTCGATTCTGTAATCAGATTCGTCTCCGAAACCGTAAGTTATGATTCGGTTCCTGGATATGTGAATATCAGCGATGTTTATTTTGTCTCCATTCACGACGGCTATACCGTTGGATTTTAAAAGCGAAAACAGATGCATCTTCGCCCTGTAGTAATCTTCAAATGAGGAGTGAAAATCCAGATGATCCCGCGTAACGTTGGTTATTATACCGACGTCGAACCTCATGCCCTCGACTCTGTTCATGGAGAGTGAATGTGAAGAGACTTCCATGACGAAATATTCGGATTTGAGTTTGGTCGAAAGCTGGAGGAGTCTGGCCAGCTCGAAAGGACCTGGCGTGGTGTTCTTGGGATTTGTATATACGTTTTCACCGACTACATTTCTCACAGTTCCTATGAGAGATGCCTTCCTTTCGAAAATTGAGAGCACATGATAAATGAGAGTGGTGATCGTCGTTTTACCATTGGTACCTGTGACGCCTATGGTTGTGAGTTTGCGATAAGGGTGGTTGCACTCTTCCATGGTCAACAAAGCTTCTGCAAGCCGGGAACTTTTCACGTAAACTATGGGAATCAAAATCTCTTCATCCTCTATGGCAGTTTCGGCTATCAGAGCAGCCGCACCCTTCTTTTGAAGCTCTCTGGCAATCAGGTGCGAGTCGAAAGCCTGCCCCTTTATACATATGAAGAGATCGTTCTCTTTGAGAATTCTTGAATCGCTCTCCACATGCTCAAATTCGGGGTCTATATTTCCGGGGTTCACTACCTGAAGGACGTTGTTGCCGAGGAGTTCTATGATCTGAGACAATCTCATGAATCACACCCCTTTCGCTCTAGAAGATTGTATCATCGCTCCCTGAACTTGACAACTGAGGCGGCGTATGCTAACATTAATTAGCAGTCTTTAGGAAGGAGTGCTAAATGTCCAGAAAGCGAATGATTGGTCCGGATCTTAATTCCAGGCAGATTAGAGTCCTTTACTGCATATCTAGAGAGTACATATCCACCGGCAAACCTGTGAGTTCTAAACAGGTTCTCGAGCATTCCAACCTTAATTTCAGCTCTGCGACTGTCAGAAACGATATGAGAAAGCTCGAGTTTCTGGGGTACATCAACCAGCCACATACATCTGCCGGTAGGGTACTGACGGATAAGGGATTGAGGTTTTATTTCGATTCAATAAAGAGCATCTCAAGAGATTTGCAGGAGAGCAACGTAGCCATAGCTATCCGCCAGGCCAGCTTCATGGGTGATATTGAACGGCTCCTTCAGGGTATGACCAGAATTCTCGCTCGCGCCGCCTCGGCCTTCGTGATAATTGAAAAACCGAAACTCGACAGGCTAGTCGTAAGATCTGTCTCAATATCCAGAATAGCCGAAGGTTATCTGAACGTTTCGGTGATCACCGATCTGGGCGTGAGTTTGAATACCACTGTTTTTACGGGACTTAATGAATTTGATGTCGATGCTTTTCAAAAACAAATCAACATGGCTGTTGTCGGAAAAACCGTTGGGGAGATACGAAAGGGCATCAGGAACGTCGAGATAAAAGAAGATCAATGGTACGACAGAAGAGTGCAGGAGATCCTTCACTTTCTGCAAAGTATATTCGATAAGGAGAACGAAGAGAAGTATTTCAGGTATGGACTCGAGTTCGTAATAGCCAGTGAGTTTCTTGACTCTCAAGACGTTATTGATCTTGTAAAGGCGGTAGAGAATCCGAAAAGTCTCGACGGGCTACTTAAAGAACTGGGAGAAGTCGATTCTCCGAAGGCCTTCATAGGTCAGGAGATAGGCAGAGATGATATGAAGAACTATTCTATTTTCGCCTCCCCTTACACCAGAAACGACGAGAAGATAGGTACGGTCTACATAGTGGCTCCGAAGCTGTCATATTACGAGAAGATAACTGGCTATCTCGAATTTTCTATAAACAGGCTTTCGGAAGTTTTTTCGAACAGATAGCATACAGGAGGAAACATTATGGACGGGAAGCATGAAGAAACCATCAACGATATGGATCGAAACGATACTCCTTCTGGAGTACAGGAAAATTTAATTGAAATGGGAGACGCATCAAAAATTGAGATAGATGAATTAAAGACATCGGTTAAGAACCTGATGGAAGAAAACGCTAGGTTGAGGGCTGAGTTTCAGAACTTCAAGACGGCGATACAAAGGGAAGCGGAAGAACAGGTCAGAAGAAGCAAAGAGAGAACGATCCTTAGAATAATAGATATCTACATGGATCTGAAGAGGGCGTTGGCCAACAACCAGAATCGAGACGATGGTCTTTTTCTGGGTATAGAATTAATATCGAAGTCGATGGAAAAACTGATGTCGGACGAGGGAGTCTCCTTTATTGAGCCTGAGATCGGAATGCCGTTCGATCCTTTCTCCAACGAAGTGGACGAGACCGTATCGACGAACGAAATGCCGGATATGGCAGTTTATAAGGTGAATGCGATCGGTTACAATTTCAATGGTAAGGTTCTCAAACCAGCAAGGGTAGTGGTAGCTCTAAACAACTCTTCGGCGGGCGAATGAGAACCTGTGGCAGGTGATTTTCATGGCTCCATCGAGAAAGGACTATTATGAGATCCTCGGAGTTCCCAAAACGGCAACACCGGAGGATATAAGAAAGGCTTACAGAAAACTGGTGAAGGAATGGCATCCCGACGCTTACAAGGGCGAGGATAAAAAATCGGCCGAGGCGAAATTCAAGGAGATACAGGAGGCCTATGAAGTTCTTTCCGATCAGGAGAAACGAGCTACGTTCGATCGTTTTGGCTACGTCGGAGATCCCTCGGCCTATAGCCGTGGCTCCGGCCGGACCCCGGGTGCCGAGGGCGGTCACTTCGACGATATCTTCGGAGACTTTCAGGACGTCTTCGATGTCTTTTTCGGAAGTAACAGAGCTGGCGGAACTGCGAGGACTCAGGGACCACGCGCCATCAGGGGTGAGGATATACACGCTTCGGTCGTTGTGGATCTAAAGGATGTCATTCTTGGGAAGAAAGTGATCCTCGAGTACGACAGGAGTACCACCTGTAAGAGCTGTAATGGCAATGGATCGGAGGGCGGCACCAGTTATAAAACCTGCCCCAATTGTAACGGAACTGGCTATATAAAGGAAGAACACCGATCTTTCTTTGGAATCTTCAGCAACACACATGCCTGCAATACTTGCGGCGGCAGTGGGAGAATAATCGACAAGCGTTGCCCTGATTGTGGAGGAAGAGGAACACAGAAGGAGAGACACCAGGTGAGTGTCAACATCCCTGCCGGCGTTGAGAACGGCTCTACTTTGAGAATCGGGGGGCATGGAAACGCCGGTCAAAATGGTGGTCCATCGGGCGATCTGTATGTGAGCGTAAGGGTTGAAATGCCTTCCGAATATCGCAGAAACGGTAACGATCTCTACGTGAGCAAGGAAATTGATTATGTGGAGGCCGCTCTGGGAACTTCTATTGACGTCGGACTCCCCGAGGGCGGTAGCGAGACTCTAAAGATACCGGCCGGTACCAGTCCGAACACCGTCTTTAGAATGAAGAACCTGGGAGTCCCCAACATATCGGGCAGTAAACGTGGCGACCTGCTGGTCACGGTAAGGGTCAATATAGGCAGACCTTCAAGCCGCGAAAAGAAACTGCTGCAACAGATCGCCAAGTTGAAAAACTCCAAGGTGGTCGAATGAAGGCTTTGAGAAAGGTCTTTCTTGATTACTCTCTAATAACGATAGGCTCGATTCTGACATCCGTGGCGATAGTCTCATTCATGATTCCAAACAATATAATCGCCGGTGGTGTTAGCGGTTTGGCAATAATACTCTACAGAGTTTTCGGCTTCTGGGTAGGTGCTCAGATGCTTGTTTACAATATTTTTCTGTTTTCGATGGCCTTCGTGATTCTAGGAATCGGCTTTGGAATAAAATCCATATACTCGGCAATCCTTATGTCGCTAACCGTCGATATCTTGCAGAAACTGCATTTTCCATACCTGGATGCCGCCTCCACACAAGATGGTTATCTTCTAGCGGCGATCTACGGAGGAGTAGTAGCGGGAGTTGGAATGGGACTGGTTCTTTGGAGGGGAGCCTCCACTGGCGGGACGGACATCGTTGCCATGATACTGGCAAAGTACTTCAGTTTCAGCACTGGATCGGGACTCTTCATAAGCGACTCGTTGATCACAATTTTCGCGATCGTTGTTTTCGGTCCTATAGCAGCCATGTACGGAATAATAACCATATTTACAACCGGAAAAACTATCGACGCGATTATCGAAGGCATAGGGAACACGAGAACGGCCTTCGTAGTGAGCGTACACAGCACGGAGATAAAGGACAGGATAATAAAGGAGATGGAAAGGGGAACTACGATGATCAAGGCCACTGGTGGATTCACTGGCGAAGAGCGGCCGGTATTGATGGTTTCACTACGGCGCCGCGAAATCGGCCAATTGAGACAAATCGTCAAAGCCATTGACAAAAAGGCCTTCGTAATTCTGGTAAACAACTCCGAAGTCTTTGGGGAAGGCTTCAAGAACATCAATTGAGGTGTGTATGAAGTATTTGATTGTCGATACTTCATCTAGAACCCTGCTGCTTTCCGCCAGCAACGGTAAAGGCGATGTAAGTCTCTCTTTGAAAGATCTGGACCGTCACGGAGCCATACTAGCTGTTGTCATCAAGCAGTTTCTGGATCTTCTGGAGATCTCTCCTGCCGATCTGGATTTTCTCGGGGCAGGCGTTGGTCCCGGATCTCTTACCGGCTTGAGAGTGGGGTTGTCTACCATAAAAGGGATCTCGCTGCCATATAACATCCCTGTCGTTCCTTTCAATTCGTTCGATCCGCTGGCTGAAGGGATATGTTTCGATGACTTCGTGATCTGTAGAAAGGGCAGAGAGGGTCACTTTTATTGGAGGACGTATCTCAAGAAGAGACCGGGTGAAACTCTTTTCAGTTCTATCGTAGAGATAAAAGAAAAACTCGACAAATCGATCGTAGTATGCTCGGAAAGAAACGAGGAGCTAGTGGATTTTCAAGATTATAGAACCTTTCTCTTGGAACCGTCACCCGTTTTAATGCGTAAGATCGTACTGGAGGCTTTCAGAAGCGGTAAGATACTTTCCGGCCTCGACCTTGAACCCGTTTATCTTCAAAAGTCCGTCGCCGAAATCAACTGGGACGGTAGAAACTCCCGTAAGACTTAGCCTTTTCTGAGAAAAATCAGGGGAACATACATCTCTTCGGGCGACATTCCTCCGTGACGACCCTTGAGTGAGTGTTCCTGACCGGTGTATTTGAAACAGAAAGAGTAATCTTCCTTCGATATGGTGATCAGCTCTCCGACCCTCTTTTTTAGATTATTCGGCATCTCGCCACCGAAATATCTTTTCCAGTCGAGGCTTTCTGTGGAAATTATAAGGAGAGAGTCGCCATAAAGCTCCTCAAGAACCTCACGGGTCTTCTCTCGATCGCTGGTGTATATATAGGCCATTCTCTGTTCACCACCGGGCATAGAGTACATATCTTCGAAGGGTCTATCGAACTTAGACCACCAGATTTCCCTGTCCCATGGCGTTTGAATCTGCCCGTGATCGGCTGTGATGAAAAAGCTAGTTCCCGGCATTACGTATCTATCGAAAAAATCTTCTATGGAACGGATCAAGGCCGTCGTTTCGACCGAATAAGCAAGCGATTCGGGGCCGTATTTGTGACCGTAGGTGTCTATCAAGCCCCAGTAAACTATTGTGAGACTGTTGGCTTCCTCCGAATCCAGGACTATCTTAAGTTCCTCGAGTATATCTCCAATCCCATGCGCACCCCGAGCGATCCCACCACGGGTATGCATTCTGGTCAATCCTGTGTTAACAAAACTCTTCGATGTGAGGTGGTATCCTCTGACGCCGGCCTCTTTCAACAATTCGAAGATGGTTTGTCGCTCTATATATTTCAAAGGATCGAACCCCAGTCTGGTCAGGTTGTCTCTGTCCTGGGTATAGGGAGTGAGTTCTATCATATTTACCAGACCGCCATACTCGGGTATGTTCAACAGATACCCCAGAAAACCGTGCTCTGAGGGGGGAGTTGCCGTGAATATCGATGTCAATGCAGCCGTGGTGGTTGAGGGAAAGACCGATGTGAGTATTTTAATATCCTCTCTGGAGAAAAGCCTGAAAGACTTTTCCTCCATTACTCTAAGGAGATTGAAGTATCCCAGTGCATCGATAACAAAGACCACTACTTTTTCCGATCCTGTAAGGTCTATTCCGTTTGATTCAAAGGAATAAGGAATGCTATCTTCGGGAAGCCGGACCATGAAGTGCTCCAGAAGACCGGCGGAGAAATTCACTATCGAACTTCCTTCATAATCGGGAAAGACGAATTCCATAAAACCTCCATAAAAGCGGGGCGGATCTCTCCGCCCCTTCATTTGAATTACTCTTTAACACCGCCCTGCGTTAGGCCACCTACAATGTACTCCTGTAAAACCAGGAAGAAAATGACCATCGGGACCGCACCTATCAAAGCTGCCGCCGTGAAGGGTCCCCAGCTGGTTTCAAACCTACCGGAAAACTGCCAGAGACCAACGGCATACGTCCATTTGTTCATATCCTGAAGGATTATCCTTGCGATGAGGTATTCGTTGAATATGTTCATGAAGGTCAGTATCGCAACCACCGCCAGAATGGGTCTGGCAAGGGGCAGAATGACCCTGGTGAAGGCCTGGAATTTCGTTGCACCATCGATCATGGCTGCCTCTTCCAGCGAATTGGATATCGTGTCGTAATAACCCTTTATGAGCCAGATGTTGAATGCAATCCCTCCGGAGTACAAGAATATCAAACCTCCGAGAGTGTTTAATCCCAGGAAGGGAATGACACTTCCCAAGAATTGAAGCAACGCGTACAACGCAACCATGAACATGATAGACGGGAACATCTGGACCAGCAACAGTGCCAGAAGTCCCTGTTTCCTTCCACGGAATCTCATTCTGCTGAAGGGATACGCTGCCAGTGCGGCGACGGTAACACTAATGAGGGCAACGGCCAGAGCCACTATTACGGAGTTCAGAAGCCACCTGACAAAGTAGAAATACGTACTCTCTTTTTGAACCCAGATCTGGTTCGCCCTGAAAAGAGATTTGTCCACTTCTCTGAGTTCGGCAGCGTACGATTCGGAATAAGAAGTGGGTTTTTCTATCAGATCGGAAATTAATCTGGATGCCCTTTGATACTTGGCATTCACCTGCTGGAAGAGGGTGTTGTACGTCTCCTGCATCTTTCCAAAGTCATCGAGCGTTATCGATGTTCCTAAAAACCTGAGTTCTATATAGTTATAGATCTTCGAAGCCAGGTCGTCCTTCATCACTTTCATCGAAGATATCAATTCTTTCAACAGTACAGTACCATCCCTGGCTTCCGTGCTAGCCTTGACGAAATCGTCGTACCAGAAAAGTGTCCGGTAACGGACGGAGGCTTTGATTTTGAAGTAGCTGTTCAAAAGGTTAGTCAGGCTCGAAACGTAGTTCCTGGCCTCTTCCATCGAGAGGATCTCCCGATCGATGTGCAGCATCGCCGACCTTATGTTTATAGCCTCCAGGGCATGCGCGTAAGTCTCTTCAGCCTTTTTCGCTTCTTTTTCGTGACTGGAAATAGTATCGAGCAGTTTTTCCTTTTCAATTTCCAGATTCTGCAATCTTGATTTAGCCTCTTTGGCACTCTTTGAAACTTCAATATAATCGGAAACACTGGTTTGGAGAACCGGTAAGACTCTCGAAAGATTTGACAGGGCTATATTGATTACATCGGCTCCCTTGGATATCTCAGAGTTGCCCGAGACCTTCATGAGAACCTCTCTGTTATCGACGAACCAGGAGAGTTTCGATGAAAGCTCTGAGAGTTCCGAAGAGAGTTCTTCAACGTTCTTAATATCTGCCAACTGACCGTTCACGAGATCTATAGTTTCCATGGCCGACAAAACCCCATCGAGCGATCCTGCCAATTTGGCGTTGGAGATGGAATTACTACTTTCTATGCCCTTTGAAACCACCAGTTCAAATGGGGGGATAAGGGCTGACAGTTTCCTGGTTTCGGATATAACTGTCGGGATAGCTATCTCGAACGAGTCTTCGAGTTCCAGAACGGCCGATTCGGAAACGGCAAGAGATTTTTTGAGTTCCGCTATCGAATTTTCAATTCCCGAAAGAGTCTCCCTTACTTCGATGTATTCGTAATAATCTGAACCGAAAGCTTCACCGGCAAGGGATGAGAGTTCCTGCGAAACTTTCTCGTTAGATGACAGAATCACCTCCCAGGCATCTCCTGCCGCCTTGAAAGAGTCGTAAAGATTTGTTCTTGCCTGATTGAGAACAGAGGCTTCAGTCTCCGACAGAGAACTCTCTACTTCACGTAAATACCTGTTGATTACTCTTAACCATTCCACCCTCCTCCACTCCGAGTAATCCACGGAAGAAAGGGATATATATTTATCTATCGAGTTCAATGATTTTATAACCTCTTCTCGGTTTTCAAACTCCAGTCCAACGAGTGCTTTCAGAGTCTCGTCGCGATATTTCAATGTACTCTCGTACTTCTGTCTGTAGTCTTCCATAGCTTCAGTTATCGGAGCTGCCCGTTCTCCGAGAAGATCAACGTAGAAGGGATAAACTCCTTCCAGAGAGGGAACTGTGGTCTCGAGAATTCTGCCGACAGCATAGGCCATCTGGGGCTCTTCAAAAGTACCGATCTGTTTTAAACGGTTTTCGAAAAGCTCTTTGTCATTGATCCTTATCTCGTTAATCTCAAGAAGGATCTTCTTCTCTTTACTTACTACATCTTTCTCTATCGAGGCCATACCCGACTCGATATTCGACACCATTCTCTGACTTTCTTCCATGAGAGAATCGAATTTGACCAGATAACTCTCAACGTTTTTTTTGAGCTCTTCCTGACTCTTTCCACGGTAATCCCCTGTGGCGTAGGTGGCACTCTGTAAATCCAGAATCAACCTTCCGACACTTCTCTCGGGTAATAACAGGTTCCTGTAGTGTTGGAGAGTCACTCTACTGGAAAAGAGGTTCGAGGAAAAGGCCGCCTGATCGCGCCTTATGGATGTGCTCACCAGCCATACCATCGGGAAAAGAACTATTATAACAACGGCTATAAGTACTAGATGTCTCAACCAGTAAATTCTTCTCTCGACAGCCATTATCTGCTCACCTCTTCAAAAGAACCGGAAAGCTTGAAGTTGATCCAACTGAATCCGGCAACGATTATGAAAATGATGATCGAAATGGCACTTGCAAAACCAAAGTCCTGACCTCTCCCCTCGAAGGCCAGTTTGAAAGTGTAAGAGATCAGTATGTCCGTCGCTCCAGCCGGTGTAGATGCGCCCACGATTGCCGGACCTCCCTGGGTCACCAGATATATTCCCGTGAAGTTGTTGAAGTTGAAGGCGAAACTCCCGACCAACAGAGGGGCTACCGTTACCATCAACAGAGGAAAGGTGATCTTTTTAAATCTTTGCAACCGGGTTGCGCCGTCGATCGAAGATGCTTCGTAAAACTCCTCAGGAATACTTTGAAGTGCTCCCAGACTTACAGTCATCATATACGGGAAACCCAGCCAGGTGTTTACGATGAGAACGGATACTTTTGCCCAGAAAGCGTCGTTTAACCACTTGATCGGTTCCAGACCGAAGAGTCCCTGTACTATGAATCTGTTGAGAACACCATAAGTCTCGTTGAAGAAACCGTTTCTCCATACGAGAGCCGATATGAATGCCGGAACCGCCCACGGTATGATCATTAGGGTTCGATAGATCTTCTTCCCTTTCAACCTGCGGTCGTTTAGCGTCATTGCAAGAGCCAGACCGATGGTGAAAGAGAAGAAAACGCTGAGCCCGGCCCAGGTGAAGGTCCAGCCGAACACCTGAAAGAAGGGCTTGCTGATCTTCGGGTCACGGAACATCCTGACGAAGTTCCAGAAACCGACATCCGATATATAGCCTTCTACGGTTATATCGTTTCCATTTTCATCGACATCGTAAAAGAAGCCGCCCTCTTCAACGAGCTTTCTTCCCGTCTGTCTGTTGTAAACAACCGTCTCTTGAACAGCCCTTCCTGCAGAGAAAACCGTTTCAGCCCTCAAAGCGTATTTTCTTTCCGTAGTCGCAAAAGTTGTGTAAAGGGAATTGGGAAAGAGTCTCACCTGGTTACCTTCGCTATCGGTGAACTCGGCGTTGCGTAGCCAGACACCCCTTATTTCGCTGAAATAGAAGGATGCGTTTGGCCTTGTCGATTGGTCCTGTGGAGAATAGAAATAAACGTAACGTTCTCCGGTATCCGATCTTATAGCCAGAATACTCCCCGTCGGTGAGCGAGATATTGAATAATTAACACCGCCGATCGAAAATGTATCGCCCTTGATTTCAATCATTTTGGCAGTGGCAAGAGTTATATTTCCTGTTGCATCCCTGTTTATCGCCTGCGGTCTCGGGACAGCAAAAACCTCTCCGCTTTCTTTCGACTGGAGTACAGTTATGAAGTTATCTGTCGGATTGTAGTCTTTGAGTTGTATATATATGGAAAACTCGTACTCTTGAGGCTTTTCGGGGATGTAGAAATAGTCGCTCAACAATTTCTGAATGGCCTGTTGCCTGGTAAAGAGATGTCCGGTCCCGTAATTGGTGAAAGCGGTTCTGAACGTGTAATACATAGGGTATAGAGTGAGAATGAAAAGGAGTACCATGGCGGGGATCATGTACCTGTACGGATATCCTTTCGGATTCAGGGCGATCAAATCTATGAGAAGCGTAAGAATCACCATGGTAACCATCAGACCAAAATTACCGTCTGCATAGAGTAGATAGATACTCCACAAAGCAAACCCGTTGAAAATGGCCAAAATAGCCAGAAGCAAGAGAAATGCGGCAAAACGTCTTCCACTCAAGGTAATCCCTCCAGGCAATTAGAATCAGAGCGCGGGGAATAGCCCCGCGCTCAGCCTAACCGTGTTTAGAGATGTGATAAAAAACGGAATCAATTGCCTATAGTAGTCTTTATCTTTTGAACCGCTGCACTCAATGCGTTTTCAACTGTGTCCTGGCCATTGATTATAAGGCCAAGCGCATCACCCATGGCTCCCCAGACACTTGCCATTTCCGGAACGTTCGGCATTGGAGTACCGACAGAAGCACTCTTGGAGAACTGAAGAACATCGTAAAGTTCCGGACCGGCGCCAGCTTCAATGAATGCAAATACGTCTGCTCTGGCCGTTCCCCTTCTCTCTCCAAGGAACATACCGTATTGCCCTTCGTAGCTACCGATGTAATTGACCACGAATTCTGTCGCTTCGAGTTTGTTCGAAGATTTGGCGTTTATCATGAACCCTTGAACCCCGACGAACGGTCTCGGCGTGGTGCCATCGTTGAAAGTGATTTCGCTGAAGGGAATTATCGCATAGTCGATCCCGGCGTCTCTGTAGCTCGGTGTAGCCCAAATACCGTTGATAATAAAGGCCGCTAGTCCATCCTTGAACAGAGAATCCATGAGATTATAGTTCGGTCCTCCGGGGATGAGTCCCTTGTCGAACCAGGACTTAATCAGATTACCGCCGGCGATCGCACCCTGGTTGCTAAGGCCGATATCTTTGACATCCAGCCCGGCAGAAGTTTCCTTGAATATATATCCGCCCCTTCCCAGTATGAATGGGGCAGAGAAGTAGAAGTCTCCTGCAGTGTAGATAAAGCCGACCACTTCGTCATCGCTGGCTTCAAGGGCGAGCTGTTCTAGTTCTGTCAGTGTTTTGGGTACGTCGAAAACCAGGTCTTTGTTGTAAATAATCCCTATAGCTTCGATGGTATATGGTACTCCGTAAAGCTTCCCGCCATAATTGAAAGCCTCAAGAGCCACCTCATAATACTGTTCTTTGTCTGGAAGGAAGGGAATCGGTTCGATAAGACCGTTGATGGCCAGTTCTCCCACCCAGTCGTGGGCACCGACGATTATGTCCGGCCCCTCTCCGGCTGGAGCGGCCGTCAGAAACTTCGACTTGATGTCACCAAAATTCACCTGCTGTATCTCGACTTGAATACCGTAGTCGCTTTCAAAATCTGCAGCAAGCTTTTGAAGCGCAGGTATCTGATTTTCCGAAGACCAAATGACTAGTTTTGCACTGACAAAGGACAAAACTACCAGCATAATGATAAAAATTGCCGTGAGTTTTCTCATTCTTTATAACCTCCTTTGTTGTTATTGGCGTATCGCCTTACAAAAATTCTACCAGAAATCCAGTCTTCTAATTATTAATGTTCACACTGTGGCAGTGAGAAAAAAACTTACCCATGGACAATTAAAGGCGTATAAGTAAAAAACTCTCTATGTTTTCTCTTCAGTGGAAAATCGGGTATGGTTCATCGTGATTTGCCTTCAAAACCGTACTTTAAACTGGATAGACCGTCATACCGTCCTGAAAGTCTCTGGCAATATCGAAGTCTATTCTCAGGTTTTCCCTGTACTTCTCGTAAAGATACTTCTTTCCTACCTCGCCAAGAAGGAGATATATCAATAGATCCTCGTCGTTCCTGGCGAGTAAACCCAGTTCTTTCCTGCCCTTCTCCACTTCCGGTTCTATCGCGTCGCCCGGTCTGAAAGAGATGGGCTCGCCATCTCCGAGAACTCTTTTCTTCAAATGGTCGGAGATATCTGCGGGTGGCTTGCCATAAAATCCCTTGATATATTTCTCGACCTCTTTGGTTATCATCTTGTACCTCTCGCCTGTGATAACGTTGAGAACGGCCTGAACTCCAACGATTTGCGAGGTTGGGGTAACCAGTGGTGGATAGCCGAGTTCTTCCCTGACTCGCGGAACCTCCTCAAGAACTTCGGGAAGTCTTTCCTGCATGTTTTGAGCTTTCAGCTGATTAATCAGGTTCGAATACATCCCTCCAGGGATCTGGTTTTCAAGAACGGAAGTGTTGATGGTGAATCCGGTGTCGGTACCTTTATGGTTCCTCCTCACTTTTTCGAAGTAATCGTTTATCTCTTCCAGTAATCTGTAATCGGGCTTGTCTGCCAAACCGATATCTGCAAGAGCCGTCCAGAGACTCTCAACACCGGGTTGCGAGGTGCCGAAGGCCATAGAGGAAGTTGCCGTGTCGAGATAGTCTGCTCCGGCCTCAGCACTCTTCAGGTAGGTCATATCGGCTAGCCCGGTAGTGAAATGGGAATGCACTTCGAGGGGGATGGTATGTCTCTTCTTTATCACAGACACGAGTTCGTATGCCGTACCGGGTTTTAGAAGGCCCGCCATATCCTTTATACACAGTGAATCGGCACCGAACTCGATAGCTCTGTCGGAGAGCTCGACGAAATATTCGATGCTATGTACCGGGCTCGTGGTATAGGACATGGCTATCTGGAGATGCATACCGTATTTTTTGATGGCCTGAACCGACTTTTCTAGGTTTCTAAAGTCATTCAGTGCATCGAAGACTCTGACTATATTTATGCCATGCCTGGACATCGTTTCGACGAATAAATCGACTACATCGTCCGCGTAGTTCCTGTATCCGAGAAGGTTTTGTCCCCTGAGAAGCATCTGGAGTTGTGTGTTCTTGAACTCGCCCTTCAATGCGTCTAGTCTCTCCCAGGGATTCTCGTTCAAATATCTCACGCAGGAATCGAAGGTCGCACCCCCCCAAACTTCGACGGCGTGGTAACCCACTTTATCGACCAGGGCAGCCACATCTCTGAGCTCCCTCGTCGTAACCCTTGTAGCCAGTAACGATTGATGCGCATCTCGCATCGTAGTATCAACGAAACAGACTTTTCTCAAATCGATGCCCCCTCTCTGTGTACAATACTATGATAGAGGAGTGATGTTATGTGTTCAAATAAAAGAGATTACGAATTTGACATAGTTGTCATCGGAGCCGGCCACGCAGGTATTGAGGCGGCACTTTCCAGCTCCCGTATGGGTCTGAGAACACTGGTTCTGAACATCAATCTCGACACGGTCGGGTGGGCTCCCTGCAATCCTGCAATAGGTGGTCCCGCAAAGGGTATAGTCGTTAGAGAAATAGACGCCCTAGGTGGAGAGATGGCCAAAACAACCGACGAAACATCTTTGAATATAAGAGTGCTTAATACAAGTAAGGGCGCAGCCGTGAGAGCCTTGAGGGCGCAAATAGATAAGTACGAATACAGTAAAATCATGAAGAGAAAACTGGAAGAACAGAAGAATTTATCGCTCCAAAGCGGTATAGTAACGGACATTGAAGTTGAGAACGGCCGGACTGTCGCAGTATCGACGCACTTTGGTCTTAGATATTCAGCCAAAGCCGTGATTATCACCACCGGAACCTTTTTAGGGGGGAAGATTTTCATAGGCCCCAGGGAGTTTCCAGCTGGAAGACTCGGGGAGTTCCCCGCGACAGAATTATCACGTTCGCTTATAAGGCTGGGATTCGATGTAAGACGTTTCAAAACCGGTACTCCTGCGCGGATCGCTGGTAGATCCATAGACTTCGAAAAGATGGAACGTCAGGACACGTCAAACTCTCCACTAGCCTTTTCACATTTCAGCGAACCATTCGTTCTCGAAAGCAATCACCCTTGCTGGCTAACTAGAACCAACACCAGGACACATGAAATAATCAAAAGAGACCTCCACTTCTCTCCACTTTATGGAGATGTGAAGCTCATAAACTCGCGTGGACCGCGTTATTGTCCATCGATAGAGGACAAAGTCATAAAATTCTCCTCAAAAGACAGCCATCAACTCTTTATCGAACCCGAGAGCGCCTCAAGCAACGAGTTTTATCTGAACGGTCTGTCTACGAGTTTGCCTTATGAAACACAACTGGAGATGATCAGAACCATTTCCGGTCTTGAAAGGGCCGAGATTGTCAGACCGGCCTATGCCGTAGAATACGATTACATTGATCCGATGCAACTGTATCCTACACTTGAAAGCAAAAATGTCGAGAACCTCTACTTCGCCGGTCAGGTTAACGGAACGAGCGGCTACGAAGAGGCGGCAGGTCAGGGACTTCTGGCAGGGATAAACGCCTCTGCAAAGCTCCTAGGTCTCCAACAACTTGTCCTGGGGCGGTCAGAGGCTTACATCGGCGTCATGATAGACGACCTCGTCACAAGGGGAGTGGATGAACCTTACAGGCTGCTCACCTCCAGAGCCGAGTACAGACTCTTGCTGAGACACGACAACGCCAGTTTCAGATTGGTCGAGTACGGATATAGATACGGTCTGATACCGAAATGGTTCTTCGAAAAAGTCCGTAAATTGAAGGAGGAAGTCGCCAATCAGATCGACAGATTATCGAGAATATCTCTAAAGCCTTCCGGAAAGCTAAACGATCTTCTTGTCAAAGCAGGGAGTACTGCGATTGAAACAACCGTAAAGTTCATTTCACTTCTGAGGAGATCCGGTATCGGATACGGCGATCTCGTGGAATTCGACCCCCAACCGCTTAAAAATCAAGATCTGATCGAACAAGTAAATATAGAAACCAGTTACGGTGGGTACATTGAAAGGTTGAAAGAAGAGATCAACAGGCTGGATGAGCTGGAAAACGAATACATTCCGAGAACTCTGAACTACGATGAGGTGGCCAATCTCTCGACCGAAGGAAGGGAAAAGCTCAAAAAAACTACTCCGGAATCTCTAGCACAGGCTATGAGAATACCCGGTATCACTCCTTCAGATATAATGAACCTCTCGTTTCATCTGAAGATGAAGAAATGAAAAAAGATCTATTTTTGATCATTTTGAAAGAAACAATTGCAGGGTTTTCTCAAGATCTCTATGTTCAATAGACTTTCCATCTTTGAGAAGAGCGAATGCTGCCTTTATGACAAGGATTCTGGGATACCTGATTGTCATTTCTTGAACGGGATCAATAGATGTCTGAAGTCCTGCAAGACTGCTATCAAGCATATGATCATCTCCTGAACCCCTTGACATAAGCCAAGAGGGATATTATAATCAATTCTGTGTTCGGGCTCGTAGCTCAGTTTGGTTAGAGCTTCCGGCTCATAACCGGGCGGTCGGTGGTTCGACTCCACCCGAGCCCACCAGAGGGCGGCATTAAGCCGCCTTTTTTCATTATAATTCTAGCAGTTTCATCGGGATTATTCAAG
>Ga0116190_1000021_pt1 | contig 154156 bp, 151 predicted proteins | sample AD_JPNTR4_MetaG_FD_89808 | JGI IMG/M metagenome (GOLD analysis project Ga0116190, IMG submission 89808) | Active sludge microbial communities of municipal wastewater-treating anaerobic digesters from Japan - AD_JPNTR4_MetaG | ecosystem: Engineered > Bioreactor > Anaerobic > Digestate | place...
AGGCGAAACAACCGCCAGGGAAAAAAACTCGCGGGACTGTTTCATAGGCTTTTCCATGAAATTTCAGAAATGGTTCAGATCAATTATGAACCGATTGTCGATTTTCTCAGAACCGTGCCTCCGATCACGAGAGTCATTCCCGTGGAGCAGGAAATCGGACCGGAAAAGGATGATGTTCTGCCCTATGAAGATGTGAGGAAAATCATCGACCGATTTGAAAAAATTGCCGTCTCCACGTGCTATTGCCGTCACGAAAAGGATCTTTTGGGCGATCCCTGCAAGGTCACCCGGGAGAGAGAAAATTGTTTTATCTTCGGTCAGACCGCGGAGTTTGTCATTCAATATCATTTCGGCAGGCCCGTGTCAAAAGAAGAGGCCCTGGCCATTATGAACAAAGCCCGGAACGACGGTCTGGTGCACAAGGCTTTTCACGTCAAGCAAGATATCCGAAACGAGGAATATGCCATTTGCAACTGTTGTCGGTGCTGTTGCGGAACGTTTCAGATTTATCACTTGGGCGGAGCGCCGATGCAGTCCTACAGCTCCTATCTGGCGGTGGCAAAATCCCTCGAATGCACGGGATGCGGGATTTGCTTAGAGAAGTGTCCCATGGAGGCCATTCGTCTGGCGGAAGAAGCCGCCGTGATTGACGAAAAAAAATGCATCGGCTGCGGTGTATGCGCTGATCAATGTCCGGTCTCGGCAATTACATTGGCAAGAACCGGCATCCGGGATGTTTTTGTGCCGCCGCCCAGAAAAAAATCAAAAGCTTAAGGAAAATCAAGTCTTGTCCAATCACATCGTTGTTTTATCCGTAGAAATCGCCAATAAGATAGCCGCCGGTGAAGTGGTGGAAAGACCGGCTTCTATCGTCAAAGAGCTGATAGAAAATTCCATTGATGCCCGGGCGGATGATATCAGAGTAGAACTGAAGGGAGGCGGTTGTCAGGCCATCAAGGTCACGGATAACGGCCTCGGCATCTCTCCGGAGGATGTGACACTGGTGTTTGAAAGACATGCCACAAGTAAGATTCATGCCTTTGAGGATATTTTCAGTGTTATGTCATTCGGATTCCGCGGGGAAGCCATGCCCAGTATCGCTTCTGTTGCCCGGGTGGAATTGATGACGAGACGCAAAGATGATTTATCGGGAACAAAAGTGATTGTCGAGGGGGGTCACATCAAAGAAGTTTCGCCCGTCGGTTGTCCGCAGGGCACGCAGGTATCGGTCACGGAAATCTTCGCCCGTGTCCCAGCGCGGCGGAAATTTCTCAAAACGGAACCGACAGAACAGGCCGCCTGCGTGGATGTGATAACGCGACTAGCGCTTGCTCACCCGGAAATCCGCTTTAAAGTGTCGGCTGACGGAAGGGAGGTTTTTGCCGCGCCCGAGACCCGGGCGGCAGCACAGCGAATCGCCATGGTGATGGGTCGTGACTTTGCCGAACATTCTCTGGCCGTTCAGAATCAAAACGACCGATTGTTTCTGACGGGTTTTATCTCCCGTCCCGAATTCACGAAATCCAATTCTAAAAATATTTATTTATTTGTCAACAAACGGTTTGTCAAAGACCCGAGCGTCACGCATGCCGTTTTGTCGGCTTACCGGCAAGTCATTGAACCGCGGCGCTATCCCACGGCAGTGCTTTTCTTGGAGCTTCCGCCGAGCGAGGTGGATGTCAATGTCCATCCGGCTAAGCTGGAAGTCCGCTTTAAAGACACCCGCCATGTTTATGATATGATTTCCAAAACCATCTCGCAGGGGCTTGCCGGGTCGAACGCTTACACGGGATCTTTCATCTATCGTCTCCAGCCGAGTCGGAAAGATTCTTTTTTCCGTTATCCCCGAAAAGAAGAGCCCCCCCCAGACGTGCCTTCCAGTCTGTTCACCAGAAAAAATTTGCAGCAGGCTATTTCGGAGGACTTGGCGAAATGTTCAGGCGTTGCGGAAAAAAATTTCCATTATGAACCGGCGGTGCCTAAATCGGAAGACAGCGTGACTTTTTCTAATCTGAAATACATAGGACAATTAGCGAATTCTTATCTTGTCTTTGAGGGGGATGCCGGTTTGGTCTTGCAGGATCAGCACGCCGCTCATGAAAGAATCATTCTGGAAAAGTTGAGAAACACGGCGCAGCATCATGGTCCCGTTCAGTCACTGCTTTTGCCAGAGCTTGTTCATCTAACGCCGGGAGAATATGCGGTCTTTGAGGAATCCATCGATTGCATAAGGGAAATCGGACTGGATGTTGAAGTATTTGGTCAGGATACCGTGGCGGTGAGATCAACTCCGGCAATGCTTTCTCATGTTCCGGTGAAGGAAATGATATCCGACGTCGTTCAGCAGTTGAAAGAACAGAATCAGGCGCCCTCTATGGAGGACAGGAAAGATAAAATTATGGCCTCTCTGGCCTGTCGGGCCGCCATCAAAGCCAATCACGTCCTTTCTCCGGAGGAAGTGCGCGCCCTGTGCCGGGAACTGGATGAAATGCCTTTTCGTCTGACCTGTCCGCACGGTCGGCCGGTGTTTATCAGTTTTTCGCTATCAGAAATCGAGAGGATGTTCAAAAGGAGATGAGAAAAAAAGTCAAAAAGACGCCGCTGGTCATCATCAATTCGCCGACAGCCACAGGCAAAACGAAACTGGCCATCGAATTGGCCCTCGAGTTTCAGGGCGAAATCATCAATGCCGATTCCCTGCAGGTTTACCGCTACCTGGATATCGGAACGGCAAAGCCCACGCCGCAACAGCGACAGGCGGTCAAGCATCATTTGATCGACATTGTGGATCCGGATGAAGAGTACAACGCCGCCTTGTTCGCCCAGCATGCTAGAGTGGTTATTAACAATTTGGGAAAATTAAAGAAGCCGGTCTTCGTGGTGGGGGGAACCGGCTTGTATATCAAGGCGCTGCTCAGGGGAATCATTGCCACGCCGCCGGTTGATCAGACCATCCGGAACCATTACCGGAGTCTGCGCGACAGTCGCGGCAAGCCATATCTTTTTGATTTGCTCCAGAAGCGCGATCCCGTTGCCGCCGGAAAAATCAATCCCAATGACTCGGTGCGGGTGATCAGAGCCCTGGAAGTTCTGGATCAAACCGGCGAATCTATTGCCGTTATGCAGCAGGAACATGCATTCACGGATTCGCCTTTTGTTTCTTACAAAGTGGGCCTATCCGTCGACCGGGAGGATTTGAAGCGGCGGATCATCGCCCGAACGGAGAGGATGATTGACGACGGTCTTCTGGAGGAAGTGGAAAAGATTTTGGATATGGGATATCCAGAGAGCCTCAAACCCTTGCAGTCCCTCGGCTACAAGCAGATGATCGGTTTTCTGCGACATCGGTATAAATGGGATGAAGCCATTGAACTGATCAAACACGACACTTGGCGATATGCCAAGCGGCAAATGACATGGTTTGGGGCAGATAAGGAAATCCATTGGTTTGAACCGGATGCCATAGGAGAAATCAGAAAAAACATTAAAAAATTCCTAAAAAATAACAATTATTTATAAGCATAAAAGGATTGCAATATTTCTTGACTTGATAAGATTCTAAAGATAATTATACAAAGAAACTTGATGATGCCGGCATGATGAAAAAAAACAGAGAAAATTATTATCGATTCATCTTTTGCATTTTTGTTTTGTTGGTCATTTCAGCATGCGGTAAAAAGGCCCTGACGCCAACAAGTCAGTTGGATACGCCTGGACATCATGTTTATACGGGACTTAAATTGCTTGAATTGGGAAAGTATTCCGATGCCAAAAGAGAATTTCAAATGGCTTCAAAAATTGATCCTCTTTATTCCAAATCTTATACCGGCATGGCTCTTGTTCAAATGGCTATGGGAAACCCGGCATTGGCATGGGAAAATTTGGATTTGGGATTAAAGAGTGTTCGTTCTGAAGAAGACAGGTTGTTTGTCAATGTAGCCAAAATTCGATATCATACCTTTCAAAAGTCTGAAGCAAACTGGCTGGATCTGTCCAAAAAACAATTTGAAGAAGCCATTGCTTTGGATTCCAAGCACGCTCCGGCCTATTATTATATGGGTTTGGCATATAAAGAAGCTCTGGAATTTGATCTTGCGGCACAAATGTTTGCGAAAGTCATGGACCAAAAAACCGAACATATGACTGACGCAAAAGAACAGACAGACTTTTTGGAAAAAGTAAAATCTCTGAAACCTCAATCAACAGCAGCGAAAAGGATTGCCCTCAAAGAACAGATTTCAAGAGCCGATACAGCAGCGCTTCTTGTCGAGGAATTAAAAATAAAGGAAATTTATCCCAAAGCGTCCGAGCCGTTAAAGGAGGAGGTGACACTTATCGGAAAAAAGGTGGAAGAAAATATCTCCGCCGATGTTTTGGATCAGGTAAAAGAAGAGCCAAAAGACACTGCTTCGGTGCAGAGTGCCGAAATGCCGTCAAAAGCAAAGGCCAAAGATATCTCCAATCATTTTTTCCGGAAGGAAATTGAAGAGATACTGGAATTGAAAGTGGTCGGTCTGCAAAATGATTCTCGAGGCAATTTCAAACCGGATGAGGTGATCTCCCGGGGAGAACTTGCAGTCATTTTGGAAGACGTCTTAACAAAAGTAACCGGTGAAAAAGATTTGGCAGCGGTTTACGTCAGCTCCAAATCACTTTTTCCTGATGTTCCTTCTGATATGCCTTATTTCAAATCCATCATTGCTGTGTCTTCACAAGATATTATGGAGGCAAAAAATCTTCAAACAAAAGAATTTGCGCCTTTGAAACCCGTAACAGGTCTGGAGGCTATTTTGATTATGAATAATTTAAAGAAAAAACTTAAGTCAAAATAAAAAACACTTGAAAATAAAGAAAAAAGAGGGCGAAAGCCCTTTTTATTTATATTTGAAACAGGAGAGAGAGAACATCATATGATTAAACGAGAATTAGCCAAGGCTTTTGAACCAGCTGAAGCCGAAAATAAAATATATGAATACTGGTTTGAAAACGATTTGTTCAAAGCAGAGGATAAGAGTGACAAACCGCCTTTTTCCATTGTTATTCCGCCTCCAAATGTGACGGGAATGTTGCATATGGGCCACGCACTCAACAACACGCTGCAGGATATTATCATCCGCTTTAAAAGAATGCAGGGCTATAACACGCTGTGGATGCCCGGGACCGACCATGCGGGCATCGCCACGCAGAACGTCGTGGAACAGCAACTGCTCAAAGAAGGAACTTCCCGTCATGAACTGGGACGAGAAAAATTTGTAGCGCGCGTCTGGGAATGGAGGGAAAAATACGGAGGAGTGATTATTAATCAGTTGAAAAGGCTGGGCTGTTCCTGTGATTGGAAAAGAGAACGCTTTACGATGGATGAGGGCTTGTCCCGCGCCGTTCGAGAAGTTTTTGTGCGTTTATATAATGACGGTCTGATTTATCAGGGGGACTATATTGTGAATTGGTGCCCGAGATGTCACACGGCCATTTCCGATTTGGAGGTTGAATTCAAGTCCGATGCAAGTTTTCTCTGGAATCTGCGTTATCCCATGGAGGATGGTCGGGGCGAAATCATCGTGGCCACAACCAGACCGGAGACCATGCTCGGAGACACAGCGGTAGCCGTCCATCCGGAGGATAAAAGATACGCGGATAAAGTGGGCAAATACGTTATTCTGCCGCTCATGAACAGAAGAATACCGATTATTGCCGATGAGTATGTAACGATGGATTTCGGTTCGGGAGCCGTCAAGATCACCCCCGGTTCAGATCCCAATGATTTCGCCATGGCTCAGCGGCATCATCTCGAGATTATTTCCATCATGGACGGCCACGGGATCATCAACGAGCATGGCGGTGTGTATCGGGGTCTGGACCGGTATGAGGCGCGAAAGAAAGTTCTCGCAGATTTGGAGAAGGGAGGATATCTTGTCAGCACCGAACCCTATGTGCACAATGTCGGCCAGTGTTACCGCTGCAAAACGGACATTGAACCCATGGTTTCCAAGCAGTGGTTTGTGAAGATAAAACCATTGGCCAAGCAGGCCATCGCGGCGGTTGTGAAGGGAAAGACAAAAATCATTCCGAAAACGTGGGAAGCGACATATTTTGACTGGATGAACAATATCAGGGACTGGTGCATTTCCCGTCAACTTTGGTGGGGGCACCGGATTCCCGTCTGGTATTGTCAGACCTGCGGCAAGGTCATCGTTTCGACGTCAGAACCGGACAAATGCCCTGAATGCTCCGGAACGTCACTGAAACAGGACGAGGATGTTCTTGACACATGGTTCAGCTCGGCCTTGTGGCCCTTTTCCACTTTGGGCTGGCCGGAAAAAACACCAGCACTGGAAACTTTTTATCCGACCTCCCTGCTCATCACCGGTTTCGACATCTTGTTTTTCTGGGTTGCCCGGATGATGATGATGGGCCTTTACGTCATGAAGGACGTGCCCTTCAGGCATGTTTACCTGCACGCGCTCGTGCGGGATGAGAAGGGCGAAAAAATGAGCAAGTCCAAGGGGAACATCATTGATCCGCTTTTGATGATTGACCGCTTCGGCGCTGACGCTTTTCGTTTTACGCTAGCCGCTTATACGGCGCAGGGCCGGGACGTGCGTCTCTCCGCGGAAAGGATTGAAGGCTACAAGTTTTTCGTCAATAAAATCTGGAACGCATCCAAACTGACATTCACCAACCTTGCCGATTACGATGAATCCCTGCCGTCGATGGTTTCTGATTCACTGCCGGATCAATGGATCAAGGCAAAACTCAACCATGCCATTGATGAAGTAACCTTGGGCTTGAACGAATACCGTTTCAACGATGCCGCCGCGGCTGTTTATCGTTTCATCTGGCATGAGCTGTGCGACTGGTACCTGGAGTTGACAAAACCCGTCTTTAACGGGAAAGAAACGGAAGAACGGAGAATCGCCGCGCAGCAGACCTTGAGGGACGTGTATCGAAAAATGCTCCAACTGTTGCATCCTTTTATGCCATTTCTCACGGAAAAACTCTGGCAGGTTTTTCATGGAAACGACAAAAGCTCCATCATGATCAGCCAATTTCCAACGGTTGAAAAAGAGGGGGAGGACAAAGAGGCCGAAAAGAAAATGGAAACGATCATGGATGTCATTACGGCGGTGCGAAACATTCGCGGCGAAATGAGAATCGCTCCCTCCCAGAAGTTGAAAATATTGATATCCACTTCCGATGGAAATACAAAGGAGCTCATGGATGCAGGCAGTCCTTATATCATCAATCTTGCCAATCTCGAATCTGTAGATGTCGGTGTCAACATTGAGGAACCCAAGGGCGTGGCAACGGCCGTTGTCGGCTCCATGAGAGTGTTCGTTCCGTTGATCGGCATCGTTGATATTGCGGGAGAACGAGTGCGTTTAGAAAAAGAGATGTCCAAGGTGTCGAAAGATCTCGAGCAATGCACAAAGAAACTTTCCAACAGAGATTTCTTGAGCAAGGCAGCGCCTGAGGTCATCCGCAAAGAGGAAACGAAATCCAAGGAGCTGAAGGAAAAATATGTTGTCTTGGAAACAGCCTTGAAGAAACTTAAAAAGATTTCGACGTAAAGGGAATTGGATTTTTCGGGAAAGGTTTCAATGATTACGGCAGAGATACAAAACATAATCCGGAATGCTTTGGCTGAAGATATCGGCGCAGGGGATATCACCACCAGAGCCACGGTTTCTCCGAAGATTGAAGGTCGAGCCGTCGCTTTGGCGAAAGATAAATTTGTGGTTGCCGGAATGGATGTTTTTGGAGAAGTATTTAAAATTCTGGATCGAAAAGTTGAGACGCTAAAAAAAGTGAGCGACGGCCGCACTGTTCGCAAGGGTGAAATCATCGCTGAGGTGCGCGGGCCGCTGGCGTCAATATTGCAGGCGGAGCGAGTCGCCTTGAATATTTTTCAACGCATGTGCGGCATTGCTACGCTGTCTTCGCGATACGTCGATGCAGTGCGCGGCACGAAGGCAAAAATTCTGGACACCCGCAAGACAGCGCCCGGTTTGAGAATTCTCGATAAAATGGCCGTCCGGTCGGGAGGAGCCAGCAATCATCGTTTCGGTCTGTACGACGGAATATTAATCAAGGACAACCATATTGCCGCCGCAGGAGGAATCACCAAAGCTGTTGAACGGATGCGGAAAGAATCCCCCGCTGATATGAAAATCGAAGTGGAAACCAGAAATCTCAAAGAGGTCAAAGAAGCTCTTAAAAGCGGGGCAGATATCATTATGCTCGATAATATGAGCGTTGCGGACATGAAGAAAGCCGTTGATTTCGTCCAGGGACGAGTCTTTTTGGAAGCATCCGGCAACGTTAATCTATCGAATGTCTGCCGGATAGCGCAAACCGGCGTTGATTTCATATCTGTTGGAGAGCTTACCCACTCTGTCCGGGCCGCCGATATTTCCTTAAAAATAAAATCCTGTTCCTAGAATCAATTCCTGGAAGAATCATACTGTTTCGGTCTTATGAGTTTAAATATCGCCTTCCTTAGAAAGAATCTTGAAAACAATCTCTTTGGCCGTCACATTGTTTATCATCAACAGACGGAATCCACCAATGATGAAGCATTTTCGCTGGCCATCCAAGGAGCAGGCGAAGGCACGGCTGTCTTGGCGGACAGCCAGAGCAGAGGAAGGGGAAGGCATCAAAGAGAATGGTATTCACCGCCGGGGAAAAATATTTATGTCTCCGTTATCCTAAAACCGAAAATCAATTTGCGCGAGGCCTCACAAATTCCGATTGTCGCCGGCGTAGCCATGGCGGAGACGATTGAGCGTTTCTACACGGGAGACATTTCTTTAAAATGGCCGAATGATGTGCTTCTCGACGACAAAAAGGTCTGCGGCATCCTGACCCAGCTGAAAGTATCTCATGACATGATTCATTTCATCGTATTGGGCGTCGGTCTAAACGTCAACATCGGATGGGAGGAGTTTCCCGAGGATCTGAAAGCCACCGCTTCATCCCTGTTCATGAAAACCGGAACGTTTTTTGAAAGAGAGGACGTGATCATTATCCTCTTTGAAAATCTTGCAAAATGGTATAAAAAACTTTTGACAGCAGGTTTTGAAGACATTAAAGCAGCGTGGATGGAGAAAACGGACATGATCGGAAAGAATGTTGCCATCGGCTGTTTGGCTGAGGTGACCAGCGGCCGAGTTGTGGGGATCGACGACGATGGATCTTTGATTCTCATCAATGATAAAAAGGAAAAAATTACTGTTTCAGCGGGTGACGCAACACTCTTAAAGGAGTCATGAATTATGCTGCTCGTTATAGACGTTGGCAATACCAATACGGTCCTGGGACTTTTCGACGAGGATCATTTGATTCACGATTGGCGCATCCGGACGGAAATTGATCACACGATTGATGAATACGGCGTGCTGATTTATAATCTGTACCAGTCCAGCAGAATGAAAGTCAAGGAAATCAAGGCTGTCTCGGCGATCATCATTTCCTGTGTTGTTCCTCCGATGCTGAACATTCTGGAGCCTCTCTGCATCAAGTATTTTAATGTCAAGCCTTTGATTGTGGGGCCGGGGATAAAAACGGGGATGCCGATCTTTTACGATAATCCCAAAGAAGTCGGCGCAGACAGAATCGTCAATGCGGTGGCGGCATACGATAAATATAAAAAGGAATGCATTATCGTTGATTTTGGGACGGCCACCACATTTGATTATGTCTCTCCGAAAGGCGAATACATGGGGGGGTGCATAGCGCCGGGAATTGTCATTTCCAGTGAAGCTTTGTTTGAAAAAGCGTCAAAATTGCCGCGGGTGGAATTCAGCAAACCCAGAACGATCATCACCAAGGATACCGTGAGTGCGATGCAAGCAGGCATCATGTATGGTTACGCCGGTCTGGTGGACGGAATCGTGACGCGGATGAGAAAAGAGGTCCGAACCAATCCACTGGTGATTGCGACCGGCGGTCTGGCGCGCATCATCGCGACAGAAACAAAAACCATCGAAATCATCGAAGAGATGCTTACGCTGGAAGGCCTGCGTATTATTTATCACCTTAACAAGAAGTAATTTATGCTGAACGTCGGACTGACAGGAGGAATCGCATGCGGAAAATCAACGGTAGCAAGAATGCTTTCCAGAAAAGGCGCTTATGTGATTGACTTCGACAAGATTGCACACGAAGTGCAAAAGCCCCGCAAGCCGGCTTGGCAGGAAGTGGTGGCTTGCTTCGGAAAAGAAATTCTTGATGCTGACCTGAAAATAGACCGCCTCAAATTGGGTAATATCGTGTTTGCCGACAAGAAAAAGCTTCAACAGCTCAACAAAATCGTACATCCGTTTGTTTACGAGGAATGGAACCGACAAATCAAAAAAATCGGCGAAAACGACAAAAAAGCCATTATTATCGCCGATGTGCCTCTATTATTTGAAGGGAAAATGCAGCATCTTTTTGATGTGACGATTTTAGTGCTCATTGAACCGGAAGAACAGATCCGGCGCTTGATCAGAAGAAATCAAATCACCGAGGAGGAGGCCAGGAAAAGATTAGCGAGCCAGCTGCCCATTAAAGAGAAAGTCGCCCTCGCAGACCTTGTGATCGACAACCGAGGATCCATTTGGGAGACGCAATCCAGGGTCGATAAGGTATGGCAGCAGCTCAAGCAGAAAGAAAGGCAAAAAAACAAAGCAACAGGAGGATATGTTCATGATTGAAAAAAACGTTAAGACGGATTTCAGTTCCAAAATTTCCGAGCCGGTGATCGGCGAAGGCACTTATGTACATCCTCTGGCCGCTGTGATCGGCCATGTCGTTCTAGGTAAAAACATCATGGTCGCGCCCACGGCCTGCGTGCGTGGCGATGAAGGACAGCCTTTGTTCGTGGGCGACGACTCCAATATACAGGACGGTGTGGTGATTCACGCGTTGGAAACGGAACTGAATGGAAAACCTGTCGAAAAAAATATGGTGGAGGTCGAGGGGAGGCAATACGCCGTTTATATCGGATGCCGGGTTTCTCTCGCGCATCAAGTTCAGATCCACGGACCGGCGGTGGTCCTGGATGATACTTTTGTGGGGATGAAAGTCTTGGTGTTCAAATCTTTTGTCGGCAAAAATTGTGTCATTGAACCCGGCGCCATTTTAATGGGCGTCCGGGTGGCAGACAAAAGCTATGTTCCCGCAGGATCGGTCGTCAAGACGCAGGCCGATGCGGACAATCTTCCGCTGATTACGGAGGATTATCCCCTGAAAGATATGAATAAAGGCGTCTTGCATGTCAACAAATCACTGGCCAAAGGGTATTTGTCCATCCTTAAAAAAGAGAAATGATTTCTGATAATTGACCTCGGGCTTTTTTGTCGGGAAAACCCATGTATCTGGAACTTAAAAAATTGTCGGAAAATGACGGCAGGAATTTTTGTCTCTCTTGCGGGACGTCGAGAAATCTGGGGTCGAGGCGCTACTGTTCCGTGAAGTGCCGTCAGAATCTTCGTCAGAAATTGAATATGAAAAGCGGCTTGTTTCAAGCCCTCAACACGCGTTTTGCCACTTTTTATTTTTCGGAAAGGATGATTGTTCTGGACATTGTTCCATATGGTATCAAAAAAATATTCCGTTACGCCGTGGCGCGCACGGACGGACACGCGCCGGCTTATGATTTCAACAAGCTGACGAACAACTTGGGAGAGGAATGGTGGAAAATTTCTCAGAAAACAAACAAGAAATATTTGGCATGCCAGCATGTTTTAAGAATGGCTATCCAGTTTCCTTTCGATGATTACCGCCAGCGTCCCAGGCTGATTAGAATACCTACCGTAAAAACGGAATCCCTGCATTATCTGGGAATTGACAAGGCTGATCTATATTCACGCGATTTGAGAACCCTCATCAAAAATGCTTACCGGACACAGGTCAAGATTCATCATCCTGATGCGGGAGGGCAGTCTGCGAATTTCCGGAAAATTCACGATGCCTATAAAGATCTTCTGCGCTGGGCAGACAACCCCATCTTTGTTCGTCGGCGGGGATTTCCCGATAAGTGGTACTACAGCGGCGAAACGAAAAAGTGGGTTCAGCCGACATCCGTCCGAAGATAAACTATAGAAAGGTTTCCAGATCTTGAGGGGTATTGATATTTTTGAAAAATTTATTTTCCGGATCGAACCGGGCGATTTCGTCTTCGGCAATCTTTAAAAGTCGCATGTCTTTGTAAAAGTCGTCTATTTTCAATTGGTCCGACAGCAAACGTTTTTCAATTGCGGGCAGACATCGGCGCGAATAAACGGCGTGCAACGGCTGAAAGCCGTCGGAGGTTCTGGGAACGACGATATCATAATCATCAGAACGTTCTAGCAGATAGCGAATAAAATCTTCATTTAAAAAGGGCATGTCGCACGCGGCAATAAAGGCGTGCGGGTATTGGGCGAAGAACAAGCCGGCATGAATGCCGCCCAGAGGTCCTTTGTTTTTATGAATATCGGTTACAAGCGCCGCTTCGACAAATTCCAGATAGGCGCTTGGGTCGTTGGCGACGATGATGATTTCAGAAAAAATATTTGCGTAAATGGAAAGGGTATGCTCGATGAGGCGTTTCCCGTTGACTTCCAGAAACGCTTTCGGCGCTCTCATGCGAGTGTTTTTCCCGCCGGCAAGAATAATGCCGGTGAAGTCCTTCTTCATGGTTTTCGCTTCATTCCCAGTCATGAACTTGTTTCAGTTCTTTCCCTGCTGAAATCTCAAGACATTCAGCATGAAGATTTCCAGTTTATTGACGATGCCCGGCGGCAGTAGATTTCCGTCGATTTCGATGGAAATGACGGGATATTTCCGTTCCCGTGCCCAGGGCGTTAAAACGCCTTCGATGACCCGTCCGATCAGACAGGCAAAAGGAGAAATATTCACAATGCCGGCATAGCCGTCCATCATCGCCGTTGCGGCCACGCCGCTGGAAATGCTGATTTCCGAATAAAGTTCGTGACTGACGAAGTGCTTTTCTGTGTTGGCCATGATCTCGTCCATATTATGTGGAACTTTGGGCAGTAATCCGCTGATAGATAGCGTCTTGCGTATCTTTTTTTCAACGCCTTTTTTATAGGCATGTTCGATTTTCCATTGAATCATTTCCGAAAATTCATGAGAGAAAGGCTGCCTGTACCACGGCATAAGCTTCAGTCTCTTGTTTAATTCCAACCGGCGGGTAAAGTCGCAGTAATACACCCATTCAGTAACATTGGAAACTTTGGCCATAATACCATTTTTGCTGAAAAGCTCGATGAGCTGATCGACGGCAAAATCATCACGCCTTACATATATTTCACCAATAATCAATATCTTGGGACAACTATCTAGAGTTTTCTTTAATGGTATTTTTGCGATTTCGCGGGCAATTTCATCCAGCCGAGGAAGAAGTTTTGTGATGTCCTTTTCGGCCTGTTTAATCATTTTATGCCAGAGTTTATTGTAAATCTCCAGCGCCCTTTGGGGATCTGCCGCGCAGGTTCTCAGTGCCGTTTCGATGTCTTTCATGTAATCGCTGATCATGATCGCCCACCAGGCGTATTTGGAGAATTCCGGGCCGAGTTCATTGTAGGAATTGTCGGAATCCAGCGTAAAGACAACGACATTTTCCAGGTGCAGGTCCTTGAACAGATTTTCATAGAAGACAAAATACTGTCCAGTTCGGCACGGCCCTGTTGTAGTGGGTACAAAAAGCAGATAGATCTCATCCTTGCGGTATTCCTCGGATGAAAGGTATTTTAGAACGCTTCCTAAAACAAGGTGAGAAGGAAGGCATTCCTTGCCAGAGGCATGATTTCTCGCCATTTGAAGGGTGTAAACATCCGGAACGGGCATCGCGACGGCGTTGATTCCCAATCCGCGCAAGGACGCGCTGAGCAGCTCCACGCCGAGCCGGCCCATGCTCGACAGAAGAATTTTGACGCGGGGGTTGTTCCGGATGGGGATCTTTTCGCAGGTGAAGGCATTTTGGATATAAATATCTTCGCCGGTTTTATTGATAAAACGGAGCCCATTGTCGTATCGCTCTTCCTGGATTTCCGTGAGCTTTAAGCGGTATCCTTCAATGATGTCCAGAAACGCCTCAATCCGGGTGTCGACGCCCGCGTCGGCGGTATGGGAGTCAAGCTCCAGAATCAGAAACGGTTTGATGCCCATCATCCATTTCAGATAGTGCAGCATGAAAGAATCCGGGGCGCAGGAAAAATTTGAAATGAACGTGACATAAATGTTTTCCTCTTCCCTGATCAGCCGGGCCGCTTTCATATCCTGCTGGCCGTAATACCAATACATGTTAGGATAAATGGGCTTTTCGGCAAAGGGCAGGATGTCAAAGGGAATGACGCAATACCCCCGCGAGGTGTATTTCTTGGGAATGCCCATATTGGCGTCAGCAGTAAATGAATTATAGGGCCTTCCCAAAATGGCGATGACAGGCCTTTTGGCGCGGCGGGCTTCCGCAAGAGCTTCTTTGCCCAGCTCGGCGAATAAACGAAAGCATTCCATTTGCTTTTTGTAGGCTTTTAAAAAAGCTTTTTTCGCTTCACTTTCACCGAATCCGAGTTTCAGCGCAACTTCCATGAAGGGTTTTGCGGCCTTGTCCGGTCCGTGCCGGAAGCTGACGACCGGCGCGAGGTATTTGTCCGCGGGAATCTCCGGAAAAGCTTTCTTGATGTAGTAGGGAAGGGACTGTGTTATGGGACAGAAGTTGGCCGGCGCATCGGATTCGTAGCTTTCCATGTCGCGAAAGTGCGGCAAAAAGACGTAATCGGCGCCCTTGTTGACGACATCCTGAACGGCTCCATGGGCGATTTCAGCGGGAAAACAATAGTTGCTTTCCACGCGGGCGGTGCCTTCCGGGGGAAGATCATCGGAAAGAAAAGTTCTCACACCCAGAAGATGAAAGAACCATGAATAGAGCGGCCAGAGCGTGTAGACGGAAAAACATCTTGGAATGCCGATGACCAAGTCCTTTTGTATGTTCAGCGTCGCGGGGTCGGGAGCGCAGCGGTTGAACAGAATTTCATTGCGTCGGTCGATGTAATTGAACACTTCGGATTCGTCAAAAACGTTCTTCTTGCGGATGTTGGCGTATTTGTTACAGCGGCCGCCGAACATGTATTTGTGGCCGTTGACGTTTAGAATGCGTATCGGGCAAAAATTATCGCAGCTTTTGCATTGGAATTCTTTTTCATAAATGATTTCTGTCGCTACAATGGCGTCCAGATCATAGGAGCTCTTGACAAGGAATCCTTCATGGAATTTTTGCTTGGCCAAAATGCCTACGCCGAAACAACCCATTAATTCGGGATCCGGCGGCACCAGAATCTCCTTGTTTAAAAGCATAGCAAAAGCCAGGGGAACGGCGCTGTTTTTGGCTACGCCACCCTGCAGGACGATATGATTGCCGATGGTGCGGTTGCCCACAACGCGGTTCAAATAGTTCGAAACGATGGACGTGACGACTCCGGCGGTGATGTCTTCGCGCGAAGCGCCCTGCTGAATGGCGCTGCGGATGTCTGAATTGATGAACGCCGAACAATGCTCGCCGAATTTCAGCGGTGCGTTGGCCGACAGGGCAATATCGCCGATGAGCGATGCATCCGGAATGTTCAGATCTCCCTGGGCCGATTCTTCCAGAAATGAACCGGTTCCGGCGGAACAGGCTTCGTTCATCGCGTAGTCGATGGGAACCTTATTTTTCAGGTAAACGTATTTGGCGTCCTGACCGCCGATTTCAAAAATAGTGTCGATATTATCCCTGTAAAAGGTGGTGCCGACGGCATGGGCGATGATTTCATTATAGACGGCTGGGGTCTCCAGAAAAACCCCAAGGATTTCCCTCGACGAGCCCGTTGTTGAGGCCAGTGTGATGCTGATTTTTCCGTCGCCGATGTCCTGATGAATTTGCTTTTTGATTTCGGAGATGCACTTTTTGAGAGCGCCCACGGGATCGCCGTGCGTCCGGCCGTAGAACGAGGCGGTGATTTCACTGGTTTCCATGTCGATCAGGCAGGCCTTGGTGGTTGTGGAGCCGCCGTCGACGCCCAGGATGTATTCGCGTCCGGCCTTGACCTTTGTTTTTTGCGAGGGCAGGTAGGTCACCTTGCTTTGCGCGGTTTTCAGGCTTTTGAATTTTTTGAAAAGAACAAGACTTTCTTTGAACAGAGCCTCAATTGGGGGAAGGGGACCGCCTTCATTTTGCGCCAGAAGGGCGGCACCGTAAGCCTCAAGATAAGGCGCCCATTCTGGTACGATAAATTCCACCCGCGGCATTTTTTCACGGATAAACTCAAGAAGGTAAGGATTTTGCGTGACGCCGCCAGCCAGCAGAACCCTTCCTTGTTCAATGCGCGCTTTTTTGAGAAATTCGGCGACCTTGAGGGCCATCACATCGCTTAAGGACAGGACGATGTCTCCTGTTGTCGCTTCGCCCTTGTTGAGTCTGTGCGTGCAGTCGCTTTTCATGAAAACCGAACAGCGCGAAGAGAGTTTCAGCACACGGCTGTCCGGCGGAATGCGGCGAATATCAGCCAGGGTCATGTTCATGCGCGCCAGCTGCTGCTTGAAGAATTCACCGGTGCCGGAAGCGCATTTGTTTCCGGAAAAGCTTGTAATAATTTTTCGGTTGGAATCAATAGTGTAGACAGTCAGGCTTTCTCCGCCCATGGAAACCAGCGCGTCGATTTTGTAGGGAAGGTGTCTGAGGGTTTCTTCAATACAGATGGGTTCGATGACGCTCCTGATCTGAAGAAGATTCCGCCCCTCCGTGCCCGTGGCAAGAGCCTTGAGATCTTGTGGAAGGGGGTTTTCCGAAAGGATTTTTGTTAAAGTGCTAACGAAATTTCCTTCGTGGGGTTCAACTTTGCTCAGGACGATCCTGTCGTTTTCAGTCAGGACAATCTTGACGCTGGAAGAGCCTATGTTGATTCCGAGTTGATTCATCTAACGTCACGCAAATCTTTCAGAATACTTGGCCGCAATTTGGTCTTTTTAATCGGCTTTTCATTTTAAAAAACAAGTGGGTCAAAATGCAACCCCAAAAATGAAAATTTGTTTTGAGGGACTTTCCCGCGAATAAAAACGGGAAATTTTGTTGACACAAAAATTTCCCGTTTGGGCGTTCCAAGATAAATTTTGTCAAGTCGAAAAAATCTTAGTGACCTTCCTCCATAGCGCCGGCTATATACATCATGGACAGAAGCATGAACACCAAGGTCTGCACCAGAGATGTGAAGATCATCAGAACAAAAACGGGAAGCGGAACCAAATACGGAACCAAAAATAATACAACCAGCAGAACGATATCTTCACCCTTGATATTGCCGAAGAGCCGGAAGGTCAGGGACAGCGGACGGGAAAGATGGCTGATGACTTCAATGGGCAGCATTAAGGGGGTCAGCCACCACACGGGTCCCATAAACTGCTTGAAATACTTCATCCCGTGATTCATGACACCCACAACGTGCGTGGAGAGAAAAACCACCAAAGCCATTCCCGCATTCGTGTTAATGTTTGCCGTGGGGGATTCAAATCCGGGAATCAAACCCAGAAGATTGGATGTCAGAATGAATAAACCCAATGTTGCGATTAAAGGAAAGAACTTTCTGCCGTTGTGTCCCATGATTTCATTCAGCAAGGCATCAAAGCCGCCGAGAATGACTTCCATGACGTTTTGAGCCTTTCCCGGATAGACGGAGAGGCGCCGGGTTGCCAAAAAGCCAAAAATGGCCAGAAGCACGATGACAAAAATTGTATAGGTCACGTGTTCCGGTAAATACTCGTTTTCCAAAAAAAGCAGGGGATGCATATTCTATTTAACCTCCTTGAGAAAGTTACTTTTTGTCAGGCTGATGATGGTAATGGTGATGATATTGATGATGACCACCGAGAGTCCAATAACCAGACCGATGACATTGACGGTTTCATTGGTAATGAGAAAATACAACACCACGCCTGTGAGAGCCAGGCGCAGAAAATATTTAACCATGATAGAGCCCTTAACGCTTCCGGCTTTTTTCCCGAATGCTCCTCGTAAACTCTTTTCCATCCAGTAGAAATTGACAATGCTGATGAATCCGCCAAGGAGAATGCCCAGGGCGAATTTATAAGAAGCAAGAAACAGCGAAGGGAAAAAAATGACGGCAAGAATAATCCAGTTGCTGAATTCAATTCTTCTTTGCAGCGGGTCTTTGACGATGAGGTTCACTTTTTAAACTCTTTATAATTTGTTCTTCGTCTGAAAAATTTCTCTTTATTAACACATAAATATTTCTGAATCCGGAAGCAATGCCGATCAATAAAAAAATTACCGAGAACGTATGGCCGGAATCGAATTTTCTATCTAAATACACCCCCAGCAAAAGACATCCGAAAATCGCCAGAACCATCGCTATGCCTACCGTGCTGGCAAAAGCCATTTGCATGGCATATTTCCGAAGGTCATTATCCATTTGTCGCTCACTCCTTAACACGATTAAGACCGCAAGTCAATAAAAATATGACCGGCGTTCATGATTTGATTAAGTGTCTGTTTTCCTTGTACCATTTAATCGTTTTGATCAATCCGCTATCCATGTCTGTTTTTGCGACAAATCCGAACTCCTTTTTCGCCTTGGTGGTATCCAGCATGCGTTTGGGCTGGCCGTCAGGCCGTGATGTGTCCCAGATGATTTTTCCCGAAAAACCGGTCAGTTTCACGATCTTTTCCGCAAGGTCTTTGATTGAAATTTCACAGCCGGTACCGATGTTGACCGGCTCACTTTTGTTGTAGCATAAAGTCGCCAGGTAAATAGCGTCCGCAGCGTCTTCCACATAGAAAAACTCCCTCGTCGCTTTTCCCGTTCCCCAGACCTCAATGAAATCTTGTTTGTTGTCTATGGCGTCGAAGCATTTTTTGATCAGGGCGGGGATGACATGGGAGGAATGCGGATCAAAATTATCGCCCGGACCGTAGAGGTTCACCGGCAGAAGAAAAATCGAATTAAAACCGTACTGCTGACGATAGGCTTGAGACTGAACCAGCATCATTTTTTTCGCCAGACCGTAGGGCGCATTGGTTTCCTCGGGATAACCGATCCAGAGATCTTCCTCCTTGAAGGGGACGGGAGTGAATTTCGGATAAGCGCAGATTGTGCCGAGGGCTACGAATTTTTCAATCTTTCTCACATAACCTTCGTGCATAAGCTGAGCGCCCATAATTAAATTGTCATAAAAAAGCTCCGCCGGCTTTTCCTGATTAAATCCGATTCCACCGACTTTGGCGGCCAGATGGATGACGACTTCCGGATGCGTTTCCTGATACATCCGTCTAATATCATTGATGTCTGTCAAATTATATTCGGGAAGATCCGCTATTTGAATGTTGCGGCAGCCACAATCTTTGAGTTTCTTGATCAAATGGGTTCCCAGAAAACCTTTTCCGCCCGTGACGGTGATGCGTTTTTCAGTCAACATCAGCATGCTCCTGCCGTTTAGATCGTTTCCCGATTGTTGCTCGGATTAAAGCCGGCATCAACAAGGGTTTTTTCTTTTTTCGCTAGTTCGAGATCCGCGGCAATCATCATGTCAATCAGCTCATCGAAGGAAACTTTCGGTTCCCAGTGAAGAATCTTCTTTGCTTTTGACGCGTCCCCCAGAAGAACATCGACTTCCGTCGGGCGGAAATAGCGGGAATCGACAAACACGTAACGCTGATAGTCCAAATCAAGTCTGCTGAAGACTTTTTCGGCGAATTCCCTGACGGAATGCGTTTCTCCAGTGGCGATGACAAAGTCATCGGGTTTTTCCTGTTGGAGCATCAGCCACATGGCTTCCACATAATCCCCCGCGAATCCCCAGTCTCTTTTAGCGTCCAGATTTCCCAGAAAAACCTTGTCCTTGAGACCCATCTTGATTTGGGTTGCGGCCCGGGTGATTTTTCTGGTTACGAATGTTTCTCCCCGCCGGGGAGATTCGTGATTGAAAAGAATGCCGTTTGAGGCGAAGATTCCGTAAGCGTCGCGGTAATTTTGCACCAGGTAATAGGCATAGACCTTGGCGGCTGCGTAAGGACTGCGCGGCCGAAAGATGGTCATTTCGTTTTGCGGAGGTGGCGCCGCGCCGAACATTTCGCTGGATGATGCCTGATAAAATCTCGTTTTGATTCCCGTTTTTTTGATGGATTCCAGAATGCGCAAAGTGCCCAATCCGGTGACATCGCCGGTATATTCCGGCATATCGAAACTAACGCGGACATGGCTCTGGGCGCCGAGATGATAGATTTCATCCGGTTGCAGTGTATGCAGGAGATCCATAAATTGACCCGAAACACTCAGGTCACCGTAGTGAAGAAAAAGTTTGGCATTGGGATCGTGAAAGTCACGGTAGAGATGATCGATCCGTTCCGTGTTGAACGAGCTGGAGCGGCGAATTAATCCGTGAACTTCATAGCCCTTATTCAACAAAAATTCGGCGAGATAGGAACCGTCCTGACCTGTTATTCCGGTAATAAATGCTCTTTTCATTTTCATCCTCTGTTTTTCGGGGTATTTCAACGCATACGAGTTTTTTATCGAACAGACAAATCTCTGTCAACTTTAAAGATGTTTGATGGTTTTTGCGCAGGCATCAATCGTTCTTTCAATGTCTCTTCGGGTATGTGCAAATGACGCAAACAAAGCCTCAAACTGAGAAGGCGCCAACCATACGCCGTTTTTCAACATGCCGTGAAAAAATCGGGCGAAAAGTTTTGTGTCGGATTTTCGGGCGTCGGCGAAATCACAGACAGGACCTTCCTGAAAGAAAATCGTGAACATAGAGCCGACTCGGTTTATCCAGACTGGAATCCCTTTTGCGGAGAAAATCTGCTTCACCTGATCGCAAAGAACGCGGGTTTTATCATCAAGGGACGGGAAAGCATTGTTATGCGTTTTCAGGATTTTGAGTGTCGCAATGCCCGCGCTCATGGCCAATGGATTTCCCGAGAGGGTTCCGGCTTGGTAAATGTCGCCCGCTGGTGACAATTTTTCCATGATTTTTCTTTTTCCGCCGAGAGCTCCGACAGGCAGCCCGCCGCCGATGATCTTGCCGAGGCAGGTCAGATCGGGCGCAATTCCGACAAGATTCTGATACCCTCCGAAATGAAAGCGGAAACCGGTGATGACTTCGTCAAAAACAAGAAGAATGCCGTGTTCCGCCGTCATTTTTCTGAGGGCTTTTAAAAAATGGGCTTGAGGTGGGACAACGCCCATGTTTCCGGCGACAGGTTCGACAATGACGGCGGCAATGCGAAAGCCGTATCGTCGAATGGCTTTTTCAAAGGCGTCCAAGTCATTGTAAGGCAAACTCAGGGTGAGCCGGGCCAGTTCGGCGGGAATGCCCGGAGAGCCGGCGATTCCCAGCGTGGCGATGCCGGATCCAGATTGGATCAAAACGGAATCGGAATGCCCATGGTAGCACCCGTCGAATTTCACGACCATGTCTCTGCATGTGAAACCGCGGGCCAGGCGGATGGCCGTCATGACGGCTTCCGTGCCGGAGCTGGTCATGCGGATTCTTTCAATGGAAGGGATGGCCTCCCGAATCAGTTCGGCGATGGCGGTTTCCCCGGGAGTTGGAGCTCCAAATGAGGTTCCTTTGACGGCTGTTCTTTTGATGCATGAAATAACATGGGGATGGGCATGGCCCAGAATCATCGGCCCCCAGGAAAGGACATAATCAATGTATTCCTTGCCGCTGACGTCGTAAATTTTGCTGCCTTTGGCCCTGCTTACGAATTTCGGAGACGAACCGACGGATTTCCAGGCGCGGACGGGACTATTGACTCCGCCGGCAATAACGCGTTTCGCTTTCAGATAATGATCGGTATGAATATTTTTCATCAGAAATACTCCGGTGACGTTTTTTTGTATTCTTCAACGCTTTCCAGAATTAAATAATCGGCGATACCTGTTGCTTCGGAAACTGTTTTGATAAGAGAAGAAATCTCTCCGGACGGTGAATGAATCATCGTGAAGCAATTATATTTGCCTTGAAAAGCAGGTTTTCGTTCATAGCAATGGGACACGAATGGAAATGCGGCTAAGGCTTTTCCTGTTTTTTCCATAATAGGTTCAGGAACCGACCAGACCACAAGCGCGTTTTGGGTCAGGCCGGCTTTGCGGTGTCCAAGAATGGCGCCGAATCGGCGGATGATTTTTTTATCAATCAGCTGCCGGATAATGGATAAAACTTCAGTGCTGGTCAGGCGGCACTCATGGGCGATGGCTTGAAACGGATACGGTTCGATACCCATGTCCTGCTGAATACGGCGGGAAACTTCTTTTTGCCTGTCGGTTAATTTCTTCATGATTGCGTTTTTATTATATCTCGCGTGAAATAAAATCAAGCGATTGCTTGTGATTTGAAAATTTTCTTGACAATACATTTGAACATCGTTTAAAAATAAGACATAAAAGCCCAGAAGTTCAAAAAAAGAAGGGAGGTGAAAACTTTTTTTCGTGTCGGGCTTTTAAAAAAATAAAAAAATAAGGAGATGTAAAATGAAAAAGAATGTAGTCCATGCGTTGTTCACAATGTTTGCGGTTCTGGTTTCTTCGCCCTTTGTTTTTGCAGCTACGGAAAGCGCTGCTCAGGCGTCTTCGGGAACGGATTACACGAAGGCGATTATTGTCGGCACCTCCTTGCTGGTGGCGGGAATTGCGATTGCTTTTGGAACGCTTGGAACCGGTCTGGGCATGGGGAATGGCTTAAACGGAGCAACCAATGCGGTCGGCAGAAATCCTGAAGCTCAGGGCAAGATTCTCTTAACCATGATGGTCGGTCTGGCGATGATTGAATCTCTGGCGATTTACGCGCTCGTCATCGCTCTGATCGTGCTGTATGCGAATCCGCTTTTGAAGTATCTGGGATAAAAATTAGTGTATTCATTTGGGGAGGGGAGCGTGCATCGACTTTCCCTCCCTTTTTTTATGCTCAAATCTTTCTTAAGGCTCTTCTCCGATTCGTACGGCTTTGCGCGTTGACTTAATCTCCGAACGGATGTGCTTGTCTTTGAGCGTTTTTTCTTTGGCTCTTTTGCTGCGCTTTCTTTTTTGCCGGCGTATTTTTTCCGCTAGGTCTCTTTGCCGGGAGACAAATCCCGTCTTCATCTTTTCAATTTTGTCCAGGAGCATCCGTTTGGCCAGAAATCTATTGAGGGATTGCGAGCGTTCCTTCTGGCATTTTACGGAAAGGCCTGTCGGCAGATGCACAAGATAAACGCAGGATGAACTTTTATTGACCTTCTGTCCGCCGGGTCCCGATGAGCGAATGAAGGATTCCTGAAAATCCTTTTCCTTGACGCCCAGATCGTTCATTCGTGTCAGAAGCGCGTTTTCTTTTTCTTTTGAAACCGGCATAAAGATGCGCGTCCGGAATCATGGAATGGAATAAATTTCATCATCAATGAGATGAATCCAGTGGTTCAAAAGGATATTTCGGGCTTCTTCGAGTTTGTCCACGCCGATGATGATGATGGTTTCCTTGCCGATGCGGTTGATGGTGGTGTAAAGATAATGAATGTTGACGTCCGCTTTGGCCAGCGGTTTCAAGATGGCGTTCATGCCTCCGGCGTGCAGGGGAACTTCCGCGGCTAATACAGGCGTGACCTCGAAGTTGAGATTATAGCTTTCCAAAACAGCCGCGGCGCGGTCGGGGTCATTGACGACGAGGCGAACACGGCTGTCTTCAGCGATGCTTGCAGCGGAAACCGCCTTGATGCTGATGTCTTCCAGATCAAGAATGTGGGTGAGTTTTGCAAATGACCCGGGAATGTTTTCCAGAAGAACCGAAATCTGTTTTACGGCCATATGTTTACCCTTGTTTTACAAAATCGTAACCCGCGGCGAAGGCTTTGCGGTTGATTTCCGCCAGAGATTTTTTCCGGCTGCCCATGATGGTCTCAAGGCTTTTCAGATAAATGTCCGGGGGAACGGTCTGCGAAATTTTGAGGAACGCTCCCATCATCACGATATTCGCCACCCTGATATTGCCCAATTCCTGGGCAATATCGGAACAGGGGATTTTATGGATGGTTACATCATGCCGCTTGGGTTGTTCTTTCGTGATGGAGGAATTGAGAAATATCATGCCGCCCGCAACCACTTTGTTCTGAAATGAAACAAGGGAAGGGGTGTTCATGACAACAAGATAATTGGGTTCAGAAGCGACGGGCGACGCGATTTCTTCGTCGGCAATGGCGACTGTGCAATTGGCTGTCCCGCCGCGCATCTCCGCGCCGTAAGCGGGCAGATAGGTCACGTGAAGGCCTTTGCTCATGGCGCTGTGTGCAAAACTGACCCCCATCATCAAAACACCCTGTCCGCCAAATCCGGAAAAAAGCGTTTTCACAATCATAGGGAGGCCTCCGAGTCTTTTTTCAGTGATGCGACATTGTCCTTGTAAACACCGGGAGGAAACTCCTTGCTCATTACTTCATCAATCCACTTACAGGAATTGAAGGCGCTCATTTTCCAGTTGGTCGGACACGGAGAAAGGATTTCAATCAATGAAAATCCCAGGCCGTCCATCTGGCATTGAAAAGCCTTTTTGATGGCTTTTTTGGCCTTGATGACATTGGCCGGCGAATTGACCATGCATCTTTCAATATACGTGGCGCCTTTGAGTTGCGAAAAGATTTCACAAACCTTGACCGGATATCCGTCAAGCGTTTTGTTGCGTCCTGCAGGGGAGGTGGTTGTTTTTTGATCCAGCATAGTGGTCGGGGCCATCTGTCCGCCCGTCATCCCGTAAACGGCGTTATTGATAAAGATGATTGTAATGTTTTCACCGCGATTGGCCGCGTGGAAACTCTCCGCAATCCCAATCGCTGCAAGGTCGCCGTCTCCCTGGTAAGAAAAGACCACCCGATCCGGAAGGCAACGCTTGATGGCTGAAGCCATCGCAGGTCCTCGTCCGTGTGGCGCCTCAATCATGTCCACGTCAAAGTAATTATAGGCCAAAACAGCGCAACCCGCGGGGGGAACGCCAATGGTGATGCCTCGGATATCCAGCTCATCAACGACCTCGGAGATGATTCTGTGCGCGATACTGTGCCCGCAGCCGGGACAATAATGAAAAACGTTTTCTTTTAAACTTTTCGGTCTTTTGAAAACAACCTTTGCCATAGAAGTTCCTTAGAGTGAACTAATCCCTTTTTTCATAATATTTCGCAATGACATTGGCCAATTCCGCCGGTGTCGGTACGGCCCCCCCGGGCCTTCCGTGAAATTCAATATCCGCGAAACCCTGCAGGGACAACCGAACATCTTCCAGCATCTGGCCGGTGCTCATTTCAAAAACCAGGTAGTGTCTGACTTTTGACGACCAGCTTCTCAATTGAAGCTCCGGAAAAGGCCAAAGCGTGATGGGTCTAAAGAGACCGACTTTCATGCCTGCACCGCGCAATCTTTTGATGGCACCCTTTGCGATGCGGGCCGCCGTTCCATAGGCAACGATGATCATTTCCGCGTCATCGGTTTGATACGTTTCAAAGCGAGATTCCTTTCTGAAGATCACTTCGTATTTACGGGCCAGTTTCCAATTATGCTCTTCACTGTCGATGGGGTCGAGCAGGAGACCTCTGATGAATTTGCTTTTACCCGTTCCGGCGCCGCGCAGCATGAATTTTTCGCTGTAGAGGCGGGGCTTGGGTTTTTTGAAGATCACCGGTTCCATCATCTGCCCCATCATGCCGTCGGCTAGAATCATCACGGGATTGCGATATTTGTCGGCCAGTTCGAAGCCATCCATGGTCAAATCAGCCAGTTCCTGACAACTGGCCGGCCCCAGAACGATGCAGCGGTAATCGCCGTGGCCGCCGCCGCGTGTTGCCTGAAAGTAGTCGCCCTGGGAAGGCCGGATGTTCCCCAAGCCGGGACCTCCGCGCATGATGTTGACGATGATTCCCGGCAATTCGCAAGCGGCCATGGAGGAAATTCCCTCCTGCTTCAGGGAGATGCCGGGGCTGGACGATGACGTCATCACCCTGAATCCGGCGGCGCTGGCTCCGGCAATCATGTTGATGGCCGCGATTTCGCTTTCGGACTGAATAAAAATTCCACCTTCAGCGTTTCGGATATGTTCCGCCATGTATTCCGTCAATTCATTTTGAGGGGTGATCGGGTAGCCCGCGTAAAATCGGCATCCCGCGCGAATGGCCGCCTCGCCGATGATATGATTGCCCGACATCAATACTTTATTCACGATACACCTCTATGGCCACCTCGGGGCAGATGGTCGCGCACAATGCGCAGCCGGTGCACTCCTTTGTTTCATCCGTGCCGACGGGATGATAGCTCAGGGAATTGTATTCATTCGTGGTCAAGATATGGCCTTTGGGACAGAAATGAATGCACAGCAGACATTCCTTGCATAGTTCTTTGTTGATTTTTATATGTCCTTTCAAAACCAGACCCCGTAAAAGTAATTTGCGTTGCTATCTTGCTTATAATGAAAAGAAAGTCAAGTATTTTAAAAGAAGAAATCAACGCAATTATATTTTGCTGATCTGAAATCCCTTCAGTTTGACGGCTACCGATCTCTGCAAAATTTCAATAGTCACGACGAAAAGTTCTTTTTCCCAGTCGGTTTGGACGACAACGCCTTCGATGCCGGCAAAGGGTCCGTCAACAATTCGCGCCGGTTCACCCTCGCGGGGAAACTGCATGGTGAATATCTCCATGTCGGAATTCACAAAGCGCCGGATGGCGTCAATCTGCTGATCGGGCACGGGCAAGGGTTCGGCGTTTTCTTTTTTGCCTAGAATTTTGACAACGCCGGCCGTTTTTAGGATTGCCAAACGCGTTTCATTGTCCATGAACGGCGCGTCCACGAAAACATATCCGGGAAAAAGAGGAGTCAGAATTTTCTTTTTGCGGTCTTTTTGCTTGCTCCAGATTTCTATCTCAGGTAGAAACGTTGCCAGATTCTTTTGAAAGAGACGGGTGTTGACCTTGTATTCGTGTCTGCTTTTCGTGTAGATGACATACCAGGGCATAAAAATCCGTTTCCTTTTACGGCGTAGCCCTATAACATTCCAACAAGTTTTGCAATGGAGATCTCATGAAATACTGGCGTTTGAGCGGAATCAGGCTGGATTTGTCGGACAAAGAAGACGTCCTGGCCGCAAAGACGGCAGATCTGCTGAAAATCAAGCCTTCCGATATTGTTGAGATGCAAATTGTCCGAAAATCCATTGATGCGCGCCGGCATAGAGCCCCCCAATTCGTGTATGTTCTGAAAATCGTCCTGGCCGAAGATATCCAGCCGCCGAAGCAATTAATGGGGAATATCCATTTGGAAGAAATGCCTCATGAACCGGCCATGCCTTCATTTGCCTCGATCAGGGCATCTCAAAAACCTGTTGTCGTTGTCGGCGCAGGACCCGCGGGAATGTTTGCCGCATACGAGCTTTTAAGCAATAAAGTGCCGGTAATTCTCCTGGAGCGGGGCCGGGCTATTGAAAAGCGCGTCAAGGATGTGGAGAAATTCTGGAACGGACAAGGATTGAATCCCCAAAGCAATGTTCTTTTCGGCGAAGGTGGCGCGGGAACGTTTTCGGACGGCAAACTTACCAGCAGAACAAAAAATCCTTTGGCGGTAAGGGTCAAAAAGATTTTCGTGGACATGGGCGCGCGGCCGGAAACTCTCGTGGATGCCAAGCCCCATATCGGCACGGACAGTTTAAGAAAAATCATAGTTAATTTTCGGAAAAAATTAATTGAGATGGGATGCCATGTTGAGTTTGATGCCTGTGTGACGGACTTCATCATTCAGCGCGATGAAATTGCGGCAGTCATTGTCAACGACCGTGAGGAAATCCAAACCCGTCAAGTGATTCTCGCCATCGGTCAGAGCGCGGAGGACACGTATCGGGCGCTTTTCGCAAAGGGCCTCATGATGAAGGCAAAGCCCTTTGCCATGGGATTGCGCGCGGAACACCCGCAGGATCTCATCAATGAAATTCAGTACGGAAAATGGCGCGGGCATCCCAAACTGCCGCCCGCCGAATATTTTTTGACAGCGTCGCTTTCGGATTTGAATCGTTCCGTTTATTCTTTCTGCATGTGTCCCGGAGGTGCGGTGATCGGCTGCAGCACCCGCGACGGGTATTTGTGCGTCAACGGAATGAGCAACGCCCGCCGTTCCGGAAAATTTGCCAACGCGGCTTTGGTGGTCAACGTCCGGGTGGAAGATTTTTCTTCGGATTCCAACCCGCTGAGAGGACTTGACTTCCGAAGCGTTTGGGAAGGAAAAGCATATTTGGCCGGAGGCGGGAATTTTCTCGCGCCGGCGCAGAAGATTACGGACTTCTTGAAAGGAAAGGCAAGCGACACGCTAGGGGAAACCAGTTATCGTCCTGGCGTGACCCCCACGCTATTGCATCACCTGTTGCCTGACTTTGCAGCCGAAGCCATTAAAAGAGGCCTCTGGGAATTTGACAAAAAAATGCGAGGATTCATTACCGAGGAGGCCCATTTGATTGGCGTAGAGACCCGAACTTCTGCGCCGGTGAGGATTTGCCGCGGAAAGGACGGGCAGAGTGAAACCGTTATCGGCATATATCCCTGCGGGGAAGGAGCGGGGTACGCCGGGGGCATTGTAAGCTCCGCGATTGACGGAATCCGGACGGCTCAAAAACTGATGGAAAGTTTAAGATAAACGGCCGTCAATGATAATGTCATCGCCCAAACGCATTGCTTTTGCGATCGATATTTTTTTTGCCGAATCCAGCGCTGTGATGTTGAGTTCACCGACAGCCTCGATCCCCTTTCCGATGATTTTCGGCGACACAACGGTGACAAGCCGGTTGGCAAGGTTCTGCTTCAGAGCGGATGTTATGATCTCTGATCCGCCTTCGATCAGAATGGAAGAGATGCCCCTTTGAGCCAGTCTCTCAAACAGTTTTTTCAGGTCAACGTGACCCTGCCTGTCTGCGGGCACGGAGATGATCTCCACGCCCAGGGCGCTCAGACGCATCCGGCGAGGGCGATTTGCACCGCTGGTCGTGGCCAGAATAGTGGCGGCATCGGCAGTGTTTTGAAAAACTTTGGCTTTCGGTGAAATTTTTAAATGGGAATCAACAATCACCCGGATGGGATTGCGTCCGCGGACAAGGCGGACGGTGAGTTCCGGATTGTCTTTGATGACTGTTTTGCAGCCGACCAAAATCGCGTCATGTTGAGCTCTTAGACGGTGGGCGAATTTCAGCGACGCGGGCGAACTGATCCATTGCGACCGGCCTGAACGGGTGGCAATCCGACCATCCAGAGTCTGAGCGTACTTGATTGTGATGAAAGGCATTCCGGTTTCCATGTAATGAAAAAAAACTTCATTGAGCTTGCGGCATTCATCGGCCAGAACCCCCGTTTTGACCTCGATGCCGCTTTCGCGCAGACAGTGAACGCCTTGGCAGGAAACAAGCGGATTGGCGTCGATGGTACCGATGACGACGCGGGCGATTTTGCAGGCGATGATGCTTTCCACGCACGGCGGCGTTTTGCCTTCATGGCAACAGGGCTCCAGAGTGACATAAAGCGTCGAGCCCGCGACATCCTGCCGGGCATTGCGGATGGCGTTAATTTCGGCATGATGCCCGCCGAATCGGCGATGATAACCCGCGCCGATAATTTTTCCTTCCTTGACCAAAACGGCGCCCACCATGGGATTGGGGCTGACGTGGCCGAGGCCCTTCCTGGCCAGTTTCAGTGCCAGTTTCATGAAATACTCGTCGGTCATAGGTTTTAATTACCGTATTATTTTTTAAGATGCAAAGAAATTTATTGTCGCCGGGGTTTCCTTGTGTTAAAGAAACGCCCAAAAAACACAAGGAGTTTATATGAAGGGGGTTGTACTCGCGGGAGGTCTGGGAAGCCGTTTATACCCGTTGACCAAGGTGACCAATAAACACCTTTTGCCTGTCTATAACGAACCGATGATTTACTATCCGATCAGGACGCTGGTCAATGCCGGCATTGATGAAATCCTGATTGTCACCGGAGGAAACAATGCCGGTGATTTCCTGAGACTTTTGGAAAACGGAAGAGATTTCGGCCTCAAACACATCAACTATACCTATCAGCAGGGCGAAGGCGGGATCGCGGCCGCCTTGAGTCTTGCCGAATATTTTGCGGATAATGACAAAATTGTCGTTGTGCTGGGAGACAACATCATTGAAAAAAATATCCGGTCCGCCGTCGAAAAATTTCAGAAACAGAAAGAAGGCGCAAGGATTTTGCTCAAAGAAGTCTCAGATCCGCAGCGATTTGGCGTGCCGGTCTTTGAAGGCGAAAAGATCATCCGCGTCGAAGAAAAACCCGCGCAGCCCGCTTCAAACTATGCCGTCATCGGCATATACATGTACGATTACCGTGTTTTCGAATTCATCAAATCACTGAAGCCCTCCCAGCGCGGCGAACTGGAAATCACGGATGTCAATAATTTTTACATCCGGGATGGGAAAATGCAGTGGGATGTTCTCAACGGCTGGTGGTCGGATGCGGGAACGTTTGAATCCCTGCAGTATGCGGGCAATATGGTAGCCAAAACAGGAGCAAATAAATTATGATTAATGGCGTGACGGTAAAAAAACTGAAGGTGATTCCCGATGAACGGGGTCGCTTGATGGAAATTCTGCGTGCCGACGACGAGATATTTGAAAAATTCGGCCAGGTTTACATGACGACGGCTTACCCGGGAGTCGTCAAAGCCTGGCATTACCACAAAAAACAGGCCGACAATATGACCGTGGTGAAAGGAATGATGAAAATCGTTTTGTTTGATGGGCGCAGGAAATCGCCGACTTACGGAGAGATCAATGAAATTTTCGCCGGCGTTTACAATCCGGTTTTGGTGCACATTCCGGCGTTGGTTTACCACGGGTTCAAATGCATCTCTGAAGAAGAGGCTTTGGTCATCAATATCCCAACGGAAGTTTATAATTACGAAAAACCGGATGAATATCGTCTGGACGCCCACAAGAGCTCCATCCAATATGATTGGTCAAGAAAGGACGGATAAATCCCGTCATGAATAATAGTGCTTGACTTTAAAGAATATTTTTATTTAAATCGCCAAAAAATAACAGGCTTGATAAGGGCAAACCGATCTGAAAAGACGGGACGCAAAGTTACTGACCTAAGTCTTCTGGGTGGAAGATAAGGTGGCAGAACCGCCGGGCAACTTTTAAAGTCGTCCAGCATTCCTGCTTTTTGCCCGCCCGTAAATTTTAATGAAGACGGATGGAGAATTTTTCATGATTGTGGAAAGTTTTGCTTTTGTGTTCGGAGCGGCAATCGGCAGTTTTCTCAATGTTTGCATCTACAGAATCCCTTTGAAAGTTTCCATTATCAGTCCCGGGTCCAGATGTCCTGCCTGTCAACATCCCCTTCGTCTTTACGATAATTTGCCGATTGTCAGTTATTTGTGGCTCAAGGGAAAATGCAGGGATTGCGGCGCAAAAATCTCTTGGCGCTATTCGGTTGTTGAATTGCTGACGGCAGTATTGGCCGTCATGCTTTTTATAAAATTCGGCTTTACTTTAAAGTTCCTAGCACATTTTTTGTTCGTATCAGCGCTTTTAGTTGTCACGTTTATTGATTTGGATCATCAAATTATACCCGATGTCATCACGCTTCCCGGGATACCTTTGTTCTTTTTGGCAGCCGTTTTCATATGCCGCATCCACTGGTTGGAGGCGCTGCTTGGCCTGCTGATCGGCGGTGGCGTTCTTTTTACGATAGCCGTCTTATATGAGTTAATCGCCAAGCGAGAGGGAATGGGCGGCGGCGACATAAAGCTTTTGGCTATGATAGGCGCGTTTTTCGGGTGGAAATCGTTGTTGTTTGTATTGCTGTGCAGTTCGCTTTTAGGAGCGATTGTCGGTTTGACGACAATTTTAATTAAAAAACAGAACATGAGATACGCCGTGCCTTTTGGACCTTTTTTGTCAGCGGCGGCTATCGCTTATATCTTTTGGGGCGATGGCGTCACGAAAATTTTTCTAATGAGTTACTAGCAATGTTTGAATTATCCGGCAGAACAAACGAAAAAGGATTTACTCTTATTGAAATTTTGATTGTTTTGAGCGTCATCGCAATTTTGCTGGTGGTTGCCAACTCCATGTTTTCATCTTTCGCCAGAAACAGAAATCTGAAGGAAGCGGCGGGCGCTTTGATGTCGGATATAAAATTGGCCAAGCAAAAAGCCATGTCAGAAGGCGTGGCCTATACCATTACGATCAATAATGAGGATTCCTACACCCTTCAGAACGGCTCCCCAAAATTTTTAAACCAGTACGGCGAAGGAATAAAAATCAAACAGCATAATTTTTCCGGCAACACGATTAACTTCCAGCCCAGGGGCACCTCTTCAATGGGGACCATCGTATTACAGAACGACCGGGGTTCGGAAATCCGCATTATTTGCGGTCAAACCGGGAGGATCAGAAGTGAAGAGAAGCTCAAATAAAGAAGCGGGACTGACAATCATGGAATGTATTATTGCTCTGTTTCTGACCACCATCGCCATCTTTACCCTAATCAACATGCAGCCTCTTGCATGGCAGGGAGCTGGCAAAGCCGATTATTTGGGCCGCGCGGCGGCAATTCTGCAGCGGGAGATGGAAACAAACGAATACCTGATTATGACAGGAAATGTTCCATCCGACTCAAAAAGCTGTTTGGACAATGACGGAAACAGCGTGGATTGCAAGGACCCGTCGGCGGTTTATTCCATTTTTATTGCAGCGAGCAATCCCGCCACTCTTCCGCAAAACACGACGCTTTTGAATGTGAAAGTAACGTGGCCGGGAAGCAAAAAAGGCGTTGGAAGCAGCATGATAGTTTCTCGACAGGAGAAATTCTGAAGATGGCTTTAAAAAGAAACGGGTTTACTTTGGTGGAATTGGTGATCGCACTGGGTGTCGGCGCTTTGATCATCACGGTCATCTATGCCGCCATGAATGCCGCGCAGAAATCTTCAGCCAGTGTGGGGCGAAAAGTTGTCACGCAACAGGACGCGAGAACCGTTCTTGATATTATGACGATGGAGATTCGAATGGCATCTTATAATCCCGGCATGACCAAGGCCACATGGACAATGGCAAAGGACGGAAACTGCAAAGAAATCACGCTGACGCCAGACCATAAGGGCATTCAAAAAGCCGCGGCCAATGAAATCGCCATAGCAATGGATTTGGACAATTCCAAATCTATTGCCAATAGCGCATCGGATAATGAATACATCGTCTATAGATATGAGAACGACACGATCAGAAGAAGCGTGAGTTGCGGTAATTTCCAGCCGATGCTCGGCGGAACCGACACGGAAACGAATGTCAGGAATGCAAGCGCAAAACTTCCTTTGTTTCAATATTTCGACCGCGACGGTAACAATCTCGCTGACGCATCGGGCGACGTGCCGGCAGCTTTAATCCCCAGCATTCGCCGCGTTCGCATCAATATTGTCGCAGACACGAAAAACCCAGACAGCATGACACAGAAGGTGAGACGAATGACATATACAACAGACGTGTTGGTGAAAAATCATGTGTTATGTCCTTGATTTAATCCAAAAAAAGCAAAAGTCGGAAGGTGGGTTTGTCTTTATTGTGGCATTGATGGCGGTTGTTGTGCTGACCGCGATCGGTTTTTTTGCTCTGACTATGATTTCAGAAGATTTGATGATCAGTTCCCGGATGGTCGCCGAACGTAAGGCTTTTTCAGCCGCCGAAGCCGGCGCGCATGCCGTCTTTGCCTCGATAGACTTGGGGAATCCCTATGCGCTCAATACCAATAAACCCATTCAAGTAGATCCCGTAAATGACCCGACGCTTGCCTATCTGGCACAGGTTTTCAATACGGAAAGACAAGTCGTCTTTCCGTATGAAAGTCTTAACTCTGCGTCTATGGTTTATGAAGCTTTGATTACCGGAAGAGACACCGCTTATAATTCGGAAACAAAAATTTCCATCGGCATGGCGCCTCCGCCTACGCAGGCTGACACACAGCAGGGGGAATTGTAAACTAAATGCATCAAGGAGGAATCAAGATGTTTCAAAATAAAATTAGAACCATTTTTCTCCTGGTGATACTCATTTTTTTCTTGATGGTCAACAATGTGGCATGGGCGGAGGGCGAAGAAGATGAATTGGAACCTGCGGGAGACGAACAGGGATTGTTTGAGAGCGTCACCCCGGATGCGCTGATTCTTCTGGATCTTTCGGGCAGCATGAATTCCAATCCCTTGGGAGATGATAGTTATCCCTATGGCAGTTCAACTTCTTGCAAAGCCGACACTGTAAAATGCGCCTCTGTATGGGGAACGAGTTGTTCTAAGGGGTTTTGCGAAGCATCAAAAACAAACTGCACGGTCAATTGCAGCAGACTGGCTATCGCCAAAAGAGCGCTTTTTAACATCCTGGACAGCGACGGAAACAATATCATCAATAATTCAGACTCTGACAAAATGAATATTCGCATCGGTTTCATGCGCTTCAAGGACATCAAAGACGGCAAATTGGGCAATGACACGGGAGGCGACTATACAAAAGGCGCGATCAAATTGGTCACGAAAATCAGTGAGCTTGGCAAAGAAACAGGAACCTCTTATTCCCTGACCTATTGCGGCAACTCCACAAGTTGCGCCTCCACGGTCACAAAATGTACGACCGGAGAATGTATTGTTGGCGAAACAGCGACGGGAGGGACGCCGTTGGCGTCGGCCTTGCGGGAAGCAAAAAAATATCTGGACGACCATAAAGCCGCAGATCCCGCAAAAGCCTGCAGAGCAAAATTTGTCATTGCCGTCACTGACGGAGCCGATACTTTTGCCTGCAGCGGAGATGGAACAGAATGTCAGGCGAACATGTATATTCGACGCCGCGAAGTTGTGGCGGCGGCAAAAGAATTAGCCAATGCCGGGTACAAAACATTTATCATCGGTTTTGGTGCCGGGATGACCGATTACCTTAAAAACACGCTCGAATGGGCGGCGTTCCACGGTAATTCCGATAATCCTAAAGCACTGAATTCAGGTTCTACTGCTGCCTATGCCCTTGATGGGACAGCTACATATCCTTCCGGATTTTCAAAGTGCGTGTCTGACACATCAACGCAAACCGCTGCATGTTTCGCGGGTGGAACATCCGCGGATACTGCAAAATTCAAGGCGACGAATTATGATCCGGGCTATTTGCCGCTTTCCGGTTATGCTTTTATTGCTGAAGACGCCGATCAGTTGGAAATGGCCTTAAAAGAAGCCATAAATACCATCACCGGCTATACGTACGCCTTTACACAATCATCAATTCAGGCCGTCAGGCTTTTTGATGAAAATTATGTTTACGAGGCGTCATTTGAACAAATTCCAAATGATCCGTTTTGGATCGGCCACCTTAAACGCTATACCATTTGCAGTTCTCAAAATCCTCTCTGCGGCGGTCCCGAAACTTACGGAGATATCTACACAAAAGCTGATTGGGACGCCGGCGAGATCCTGAAAAGCAGATCAACTGCAAGAAACGTCTATACTCTAAAACAATCCTCAAATCTTATCGAATTCAATGCCGGCAACATGACGGATAATATTTTGAATATTTCTGACAGTTCGTCTTGCTCCGTTGAGTGCGCATCGGTTGTGAATTTCATACATAACGGGGAGCTGGATAGCAGCCACCTTAATTACCGCTGGAAACTGGGTGACATCTTTCATTCATCGCCGATGTCGATCGCAACGCCTAATAAAAATTTCGTTGATGTCATCGATAAGCAATCCTTGGAAAACAAGGGATTTTACAAATTCATGAAAAGTCATCCGCGGACATCCAAGGACGGTACCAGAATTATTCTGGTCGGTGCCAATGATGGTCAACTCCATGCCTTTAAAGCAGGCGATGGATCATCGGGAGGAGGTACAGAACTCTGGAGTTTCATTCCACCCAATTTATTGCCGCGGCTTATCAATGTTGCCCACAGCACACATCCGACAAACCTTTCGCACGAATATTTTGTCGATGGTCCTATCAGTGCCGCCGAAATCTGGCTGGGAAGCAATCAGGAAGCCAAAGATGAAAACGACTGGAGAACCTATTTGATCATTTCAGAGGGGAGGGGAGGCATTAACACGCTCTGGAGCAAATCAGCTTACTGCTCTTCAGATTTTAGTCCTTCCTACAGCGCCGAATACGGGCATTATTGCGGTTATTATGCCTTTGATGTCTCGAATACTTTAAGCACACCGCCGGTATTTAAGTGGAAACTCGGCGGAAGTTCGGCTATTCCAGCTGATGCCGCTTCCTACCTGGGTCAGGCTTGGAGCAAAATGGTCATGGGAAGAGTCAGCATTAAGGGATTGGAAAAATGGGTGGGGTTTATGGGCGGCGGCTATTCCGGAGCAAATTGCTCAAGCGCTGGAACCTGTAATAAACAAGGCAAAGGTTTTTTTGTCGTTAATTTACAAGATGGCTCGATACTCAAAACCTTCGCCGGAGATATAAAATACGATCTGGCCGCGACGCCGACAGTGGTTGATTACGACCGAGATGGTTTTATAGATACAGCCTATATTGGAGACACCGGCGGCAATTTGTGGCGCTTTAAATTCTGCATGCAAAGCGATGGCACGTCCTGTGATGAGGGAAGTTGGTCCTATGGCAAATTATTTAGCAATCAATAATGGAGGAAGATTGTAAAATGAAAGCCATCAAGAAAGGTTGGATGTCCTTTTTGTGCATTATTGTTATTACAAGCTTTGCCCCGGCGGCTTTTGGTGCCGGCAATATTTACACGGCACCGGCTGTAACGTTGGATGGCAATTACAATCTTTTGGTGATCTGGGGAACGGGCGACAAGACAAAGCCTCTTTCTAAAACTGGAGTTGACAGAATTTTTGTGGTCAAAGACACCGACAGAGAGAAGACATACACGCTTTCGGATTTAAAAGACATAACCAATTCGACATATGCTGACACAGCGGACGGTCATGGATGGTATATCAGCTTAAATGAAACGCTAGGAGAAAAGGTTCTAGGTGATGCGAAGGTCGCGGATAAAAAAATATTCATGACGTCATATATTCCAGCGTCAGGAACGGATTCGTGCAATAAAGCCGGAAAGTCAAGGTTGTATATCTTAAATATTCTTACCGGAGAAGGCGCATACACAGATGGCTCGCGCTATAAAAAGCATGAGGAGGGAATGTCCACTACTGTGTCGATTTCCGATAATCCTGACACGAAGAAAAAGGACATTTATATGCCTTTTTCCGAAGAATTAAACGACAAAAGTCATACCTTGAGGATAACGGATCCCTTCCTGTCCGGAGGCATGGGGGACAAAAATCTCATTTACTGGCGCGATATGAGAATTCAGTAGGTTTTTGAGGATACGGAGAAAAAACAAATTGGCTTGACAAGCAACGAATTAATTTTTATAAAGTCCCAGAAAAAATTCAAGGAATAGGTTATGAGTTCAGAAAAAAAATATTGTGCGATTTGTGCTTGGCGGGTCAATTGCCAGAAGCGTTTTAGCGTGGTGACGGATTCGCAGGGATGTGTCCGCTGCCCGGATTACTCCCGTGACATGTCCATCAAAGACAATGAAATTGAAGAGGCAGTAAAAAAAGATCAGCAGTCGCAGTAAATTTTCACAAGGGGAGACTTGAAGTGACAAGCGGCCAATGATATCAGCTGCTTGTCACTTTTTTTATCAGGCTTCGATTTTTATATGAAAAACAGAGTAATCAGCATCATTAAAAGTGCTTTGAGGCGGAGCGAGGAAAAGGCCGAGATATCGGGTATAGATTTGCCCTATCTGGAAGTCGAAGCGCCGGCCAATTCCGCCTATGGCGACTATGCTTGCAATGCGGCCATGATTCTCGCTTCAAAAGTTAGGCAAAATCCAAGGATGATTGCTGAAATTATTCAGAATAATATCAATGACGAAGAAAACATCCTTCAAAAGGTACAGATCGCCGGTCCTGGATTTATCAATTTCTTCATTAAAGACGAAATATGGCATGCTGCTTTAAAAGCCGTTGAACTTCAAGATGAGCATTACGGTATCATCAGCGGAAAAACGGGCAGAAAAATTCAGGTGGAATTTGTGAGCGCCAACCCGACGGGTCCACTCCATATAGGACACGCGCGTGGCGCAGTTGTCGGCGATGTGATCGCCAATCTGCTGTCCGCCGCCGGTCATGATGTTTCAAGGGAATACTACATCAATGATGCCGGCAATCAGATGAATAACTTGGGGAAATCCGTCCTTCTGCGGTACCGCGAACTGCACGGCGACAAAATTGATTTTCCGGAGACCTGCTATCGCGGAGATTACATCAAGGAAATCGCTGCTAAGATTAAGTTAATGAATGGTGACAAATATATGTTGATGGACGAGCAAGAAGCGGTTGATTCTTTCACGTCCGTTGCAGGATCCGAGATTCTTGAAGGCATCAAAGAAGACCTGCGGGATTTCGGCGTTGTTTTTGATGTTTTTTTCAGCGAAAAAGAGCTTTATAAAAACAACGGCGTTGTCAATCTCTTGGCGGATTTGCAGCAAAAAGGGTTCATTTATTCGGACGGTGAAACTCTGTGGTTTAAAACAACCGCATTTGGCGATGAAAAGGACAGGGTCGTTGTCCGCAAAAACGGAGAACCGACGTATTTCGCGGCGGATATTGCCTATCATCAAAATAAGTTCGCCCGCGGATTTGAAACCGTTATAGATATTTGGGGTGCGGATCATCATGGTTACATGCCTCGTCTTTGGGCCGGAATTCAGGCGCTTGGATATGACAAAGAGAAGCTGAAAATCATTTTGGTGCAGCTGGTGAATCTTTTGAGGGGCGGGGAGCCGGTGGCGATGTCCACGCGGGCCGGCGAATTCGTCACGCTTCGTGAAGTGCTTGATGAGGTCGGCAGAGATGCCGCTCGATATAATTTTTTAATGCGGCGCAGCGATAGTCACCTTGATTTTGATTTGGAAGTCGCAAAAAAACAATCCAACGAAAATCCGGTATATTACGTTCAGTACGCGCACGCGCGCATTTGCAGTATTATGAGAATGGCCCAGGACAAGGGAATTGCCATACCCGCCTTTGATGATGTTTCATTGAACGTGTTGGAAGCTCCTGAAGAAAAGATCATGATCAAGTCCGTTGTCCGTTATCCGGAAATCATCTCAGCGGCCGCCCAAGCGCTGGAACCGCACCGGTTGACCTTCTATCTCAATGAACTGGCGGGTGTTTTTCACAGCTATTACAACAAAAACAAAGTCATTTCGGATGATGCGCATCTGACCATGGCCAGATTGTTTTTGATCAAAACAGTTAAGACGGTTCTGCGTAATGCCCTGAACGTTTTGGGTGTGAGCGCTCCGGAGAAAATGTGAAGTGTTTTTGGTAAATATCGCTGGTTGAATGTTCGTTTGACGCTGTGCATAGCGGTAAGACGTTGAAACGGTTTAAAGAATAAATGGCACCGGCAAATATCAAGAACTTCGAAATAAAAATCGGCAAAACGGGAGTCGTCATTATGGCGCTGGGCATGTCCGCGCTCCTATTCGTTGCGTTTTTGTTCGGCGTTGATGTTGGTAAAAATATAGATACTTATCCGGAAAAGATAGCGGCCATTCCTCAACAAGTCATGGATGTCTTATGGCGACCTCAAAAAATTCATATTGACGTGGATGATTCCCATGCAAATCAGAAGGTGCAGTCAAAAGAAGAGGATATTGATTTGACCTTCTATAATGCTTTGACCAACAAAAAGGGGGATCCGAAAACAGAATCCATGCAAGACGAAGCAAATGTCGTTGGAAATCTGAAAAGAGATGAATCCGTGGTTCTTGATTTTAACGATCCTGGCAAATCTTCGGAAAGCGCATCGGAGGGCAGTAAAAAAAATCCAGTGGAACCGGTGAGAGCGGAAGAGAAGCAAGAAAGCAAGACCCCGAGCAAGACGACGGAAAAAGAAGAACCGCAATTATCCGTCAACCACGATCATTTCGTGATTCAGGCAGCTTCGCTGAAAGAAAAGAAAAAGGCGGAGGATCTCAACAAAAAAGTATCGTCTTTGGGGTACAAATCCTCGGTGGTAAAGGCGGAGCTCGAAGGAAAGGGAACGGTCTACCGGATAATGGTTTCAGGCTTTGCCTCAAAACATCAGGCGGTGACGGCATCCGAAAAAATATCAAAAAAAATTGGAACAAAATGCATCGTCAGAAATACAAAACATCATGAAAAATAAAGAAGGAAAAAATGTTTGAGAGCTTATCAGAAAAATTAGACGGCATTTTTAAGAAATTAAAGGGCAAGGGAGTTTTGAACGAGGAAAACATCAACGCTTCCCTCAAAGAGATTCGAATGGCGCTTTTAGAAGCCGACGTGAATTTTAAAGTGGTCAAGGATTTCGTTGAAGATGTCCGCGTGAAAGCTCTGGGCAGGGAAGTTCTTGAAAGCATCACGCCTGGTCAACAGATGGTAAAAATTGTTTATGACCGCTTGGTGGAACTTATGGGCGGTCATAATGTCAACATCAAGTTCGGTTCTAGAATTCCATCCGTGTTGATGCTGGTAGGACTTCAAGGATGCGGTAAAACAACGACGGCCGTCAAACTCGCCCGACTGATGGCCAAAGAAGGCAAAAGGGTGAGCCTGGTTTCCGCGGATGTGTACCGTCCTGCGGCCATGCAGCAGCTGTCGGTACTTGGAAAACAAGTTAATTTGAGCGTCATCGAAGTAAAAAATTCCCAGAATCCGGTCGAAATCTGCGCTCAAGCCGTGGAAGAATCCCGCAAAAACGGTTATGAGGTTATGATTATTGATACGGCAGGCAGATTGCATATCGATGATTTGCTCATGGAAGAGCTCAAAAAAATAAAAGAAAAGGTCCTTCCCGCGGAAACCATTTACGTCGCGGACGCGATGACGGGGCAGGATGCTGTCAATGTGGGTTTGAAATTCAATGAAATCATCGGTATTGATGGGGTCATCATGACCAAAATGGACGGCGACGCACGAGGCGGCGCCGCCTTGTCACTGAAAGCAGTTATCGGAAAACCTATAAAATTTGTCGGTATCGGTGAAAAAATCGAAAATCTGGAAAAATTCCATCCGGAGAGAATGGCTTCCCGTATTCTGGGGATGGGCGACATTCTCACGCTGGTTGAAAAAGCGCAGGCCAACATAGACAAAAAGGCGGCGCTGGAGATGGAAAAAAGCATCAGAAAAAGTAATTTTACGCTGGAGGATTTTCGTAACCAATTGGCGCAAATTAAAAAGATGGGATCACTGAAAGACATCATGGGCATGATTCCCGGGATGGGCAAATTGAAAGCCATGAAAAATATCGAACCGGATGAAAAAGAACTGGTGAAGATTACGGCTATTATTGATTCCATGACCAAAGAGGAGCGAAGCAATTATTTGATCATTGACGGCCGGAGACGCAAAAGAATAGCCCTGGGCAGCGGGACAACGGTTCAGGATGTCAACCTGCTTCTTAAGAACTATGTTGAAATTAGAAAATTGATGAAAAAATTCAATAAAAAAGAGGGAATAAAATCCTTTATGAGAAATTTTTCCTTTTAAAACAGAGGAAGCTGTGATAAAAAGGCAAAAAATATTTTTTAAGGAGGTTTTTGAGATAATCAATGGCTGTCAAAATTAGATTAACGCGTATGGGTGCCAAAGGCAAAGCTTTTTACCGAATTGTGGCTGCTGATACGGATTTCCCTCGTGATGGCAGATTTTTAGAAGTTTTGGGAACTTACGATCCCCAAAAAAATCCCGCGGATGTGACGATTAAAGAAAATCGTGTGCGTGACTGGTTGTCAAAAGGGGCCAAGGCAACTGTTACGGTGTCTAATTTGCTAAAGACAAAGGGAATTGAAGCTAAGGTTAAATAACGGATATCAGGATGTTTCATTTTAATGATTTCTAAGTTTTAATCTAAATCAGTGGAGGTTATAGCGATGAAGGAATTGATCAAATACATAGCTCAGTCTTTAGTTGATTATCCGGATAAAGTTGATGTCACGGAAATCATCGGCGAACAAACATCGGTTATTGAATTGAGAGTGGCCAAAGAAGATTTAGGCAAAGTCATCGGAAAGCAGGGCAGGACGGCCAAAGCGATTAGGATGATTTTGAGCGCCGCTTCCGCCAAGGCGCATAAAAGGGCGGTTTTAGAAATCATTGAGTAACAAACAATCTGATTTCTTCGAATTTGGAGAAATTGTTAAGACTCGTGGCCTCCGTGGATGTTTAAAGATTTATTGCTTCACGGAGGCCATTTGTAATTTTACCGCCCTCAAAGAAGTGTTTCTCTCTGCCTCCGATGAGGACAAGAAATGTTTTCATGTGCGAAAAAATCGGGCGTCCGGCAAGTTTTTGTTTGTCGAATTCGAGGAAATAGCCGATGTCGAAACGGCAAGAAAATTCATCGGATGCAAAGTGTTTTTGCCAAAGAAATACTTGCCTCAACTTTCCGAGGGCGAGTACTATTGGTGCGACATTATCGGCTTGAAAGTATTTACGGAAGAAGGCAAGCCTTTGGGTATCATCCAATCAATCTTTGCCACGGGCAGCAATGACGTTTATGTTTGCAAGGGGCGAAACAAGGAAATTCTACTTCCGGCCATAGCCGATGTTATTTTGAAAATTGACATTCCCGGTGGAAAGATGACCGTCAGGCTCCTGAAGGGGTTATAAATGATCCGATTTGATATCCTTTCAATTTTTCCGGAGATGTTTTCTTCTCCTTTGAATTGCAGCCTGCTGAAAAAAGCTCAGGAAAAAAATCTGATCAGCGTTTTTTTACACAACATCAGAGATTGGGCTCAAGACAAACATCGGATGACCGATGATGCTCCATACGGTGGCGGTTGCGGTATGGTGATGAAAGTGGAACCAATTGAAAAAGCCCTCGCTTCCATAAAAATTCCTCAATTGGATCCGATGGTTGTATTGATGACGCCTCAGGGTGAAAAGTTGAATCAAAAAATGGCCGCTGAGCTTTCACGCAAGAATCAAATTGTTGTCATTTGTGGACGATACGAAGGCATAGATGAAAGGATCAGGGAAAATTTGGTGGATAGGGAAATTTCCATTGGAGATTACATTCTGACCGGCGGCGAACTGGCGGCCATGGTCCTGATAGATGTTGTGTCGCGTTTTATTCCCGATGTTCTGGGAAATCCGGAATCAGCTGCCAGCGAGTCTTTTTCGGAAAATCTTTTGGAATATCCCCAGTACACAAGACCCGCTCAATATAAGAATTGGGCGGTGCCTGAAATTTTATTGTCGGGAAATCATGCCCAAATAGAGCAGTGGAGAAGGCATGAATCATTGAAAAAAACATATAGAAGACGGCCTGATCTACTCAAAGAAGTGAAACTTTCGGAAGAAGACAAAAAGTATTTAGAAAAAATATCTCAAAATGATATATAAAACCTTGATTTTCAGAATTTTATAATGTAAAAGGCCTATCTTTAAAAAACGCGTTGGTCTTTTTGGCGCTAAATATTCGGTAAAAGCTTTTATGCTTTACATTGTTCTTTTACATTTTCCGGTTTACAATAAAGAGAAAAAAGTGGTTACCACAGCCATCGCGAACATGGATCTTCATGACATTGCGAGAATTGCGAAAACCTATGACGTCGACGGATTTTACGTTGTCAACCCCATCGAAGAACAAAGGCGCTTGGCCCATGAAATTGTTTCTCACTGGATAACGGGAGTCGGTGCACATTACAATAAATTCCGCAAGGATGCCTTCGCTCTGGTCAGAATTCGAAACACGCTGCCTGAAGTCTTTGCCGAGATCGAGCGTGAAACAGGCCAAAAACCGAAAACCGTGGTGACGGGAGCGGGCTTGGCGGGCAATGTTTTAAAAATTTCGCAATTCAAGGAAATGATCATGGATGGCGGGTCGCCGTTTGTTATTCTTTTCGGAAGCGGTTTCGGTATCGCCCGGGAAGTGATTGATGCGTCCGATTTCAAACTGGAGCCCATAACAGGAAAGGGCAGGTATAATCATCTTTCTGTGCGTTCCGCTGCGGCTATCATACTGGATAGAATTAGTCATTAATTTTAAAGGTAATTTTTGGAGGAAGCGATGAATATTTTAGAAGTTGTTGAAAAAGAACAAATCAGAGGCGATATCCCCCGATTTAAAACGGGCGATACGGTCAAAGTGCATGTGCGCATTATTGAGGGACAGAAGCAAAGAATTCAGGCTTTTGAAGGGGTAGTGATCAGAAAGAAAAAAGGGGACAGCCGTGCCATGTTTACGGTACGGAAAGTATCCTACGGCGTAGGCGTTGAACGGACGTTTCCGCTTCATTCACCGGTCATTCAAAAAATAGAAGTGGTCACCAAAGGCAAAATCCGCCGTTCACGACTTTATTATTTGAGAAATTTGCGAGGCAAAAAAGCCCGGGTGAAAGACGCCACCAAGCAGTAATGAGCCTGAAATCCGATTTCGTTTTGTACCCTCAGATGAATACTTTTGAAAAAAAGGCTTATCAAGAGGGTTATCAATGGGTTGCCGGTATTGATGAAGCTGGCCGGGGACCGCTTGCGGGACCAGTTGTGGCGGCGGCGGTTATTCTTCCCCCGGATTATTTTAACGACGAAATCAAAGATTCCAAAAAACTCAAAGCCGCCCAGAGAGAAAGTTTATTTGAAACCATTCAGCGGGATGCCCTGGCGGTCGGTGTCAGCATTGCGGAAGCTGAAACTATCGATAAAGTAAATATTCTCAATGCCACGTTGCAGACCATGAAGGAAGCTGTTCTGGAACTGGACAATTCACCGGATTTTCTGCTGATTGACGGCAATCATACGATTCCCATGGTCACCCCTCAAAAAACGATTGTGAAAGGCGATGAATTGAGTATTTCGATTGCCGCGGCATCCATTATTGCCAAAGTTACACGCGACCGCATCATGGAAATGTACCATCGGCAATATCCGCAATATAATTTTCATCGCAATAAGGGTTACGGAACGAAAGAACATATCGATGCCATCAGACAATTCGGTCTTTGCAAAATTCATCGCCGTTCTTTTCATCTCAAAAATTTTCGGCAAGTGAAATTTGATTTCTAGTCCGCATGATCAACTTTTCAAAAATTAAAACGGGGCTCATCGGAGAGGAACTGGCCGTTTCCTTTTTAAAGAAAAACGGATATAAAATTTTAGAGAAAAATTACCGTTGTCCGATGGGTGAGGTTGATATTGTTGCGCGCGATCATCAATCCCTGGTTTTTGTTGAGGTGAAAACAAGAAAGTCCGACGGATTTGGTTATCCGGAAGAAGCGGTTAACACCAAGAAACAAAAAAAGATATCGCGCGTGGCTCTTCACTATTTGCAGGAAAATAATCTCACGGATGAACTGATCAGATTCGATGTCGTTGCTGTTTTAATGACGTCTTCCCCTCCGGAAATGAAGCTGATCAAAGACGCCTTTCCGTTTGCAGAAAGCTGAAAAAACCTAACTTGTTCTGAAATGCGTCATGGGCGGTTTCCCAATCGGAAAAACATGAAAGCCGATTTTAAAGCACTTTTGATGATCCACCACGTTGCGGCCGTCAAAGAGAAAAGCCGGTTTAATCATGGAACGGTAGATTTTTCTGTAATCCAGATCCCGGTAAATATTCCAGTCCGTCAGGACCAGTAAAGCATGGCATCCTCGCGCCGCCTCATATGGATCCGCAATGAATTTTACATGGTCTTTGATGTCCGCTAAGTCCATGGCGGCGTTTTTCAAGGCTTTAGGATCCGAAACAATGAGCTGAGCCTTTTCGCTGTGCAGTTTTTTGGCGATATAAATTGCCGGGCTTTCCCGGGTGTCCCCCGTGTCCGCCTTGAAGGCAAAACCCAGGATGCATATTTTCTTGCCAGCCAGCGTTCCAAACATATTGTTGATGATGGAAGCGATAAATCGGTTTTGCTGGTATTCATTGATTTTTACAACACTTTCCCAATACGATGCGACTTCGTTCAATCCGTAAGTTTTGCACAGATAGACCAAATGCAAAATGTCTTTTTTGAAACAGGACCCGCCGAATCCTATGCCGGCTTTGAGAAATTTGTCTCCTATGCGGCTGTCCATGCCCACGGCTTTGGCAACTTCGGAAATGTCGGCATCCGTTTTTTCACACAGCGCGGAGATGGAATTAATGGATGAAACGCGTTGCGCCAGAAACGCGTTTGCCGCCAGCTTGGAGAGTTCGCTGCTCCAGAGATTGGAAGTGATAATTTTATGCGCGGGAATCCAACGGGCATAAATCTCGACAAGCTCGTTTCTGGCTTTTAATCCGCTTGGGGTTTGATGAGAACCGATCAGGACTCTGTCGGGATTTTCCAAATCTTTCATGGCCGTTCCCTCGGCCATGAATTCTGGATTGGAAAGCACATCAAATTTTATTTTCCCTTTTACCGAAGACAGTATTTTTTCCATCGCCATGGCTGTTTTGACGGGAAGCGTGCTTTTTTCAATAACGATTTTCGAAGAGGAAGCGTATTGCAATATTTGTCTGGCCGTCTTTTCCCAAAATTGAAGATCCGCGGCCATATGGGCTCCTTCGCCGTAGGTCTTGGTGGGCGTATTAACGCTGACGAATATGATGTCATTTTCTTTGATTTGGCGTTCAATATCTTTGGAAAAAAATAAGTTTCTGCCGCGGGTTTTTTTGACGATGGCATCCAGTCCCGGCTCGTAAACCGGGAGTTCATCGGAATTCCACGCGTCTATCCTGTCGTGATTGATGTCAACGACAGTTACCCTAAAATCGGGGCATTTGTACGCGATCATAGCCATCGATGGTCCGCCAACATATCCCGCGCCGATGCAGAGTATTTTTTTCTTAAAATTCATTGAATAAAACTCCTAATTTTTTATTGGCTGTCGAGAATTTTTCGAAAATATTCAATTGTTTTTAAGAGGCCCGTTTCTAGGGAGGTTTGGGGACGCCAATTGAGTTTCTTCTGGGCCAGCGTGATATCCGGCTTGCGCTGGATCGGATCATCCGCGGGTAGCGGTTTAAATTCTATTGCGGAGAGGCTTTGGGTTAATTGTTTTACCATAAGCGCTAAATCCCGAATGGTGAATTCGTCGGGATTGCCGATATTCACGGGACCGAAAAAATCATCATCGGCGTTCATCATCTTCATGAGACCGTCAATCATGTCATCCACATAGCAAAAAGATCGGGTCTGGCTTCCATCCCCGTAGATGGTGATGGCTTTGTTCTGAAGGGCCTGGATAATAAAATTGCTGACGACTCGCCCGTCGTTGACAGCCATTTTCGGGCCGTAGGTGTTGAAAATTCGGACAATTTTTGTGTTCACTCCATTTTGTCTGCGATAGTCCATCATGAGGCATTCGGCGGCCCGTTTCCCTTCGTCATAGCAGCTGCGCAATCCGATCGGATTGACCTTGCCCCAGTAGGATTCGTTTTGAGGGTGAACTTCGGGATCGCCGTAAATTTCAGATGTGGAAGCTTGAAGTACTTTCGCTTTCGTTCGTTTGGCAATGCCCAGAACATTGATTGCTCCCATGACGTTGGTCTTGATGGTTTTGATCGGATTGAACTGGTAATGTATGGGAGATGCCGGGCAGGCGAGATTGTATATTTCATCTACCTCCAAGTAAATGGGATTTATGATATCGTGCCTGATGAGTTCAAAGCGCGGATTGGAAACTAAGTGAAGAATATTCTGCTTGTTTCCTGTAAAAAAATTATCCAGACAGATGACGTCATTTCCCTGCTGTAATAATTTTTCACAAAGATGGGATCCCAAAAAACCGGCTCCGCCGGTTACCAGTATGCGCTTCATATGCCCTCTCACGGGTCTTTTTTCATTTCATTTTTACATTAAAACCCCAATATTTTCATTATGTCAACCCTAAATATAGTGTGAAGGCTGTATTTGAAAATATATATTGCTTGAACTGTTTTTCCCGCTGTGATAACGAATTCAAAACAGAAAGTATCGGAGATAGACATGGTTTTCAATTTCAGAAAAAATAAGAAAATGAACGCTGAAACTGAAATTGATTCGGAACCAAACGGTCATCAGCAGCCTATTGTCATTGACGGCAGAGGATATGAAATGGAAGCGCCCTCCGACGAGGAGATCTATGATTTGGAGGATGTCGTTGAGGACAACAGGATGGAAGAACGTTTATACGAAACGTTGCTCAGCCGACTCACTGCGATCGTAGAGCAAGTTGCCAGAGAAAAGGTTCCGGAAATCGCCGAAAGAATCATCAGAGAAGAAATTGAAAAATTAAAAGAAAATTCGTAATGAAAGGGTATTCATTCAACCAAGAATGCGCTCGTACAAAATTCAGCTGCTTTTATTGATTCCATGTTTCTTTGTTGCGAATGGCTGCTTTTATAAAGCCCAAAAGACAACGGAACAGAAAGAAAACATCCTTCCCGTAAAGGTTATTGCTGTTCTGCCCGTTAAAAGCAAAAGCAATCAAAACATGGCCACTCCTGAATTGTTACGCAAAAAACTATGCGATGAACTCCATTTCAGAGGTTATGATACGATTCCCTTGAGTGCTTTGGACGAAAAGCTCAATGCGGTGCATCCGTCATCCGATCCAATGACATCGACAAAGTTCAGCGTCCAATCTCTGCCGGAATTCTTCGAGTTCGACGCGGTGATGGACTGTAAGTTATTGCAGGACAGTCATAAAAAAAGTTTTTTTATTCACCCATTATCATCGAGGCAAAGTGTGAATTGCGTCGCAAGACAACGGACGAGCTTCTTTGGAGCGGCCAGGAGAAGGCTCAAAACCGTAATTTTGATCTTACCCCTAAGGGAATTGAAAGAAAAATCTACGAAGATTACGAAAATATTGTTGCTGAAGTTGTGGACAAGTTACTTGAGAAATTACCCGACGGGCCGAATCTCCGTTAAAGTAAATAAAATTTTTTAATTTGTTTGCCAATACGCATTTTCATCAAGAAATGAAAGGCGCAATGAACATACCTAATCTTTTAACCCTGTTAAGAATCATACTGGTGCCGGTCATTGTCATTTTCTTAATGCAGGACGAATATCTTAAAGCTTTGATCGTTTTTAGTCTTGCGGGATTGACAGACGCTCTGGACGGAGCGCTCGCCAGATTGCTCAACGCTCAAAGTGAATTGGGATCTTTTCTTGATCCGCTTGCTGATAAAGTGCTTCTAGTGACGACTTTTGTTTCCTTGTCCATTTTTGGTCTCATTCCGAGTTGGCTGACGGTAATTGTAATCAGCAGAGATTTTATCATCTTGTTGGGGATTATTATCTTGACCATGATGTCGGTTAAATACGAAATCAAGCCGCTTTTTGTCAGCAAAATAACAACAACTCTTCAAATTTTAACGGTTTTTGTGGCTTTGCTTCTAAAAACGGATTCTTACGAGCTAATCAGTTATCATTACGTGATCGCGATTTCCTGGCTGACGGCGATTTTTACAATATTGTCGGGCGGTGTTTACATCCTTAAGGGTATTGGATTTCTGAATCGTTCCTCATAAAAATAAGCTAATGAATAGAATATTTTAGCTTGACACGAAAAACATTTATTGCTAATGACTCTTCCGGTAAAAATTGCATGTAGGCAAGTAGCTCAGGGGGAGAGCGCCATCCTGACGCGGTGGATGTCCAGGGTTCAAATCCCTGCTTGCCTACCATATATTTTAAAAGTGTGGCTCGGGTAATGTAAAAGGGCATCAGCAACTATGATGCCCTTTTAAAATGAATAAGAATGATAAATTTTTATGAGTATTATAGTAACTTTTCCGGATAACCAAGAGATTTCTTTTAAGGCCGTCATGACCGCCGCCGGTGCGATTGCTGAATGGAACAAGAACGCTTTGGCTAAAGCCGTTGCCGTGAAAATTAACGGCCTGGCCAGAGATTTAAGCGTGGTCTTACAGGAAAATGTTCATTTGGAATTGATTGATATTTCTTCGCGTGAAGGGCTCTCGATTCTGCGACACAGCATCTCCCATGTTATGGCACAGGCCGTTCAAGACGTTTTTCCCGGAGCCAAGGTCAGCATCGGTCCTTCTATCGAAGACGGATTCTATTATGATTTTGAATATGAAACATCTTTCACGGTGGATGATTTTCCAAAAATAGAAAAAAGAATGAGGGAAATTATCAAAAAGAACGTTCCCTTTATTCGAGAAGAGCTTTCGCGGAAGGATGCGCTTGAATTATTCAAACAAAGAGGAGAAGATTACAAAGTAGAACTGATCAATGATTTGCCCGAAGATGTAAAAATAGTCAGCATCTACAAACAGGGAGATTATGTCGATCTGTGCCGCGGACCTCATATTCCGTCAACCGGATTCATTAAAGCTTTCAAATTATTGAATGTCGCGGGCGCTTATTGGCGCGGCGATGAAAAGAACAAAATGCTGCAGCGAATTTACGGAACCGGCTTCGCCACGGAACAAGAGCTTGACGATTATTTGCATTTGCTCGAAGAAGCAAAGAAAAGGGATCATCGTAAACTGGGGCGGGAACTTGATTTGTTCCAGATCAATGAAGAGGCGGGCGCTGGACTGGTTATTTTTCATCCAAAGGGAATGTTGCTCCGTTATCTGATTGAGGATTGGGAAAGAAAAGAACATCTTAAGCGCGGATATGACATGGTTATGGGACCGCAGATTCTCAAAGTGGACCTATGGAAAAAATCCGGCCACTTTGATCATTACCGCGAGAATATGTATTTTACTGAAGTCGATGAGCAGACTTACGGAATCAAGCCGATGAATTGTCTCGCGCACATGCTGATATACAAATCAAGAATAAGAAGTTACCGTGACCTGCCCCTGCGTTACTTTGAACTCGGAACCGTTCACCGTCACGAAAAAACCGGCGTGCTGCATGGACTCTTGAGGGTTCGCCAATTCACCCAGGATGACGCGCATATTCTCTGTACGCCGGAACAGCTGAATGCCGAAATAAAAGCAATTGCGGACTTTGTCCATTACGCTATGGGAATTTTCGGTTTCGATTACGAGGTGGAATTAAGCACAAGGCCGGAGAAATCCATCGGTTCCGATGAGGACTGGAATCTCGCGACGGCGGCTTTGGAAAATGCTCTGAAAGACCATCAAATCCCATATGACGTTAATGAGGGCGACGGCGCCTTTTACGGGCCGAAAATCGATTTCAAGCTCAAGGACGCTTTGAAAAGAAAATGGCAGTGCGCAACGATTCAATGCGATTTCACATTGCCGGAAAGATTCGATTTGAGTTATATCGGCCCCGACGGCGATAGGCACCGGCCGGTCATGCTGCACCGGGTGATTTTGGGCGCCATTGAAAGATTCATGGGCGTGCTCATTGAGCATTACGCAGGCGCCTTTCCGCTATGGCTCTCTCCCGTGCAATGCGTTTTGCTTACCGTGACGGACAAACAAATGCCATATGCGCAGGATGTTTACGAGAGGCTGACAGCGGCGGGAATCCGCGCCGAGCGATACTTTGACAATGAAAAACTCGGATACAAAATCCGTCAAGCTCAGATGCAGAAAATTCCTTATATGCTCGTCATCGGCGATAAAGAGGTCGAATCAAAATCCGTGGCTCCGCGCACACGTGCGGGAAAGAATTTGGGATCCGTTACGGTGGATGATTTTATTGCAATGGTTAAAGATTTTTGTGAAAAGAAAACCATCATTTAATTTCAGGAGGTGAAATATAGTTAAAGATTTAAGAATCAACAAGGAAATCAATTCTTCCAGCGTTCGCGTCATCAGCGATGACGGAAAACAGCTTGGAGTGCTGCCGCTGGAAGAGGCGCTGGCGCGTGCCGAAGATGCTGGTTTGGATTTGGTAGAAGTTTCTCCCTCGGCGAATCCTCCGGTATGCAAAATCATGGATTACGGAAAATATCGTTATAAACAAAGCAAAAAAATGCACGATGCCAAAAAAAGCCAGACGATCGTTCAGGTTAAAGAAATAAAATTGAAACCGAGGACAGAAGAGCATGATGTGCAGGTCAAGATGAAGCACATCAGGAAATTTTTGAATAACAATGACAAGGTCAAAGTGTCCATGCTTTTCCGAGGCCGGGAAATTGCCTTCACGGAAATCGGCAAAAAGCTGATGGAATCTATTAGAAACGAACTGGCGGACGACTGTATCGTTGATCAGGAACCGCGCCTGGAAGGCCGGACGATGGTGATGATTTTTTCACCCAAAAAAAATAAATGATAGAGAGGTAACAACATGCCAAAATTAAAGACTCACAGTGGCGCCGCAAAACGTTTTTCCCTTACATCCAGTGGAAAAGTTAAACGGAGCAAGGCGTTTGCGAGCCACATCCTGACCAAAAAAACAACCAAGAGGAAGAGGGTGCTTAGAAAGGGAGCTTTGGTGGATTCCGCCAATGTGAAAGCCATCAAGAAGCTTGTCCCTTATCTTTAGACAATGAAAATTAAGGAGATGATCTAAGAAGGAGAAAAAAATGTCCAGAATAAAAAGGAGCGTCAACGCTCGTAAAAAAAGAAGAAAAATATTGAAAATGGCCAAAGGTTTTTTTGGAGCCCGCAGCCGTCTTTTAAGAACGGCGACGGAAGCCGTCCATAAGGCGATGACGTATGCTTATCGGGACAGGCGCTCGCGAAAAAGAGAATTCCGCAGGTTATGGATCAGCAGAATCAACGCGGCCGCGGAAATATATAACATTTCCTATAGCCGCCTGATGGATGGGATGAAAAAGGCAGGCATCGAAATCGACAGAAAAATACTTGCAGATATGGCCGTCAACGATCCCAAAGGCTTTGAACAAGTTGTGTCCATCGCTAAAGGTAAATTAACGGCATGATTAGCGAGCTTCAAAAGCTGGAAAAAAATGCGCTGGCCGAACTGGAAACTGCGGAAACGGAAGAACAGATATCAAATATTAAGACAAAATATATAGGCCGGAAGGGTCTTTTAACAGCTCTTTTGAGGAATATTGCTCAGGTTCCCGACGCCGAAAAACCTGTTTACGGAAAGCTGTGCAATGAACTGAAGGAAAGGCTCAACGATCTCTTTGACGAGAAATTACAAAAGCACGCCGCAAACCGCAAACAGAACCTTCTGCTCAAGGAAAAAATCGACGTTACTTTGCCGGGAAATGCTGTATGGTGTGGTCGAGAGCATCCTGTCGTTTTGGTTCGTCAGGAAATTTGCGAAATCTTCGCCTCTTTTGGTTTTTCAGTCGTTGAAGGTCCTGAAGTGGAATTGGATTACTACAATTTCGAAGCGCTCAATATCCCTAAGGATCATCCCGCAAGAGACATGCAGGACACTTTTTATATTAGCGACAATGTTGTTTTGCGCACACATACCTCGCCAGTACAGATACGTGTGATGGAAAAAATCGCCCCCCCCTTACGCATCCTGTCTCCAGGCAAGGTTTACCGCCGTGATTCCGATATTTCGCATACCCCCATGTTCCATCAGATAGAAGGGCTTTTGGTGGATGAAGGAATATCTTTTGGCGATCTTAAGGGGATTTTGACAATATTTTTGAAAAAATTTTTCGGTGAAAACACATTTTTGCGTTTCCGTCCGAGTTTCTTTCCTTTTACAGAACCATCAGCGGAAGTGGACATTCGTTGCGTGATCTGCGGCGGAAGCGGTTGTCGCGTCTGCGGTCAGAGTGGATGGCTGGAAATTTTAGGTTCGGGAATGGTTGATCCGGCGGTTTTTGAAAATGTCGGTTACAATGCCGAAAAATACACAGGATTCGCTTTCGGCCTGGGATTGGAACGAATGGCGATGCTCAAGTACGGCATTTCCGATATCAGATTATTTTTTGAAAACGATATTCGATTCATCAGACAGTTTTAAAGGAATGATATTCTTATGCTGGTTAGCGTCAAATGGCTGAAGGATTATGTGGATATCGACATACCTCCTCAAGAATTGGCTGAAAAGCTTACCATGGCCGGCTTGGAAGTTGATGAAATAAAAGTCATTAGCCCTCAGTTCAGCGGCGTGGTGGTATCCAAAATCCTTTCGGTTGCGCCTCATCCTTCAGCGGATCGCTTATCGATCTGTGATGTCTCGGATGGGGCCGTCACTTACCGCGTTGTCTGCGGGGCCAAAAATATAGCATCCGGCGATGTTGTTCCATTGGCTAGGATCGGAGCAACCCTTCCCGGTGGCTATACCATAAAGTCAACCGTTTTGAGGGGGGAAAAATCAGATGGCATGCTGTGTTCGGAAGCCGAATTGGAAATCGGAGAGGACGCCTCCGGCATCATGCACCTGCCTCGAACCATGGCGTTAGGGAATTCCCTTGATGTTGCGTTGAATCTTACAGATACGGTTTTGGATGTCAACATCACTCCGAACCGGTCCGATTGTTTGAGCATGATCGGCCTGGCCAGGGAAGTGGCGGCGCTGATTGGAAAAAAGCTGAAAAAGCCGTCCGTCAAATTGAAAGAATCTGGCGAAGATATTCGTTCCTTAGCTTCCGTTGTTATTATGGATGATGACTTGTGCCCGCGTTATACGGCACGAATCATTAAAAACATTCAAGTAGGTCCTTCACCGATCTGGATGAAATCCAGGTTGGAAGCGGCGGGATTACGCTCCATCAACAATGTCGTTGACGTAACAAATTTTGTCATGCTGGAAATGGGCCAGCCTCTGCACGCATTCGACTATAAATTTTTGGAAGAGGGAAGGATTGTTGTTCGCCGTTCAAAAGAAAATGAGGAGTTTACTTCTCTCGACGGAAAAAGCAGAATTCTTCCGGCCGATACTGTGCTCATCTGTGACGGAGTCAAGCCTGTTGCCATCGGTGGAATTATGGGAGGAGTGAATTCGGAAGTCAGGGACGATACGCAGACGATATTGCTCGAAAGCGCTTATTTTCATCCGGCTTCAATCCGACGTTCTTCAAGAAAATTAGCCATGCCAACGGATGCCGCTTTCCGTTTTGAAAGAGGCATCGATCCTGATGGCGTCATTCAGGCTCTCAACAGGGCCGCAAAACTCATTGCCGAACTGGCCGGAGGCTCTATCTGCAGGAATTACATTGATGAATATCCGCGGAAAATTTTTTCCGCTCATGACATTCCTTTGCGTTACGATCGAATCAAAAAGATTGTCGGCACCGAGATATCGGCGAGGGATATAAAGAAAATTTTAACTAGCATTGATCTGACCGTCAAGGCGGATGGAAAGGGCAGGTGGCTGGTTACGCCACCCTCCTGCCGACTGGATCTGACCAGAGAAATTGATTTGATTGAAGAATTAATTCGTCTTTATGGTTACCACAAGATTCCTCTGACCTTACCGTCCATATCGGTATCCGAAACGAAATCCCTGCCGCGGATTGAGCTCGAGGGAAGAATCAGGCGGGTGTTAACCGGCAACGGATTCAGTGAAATAATCAATTACAGTTTTGAAAATCCTTTGTCGGCTGACATCCTTAATTTGCCATTGAGCGACAGAAGAAGGCAGACGGTGAAGATAAAGAATCCACTCAGCGAAGAAATGTCTGTCATGCGTTCGACGATGGTATATGGTTTAATTGAAACAGCCAAACGGAACATCAACAACGGTTCTTCCGATCTAAAACTTTTTGAAATTGGAAAGGTTTTTTTGAGTCAGCAAGACGCTCTTCCGGACGAAATGAATATGTTGTCCTGTCTGATGACAGGCCGATTAACGGATACCTTTTGGCATATAAGGAGCATGGCGGATTTCTATAATTTAAAAGGTGCCGTAGATAATATCCTTTTCGATCTAAAAATCAGTCATTGCAAATTCAAATCGGATGAAGGGGAACCGTTCTTGCATCCCGGAAAATCATGCGGCATTTTTTATTATGACGAAAAGATAGGGTTTTTGGGAGAAATTCACCCCGACGTTTTAGAAAAATTTGATTTAAGAAACAAACTCTATGTGCTTGAAATTAAACTGGATTATCTTGCGGAAATATGGAAGCAGAACAAGATTCAATTCCGCGAAATAACTAAATTTCCATCGATTACCCGTGATGCTGCTTTCATTATTCCAGATGATTTGGAATCCGCAAAAATGATAGAAATTATTTTAGAACAGCAAGAATATTTACTTGAAAATGTTATAGTTTTTGATGTATACAAAGGCAAAGAGATTCCGGAAAACATGAAAAGCTTGGGATTGCGATTTTCTTATCGATCACCTGAAAAAACGCTCACTGATTCAGAAACAAACACCATCCATGATAGAATTATTAACAAATTAATATCCGTAACGGGTGCAAAGCTGAGAAGCTAAATCAAATATTAAAATGGAGGTAAGGATATGACGAAGATCGATATTATTCAGAATGTTTACGACAAACTTGGTTTCTCTAAAAAAGATTCCGCCGAAATTGTCGAAGCTGTTTTTGATATCATAAAAGACTGTCTGGCGAAAGGCGAAAAGGTCAAGATATCCGGTTTCGGCAATTTTGTTGTCAAGGAAAAAAGATCCCGTCGCGGACGCAATCCTCAAACCGGCGAGGAAATATCCATTACCGCACGTCGAGTATTAACATTTAAATCCTCGCAGGTGTTGCGCAAGGCATTAAACTGATTTTTTTTAAAAACCGGCAAGTTGACCACGAATAAAAGAGATTTTTCTTCTTGTTGGCGCCTTGGTTTTGATTTAAAGGTTTTTTGCCAATGTAAGGGGCAGGGGAAGGATGGAATCGAAAATTCCAGATAAAGCGTATTTCCGCATTGGGGAAGTGAGCAAAATCCTCGAAGTCGAACCTTATGTGATCAGATACTGGGAAACTGAATTCAAAACAATCAATCCGGTACGAACCAAGACGGCACAACGCCTCTACAGAAGAAAAGATGTATTGGAGCTGCTCAATATAAAAAACTTGCTTTACACACAACGATTCACTATTGACGGCGCAAAAAAGCAGCTTCATAAATTAAAATATAACAACGATAACGAGGACAACCATTTCGAGAAAAAGATTTTAATTCGCGTCAAGCAGGAATTGGAACAAATAAGAAAAATGATAAGTTGAAAAGCCGGCGTTCAATGCGCCGGCTTTTTTGAGGAAAATATTTTTAGCCTTTTTTGCTTGCTCTCTTGGACGCCTTAAGCGGATTGATTTTCTGAACTTTTTCTTGAATTTCAAGCTTCACATGAGTTGCGACGGGACAGTTTCCCCTGAACCATTTGCTGAAAGGATCGGCGTAGACCGTGCAATATTTTGCAGACTGATATTCGATTATTTTTCCACAACCTTCACATTTGTCAATGATCGGCTTGCAAATTCCGCCGATGAAACCACACCCCTTTTTGGTCATGAAAGTGCATTCCATTCCGGCCTTAACTGTTTGACAATTCATTGAATCCCCCTTGATCTGATATGTCTTTTCACGATTAAAAAACGTATTTACTTTGTCTAAAGCAGGCGTGTCCTTAACAACAAAAACAATCGCTGTCAAGCAATAATTGAAACGCTTGAATTCTATACATTTCAGCAAATTTGCCTAGAAAAAAACTTGAACACAAAAGGATTTGTTGCTAGTCTGCAAAAACTAAAAAATGGATTCATTATGCGGGCTGTCATTCAAAGAGTTGAGAGAGCTACTGTCAAAATCGGCCATCAACCCATATCGGCAATCAATCAGGGAATCCTGCTTTTATTGGGGGTGGAAAAGGCTGACACAGAAACCGACTGTGACTATATTCTTGAGAAAACCGTTCATTTGCGCATCTTTGAAGACGATCAGGGGAAAATGAATTGTTCATTGCTGGATGTCGGGGGATCCCTGATGGTCGTTTCGCAATTTACCTTGCTGGGCAATTGCGTTAAAGGACGACGTCCATCGTTCGGATCGGCTGAAGAACCGACAAAAGCAAGAAAAATGTATGAGTATTTTATTATGAGAGCCTCTCAAGAAGTTAAAAGTCTGGCCACAGGAAAATTCCAGGAAATGATGAAACTGGAACTTGTCAATGACGGACCTGTCACTATCATTTTGGACAGCAGGAAAAATTTTTAATCATGCAGAACTACGAAATAAAAATAGACAAGGACGGTCTCTGGTATTATAACGGCGCCCATATGTTTCGGAAAGATATCGTCAATCTTCTTTTTCAACATCTAAGACAGGATGAACATGGCCGGTATTTGATTGAGATGGGCCTGGATTGCTGCTATCTTGACGTCGAGGACACGGCATACATTGTCATCGCCGTTTACAAAACCAGGCATCCCCAAACAGGACGCGAACAGATAGAAATTTTACTCAATGACGATTCTTGTGAAATACTGAACCTAGATACATTACGTGTTGGAAAAGAAAATGTCTTGTATTGCAGGGTGAAGGGAAACACATTTGATGCACGCTTCTCGCGGAAAGCCTATTATCAGATGGCCGATTTTATCGAACATGAGGAAGGCAAAAATGGTTTCTATGTAAAATTAAATGAAGACCAATATAATATCTATGACGATCCGGCGTCACAAATAAATGGAGGTAGCAATGCTTGAAGACCACATTAAAGAATCATTGACATTTGATGATTTGCTTTTGGTACCGGCAAAATCGGCAATCCTGCCAAGAGATGTCGACACGACAACTTTTTTAACGAAGAACATTGCCCTGAGAATCCCCATCGTTTCTGCCGCTATGGATACGGTCACGGAATCACGGACGGCGATTTGCATGGCCCAGGAAGGCGGCATCGGGATCATTCACCGAAACATGAGTATCGAACAACAGGCTCTTGAAGTTGACAAGGTGAAGAAATCAGAAAGCGGCATGATTGTGGATCCCATAACGATTGAACCGGAACGAAAGGTGAGAGACGCCTTGCAATTAATGAATCAATATTCCATTTCCGGCGTTCCGGTGGTGAAAAACAAAAAGCTCGTCGGAATTCTGACAAACCGTGATTTGCGATTTGAGGAGAACTTGGATCAACCGGTGGCCAATGTCATGACCAAAAAAAATTTGGTTACGGTTTCTTCAAATATTTCGCTGGAAGAATCCAAGAAGCTTTTGCACAAACATCGCATTGAAAAACTGCTTGTCGTGGATGACGAGTACCGTTTGAAAGGGCTGATTACCATCAAGGACATCGAAAAAATCCGGCGATATCCAAACGCCTGCAAGGACGCGCTGGGAAGACTCCGCGTGGGGGCGGCCGTGGGAATTTTGGACCGGGAAGCCAGAATCGATGCGCTCTTGACTGCGGGCGCCGATGTCATCGTGATTGACACTTCGCACGGTCACTCCAAGGGCGTGCTTGATGCCGTGAAATCCACAAAAAGAAATTTTCCGAAATGCGAGCTCATCGCCGGCAATGTCGCCACGGCTGAAGGTGCCAAAGCCTTGATAGACGCAGGCGTCGATGGGGTCAAGGTCGGTGTCGGGCCGGGATCCATCTGTACCACCCGAGTCATTGCAGGAGTCGGTGTTGCCCAAATGTCGGCCATTCGCGATACCTATAAGGTCGCTTCTAAAAAAGGTATTCCGGTCATTGCTGATGGCGGGATCAAGTACTCCGGCGATATCGTTAAAGCCATCGGAGCCGGTGCGCATTGCGTGATGATCGGTGGACTTTTCGCCGGAACCGAAGAGAGTCCGGGTGAAACCATTTTGTTTCAGGGACGCAGCTACAAGGTCTATCGAGGCATGGGGTCTTTGGAAGCGATGAAGATGGGCAGCCGAGATCGCTATTATCAGGACGACATGGAAGGTTCTTTAAAAATGGTTCCGGAAGGTATCGAGGGAAGAGTTCCTTTCCGCGGATCACTTTCTGCAAGCATTCAACAACTCATCGGCGGACTCAAAGCCGGCATGGGTTATGTCGGATGCAAAACAATTCCCGAACTGATACAAAAAGCACGTTTTGTGCGGATTACGCAGGCCGGTTTACGTGAAAGCCACGTTCATGACGTGATTATCACCAAAGAAGCTCCCAATTACTGGTTAGATTAGTGATTAGTTCGGACAAATTCATTCAACCGGTTTGTTCCTCCTCCTCCTTCTGATCATGATAGAATAGAAACTTGGATTAATTGACCATGAAGCATTCTGATTTCGTTCACCTTCATCTCCATACCCAATACAGTCTTCTGGACGGCATGATCCGTTTGGAGGATCTCTTTAAAAAAGCGCGCGACTACAAAATGCCCGCCTTGGCCATTACGGATCACGGAAATATGTTCGGGGCCGTTGATTTTTATCAGCAAGCTTATAAGTACGGAATAAAACCAATCATTGGATGTGAGCTGTATGTGGCGCAAAATAAACTCACGGATAGAATCGCTGGAGAGAGCGCTCGGCATTTGATCGTCCTGGTCAAAAATTCACAGGGCTATAAAAATCTGATGAAGCTGACTTCCACGGCTTATCTGAAGGGATTTTATTACAGACCGCGCGTTGACAAGGAATTGCTCAGAGAATTTCATGAGGGCCTCATCGCTTCCAGCGCCTGTCTGCAGGGCGAAGTTGCTTCTTGCATTCTTCAGGGAAACATGGAAATGGCCAGGAAAGCCGCACTGAATTACCTGGAAATATTTGGAGAGGGCAATTTTTATCTCGAATTGATGGAAAATGGACTGCCTGAACAAAAAATTGTCAATGCCGGCCTGATAGAATTAAGCAAGGAACTTTCAATTCCGTTAATTGCCACCAACGATTGTCATTACCTGGATCGTGATCACGCCGAAGCGCACGACGTTCTGCTTTGCATTCAAACGGGGAAAACCATGGCCGACAAAGACAGGATGTCGTTGGGCACAGATCAGTTTTATTTTCGATCACCGGATGAAATGCGACAATTATTCTCACTCACCCCCGAAGCCATAGCTAATACCGTCAGCATCGCTGAAAAATGCAATTTTTCATTGGAGTTGGGACAATTCATCCTTCCGAATTTCCAAGTAAAGAATCCTGAAGAAACACTTAATGATTATCTGGAAAGAAAAGCCAAAGAAGGATTGGAAAAGCTTTTCCCCATAATATTAAGGGATCAAAAAGAAAACGAACTTGAAGTCCTCGCAAAATATAAAAAAAGGCTCCACGATGAGCTAGAAATCATCAAATCCATGGGGTTTGCGGGCTACTTTTTAATTGTTTCGGATTTTGTGAAACACGCCAAGCATAACGATGTCCCCGTTGGTCCCGGGCGGGGTTCCGCTCCGGGCAGCCTCGTGGCCTACGCTTTGAGAATCACAAATATCGACCCCATTCGTTACAATTTGTTTTTCGAACGTTTTCTGAATCCCAGCCGAATCAGCATGCCGGATATCGACATTGATTTTTGCGAAGAGGGCCGGGACGATATCATCCGATACGTCATGGAGAGATACGGCCAGGACAAAGTCGCCCAGATCATCACTTTCGGGAAAATGAAAGCCAAGGCAGTGGTCAGAGATGTGGGCAGAGCCCTGAATATGCCTTACGCTGATGCGGATAAAATCGCAAAACTGATTCCCAACGACCCTAAAATCACCCTCACTGAGGCCATCAAAAATGAACCGCGTCTTGCCGACGAGGAAAAAAATAACCCCACAGTCGCCAAATTGCTGGCACTTTCAAGAATTCTCGAGGGCATCAACCGTCACGCTTCAACGCATGCGGCCGGGGTGGTGATTTCCGATGTGCCATTGGTGGAAAGGGTTCCGCTGTGTATTCCCAAAGATGACGTGGTAACACAATTTTCAAAAGATGATATTGAAAAGATCGGCTTGACCAAGTTCGATTTTCTCGGACTGAAAACCCTTACGGTTATTAAAAAAGCTCTTAAATTTATTAAACACTTCAAAGGGTTAGAAATTGATATTGATAATCTTCCTCTTGACGACAAAAAAACATATGAGCTGTTGGGGCGCGGTCAAACAGACGGGGTTTTCCAAATGGAAAGCGCAGGTATGACGGACTTGGCTATAAATTTCAAGCCGGATAACATCGAGGACATCATCGCCTTGATCGCGCTTTATCGTCCCGGTCCCATGAGAATGATTTCAGAATTCATAAAGCGCAAGCAGGGAACAACCAAAATATCTTATGAATTGCCGCAACTGGAAGAGATTCTGAAAGAAACTTACGGCATCATATTATATCAGGAGCAGGTCATGCGCATTGCCAGTGTCATTGGGGGATATTCCATGGCCGAAGCAGATACCTTGCGGAAAGTCATGGGCAAAAAATTGACTGAGGCGATGGAAAAGGAAATGCCTAAATTTATTGAAGGGGCTAAACGAAACAGAATCAATGAAAATATTGCAAGAAAAATATGGGAACAAATCAAGGAATTTGCCTCCTACGGTTTCAACAAATCACACAGTACAGCCTATGCCATCATTGCTTATCAAACCGCCTATCTAAAAGCGCATTATCCCGCCGAATTTATGACTGCCCTGCTCACCAGTGAAAAGGACAACCCTGATAAAATTATCAAATACATGACGGCGTGCAAAGAAATGGGAATCAGCATTTTGCCTCCGGACATCAACGAATCCCAAAAAGATTTCACAATTTCAGGCGAAAACATCCGCTTCGGAATGGCCGCTATAAAAAATGTTGGCCTGGCTGCAATCGAATCAATCATTTCGGTGAGAGAAGAAGGCAGGTTTTCTTCTTTTATGGATTTTTTAACCCGAGTCGATTTGCGCAAGGTCAATAAAAAAGTTGTCGAAAGCTTGATTAAATGCGGCGCTTTTGATTCTCTTGGTTATAAACGCAGTCAGCTGATGATGCATTGTGAAGAGGCTATGGAGCAAGCTCAGAGAAGCAAAAAAGAAAAGCTTAGCAACCAATCCAGTTTTTTTGAGCAGTTGAACTCAAATCGCTCGGCTCAAGACAATGGCGTTCTTTCCTATGAAATACCCGATGATGTTCCGGAGTGGGATCAGAAAAGCAAGCTGTCTCTGGAAAGAGAAGCTTTGGGATTTTACATCACCGGCCATCCGCTACTGAGTTTTTCTGACAGATTAAAATACATCACCGACTGCAATTCGGCGACCATCCATAATAAAAACGATAAGGATGACGCGACAATCGCTGGAATAATAAGTTCTAGAAGCGAAAAAAAGACAAAAAAAAATGATATCATGTGTTATGTAACGATTGAAGATTTAAAAGGATCGGTCAATACGATTTTTTTTGCTGATCTCTACAGAAAATATTATGCCCTTTTACATGGGGAAGAGCCTGTGGTGATCAAGGGAAAAATCGACATAAGCGGAAATGAGGAAAACCAAAAAATTACCGTAATCGCTCAGGAGGTTATTCCAATAACTCAAGCATTGGAAAATCCTTTCAAAGAAATACATTTTATAGTTGATATCGAAAAAATTTCTTTGGAAACCATGGATGATTTTATTTCTTTGATCAAAAAACATACCGGTAAATTCAACGCTTATATGCATCTTCTGAATCAAAAAAGTGAAACAACCGTGTACTTGGGCGATGCTTGCCGACTTGATATTACGGATGCGCTCAGAAGAGAGGCTGATACGATTTTGGGGGAAGGGTCCACCATTTACTCATAACCGTCGCAATCTCCGATATTAATGCTTGGAGCCATAATTTTTAAATCAAACTGGTGAAAAAAGGGTTGCAGATGAAGTATCAGGAGAGAACCTATCGAAATTTAGTCAACAAAGATAATCTCATTTCATATAATGTAAAAATAGGAGAAAGCGATTTGTTGATCAGCTCTGATCTTAATCTAAAGGAAGAGGCTCTGAAATCCTTAGCCTGTCATCGTCATGCTCTGGAAACATACATAGAAAACCATCCAGCATTCTATTCTTCTCTTCTGCCGTTGCCCGAAGATAAATTAGCTCCTCCCTTGGTTCGGGATATGCTGACGAAGTCAAAAATCTGCGGCGTGGGCCCGATGGCGGGCGTGGCCGGGGCTGTCGCCGAATTTGTAGGATATGATTTAATGGACCATACAAAAAATTTGATTATTGAAAACGGAGGAGACATTTTTCTTCAGTCGGAAAGGAATCTTATTGTTTCGGTTTACGCCGGAGATTCTCCCTTGAGTTTCAATGTAAATTTTGTCGTTAAATCTGAAGATACTCCGCTGGGAATATGTACATCATCGGCGACGGTCGGTCCTTCAGTGAGTTTCGGAAAAGCTGACGCGGTTTGCGTGGTTTCGAAATCAGCCACTCTAGCCGATGCCGCGGCGTCCGCCATCGGCAATAAAGTGAAAACAAAAGACGATATTAAAGCCGCTCTGGAGTTCGGCATAAAATTAAACGGCGTTCGGGGCATTATCATTGTTATCGGCAATGAAATGGGTGTAATAGGGGAGGTGGAGTTGATTTAATAAATCGTTTTTTTAACTAACATGCGGATATTCATCCAGAAAGGGTATTTTATGAAAAAAGACTGCCCGATTTGCCATCTTCACAACCAATCTTTCATTTCCCATTCGGCCTCTAAAGAGAAAATGACTTTTCATTGCATCCGATGCGGTCACTTTACGATCACGCGGACCGCCATTCGAATGGCGGACAACAAAAACATAACCAAGTTGCTTTCGTCGTGGATCAGAAATCTTTCGGAATTAAATTTAGATGTTCCTGAAATAAACATCAAATGCCTAAAAGATGTTGAGAATTCCATACCGGAGTACAATCCTTCCGATAAACAATATCTGTTTTTGCGAAATATTTCCCGTAAATCTAGATATCCTGGAGACAGCGTCAATATTTCCCCGGAATTTGACTTTCCCCTGGCTTGGGCAAAAGAACCGAGGGAAGTTCTGTTTTATATAAGATTCCTTGTCGAACGGGGTCTCCTGGTTTTAACCGGCGAAAAAGGTGATTTTCCCGCGCGCATCGACGGAACTGTTTCCGTTATGATAAGCTCTAATGGATGGGAATATCTTGATCAATATGAGCAGCGGGCCATAGAATTGAGCCAGGCCTATGTCGCCATGTCCTTTTCTAAAGAAATGAATATGATTTGGGAAAAAGCCATCAAGCCGGCCATTCATGATGCCGGCTATAAAGCTTGCCGTTATGAAAACAAACGGCAGATGGATAGAATCAATTCAAAAATTATTAATGAAATAAAAAACTCTCTTTTTGTTGTTGCCGAAGTAAGCGATCAAAAACAAACCGTTTATTTTGAAGCAGGGTACGCCATGGGCAGAAATCTTCCCGTCATTTGGTGCGTAAGAAAAAACATTCTGGAAAATGTTCATTTTGAAAGAAAAAATTACAATTATATTTCATGGAATACATACAACGATTTAAGAAACAAATTATACAATATGATTTGTATATCAGTTGGGCGGAGGAAGACAATATAATGGCAAGGTTGCTTAAATTTATAATTTAAAAAAGTTTTATTATGTTTACATAACATATCTTATAGGACATTTTTTGCAAGGGTTAAATATTTTAAATGAGGCTCGAATGATCATTTGTAAATTGTTAATAAATTTTTAAATGCCGTCAGCAGCCAGTTGTTGAATGAGCTTTACTTGGCGATCATTTAACTTCTTAGGAACTTCGACATTAATTTTTACATACATATCTCCCCTCGAAGCACCTTTCATCCCGGGAACGCCAAAGCCTTTCATTCTTATTTTGGTATTATTCTGAGTTCCGGGAGGAATTTTTATTCTTTTGGTCGTACCATCGAGCATGGGGACATCAATCGATGTGCCCAATGCCGCTTGAGAAAATCTTATTGTTCTTTCAAGATACAAATCATTTCCATCTCGGGCATAAATGGGATGAGGCAAAACATTAATATTTAGATATAAATCTCCGTTAGGACCTCCATTGACGCCAGAGAGGCCTTTTCCTGGCAATCTTAATTTTTTTCCTGTACTAATGCCGGCCGGAATTTTAACGTTTATGTCTTCAATGCGATTTTCCAGTTGAAAGGATATTTTTTTTTCTGTTCCGAAAACCGATTCCTCCAGCGTTATGGATAGATTATACTCGGCATCTTGTCCTTTTTGAGGCATATTTGAGTAACGGCGGCCTTCCGATCCCATGCTCCCGAAAAGTCCCGCAAAAGGATCATCGTAATCATCATTCAGGCCGCTACCCCTTCTGCTGGTTCGAAAAGTTGTTCTACCTCCTCTTGCTGTGCCAAAACCGAAACTCCGTAAAATTTCATCAATGTCAAAGCCACGGAATATATCCTCCTGGGAGAATTGCTGACGGAACTGGTCGGCGGAACCAAACTGGTCATACTGCTTGCGTTTTTCTGTGTCACTCAAAACGGCGTAGGCTTCGCTTATTTTCTTGAATTTTTCTTCGGCCGCCTTGTTATTGGGATTTCTGTCTGGATGCCATTTAAGGGCGAGTTTTCTGTATGCTTTTTTTATATCATCCGCCGAGGCTTTTTTATCGACACCCAAAACATCGTAATAATCTTCTGCCATGATTCTCCTTCTGAAAATAAGTAATTATGATGAAATTATTATGCAATAATTTAAGCATTAATTCCCGATTGAAAAGCTTCCAAGTTCAAATTTTTTAATTTTTCAGGAAATGCTCCAGAAATTACTTTTCCCCAAAGAGATTTCTCCACATTGAGTAAATTAGATAAAGCGCCCAGAAGCACGACATTGGCCGCCTTTACATTTCCGGCTTTTTTCGCCAACGAGGTGGCGTTGACTGAAACAACCTTTTTGTAATTTTTTTCAAGATATTCAATAATATTCAACGGATATGCTGTTTCCCCTAAATTTACCTCCGGCGGCAGGATTTTGTCGTTATTGACGATAATTGCCGTCTCTTTTTTGAGAAATGAAATATACCGTAATGACTCCATTTTTTCAAAAGATACCAGAATATCGACACTTCCAGGCTCCGCCAGAGGAGAATATACTTTTTTTCCGAAACGAACATGACTTGTTACGCACCCCCCGCGTTGAGCCATGCCGTGAACTTCACTCTTTTTGACGTCCCACCCGGCATTCATTACAACCTCGCAGACGATGTCGCTTGCCCGCAAGATTCCCTGCCCGCCTACTCCGGCAAATAGAATATTTTTCACTTCATTATAAATCATTTAAAATTATCCTTTAATCTATAGCTTTAAATTTGCAAATTTGAGCACATAAACTGCATCCATTGCACAAGGTTTCATCTATATGGGCAATGCCTGCCCTTCTTGAACCTTCTTTTTTGATCCCTTTTTTCCAGAAAATCGCCGGACAATTCAAATCAAGACAGGCCCTGCAACCTTCGCATTTACCAGCATCGACCTTAAGAGCCGGTTTAGGCTTTTTGGCCGTTCTTTTAAAAAGGACGCAAGGACTTTGGGAAATGATGACGGAGGGACCGCTTTTGGCCAGTTCTTCTTTTATGGCTTTTTGCGTTTCTTTTTGGTCAAAAGGATCAATGATCCTTATATTTTCAATACCTAGTGCTGAAGTCAACTCTTTGAGATTGACTTTCTTTGTTTCATTGCCCATAAGCGTGAAGCCTGTCCCCGGATGTTCCTGCATTCCCGTCATGGCCGTGGTGCTGTTATCCAGAATAATGACTAGGGCATCACTCTGGTTATATGCCATGTTCATCAAAGAAGTAATGCCGGAATGCAGGAATGTCGAGTCACCGATGACACCGACAACCTTCCCCTTCCCTTTTTCTTTCATCGCTTTGCTCATTCCGTGGGTCATTCCTATGCTTGCGCCCATGCAAATGCATGAATGCATCCCTTCGAGGGGCTTCATGTAAGACAAAGTGTAACATCCGATATCTCCGTGAACAAAAGCCTTTTGTTTTTTCAATGCGTAGAAAAGCGCCCGATGCGGACACCCGGGACAGAGATTCGGCGGACGCGGCGATAGCCTCTCCGGATACGCAACAGCAGGAAGTCCTTCTTTCAAGACGGCCTTTCTGATCACGCCGGGGTCGAATTCATTGGTGTACGGAAAGATTTCCTTGCCAATCACCTGAATGCCCAAAGCCTTGATCTGATCTTCCAGAAAAGGATCCAGTTCTTCGATGACATATATTTTTTTCACCCGGGAGGCAAAATCACGAATTAATTTTTCCGGCAGGGGGTAAACCATTCCCAACTTGAGGTAGGAATAGTCCGGGAAAACTTCCTTCGCGTAATTATAAGGCATACCCGCCGTGATGATGCCGACGTCGGCGTTTTGGATTTCCATTTTATTTTCCGGAAAAGTTTCGGCAAAATCTTTCAATTTGTATTGCCTCTTTTCCACTTCCACGCGACGGAGGCGTGCGCAGTGCGGCACCATCACATATTTTTCCGCATTGAAGATCAACGCGGTCTTGTCGATGTAGGGTTCTGGCTCTGAAAGCGTGACAATCGATTTGGAATGAGAAACGCGCGTCGTTGAACGAAGAAAAACCGGCGTGTCAAATTCTTCGCTGATGGCGAAGGCCAGCTTGATATATTCCTTGGCTTCCTGCGCGTCAGAAGGTTCCAGCATGGGTATTTTGGCAAAACGCGCGTAATGGCGGTTATCCTGTTCATTTTGCGAACTGTGCATCGAGGGATCATCGGCGGTGATGATCACCAAGGCTCCGTTGGTTCCCGTGTAGCTGACGGTAAAGATAGGATCGGCTGCCACGTTGACGCCGACGTGTTTCATCACCGCCATGGCTTTCGCCCCGGCCAAAGCTGCGCCAATGGCCACTTCCACGGCGACTTTTTCATTGGGTGACCATTCTGCATAAACCCCGTCGTATTTGGAAAATTCTTCCAGGATCTCCGTGCTGGGCGTTCCAGGGTACGCCGCAGCGAATCTCACGCCCGCTTCGTAGGCGCCACGGGCAACGGCTTCATTGCCGGACATCAATACTTTCAAAAATACCTCCCGCCGAAAGATCAGCTGAGTGTGGAAATTTTGTATTTGATAAATACAGCCATGGACGGATCTTTTGTTTTTTCCAGGGCTTTTCTGTAATTTTCCAGGGCATTTTCCCTGTTATTCATCAATTCATACATCCTGGCGATATTGCGCAGAGCCATGGATTCAAATCCTATTTTTTTGTTTTTTTGCGCTTTTTCGAAATACTCCAGAGCGGACTTATAATCCTTTCTTGCCTCATAACAGTAACCGATCGAGGTCAGGGCGAGAAATTTCATTCCGGCGGCATCTGAAATTCTAGAGGCAACGAATTTTTTGTAAGAAGCAATGGCGTTGTCCAGTTCGCCTGCGTGGTAGTAGAGATTGCCAAGATGATAATGAGCCATGCGCGCGCTCCAGCTGTGTGGATATTTATCGGTGAGCTCTTTGTAAATTTTAATGTTTTTAGCGAGAATTTCTGGCGATTCCACGTTTTCGGATGTTTCCTTTTGAGACTTGGCATACATTTCTCTTGCCGCATACTGGTAATGGCTCCAGTAGAGATAAATGAAAACGGCGATAAAAACAGCCAAAACAGTTCCGGCGACAATGGAATAAAAACGTTTTTTGTTCTCCGCTATGTAGTCCGTAATCAATTCCATCGTTGACTGAAACTTGTCCGGACCATCCAGGTTAAGATCTTTTTTAGATATTTTCGAAGCCATATTCTTCTCCTCTGATATTGTATTTTTCTTTTAGCTCCAAAAGCATTTTCGGTATACGGCGAATTTTCCCCTCATAATTGGTGCAGGCGTGAATCGTATAGCCCTCCACGAAAAGATTATTCATGTCTTCATCCCAGATCCGCGAATCAAACCTGACCGTCGCTTTCTTGATGTAACCGAATACCGTTTCGATGGTCAGCAGCTGATCATAGACGGCAAATTTCAAGTAATCACAGCTCACCTTGATCAGGGGAAGATTGAGAAAAAGTTTGTTGAGCTCCGTATAGGGAAGGCCCAATTGACGCATCAGTTCGTTGCGTCCCAATTCGAACCATTTGATGTAGTTCGTGTGGTAAACCACACCCATGGCATCGGTGTCTGCGAAAAGCACCCTGACTTTCGTAATGTTCCTAACGGACAATTTCGCTCCAGTTCCTTATAAATTTTTCCATGAGCAAATGACCCGGGGAAACTATGATTTGGCTTTCCCTGGCGGTCCGTTCCTGAAAGGGAACGCCGGCCGCTCTGTTTTCGTTTTTTATGGACGACAGCACGGCAAACGGACTGGGATCGGCGACATGCGTTCTCACGTCAATGGGAGTGGGATGATCGCTCAAAACAATGATCCGAAAGTCCTCCCCATAGGAATCCATCTGATTCAAAATGGGTCCCACGATTTTTTCATCAAACAGCTCAATGGCCCTGATTTTGCCCTCGGCGTTTCCTTCGTGCCCCATTTCATCCGGCGCCTCAAGATGGACGAAGACAAAATCCATAAATTTCAATACATCCAGCGCCATTTTGGCCTTGCCTTCGAAGTTTGTGTCAATGTAACCGGTGGCCCCTTCGACGGCAAACACTTTGAGCCCCGCCATCAGCCCGACGCCCTTGAGCAAATCAACCGCGGAAATCATGCCCCCGGTGATCGAATATTTCTCGGTTAACGGCACCATCTTCGGCTTTCTTCCCTGCCCCCAGAGCCAGATGGAATTGGCCGGTTTTTTTCCGAGACTCTGTCTTCTCTGGTTCACGGGATGATTTTTCAGAACCTCGGCGGCACTGGCTATGATGTCGTTGATTTCCTGTTCCGAATCGCCGTGGGGCAAATAAGGCGCGATCGGCCGCCCGGTGATGTCATGGGGCGGTGTTGTTTGCGGAGAAGACGACGCCCTGCGTCTTACGAACAAATGACGGTAGCCCACGCCGGGGAAGAACTCGTAGAGATCCGAACGGAGTTTTTTATTGATGTCCAGAATAATTTCCCTTGCTTCCTCGGAAGTAATGTGTCCCGATGTGAAATCTTCCATGTAGGCGCCGGGGGAATCCTTCTCTCCGATGGTGACAAGATTGCAGCGGTAAACCATGTCATTCTCCTCAAGAGCAATTCCCATGCTTATCGCTTCAAGCGGTCCCCGTCCCGAATAGGTTTCCGCTGGATTGTAGCCTAGGACACTCAAGGTGGCCACGTCACTGCCGGGACTCATCCCGCTGGGAATGGTATCCACAAGACCAAGGGTTCCTTCAGCGGCAATCTGATCCATAAAGGGCGTAAAGGCGCATTCCAGAGGAGTTTTCCCTCCCAACTTTTCCGATGGATAATCGGCCATCCCATCCCCTAGTAAAATCACGTATTTCATTTTGCTTTATCCAATCCGCTCAAGCTTCTAATTTAATTCATCTTCAACTCTGATGAGCTTTGTCGGTCCCTGCACGACATCGAGCAGGTCAATTTTTTTCAGCGCTTTTCGCACGTCTTTTTCCCTGGCTTTGTAAGTGGTCATCACAATGGGCACAGCACCCCTCTTACCCCGAGCTTTCTGGATGCAGGCAGCGATGCTGATATTATATTTCCCCAGAATGCCGGAAATCTTGGAAAGAACGCCCGGTCGATCCAATGCAGAGAAACGGAAATAATACTTTGTTTCAACTTCATCCATTGGTATGAGTTTTATGGGCGTCATTTCCGCCTCGCTGATTGAGCGCAAAGGCGATCTCAACGACGTACCTTTCAAAATATTTCTGGCACTGTCAATGATGTCACTGAAAACCGCGCTTGCCGTGGGCATCATGCCCGCCCCCTGGCCGAAGAGAAAAACCGGTCCGGAGGCGTCTCCCATGATGTGAAACGCGTTGTAATTCTGATTCACGTTGGCCAGAAGATGACCCGAAGGAATCATCGTCGGATGAATTCTCGCTTCCACCAAACCGTTTCTGAGCATTGCTATAGCCAGCAGTTTTATCCGATAACCGAGCTCTTTCGCAAAAGCGATATCCTCTCGGGTGATTCCCGTGATGCCTTCGAGATAAATGTCATCAAGGTGTACCTTTTTACCGTAGGCCAAGGACAGGACAATCGCCATTTTATGCGCGGTATCCAACCCTTCGATGTCAAAAGTAGGATCGGCCTCGGCAAAACCAAGTTTTTGCGCCTCTTTCAGAACGGCATCAAACGGCTTGTCCTCATCAGTCATTTTGGTCAGGATAAAATTACATGTGCCGTTCATGATGCCCATGATGGAATTGATTCGGTTGGCGGCAAGGCTCTCTTTTAAGGTCTTGATGATAGGAATGGTTCCTCCGACACTGGCCTCAAAGCCGATGTCCACGCCTTTTTTCTGAGCGGCGGAAAAAAGTTCATTGCCGTGGGTCGCCAAAAGCGCCTTGTTAGCGGTCACAACGTTTTTTCCATTCGCTATCGCCTCCAGAAGAAATGTTCTCGCCGGTTCGTAACCCCCCATCAATTCAATGACAATTGAAATATCAGGATCATTAAGGATTTCCCCGGCGTCGGTCGTGAGGAGATTTTTGTTGACTTTCACGACACGGGCGGTAGTGATGTCTATGTCGGCGATGCGCTTAAGAACAAGCTTGGCGCCCAGTTTTCTGTTTATCAGATTTTCATTTTGGCGCATCAGTTTGACCACTCCCGTACCGATGGTGCCGAAACCTATCAATCCGACTTGGATTTCTCTCATTGTAATCACCTGATATTATTTAATAATTTAAGAATTTCTCCTTCAAGCAACCGGCCGTTTCACAATGGCTTCTCCTATAACAAATATAGCCTTGTTGTCAATTAAATATAAATAATGCCTGATGATTTGACCAATGAAGAATCTGGATTCAAACAAAAATTGAAAATGTCAATGCTTGAGGGTGATCGGTTTTCCTTCTTCCCCCGCATAGAAAACAATAATTTCAGCCGTTTCAGAGCCTTCGTTTTTTCCGTAATGGTTTTTGTTGACCACTTCAACGAGAGAATCACCTGCCTTGAGATGAAGTACCTTACCGTCCTCGGTGGTGACGGTTAATTCTCCTTTCAACAAAACACCTCCGTTGATGACCGGGTGTCGGTGCATTTCCAGTTCCGTGCCTGCGGGAATTTTGATTCTTAAAATAGTTATTTCAGGTTGCCCCGAAGGATACCCGGGCAAAATCGTGTCATCCCAGCTTCTGGTTGACTTCGCCAGCTGCTCAACGGCAATCGTCTGAATATTTTCAGCACAGGCAACGATCACGAAAAACGATGCGACTAATATTGCACGGATCATGTTTCTCATTTTCTTCCTCCGAAATATTTCAGCAGGATTGTTTCAACTGTCGGTAAATTTCATCATGCAGCGGCGTTGGCACTCCGGCTATTCGCCCCGCATGACAAAGATATCCCGTCAGCGCGTCGATTTCCGTCGGCTTACCTGACTCAAAATCCAGCTGCATGGAGGTTTTTGAATCATAATCAAATCCCGCGACCATTTCCATCGCCTTGTCCACGGCATCCGGAGACAAATAGATTTGTTGCATGCGCGCCACAGCAACCACCTCCATCATCATCGCTCTGGCCTTTTGTCTGAGTCCGGGATCTTCCCGGATACCTCCATAGGTTTTGCCGGTGGCCGAAGTGAGAGAACCGAGTGGACACATCAGCAGGTATTTCGTCCATAATACTTCAGAAATTTTATCCGTCAAGGTCGCGTCGATCTGCGCCTTCAGAAGCAAATCCAGGATTTGGGAATATTGGGCGGCGGAAACGAAATCATCCGTTCCGAAAGTCAGCTTGCAGGAGCCGCCCTCCTGTTTGACGACGCCGGGTTCAAGGATATGAGAAATGATATACACGCTGCCTCCGATGATGTCGGCCCATGGCAAGACATTGCGCAGCCTTTGAACATTGTTGATGCCGTTTAACAGCGGAATCACCACTGTGTGCCGATGCATGCACCCCGCAAATGTCTGCGCGGCATTTTCCAGAGAATAGCTTTTGGTACAGAAAAAAATCAAATCCAGCATGCCCGCCTCTTGGGGATGATCCGTGACGATTCGGGGACGGGCAAGGCAGCGTCCTTCACGCGTGATGAGTTTCAATCCATGTTTCCTAATGGCGTTTAAGTGCTCTCCTCTTGCGATGAAAATCACTTCGTGTTCCTCTGCGTTTTCATAGCGCAGAGCGAGTTTTCCTCCGAAATATCCCCCTACCCCACCGATGCCGATTATTCCGATTCTCATCCTGTCCTCGCCAAATCCAATTTGCCCTGCCATTTCCAGAGCAACATTTCCTTTAAAATCCGATGTTCCGGTTTCTCCAGGCAGGGATCGCGTTCCGCCAATTCAAAAGCATCCTGTTTGGCGTCATTGAGAATTCGCGCATCGCGAACAATGCTGGCGATTCTGAAATCGGGCAATCCCGATTGTCTTGTTCCAAGAAAATCACCGGGACCGCGAATAGCCAAATCCTCTTCGGCAATTGCGAAGCCGTCGGTGGTTCTTTCCATGACCTTCAGTCTTTTATGCGCATCGGCGGAGCAACGGTAATCCGCCAGCAGAACGCAGAGCGAGGGAATGTCCCGGCGTCCGACCCGGCCGCGCAGCTGATGGAGTTGAGAAAGACCGAAACGTTCGGCATGCTCAATGACCATCAGCGACGCCCTCGGAACATCGATTCCCACTTCAATGACCGTGGTGGAAACCAGAATCTGAATCTTGCTTTCGAGAAAGTCTTTCATGACGGCGTCTTTTTCCTTGTCCTTCATCTTGCCGTGAATGAGGCCAACCCGATAATCGGGGAAAACATCCTCCTGAAGATGTCTGGCCATGTTGGTTGCATCTTTCAGGTCCAGGGCTTCGGATTGCTCCACCAAAGGATAAACCACGAAAGCCTGCAGGCCCTTTTCCAGCTCGCCCCTGATGAGCCGGTAGGCCTTTTCCCTCTGGCTTTCCGACAGCAAAATAGTGTGGACAGGAAGTTTGCCGGGGGGCATTTCATCAATGACGGAAACATCCAGGTCTCCGTACACGGTCATCGCCAGCGTGCGGGGAATCGGTGTCGCCGTCATGACCAAAACATCCGCGTTGATCCCTTTGGCGCGCAGCGTCGCCCGCTGCATCACGCCGAAGCGGTGCTGTTCGTCTACCACCACCATGCCCAGCCGGTGAAAATTCACGTCCTCCTGGATTAAAGCGTGTGTTCCGACGACAATGTCGGCCTCGCCGCTGCGGATTTTTTCCAGGGCGCTTTTTCTCTGCGAAGTCGTTAATCCTCCAGCAAGCAAAACCACGTTCAGCCCCAAATGCCGCGACCAGTTTTTGATGTTCTGATAGTGCTGTTGAGCAAGAATTTCCGTCGGCGCCATGATCGCGGCCTGATAGCGATTATCGCAGGCGATCACCATTGCCGCCATCGAAACGATCGTTTTCCCGCTGCCGACGTCGCCTTGGAGAAGCCTGTTCATCACGGTGGGGGCGGACATGTCTTGTTGAATTTCACGAATGACCCTTTTTTGCGCTTCCGTCAAATCAAAAGGCAAAAGGGCGAAAAATTTTTTCAATAAGCTTCCTTCCGTATTGAAACGGATCCCGACATCCAAAATCCTCCCCCTTTTTTTGACGGCCATGCCCAGTTGAAAAAAGAAGAATTCGTCGTAAATCAATCGCCGGTGAGCTTCGGATTGACAGGCAATCAGTTTTTCCAGCGGCGCATGGTTCTCGGGAAAATGGACGCGGGAAAGCGCTTCACGAATAGGAATCAAATTTCTTTTCTCCAGAATATCATCGGGTATCGGCGATGCCACGTATCGAGCATAATGGTCCAGGGCATATTTGATGACTCTGCGGAAATATTTTTGATGCAGGCCTTCCGTTTCGGAGTAAACGGGGACGATTCTTTTGAAATTAAGCAGATTGTCCTCGTCCTTTTCTTCCAGAATTTCATAGTCGGGATGAATCATGGTTTTACCGTTATAGTCGGTCCGGATTTCTCCCGTTAAAATAACTCTGACGCCCTTTTTGAATATTCCGAGAAGATAATTCATCTGTCCCTTGAACCATTTCGCCGTCAAGTTGGCCGTCTCATCGCTGATGCTGACCTCCAGAATGCGTTTTTTCGTGAAATGACGATATTGAGCAGACACAACCACGCCGACGGCTGTCTGAACCTTGCCGGTTTCGAGACGGTTGATTTTTTTTATTTCTCTTCGGTCTTCATAAGTTCTCGGCAAAAAATACAGCAGATCTTCGACGGTGAAAATCTTTTTCGCGCCAAATCGGGATGCCATCTTGGGCCCCACGCCTTTCAAATACTGCACAGGAAGCTCAAGCTTGGCCAGGCTCTCTCTTAACTCTTCGATTCTCCGCCCGGCAGAGGTCTCTACAGGATTTTCATTTTCCTGCCCCATTGAAGATGCTGAAACATGTTTCAATCTTTCGAAAAGAGCACGGGCTTTTTCTATTTTATTTTTTTTCAGTTCAATTTTCTGCCAGTCATAATCCGAAAAGATTTCCTGCAGCTGATTCACGAGAGATTCCACCTCGTTGTTTTTCATCGTCGATTGAGAATTATTCAATAATGACAACAAATTGAGCATGGTTCTACCCAGCTCTTTGATGTTCGGCAGATTTCTGAAATCATCCCTGGAAGCAAAGCCGATCGGCTGTCCGATTTTTTCCAGAATCGCCTTGAGTGAATCCATGAATGCTCCCGATGAGACCACTTGAAATTATTTTAAGATGAATTTGCTGTTTTTATTAGCAAATATAACTTTGTTTCGCAAGGAATGATTGACTTCGGATTCGATTTGAGCTACAGAAATGCACACATTACCGTAAGGATTTCACAAGCAACATGACAGATCAAATCACCTATAAAGATGCGGGCGTGGATATTGACACCGCCAATGAATTTGTCGAACGCATCAAAGAATCCGTCAAAACGACAGCGCGCAAAGAAGTCTTCTCCGGCATCGGGGGATTTGGTGGCCTGTTTCGTCTGAATTCCATGGCCTACAAGAATCCCGTTTTGGTTTCGTCCACGGACGGCGTGGGCACAAAACTCAAAATCGCTCAGATGATGGACAAACACGACACCATCGGCATTGATCTTGTGGCCATGTCCGTCAATGACGTGGTGGTCCAGGGAGCGGAACCCCTGTTTTTTCTGGACTATCTGGCTACTGGAAAAATCGAACTTGAAAAGAGTGTAAGGATCATCGAAGGCATCGCGGAAGGATGCCGTCAGGCGGGATGCGCGCTGCTGGGCGGAGAAACCGCTGAAATGCCCGGCTTCTATGGTCCCGGCGAATATGATTTGGCCGGATTTTGCGTCGGCATCGTGGAAATGGAAAAAATCATCAGCGGTGCGGAAATCAAAATCAACGATCAGGTGATCGGTTTGGCTTCCAGCGGTCTTCACAGCAACGGTTTTTCTCTTGCCAGGAAGGCTCTACTGGAAAAAGGACGTTTCAACATGACTGATGAGGTTCCCGGACTTGACAAAACCATCGGCATGGAACTTCTGGAGCCGACAAAAATCTACGTCAAGCCGCTTCTGAACCTTTTCAAAAAATTCAACATCAAGGGCCTGGTGCATGTCACCGGCGGAGGGTTTTATGACAACATTCCGCGCGTCGTCCCGCGGGCGTGTCGCTGCGTGATCCGAAAGGGGACCTGGCCCGTTTTGCCGGTCTTTCATCTTATTCAGCAAACGGGAAATATCGACGAGAGGGAAATGTTCCGCGTCTTCAACATGGGGATCGGCATGATCCTGATCGTTTCGGAAAAAGATTGCCAGGAGGTCCTGGAATATTTGAGCCTGATGAATGAAAAAGCCTATTGGATCGGAACGATTGAAAAAAGAGATGACAAACAGGAAGCTGTCATCCTGGAAGGAAAATGAAAGGCCATGGCTGATTTGTTGAAACTGGGAGTGCTCATCTCCGGCAACGGCTCTAATCTTCAATCCATCATCGACCATATCGAAAGCGGATCGCTTTGCGCGGTCATCAAAATCGTCATCAGCAACAATGCCGGCGCTTTCGGCATCACCAGGGCGGAAAAACACGGTATTCCCTGCCGGGTGCTGCAAAGCAAAAATTTTAAAGATAAAGAAGACTTCGACCGGGAGCTTGTTCGAATTTTAAAGGAAAACGACGTTGACCTTGTTGTGCTGGCCGGCTTCATGCGGATTCTAACGCCGACTTTCTTGAGGGCGTTTCCCCAGAGGGTGATGAACATTCACCCGGCGCTCCTGCCCTCCTTTCCGGGTCTTCACGCGCAGAAGCAGGCTTTTGATTACGGCGTGAAAATATCGGGCTGCACCGTGCATTTCGTCGACGAGGGCGTCGATACCGGACCGATCATCATTCAGGCGGCCGTGCCGGTGTTGGATAGCGATACGGACGAAACTCTGGCGGCCAGAATTTTGAAAGAAGAACACAGAATTTATCCGCAGGCCATCCAGTGGTTTGCCGAAGGCAGATTGGAAATACGGGGTCGCAAAGTTTTTGTGAAAAACTGATTCACCGTCGTTGCAGTCGCATTTTTTTAAAAAGGTTTCTTTCCGTTGATTTACGACTTGATAGTAATAGGAGATGATCTTTCCTCTTATGTGGCGGCAGCCACGGCGGCGGCAAGAGGCCTGAAAACGGCGCTCCTTGCTGAGATCGGTATGGGGGATAACGCAACAATCGGAGGCGTTTCCTTCAATATTGATTGCACCCCCCTGCCCGGTTTTGTCTTCACTGAAGCCGGAAATTCTTTTTTAAAACAATTAAACATCGCTTATAAAATTTCACTATTGGATCCCGGATATCAGGTGATTCTTCCCGGGCATCGAATAGATTTCTTCCATGATAAAAATCTTTTGGTTCAGGAAATCATCCGGGAATTCCCTGAAGTGGCCGCCGAAGTGAAATCTTTTTATGATTCTCTTGAAACCCTTTTGTCCGTATCGCAATCCTGGCTGCAACAGCATCCCCGCATTAAGACATTTGGCCTCAATGAATATTTTGATTATCTTAAGCTTGCCCCCGATATGATCAAGAATCGTTTAGCAAGACTCAAGCTCAACAAAATCATGTCGCGCCAACCTGCTTTCCGAAAAGTGGTCGAAGCCCAGCAATGCCTTCTCTCTTTCCACCGCAACCATCGAAATTCCATATTTTCATTTTATCCGCTCTTTGCTCCTCTTTTGGGCGTGGGATATTTCCCAAAGGGCAAACAAACGATTTTTGAAGCCGCCGTTCAAAAGGTGATGGCATCTGGAGGGCTTTATTTAAATGGCGCCGAAGCGCTTTCCATAAAAAAAGGAAAGCCTTTCGAAATCACGTATAACGATTCGGAGAAAACGCCCTTAACAATTGAAGCCTATAAAATGATTGTCAGCACCAAATGGCAAAACATGCATTTACTGATTGACAAGAAAAAGAAAATCAATTTCGGAGATTGGCTCAGACCCGCAAAAATCAGCCATTGCCCGTTTACCCTTCATTTGGGGGTAAAGCCACACGCTCTTCCTGAAAAAATGGCCAGACATGTCGCCGTGGTCAGCGATGTCGAAAAAGATATTTATGATGATAATCTGATGGTTCTGTGTTCCTGCGCCGACAACGACAAGGATCTGACGGCATCGACAATTCCGTTTTCGGTTACCGTATTCTTACCGAACGTGCTGGATGCCTGGACTGAGGAAAATTTAACGCAAAAGGCGGAAATCGTCTTGAATCAACTGGAATTTTTCCTTCCCTTTTTAAGGGAAAACATAGAATTCTATGACCTGAGCGCGTCCATCGCTATCTCCAAAAAACATCTTCAGCTCATCAATTCCAAGTATCAAGTGCGCAACGCTTTCTTGACGGGCCTTGCCGCAAAAGGCCTTGAAACAAGATTCAAAAACATCTACCTCACCGGCGCTTCTCTGCTTCTGGATATTGGTTACGACGGGGAAATCCTGTCGGGTATCAACGCAGCCTATCAGGTCTTGGATAAGGAGAAAAGGCATGATGCTTGATTTTTCGATTAGCAATCTCGGCCCAAGGAGGTACCCCTCTCCGCTCAACATTACGAACTTCACCTCCGATAAAAAAAGGATGCTTTTCAACGTCTATCTGGATGATTATGATTCCATTACGGATAAAAAAGGAGACCCAATATCCGTTGAGCTTGCCGGACCGCGTGAAAAAATTTATTTTCCATCCGATCAAACGAAAGCGGCTATTGTAACCTGTGGCGGCCTTTGCCCGGGCATCAATGATGTTATCCGGTCCATCATCATAACGCTTTTCTACAGCTACGAGGTTCGATCCGTTTGGGGAATACGATATGGTTTTCGGGGATTGAATCCGGCCTGCGGACACGAACCGGTCGCGCTGTCGCCGGATAAAGTCAAAGATATCACCAGTATCGGAGGAAGCATTCTTGCAACCTCCCGCGGCCCCCAGGATGTTCAGGTGATGACAGATTATCTCCGCCGTCTTAAAATCAACATTCTTTTTTGCATCGGCGGTGACGGCACCATCAGGGCTGCGGAAAAATTATCCGAGGAAATCCAGAAAAAAAATTTGAACATAGCTGTGGTCTGTATTCCCAAGACCATTGACAATGATTTGAATCTGATTGAAAAATCCTTTGGCTTTGACACCGCTATTGAAAAAGCGGCTGAAGCCATCAAAAGCGCTCACGTCGAGGCAAAGGGCGCATTCAACGGCATCGGGCTGATTAAACTGATGGGACGAAACTCCGGTCACATTGCCGCCCATGCGGCTTTGGCGCAGAACGAAGCCAATTTCGTTTTGATTCCGGAGGTTCCTTTCGATATGTTCGGAAGAAACGGATTCTTATATCATCTAAAAAAACGTTTAGTATCCAAAGGCCATGCGGTCATTATTGTCGCTGAAGGCGCGGGCCAAAGTCTTTTAAAAAAAGACAATCTCCCGATTGAAAAAGATCCTTCCGGCAACGTCCGACTTCTGGACATCGGATTGTATCTTAAAAAGTCTATTGAAGATTATTTCAGGAAAACCGCCATGGAGATCAACCTAAAATATATCGAGCCCAGTTATTTAATCCGTTCCATTCCGGCCAACGCGTCCGACGGCATCTATTGCAACTCCCTGGGACAATACGCCGTTCATGCCGGCATGGCGGGCAAGACGGGAATTCTCGTCGCCCTTTTGAAAAACGAATATGTTCATCTTCCCCTTGCAGCGGTCTCTTCCAGTCGCAAGATTGATCCCGAGGACGATATCTGGCAGAGGGTTTTGCAAACAACCGGCCAACCACCCTTGATGGTCAATCGCATCCCCTGATTTAATAATCATCAATTATTTCATATATTTGAGAACAGATACTGACTTCTGCGGCTGTTTTTCGGTCCCAATGAAAATTAAACGGAAAAAATGCTTGCAAAATAATCTCTTATGGTTTAGTAACGACGCACTTTTTCAGGAGGTTATATCATGTCTCGAGTTTGCGAGGTGTGCGGCAAAAAGCCGGTAATAGGCAACAAAGTCAGCCATGCCAACAATAGAACAAAGGCAGTCTGGTATCCCAATCTCCAGAAACTGCGTTGCGTGGATAAAAAATCCGGTTCGGTAAAAAGAGTCAAGGTGTGCACCCGTTGCATTCGTTCAGGGTATGTGCAAAAGGCCGTTTAAACCACAAGCCTTTTCCTTGAGTTTCTGAATCGCACCGATGGACTGCTGCAAAAAAAGATCTTCATCGTCAATCAGCGTCAAAGCCTTCTCAAACATTTTTGTCAAAGCAGAAGAAAATATCATCTCGTCGGAGTGGAGTCCAAATTTTTCCTGGTAAAGATTGATTCGGCCCTGGATGTTCATCAGGCGGTCCATCCCTTCCCGGGTCACGTAATGAATTGCGGCCTGCATGACATCAGCGATCTGGCCTTTTTCAAAACCGTACAGCCAGTTCATGTCATCCGAAAGTTCGTTGAGTTTTCGGTCGGCCGTGTATTGAAGGGCTTCCACCAGAAGGTCAATGGTCCGGAATTCCTCAATTTGCCGCGCAATGATTAAATCAAACATCATTTCAATGATAAGGTGGGACTGGTAAACGGCCTCGTCATTGGAAATTTCCCTGTCGATTAAGCCATGCAACTCTACGATGGGACCAACAAGATCGCGCCCCTTGATATAACAGTAGCCTTGGGAATCAGCATCAAAACCTTCCCGAAGATCTGAATCTGTGCGGCCGTAATGAGCCAAGTCGTCCACCAAAAGATGAAAAAACGTAAAGGCCACTTTGGAATGAATCAGAGGTATTTCCATGTCCCGTTTTACCGCATGGGTTTTGTTGGCGGAAATCTTTGGATGGATGGTCAAAAGATCCGGCATGATGTTATACACGTAAATATCCAGCGATGAGCGTTTCGGACTGCCTTGTTCCAAAACGTTCTGAAGAAAGTACGTATGCGTGAGCATGAACATAAATAATCCTGAAATGAATTTGTCAAGGATTACCGGCGGGATCGACTTCCTGCATCGAATAGTCCATTTTTAGACGATCGAGAAGCGTGTTTATTTCACAAAGAAAATCTTCAACAATGGCGATCCGAATCACGGCGATGCGGGAATCCATCGTCGTGACGTTGGCCATGTTCTCGTATCCTTCCAGGATAAACTGCACTGCGGCGATGTTCTTTCTATCCAATTTAAAATATCTCTTTATCATAGACTTTGTAAAATTATCATGTTGCGACGAAAGATTCAATGAGCAATTGACGCTTCAGCTCAAAGCATGTATGATAATTGATAAAAAAGGTCTGCTATGCGCTTTTTCAAATATTTTCTTTTATTAGTGATTATTTTTACTTCTTCCTGCACGACCTCTCACCCCTACCTCCGAAGCATCACGCAGGAGGATGTCCGTTCTTTCCTTGAACAGACACCCCAAGCCCAAGACCATCCCAATGCGGGAGCGGATCTTTTGTTTTCCTACTCTTATGTTGAACTCCATGATGACGGAACCAGCGTAAACCGGAATATTCATCGGATGAAAATATTCAATGAACGGGGACGCAACTTCGCCACCGTTTCGATTTCCTATCGCGAAGGTTACCAGGAGGTTGATGTTCTTTTCGCCAACACCATCAAGCCGGACGGCCAGGTTGTGCCATTGAACAAAAATGATATCTACGATACTGCCGAGTATGCCGGCTATCAATTTTACACGGATATCAAAGTCAAAAAATTCACCATGCCTGCCGTAGAAGACAATTGCGTCATCGAATACGCCTACGAAATAAGAAACTTAAAACCCATTTTGTCCCTGGATTATTCTGAAACATTTTTCTGCCGCAACCTTTATCCCATCGAGGAAGATATTTTGGAAATCGTCCTGCCCAGAAGCTTGGAGTTGAAGATGAAGAATTTCAATACGGATATTGTGCCAGAGATTTCCACGGCAGGCAACCGCAAGAAAAAATACGTTTTCATCAACAGAAAACAGAAGGAGATCATTCCCGAATCCAGAATGCCTTCTTTGTGGGACAAAAATACGTTCCCCCAGATTTCTATCTGGACGCTTGATCGATGGGAAACGATTTCCCAATGGTATGCCAAGCTGGTGCGGGAAAAAATGACGTCGGATCCGGAATTGGAATCCTTCACCCAGAAGCTCATTGAAGGGAAATCAACCGATGAAGAAAAAATCAACGCCATTTTCAAGTTTGTTTCCCAAAATGTCCGCTATATCGCCGTCCTGTTGGGACCGCACACCCACGTACCGCATTCGGCCACAGAAATATTCCGGAAAAGGTACGGCGATTGCAAGGACAAGACTGTCCTGCTGCTTACCATGCTGAAAATCGCGGGGATCGACGCCATGCCGGCGCTGGTGCCCTCCAATGGCAAATATTTTGATGAAGGAACACCTTCTCTGAAAGTCTTCAACCACATCATTGCCGTGGCTACGCAAAAAAACAGATACCTGTGGCTGGACGCCACCAACGAAACCGCTGCTTTTGATTCGCCGCCTTTTCTTTTTCCCACGAAGGTTTTCCTGATCAAACCGGATGGCGCTTACCAGTTCATCGAAACTCCCCCCATTGACGACAAGAAAGATTATTATGTTCAGGATATGCAGTACACCATCAACACCGACGGTCATGCCACCGTCAACTTCACTTACCGTTATTTCGGCAAATCGGCGGAATCGGCGCGTTATTATTTTAAATACTCTTCTCCCGAACAACGAAAAAAATTTTTTGAAAAAGTCGGTATTGAAGTCGATCGGCTCGATATCGGAAGCTTTTCGGAAACGGAAGAACCCTTCGTCATCCGACTCACGGGTTTCTTCAAAAATGCGGCACAGGTCCTCGACGATGAAACCATCCTGTTATCCGGGGTGGTATCCTATGACACGTATAAGGACATTACGGCCGCAACACAGCGGATTTATCCGGTGGAATTGAAGGAATCATTCCTGTCCGTTGAAAAGATCGCCTATATTTTTCCTCCCGGTTTTCGAATCAAAAGATTGCCCAAGGATTTTGAATTTAAAACGCCTTTTAAAAAGCTTGAGGAAAAATACAGTTTCCGCCACTCGACCTTCACTCTAGAGACAAAAGAAAAGAACATCGATTCGACGATTGATCCGAAGGAGATAAAAAACTTCCAGAGAGCGGCCCTGGAATTGCAGAAACATGAATCTATGGTGAAAAATCTTATTTTTATCAAGCGTGATCAAAAGCTTGACATCAGATGACGGATTGATATGATAAAAGCGAATATGAAAATGAAAGTTTGGCGATGACAGGAGAAAATGTTTTGCCGGTAGCGAGATGGAAAGTCAACGAACCCGGCGATAAGGATTTGGAAAAATTATTCAGCGACACGTTGGGTATTCACGCCATCATCTCTCAAATCCTGATTTCCAGAGGCATCCGAGAGATTGAGGCGGCACGCCGCTATCTGCGTCCGTCCCTCCATGATTTACACAGCCCATTTCTGATGAAAGACATGAAAAAGGGCGTCAACCGTCTGCTCAAAGCCATTCGTGAAAATGAAAATATTCTTATTTACGGAGATTACGACGCCGATGGCATCACCGCGGTTGTCATCCTTTATAAATTCATCAGGGATATCACGCCAAACGTTGATTATTACATTCCGGACCGGGTGGAGGAAGGCTACGGCCTGAAATCGCAGATCATCGATAAATTCAAGAAAGACAATATCCATCTGATGATCACGGTGGATTGCGGGATTTCCGATGTGGAGCAAATTGCTTACGCCAATACTCTGGGAATTGATACGATTATTTTGGACCACCATGAAGTTTCAGGATCACTGCCCCCCGCGTTTGCGTCGATCAATCCCAACCGCGAAGACTGTCCTTTCCCCTTCAAGGGACTTGCCGGCGTTGGCATTGCTTTCAATTTTCTGATAGCGCTTCGCTCGATTCTAAGCAAGGAAGGGTTTTGGAAAAACAACAGCTACCCCAACCTCAAGGAATACCTGGATATCGTGGCGCTGGGAACCATCGGCGACGTGGTTCCGCTGGTTGATGAAAACCGAATTTTTTCCAAAATCGGCCTGGAACTCATCACAGAAGGAAAGAGACCGGGTATTAAGGCTCTCAAGGAAATCAGCAACGTCGATAACCAGACGATCGATTCCTTCAAAGCGTCCTTTTCCCTTATCCCCCGCATCAATGCCGCCGGAAGAATTGCCACTTCATCCGACGCCGTCAAGCTGCTGCTGACCGACAATCTCGACGAAGCCAGAATCTTCGCCGAAAAACTTGACGTCTATAACCGTCAACGTCAGACGATGGAAAGGAAAATTCTTGCGGAAATTCTTGACATCATCGGCAAAAATCCCGAGATGGAAAAACAAAACGTTTTGGTTTTCGCCTCAGAAAAATGGCACCCGGGCGTGGTGGGAATCGTCGCTTCCCGCCTAGTTGAATTATACAACCGCCCCGCTCTGGTCATCAGCCTCAATCAGGGCACCGGCAAAGGGTCCGGACGCAGCGTTTCCGGTTTCAACCTTTATCAGGGGATTTTGCAATGCGCGGATTTCCTGCTTTCCTACGGCGGTCATTATCATGCCGTCGGCATAACAATTGCGGAGCACAACATTGCAAAATTTTCCTCCCAATTGAACGACATCGCCGCAAATAGTTTTGACAACAGGGAAACGATCGCGCAAACAACCATTGATTCTCTTTGCCGAATTTCGGATATCAGCCTCGAGCTTATCCATCAAATCGAAATGCTGGCGCCGTTTGGCAGTCATAATCCCGAACCTTTGCTATACGCGCGCGATGTTTCCATCAACGCGCCTGTTGTCGTCGGAGGAAATCATTTAAAGATGTACGTCAAAAGCAACGGCGTTTCTTTTGAATCGATATGGTTTAACATGGCCCGGCACCTGCCGGAAATGTTCGACGCCAATTTGGACATTGTTTTTACCCCGCAGATCAATAACTGGAACGGCACACCGGAAATCCAGTTAAAGATTAAAGACATCAACATCAATCATTGAAACGTCGGAGGGAAAATCCGCTCATGAATCGGGCCCAAAAAGCCGTTTTATTCAATGCGCTTCTGTTCCCCGGATGGGGACAGATTTATCTGAAAAATTATGGAAAGGGATTGCTGATTATAGCGGGAATGACGGTGGGAATTTTATCAATTCTCTGGGGACTGTTGAGGCAAACCGTAGTGATTTTGAAAACCGTTCCTCTTGCCAAAGGAACGTTCGGTTTAGGAGCAATACTGCAATTGGCTGTAAAATCCTTCCGCGGCATGAACCATTCTTATTTCCTGTTACTTTGTATTTTACTGATCATTCTCTGGCTGCTTTCGATAATCGATGCGTATGTAGCAGGCAGAAAAATGAACCCGCCTACCACTCCCTCCGATCCAGAATCAGTTTCTCCTCCGGCTTGATAGTACCCGCACTGATATATTCCAGATTGTCGATTCTCACTGTGCAGATGTCGCGGAATACTTTTTTAAAATGCTCTTCCCACGACGAGCCGCCGATTTCCGGCGATATTTTTTCAATGCGTAATGTCAGGACATCTTCGTGACCGCTTCGGCTGACCACAGCCTGTAGAGGCAGGTTATTGAATTTCGACTGAAGCATTTTGAGCTGGCTTGGCGCGACAAACAATCCGCGAACCTTCACGGCGTCCCCCACCCTGCCCGCAATGCCCGCCAGACGATAGGACGTCCGCCCGCAGGGACAGGCTTCCGTGATCAAACGCGACAAATCTCCCGTGCCGAAACGCAGTAAAAAGAAAATATTGTTGAGCCGTGTGACCACCACCTCGCCCAGCTCGCCTTCAGGAACATTTTTGTCGGTCGAGGGATCGACGATTTCCACAATCGTTTCTTCACAGATATGCCATCCTTTTTTTTCGGAACATTCATAGGCCACATCGCCGACTTCCGTCGCCCCGTACATCTGATAGGTATCCATGCCGTAGTCATTTTCAAAACTCCGGCGCAAGTCCGGCAAAAGCGGCTCGGCAGCGAAACAGGCCCTCTTCACCCGGAAATCTTTTTTGAAATCAAAGCCCATTTCATTTGATTTATCAATGATGGATTTCAGAAAGCTGGGCGTCCCGACATAGGCCGTCACCTTCAAATCCCTGATCAGCTGAACCTGAATCTGCGATGAGGATGTCCCGGATGGAACCACCGTCGCGCCGACTCTGCGCAGGCCGTTGTGAAATGTCAGCCCCGCCGCGACCAAATGATACGAAAAAGCGTTGAGAGCAATGTCTTTCGGTCCGATGCCTGCGGCAAAAAAAGCCCTCGCCCACAAATAATCCGTCTCGGATAAATGCGGTTCATAAACCGGCCCGGGAGACGTGAAAATACGGTCGATAGGAATATCAGGATTTTCAAAGCCTGCGTAAGGGGGATACAGCTGTTCCATCTCCACTAATTTTTCCCGGGACGTAACCGGCAGGCGCTCCAAATCCTCTCGAGATGTGATTTCTTCCGGATCGATAGCGGCATCGTCGAGCATTTTTCTCAAACGCACCGATTTCTCGTAACCGAGCCTGACCATTTCCGCCAGCGCTTTATCCTGCCAGTTTTTCCGTTTTCGCTTTCCCCATGATTCTTTTTTATCGAACAAGTTATTCATACGTTTCCCTTAAAAATACCCAAATGATAAAAAATATTGTTTCAACATATCATTTCTTCCCGACAAACAATATTTATTTCATCTAAACTGATTACAACCAACGTTTTCTTCTTCTATATGACTTGACATCTTTATACGATTTAGCAATTCCCGACGCCGCCATGCCCAGATAAAATTCTTTGATATCCGGATTGTCGGATAATTCTTTGGATGTTCCTTCCATCATGATCTTGCCGTTTTCCATGACGTAGCCGTAATGAGCGACCTGAAGGGCCATCCGGGCGTTTTGCTCTACCAGTAAAATCGTCGTTCCCTGTTCCTCGTTGATTTTTCTGATAATCCGGAAAATCTCCTGCACGACAAGCGGCGCCAGCCCAAGTGATGGTTCGTCCAGAAGCAAAAGCTGCGGATGCGCCATTAAGGCCCGGCCGATGACCAGCATTTGCAATTCGCCGCCGCTGCAATATCCGGCGAGGGCCTTTCTTCTTTTCAGCAGTGCCGGAAAATAATTGTAAACCATTTCCAGATCCTGTTTGTAGGGTTTACCGAACCGTGTGGCGGTTCCGACCCGAAGGTTTTCTTCTATCGTCAGATATTTAAACGGCTGTCTGCCTTCCAGAACCTGAATAATTCCCTGGCGGGTGATAAATTCCGGAGCCTGATTTTGAATATTGATGTCATTGTACACGATGGTACCATCGGTCACCTTCCCGTTTTCCGGCTTGAGAAGACCGGATATAGCCTTGAGCGTGGTTGTTTTACCGGCACCGTTGCTGCCCAGAAGAGACACGATGTGGCCCTTTTCAACAGTTAAAGAAACACCTTTCAATACCTGTATAACATCAGAATATACAACAGATATATTGTTTATTAATAAAAGTACATCTCCCATAAGACACCTTCTTAATAGGAAAACGGCCAGAGCCTGAAACTGGAACGGATAATGCGCCATATTTCCGCCAGGCCTTTGGGCTCAATCAAAATGAACAGGACAATCGCCAAGCCAAAAACAAATTCCCTCAACGGCGCCATGTTCAATCCCAGGGAAGTCGCCACACCCATGTTCATCAAAAGCCCTGTCGCGAACCTCAGCAGTTCATTGAGAATCGTGATAAATGTCGCACCGAAAATTGCACCGGGAATATTGCCCATGCCGCCGATGATGACCATGGCGATGTATTCGACGGAAAGTCCAAGATTGAAGGGCTCCGTCGTGATGCTGACCATGTAATACGCCCAGAGCGCACCCGCAAAACCGGCGTAGAAAGAACTGATGCCAAAGGACAAAAGCTTGTATTTGAAAATCGGGATACCCATGCCCTCCGCCGCGCGGTCATTATCGCGGATGGCGATAAAAGCGCGGCCGTATTTGCTCCTGATGATATTGACGGCAAACCATGTCATCAAAACCAGGCTGATAAAAATCAGAAAAAAGAACATTCTGTCGCCTGACATCTGCCATCCCATCATTTCCGGCGAGGGAAGCGTGATACCCATCGTGCCTTTGGTGAGACTTTCCCATTGAATTAAAACGTATTCAATGATGAATTGTCCGGCCAAGGTGGCGATGGTCAGATACAGGCCCTTCAATCTGCCCGACGGGATGCCGAAAATCATGCCGATAAGCGCCGTGATCATGCCCGCCGCTGGTATCGCGATGTAAAATCCGACCCCCCACCTTGTCGCCAAAATCGCCGCGGCATAAGCTCCGACGCCGAAAAAAGCGCCGTGTCCCAGTGAAATCTGACCGGTGTAGCCGACAAGTATATTCAACCCGATCGCGGCGATGGATGCGATGCCGATCGTGTTCAAAACATAGAGAAGATAAGGGCTCAGCACAAACGGAGCCGCCCCGAAAAGCGCAATCAGAAAAACGCACAGCCATAAACGTCCGAAATCAGTTTCAAAAATATTCAGTTCCTGCTCATAGGTCTCACGGTAATTGCCGCAGGGATGAAAAGATAATTTTCTCATCTTCATTGATTCTAAACCCTTTCGATTTCCACCAAGCCAAACAATCCGTACGGCTTGACCATCAGAATAATCACCAGCACAAAATAGGGAACAACATCGCGCAGCGACGGCGACAAATAGCCGCCGGTGAATGTCTCCAGAAGGCCGATGATAATCCCGCCGATGATCGCGCCGCCGATGCTGTCCAAACCGCCCAAAATAACGACCGGAAACACTTTCATGCCGATGGAACTCAAATCATGAACATTAACGCCGTTGATAATTCCCAAAACAATGCCGCTCATACAGGCCACGAGCGCGGCTATCGCCCACGAAAGCGCAAACACTCGCCGGACGTGAACGCCGAGCGACAACGCCGCCTTCTGATTGTCCGCCACGGAACGCATATAAATGCCCTGGGCGGACTTTTTAAAAAACAGCCCGAAAGCCACGAGAAAAAGAACGCTGATCATCATCGTCGCCGTGTAAACGGGCGCCACATAAACAGAACCGAGCTGAAGTCCCATGGATGCAGGGAGGAATTCCGGATAGGTATGCAGATTTCCTCCCCAGATTAACAGAATCAGTCCCTTAAACATCGCTGCCAACCCCACCGTCAGCATAATGACAAAAATCAACTTCTCGCCGATGAGCGGACGCAGAAAAAACCTTTCAATCAGAAATCCCAGCATAAAACAGCCTGCCATGGTCAGAATAAAAGCTGCGTAAACCGGCAGTTGCGCCCAAGTGACCAGCGACAGAAAAAAGAACGCGCCCAGTGCGAGCAGTTCGCCGTGGGCGAAATTCAAGACACTGGATGATTTGAAAATCATGACAAAACCCATTGCGGAGATTCCATAAAGCAGTCCCACGCAAACGCCGTTGACCAATAATTGCAGAAAAAACTCCATATAAAATCCTCAGTGAACGTCGATGATGTTTATCGTGGTTTGTATTTCGCCGATCCTTCCATCGCGGTACTTGACCTTGCCGGTCACCTCAACATTCCGCAAGTTGTTATACATCGCTTCGATGATCTTGAGATACAGACCGTAAACAAAGCGGCGGCGGACTTTGCCGGTGCGCGTCAGTTCTTCGTCGTCCGCGTCCAGAAGCTTGTAGAGCAGAACAAATTTCCTTATCTTCATCACCTCGGGAAGCTGTTCGTTAACCTGCTTTACTTCCTGAAGAATCAGTTCCTCAACGGCCGGCTGCTGCGAAAGATCCATATACGTCGTATAGGGAATCATTCTTTCTTCCGCCCAGCTGCCGACATTGCCCATATCAATATTGATCATCGCGGTGATATAGGGCCGCGCCTCGCCGAAAGTGACCGCCTCCTTGATATAGGGGCTGAACTTCAAACGCGTCTCGATAAAGTCGGGCGAAAACGCGTCTCCGCTTTTGTTGCGAATGATATCTTCCTTACGGCCGATAATCAGCAGATGCCCGTCGCTGTCAATGTAACCCGCGTCGCCTGTTTTGAGCCATCCGTTTTCAAAGGCGTTCTGGGTTGACTGATAATCGTTGTAGTAGCCCGAAAAATTGGCATCCGATTTAACCAGCACCTCCTGATCCTCGGCAATTTTCACCTCGGTCAGCATCATCGGCTTGCCCACGGTTTCGAGCTTGACCTCATGATCGGGCTGTATTTGAAAAATGCCGCACGCTTCCGTCAGACCATAGCATTGTTTTAAATTCAGACCGATGGCCCTGAAAAAGTGAATGACGTCCGGGCTGATGGGATGACCGCCGGTGAATGCGCTGCGGAAACGCGAACAACCCAGCCGATCCAGCAGTGGTTTATAAACCAAATGATTCATGACCCTGTAGAGCATCCTCAGCGACAACGGAATCGTTTCTTTGTGCGATTGTTTTTCAACAACCGATTTGCCGATTTTTTCGCCGAGATAAAATAATTTTTTCTTCACCCACCCGGCATCGGATATCTTGACACGGATGCGCGACGCCATGTCCTCCCAGAATCGCGACGAGGTAATGATCATGGAAGGTCCGATTTCCCTGAAATCTTCCAAAACCGTTTCCGCCGTCTCCGGAAAATTCATCACCATGGCGGTTCGAAGCGCCACGCCCACCCCCCACATCTGATCGACAATCCACGCCGGCGGCGACATCGACAGCCAGTTCTCCTCGGGTTCGATTTTGGCTTCCCAAAACCATTGTTCGGCCATGGTCACCAGATTGCGGTGCGACAGCATCGCGAGCTTGGGAACGCCGGTGGTTCCGGATGTCTGAATCATCACCGCAATGTCATCGGGCCGTCCCTGATGGATTTCCGCTTCGACAAAGCCGGGGCGATCTTTTATGAATTTTCTGCCCTCTTCCAGCAAATCGGCAAAACTCATCAGCCAGGGTTCGTCGCCGTACGAGGTCATTCCCGTCGGATCGATATAAATGACTTTTTGCGTCTGGGAAAGTTTGTCTCTCACCTCCAGCAGCTTGTCCGCCTGTTCCTGATCCTGGACGATGACGATCGGCGAATTGATTCTTTTGATGGAAAAGGCCAGCTCATCGGCAACGGAGGATGTGAAAAGATTCAGCGTCGTCGCTCCCAGGGCATGAGCGGCCAATTCCGAAAAAAGCCATTCGGGATGATTGTGCACGACCATGCACAGGTTTTCGCCGCGTTTGAGATTGAGAGAGGCAAGCCCGGCGGCGGTCAACGTGACATAATGAAAATAATCCGCCCAGGTATATTTTTGCCAGATGCCGTAAGCCTTTTCGCGAATGGCCGTTTGATGCCCGTAAACGGACGCATTGCGCATCAAAAGCTGCGGCAGGGTGATGTTTTTTAAATCTTCGCTACGCAAAATACATGCCCTGAAAATAAACTTACAAAACTTCTCCTTCGCCCAGGTATGCCTTGACGACCTCGGGATTGGCGCTGATTTCCTCAGCCGTTCCCTCTCCGATTTTTTCACCGAAATTCAAAACCATAATGCGCCGGGAAATGCTCATGACAATGGACATGTCATGTTCGACGAGAATCATCGTCAGTCCCCACCGCTGATTCAATTCCAGAAGAAAACGGACCATGTCTTCTTTCTCTTCGAGATTCATGCCGGCGAAAGGCTCATCCAGAACCAGGAGTCTCGGCTCCAGAGCGAGCGCGCGACCCAATTCGACCCGTTTCTGCAAACCATAGGGAAGAGAGCCGACCATCTGTTTTCTGATGGATTGCATTTCCAGAAAATCGATGATTTCTTCGAGGATCTGCCGGTGCCGGATTTCCTCTTTTCTCACCGACGGTGAAAAAACGCAGGATTTAAAAAAACTGTAATGACAATGAATGTGGCGGGCCAAAGTCATGTTGGCCAAAACGGTCATGCCGGGGAAAAGCTCGATGTTTTGAAAAGTTCTGCCGATGCCCACGCCGACCAATTCATGGGTATGCAGATGCGTGATGTCTTTTCCGTTGAAAATGATTCTGCCCTGCTGGGGACGGTAGTAACCGGTGATGCAGTTGAGCAGCGAAGTCTTTCCAGCGCCGTTGGGACCGATAACGGCCATTAATTCGCCCGTGCCAACCTTCAGACTCACATCCCTGACGGCAACCACGCCCCCAAAGCTCAATTTCAGACTTTGAATTTCCAGTTCAGCTTTTTTGTCTTCTTCCCGCCGGTTCGCCATGATTAACGGCCGGCCGCGAAAAGCCTTCATTCAAACCCCTTTTCGCTCAACGGGCGTCGCCGGAACATCTCACGATTTCCGGCAACACCCGTCTTGCCGTCTTGAACTACTTTTTAAGCAGTTTAATTTTATCTTTGCCCGGAACATAAAAATTGGTCAGTGGAATATAGCTTCCATCTTCCTTGACCTTGACCATGCGGGCGGTGAAGGAAGCACCGTGATTATCCTTGGTATAGGTAATCGCCGGAACCAGGCCTCCGAAATCCTCGTTTTTGAAGCTCTCCAGAGCGGCGTTGATCGTTTCGGGATTGATGTCTTTGTGCTGTTCATAAGCGCGCGCAAAGGCCCTTTCCATAATCATGCCGATGACCACGCCTTCCCAGTAAGAAGCGTCGAATTTGTCCACGGTCTTGTATCTTTTCCACAATTCCTTCATCACGGCCATGCCTTTTGATTTATCGCCGGGAAGTCCGCCGGGAAATTGGATGGTAAGGCGGTCCTTGATCAGCCCCTTGCCCATCTTGAAGAAATCTGGATCCGTGGATGTCCATGTTCCCAAAAACACCGGGTTGTAATTGATGCGATCGGCGCTTTTAAATGCCGTGATAATCGCCGAGGGCAACATCTGCATGAAAACATATTCCGCGCCGGCTTTCTGCAGACGCAGAAGTTCCGTGTTGAGATCTACCGTCTTGGGAGGAAATTCTTCAATCGCCACGAGATTGATTCCAAGCTTTTCGGCGTATTCCTTGCTCGGCGCGTGAATGGATCGTCCGTAGGCGTTGTTATAGGTCAATAGGCCGACTTTCGGAGCCTCCTTGCCCTTGTGGATGGCCTTGATGTATTCCAAAACTGCATGGCAGTCCATTTTGTAACTGCCGAACGGCAGATACATGTAATCCACGGGCGGCTCCAGAATCTCCCAGCTTGTCGAATAATTAATGGTGGGAACCTTGTGCTTTTGAATAATGGGTTTGGCAGCCAGTCCCTCGCCTGCCCCCCAGGTCGCAATCATGTCCACCTTGTCCTGAAGGACGAACTTGTTGACGGCGGCTTGAGCTTCCGGAACTTTGTATGCCGTGTCCACCGTGATCATCTCAATCTTGTTGCCATAGACGCCGCCCTTCACTTCGTTGACGTAACGGAAATAATCCCGCTGGCCCTTTTCATGAAACTGTCCCCACGTCGAGGCCGGACCGGTGAGATTAATCGCCGCTCCCACCTTGACGGTCTTTGCCTGCGCCAGCCCCAAACCGGCCATCAAAAACACAGCGGATAAAACTACGATCAAAACTTTCCTTTTCATTTCTTCCTTTCCTCCCCTTCGATAGTGTATTGGTAAACCTGCCACATTCATGGCAAAAAAAAACCGTGGGTTTTAATCTGCCCACGGCTCATTTCCTCCATCCATCGGTCATGATACAGTAAGGCAGACCTTTATTCCCGTAAAGTTAAAAAAATAAAAAAAGACTGCCCTTTTCCTGAAAAAAACGGTCATTTTCGCTTTTCCTTTCGCATGGGCCATATAGTGCAAAAACACCTGAAATGTCAAGGAAAAAGAAATAGAAAAATATTTTTGCAAACCCGGCGGCTATTCAATGTGAAGCTTTTCCATTCGATAGCGCAAGGAATCAAAAGAAATATTTAATAAATCAGCGGCCTTTTTCTTGGATCCCTTTGCCTTGAGCAGAGCCTTTTCGATGAGCATTTTTTCCACGGCCTCCAGTTCCCCGTTCAAATCAATGCCTTTTTCCCCGATATCAATGTTGAATTTCGGATAAACATGATGATCGCCCGTCTGCAATGAGAGACTCTCCGGCAAAATGATGTTGGAACTTTCCATGGCCACGCTCCGTTCGATAATATTCTCCAACTCGCGGATATTTCCCGGGAAATCATACTGCATCAGCAATTCCAGCGCATAGGAAGAGATGTTTCTGATTTCCTTATTGAACATTTTCGAATATTTTCCGATAAAATGATTGATCAGCGCGGGAATATCTTCCCTTCTTTCCCTCAGGGGCGGGATGTTGATGGGAATGACATTGAGGCGATAAAACAAATCTTCCCGAAACTCTCCCTTCTTGACTTTTTCCCTCAAATCCTGATTGGTGGCGGAAACAATGCGCACATCCACCCGAATGTCCTCGCTGCCGCCGATGCGCCGGAAGGTTTTTTCCTGAACGACGCGCAGAAGTTTCACCTGCAAAACAGGCGGCAAATCGCCGATTTCATCCAGGAAAATCGTTCCGCCTTTTGCCATTTCGAAAATGCCGGGCTTGTCGGCATACGCGCCGGTAAAGGAGCCCTTCATGTAGCCGAACAATTCGCTTTCCAATAAATTCTCCGGTATCCCCCCGCTGTTGATGGCCTTGAAGGGCATTTTTGAACGCGAGGAATTTTCATGAATCGCGCGGGCGACCAGTTCTTTTCCCGTTCCGCTTTCTCCCAAAATCAAGATGTTGGCCAGCGTGTCGGCCACTTTTTTTATCGTGGAGAAAATCTTGATCATCTCCCTGTTGGAACCGATCATTCCGCAAAACGAGTTGACCTGAACGTTGGTGATGTCCGTTTGCCCCTTGTCGGCAATCAAACCTTTTTTTTGCAGAGCCGAACGGATAATTTTCTTCAATTCATCCCAATCGCCGCCTTTCTCCACGTAATCATAAGCGCCTTCGTTCATCGCGCTGATGGCGGTTTCCCCCGATGCGAAGGCAGTGATGACAATGACGATCGTTTCCGGATGAATATCCTTCACGGTTTTCAGAAACTCGATGCCGTTGATCTTGGGCATTTTCAAATCGGTAATCACCAGATCAAAGGCTTTTTTGCGGCACATTTCCGTCGCCTTGAGCGGCTCGCCGGCACTGGTTACATCGTATCCTTCCTGCGTAAGCATGATTTCCATTAATTCCCGGATTCCCGGATCGTCATCAACGATTAAAATCTTTGCCATCGTCATCAACCTTTCTGAAATAATTCTTAAAGTAAATGTTTTCGTTTCATCTTCTAGGTTTCTTCATCGGCCGGCAACCACACCCAACACGTTGTTCCCCGGCCTTTGTCGCTTTTGAGTTCAATTTTTCCCTTGTACCCCTCAATGATATGGCTGACAATCGTCAATCCCAGTCCCGTCCCTTTTGTTTTTTTTGTAAAGAAGGGCTCAAAGACTTTGCTTAAATCCGACTCCTCAATGCCGCAACCCGTATCCGTAATTTTAATTTCAGCGTATTTTTTCCCATCTGAGAGATGGACGGTTGCGGTTTCGATGGACAAAACGCCGTTTTCATCCATCGACTGGACCGCGTTCAGAAGCAAATTGTGGATGATCTGCCTGACCTGTTCTTTATTGGCGAAAGCTTCGACACCGTCCGCCAGACTTTTTTGAATCTGAATATTATCGTTCCACTCGGAACCGATTTTGATGTGCTCCAACGCTTCTTCCGCGGCGGCATTGATGTTCACCCTCTCGCGGGAAGGAGGAACGGGGCGCGCCAGCAAAAGAAAATCGCGGGCGAAACCCTCCAGCTGTTCCTTGCTGCGCAGGATGATGTCCATTAAACGCTTGTTGGTCCCGTCGAGATTAAGTCCGCGGTTTAAAAGTTCAATGGAACCGGTAATCGCCGTCAGCGGATTTCGCACCTCATGCGCCCATCCCGCGGCCATCTCGCCAATGATGGCCAGATTCCTGTTCTTTTCAATGATCTTTTCCATCTCCTTGATTTGCGTCAAATCCTGAAAAACCAAAATATTTCCAATCTGATTTTCCCGCCTTCCTTTCAGGGGCGCAATGGAAACCCCCAGGTGGATAGCTGTTTTGTTTTTTCCGGTGATTTTGACATTGACGCGGGAGTTTTCGCGCCCGCTCTCGCTTAAAAAAGGAAGCAACGGAGGAAACAAATCCTCGATTTTCTTCCCTTCAACCTCGTTTCTCGAATAGCCCGTAATGTCCTCCGCCGCGCGGTTGAAGGTCTTGATCACGTTCTTCATGTTAAGGGTCATCACACCGGTATAAACAGATTCCACGATGCTGCGGAACAACACATCCAACTGGCTGAATTCCGATTCTTTCTCTTCCAGCATCAGAAGGGCTTTTTTCTCCTGTTCCACGACAAAACTTACCAGAAAAGCCAGGATATAAAATGACGTGATGCGGACGATGATATTGGTCAAAACATCCGCGGCACTGAGATTCACGTCGTATTTTAGATTTAAAAGGGATGCGAAAGGCATGATGCGGTAAAATTCAAGATCAAGCAAAACGCCGTACAGGATACTGTTGACCGAAGCGACGACAAGCCCGCCCCTGCGTCCGAGAAAAAACACCGAATAAATGATCACCAGCGTATAAAAGAGGGAAAAATCTATCTGGGTGTTTCCGAAATTTAAAATCAAACCGGTGATGAGAAGAATATCCAAGACGATCTGGAGAATGACATTTTTCGTCACGCCTATCTTGAGTCTTGAAAGAACAATGTAAAAAATGGACAACAAATAAACGATGGCCGATATCAAATAAAAAAAGTAAATGGTAATTTGCGGAATTTCAAAAATTTCTTTTTTGACATGGATAAAAACCGTTATCGCGAGAAAGACGGAGATGATAAAGACTCTCAGTCCAATTAATATATACAGCCGTCTTTTGTTTTTTTCCTTTGCAGCGGGCGTTTTATCGTGTATTGCCATTTGAAATATCCGCGTGATTTTTTTGTATTATATAACATTTTTTCCCATGAAGCGAATCATTTAAATTTTTAAAACAATGATCCTGATGCGCAGACCCCTGATGGTCATTCTTGTCGCCCTGATTGCCGGAATTCTCTTGGGCGGCTGTTTCACGCCGCCGATGCTTCTTCTTTCGTCGTCCTCCGCATTGCTTGGGGCGGGCCTTTTGCTCGCCTTGAAAACAAGGCGCTTTCAAACGGGTTTTTTCCTTCTTGCCGTCCTGGTTTTTATTTTTGGAATTTTCAACGTCCAGAAGCAGAATTATTTTCCGGACAAAAAACCGAACATCGCGGATTACGCCGACGGCGGAATCATCACCGTCGAAGGATTCGTGGCAGACCATTCGGCGTCATTGCCTGACCGGGAAGTGATCATCCTGCGCTGCCTGCGCATCGCCGAGGGCAACTGTTATCTTCCCGTTTCCGGAAAAATCAGGGTGACGATTCCTCCGGAACTCAGCTTCGATGACGGAGATTTCGTCCGCATCCGCTTATCCCTAAAGACAAGGCAAAACTTCAACAACCCCGGCGCCCATGATTTTGTTAAAATGATGAATCGCCGTGGCATCGTGGCGTTCGGGTACGTTCGGGACCAATCGGGCATCATGCTTCTGCGCAAAAATACAGGCGGCGGCCCAAGGCGGCAATTGGAGTTATTCCGCAAGCGCATCAGAGACCTCATCACGGTCAATGTTCCCTCGCCCCAGAGGGAAATTCTTCTGGCCATGAGCATCGGCGCGAAAAATGAAATTCCCGACGATATCCGCGAAAATTTCAACAAGACCGGCACATCGCATATCCTGGCAATTTCCGGACTGCACGTGGGAATGATCGGCGCCACTGCTTTTCTATTCTTTTTGCTGCTTCTGAAGACATCGGAATACCTGATGCTGCGCTTCAATATTTTGAAACTCGCCGCGATGGGAGCCTTTTTTGTGATTGTGCTTTACGCTTTCGTGGCCGGCATGGGTGTCACCGTCATCAGGGCCGCGCTGATGGCTTTTGTTTTCCTTCTGGCGGTCCTTTTCGGCAAGCACAAGGATTTATATAATGTGCTGGCGATGGCCGGATGGATTATCCTGGTCTTCGCGCCGGAGGCGATCTGGGATGTTTCTTTTCAGCTTTCCTTTGTTTCCGTTTTGGCAATCATTTATCTGGTGCCTCGCTTCGACAAATATTTTCCGGCCAAACTGGCATCGTTTCCGGTTTGGGCGACATCCCTCCTGCGGTTTGCTTATCTCTCCGTCCTGGTTTCCGCGGCGGCCACGCTGGGAACGCTGCCCCTCATTTTGTATTACTTTCACAGAATCTCTTTTATTTCGATTCTGGCGAATCTCATCATCGTTCCGCTTCTGGGAGAGCTCACTCTTTCTTTGTTGCTGCTGTTTTTGGCCTGCGCATTGCTTTGGCCGGCGGCGGCAAAACTCATTTTATTGCCGGCGTCCTTTTTGACTTCCGCCAGTCTGCAAATCATCAGACGCATGGCTTCATGGCACTGGTCATCGGCTGAGTTCCCCCGGCCGGGCGTCTGGGAAATTGCGCTGTTTTATCTGTGCGTTTTTCTGACGTTTCAATATTTTGAAGCCGCAAAAGAGAATCAGACCCAGAAACCGCGTCGTGGATTTTACAAGCCCCTCAAATATCTCTGGATCTTTGCGCTGGTTGTTTTGGCGGCCGACATCGTCTACTTCAGCGTCAGGGACCGTTTTTCATCCGAGCTGAAAATCACCGTCATCGATGTCGGCCAGGGAAGCGCTATTCTGGCAAGGCTTCCCCGGGGATACAACATCCTCATTGACGGCGGCGGGTTTGCGCACAGCTCCCTGGATGCAGGCAAAGCGGTTTTGGCGCCCTTTCTTTACCATGAAAAAATCGGAAAAATAGACGCGGTCGTTCTCACCCATCCTCATCCCGACCACTTGCTGGGGCTGATTTACATTATGAATCATTTCCACGTCCGGCAGGTTTGGAAAAACGCTCTGTCCGTCGACCCGGTTGAATTTCCGCAATGGAAGGATGCCGTCACGGCGCAAAATATCGACGTATCGGTTTTGTCAAATCAATCCCCCGAAACCGTCATCAACGGCGTGCGCTTCAACGTATTGTGGCCGCCCGAATCCCCCAACAAAAGTCCGGGCGATTTTTCCGAAGATGAGCTCAATGATACTTCGCTGGTTTTGAAAATCACCTTCGGCAGAATCCGCTTTCTGATTCCCGGCGATATTACCGCGGCGGTGGAAAATTCACTCCTTCAGGCGCATGCCGATCTGGCCAGCGACGTCCTGATTGTACCCCATCACGGCTCGAACAAATCAAGCTCTCCGGAATTCATCAGGGCCGTCGGCTGCCGGTACGCGGCGGTCAGCGCCGGAAAATTCAATATCTTCAAGCATCCCCACCCCTTCGTTCTGGAGCGATTGAAAAATGCCGGCGCAGCCGTTTTTCGCACCGACCTCAACGGCGCCGCAACCTTTACGACCGACGGGCAAACGCTCAAAGCCGAAACCTTCCTCAAATAATCATCATAAAAAATTTATGCTTGACATCGGCGCACAATAGCTTATTATTACTGATAAATAAACCAAGCAATGTTTCTTTGTGAGGGGGTTTGTTTCACATCCTTTTTGTCCATTAGCGGTGGTCTTTTAAGCGGAAATTTTTTTCTTAAACTTCTTCAAAAAGTTGACGCATCGCCATGAAAACCACAAAAATGAAAACCGCAAAGAAAAAGACTTCAAAAGCCGCGCCACAAAAAACATCGGCTCTGAAAAAAAACAGAACTCCCGCCGCTCCAAAAAGCCATCCACCTTCCAGAGAGAAATCCGCGCATTCTTCCCGCAAACCGGCGCCCAAAATGTCGTCTTTGTCTTGGTTGGATGAGAAGCTCTTTCGCGTCATCGCCGAGCAGTCCTCGGATATTATCGTCATACTCAACAGCCGGGGCAAAATTCTTTACGCCAACCCCACCCTGGAAAAGATTCTGGGCTACAAGGTCAACAAACGCATCGGCAAAAAAGCTTTTGGCAACATTCATCCCGATGACCTGGCCCGCGTCGAAAGAGCCTTCCTGGCCTTTGTCGGTGGCGACCAAAAAGCGCCGCGCAAAAATGAAGTACGCATCCGCGATATTCACGGCAACTGGCATGCTTTTGAAACCATCGCCTATCATCTGGCCCGCAAAGACGAAGAAGGTTCTCTGGTGGTCAATCTCCGCGAGATCACCGAACGGAAAAAAACCGAAGAAGCCCTAAAAAAAGCCGCCGCTGAATGGCGCAGCACCTTTGACGCCGTCACCGACGCCATCTGCCTTCTGGACCAGGACCGGCGGATTTTGCGCGCCAACATCGCCATGGGCAAAATGTTCAATCTTTCACCGGATCAACTCGTCGGAAAACTCTGCTGTGAAATCATCCACGGCAAAAGACGACCGGTTCCCAACTGCCCGGCGGTAAAAACTAAAAAATCCCGGCAAGCTGAAGAAACGGAGCTTTGGCTCAACGAAAGGTGCTACCATGTGGCGGCCTATCCCGCCTGCGTCAGCGACGGCGATCTCGAGACGATTGTTCACACCATCAGCGACATCACCCGGCGCAAGCTGACGGAAGGTGCGCTTATGGATGCGGAATCCAAGTTCAGGACCATTTTTCACATGGCCTCCGACGGAATTATTCTGGCCCGCCTCGGTGACAAGAAAATTGCCGCAGTTAATCATAGAATCTGCCAGTGGCTGGGTTACCGGGAAGATGATCTGCTGAAGATGCACATCTCCGAGATTCACCCGGAAAGTTTCCTGCCCCACGTCATCGAACATTTTGAAAAACTCGCCGGCGGAGAAATCGAGGTGGCGCGGGACATCCCCCTGCTCAAAAAAGACAAATCCGTCCTTTTCACCGACGTGAGCGCCTCGAAAATGATCTATGACGGCCATCAATGCCTGATGGGCATTTTTCGGGACAACACCGAACGGCGGCGGATGGAGGAGACCCTGCGTGAAAATGAACGCCGGATGTTCTATCAGGAAAAACTCACCCGCCTCTATCTGGATACCTCCCCCGCCTTTCTGGTGGCCATCGGCTTTGACGGAAAAACGCTGATGATGAATGCCTCATTGCTCAAAGCCCTGGAATACACGACGGAGGAAGTTTTGGGGAAAGATTACCTCTCGACGTTCGTGCCGGAAGAAGACCGTCCAGCCCTCGGTGAAATTTTCCGGCAAATCATTCAGGCAGGAAAAAACACCGTCAACGAAAACCGGATTGTCAGCAAATCCGGCCGGATTTATCTGGTTGAATGGCATGGACAACCCGTCGTTCGGGATGACAAAAACAGCTTCTTCATCGGCGCGGGCATCGACATCACCCAACGCAGGGAAGCCCAGCGGGCCCTGGCCCTTTCGGAAACAAGATACCGCCGTCTTTTCGAAGCCTCTCAGGACGGTGTTTTGCTTCTCGATTTCAATACGGGAAACATCATGGATGTCAACCCGTTTCTGACCCGGCTTTTGGGTTTATCGCGCGAAGAGATGCTCGGCAGGCCGATATGGGAACTGGGACCCCTTTGCGATGCTCTCTTCAACAAGGAGAAGTTTCTTGAATTGCGGCGGAAGGAATACCTCCGTTACGAAGATACTCCCCTGCAGACGAAAGACGGACGTTTGGCTTTCGTGGAGTTCATCAGCAACGTCTATCTGGAAAATGGATTCAAAATCATTCAGTGCAACATCCGCGACATCTCCGAACGGAAGAAGGCCGAGGAAGCGCTCAGGCAAAGCGAAAGACTCTACCGGCTGCTGGTCGAAAAAATGAGCGACGTGATCTGGACGGCGGACGTGAATATGCGGACCACTTATGTCAGCCCTTCCATCAAAAACGCGCTGGGATTCACGCCGGAAGAAAGGATGCGTCAAAAACCCGAGGAGCAATTAACCCCTGATTCCCTGGCCCTGGCCCTGAAGACTTGGCAAAAGGAGATGCTTCTGGAAAAACAGGGAGGCGGCGATCCGAACCGAGAGGTGACGATTAACCTGGAATATTATCACAAAGACGGCTCGACCCGCTGGTTTGAAACCAAAATCACGGCTATGCGCGACCACGGCGTGTCGAGGGACATCACCGAAATCCTGAAGGCGTCCGAAATGGTGAAACAGCGGGATGTACTCTACCGGAAACTCTCGCAAAACGTCCCGGGCATGATTTACCAGTTCCAGAGAAATCCCGACGGGACCTACTGCATACCCTTCGTCACCGACTCCATCCGAAACATCTTCGGCTGCTCGCCCGAGGACGTGCGCGATGATTTTTCTCCCATCGCCCGGGTGTTGTTTGAGGAGGACGTCGAAAAAGTCATCCAATCCATCGAATATTCGGCAAATCATCTGACTCTGTGGCAGGCCGAATTCCGCGTGCAAATTCCCGGCGGGCCCATCCGGTGGATTCTGGGGCAGTCTTCTCCCGAAAAACTCTCCGACGGCACCATCATCTGGCACGGTTTTGTGACCGACATCACCGAACGGAAAAAAACGGAAGAAGCCCTGCGGGAAAGTGAAGATCTCTTCAGAAGCATCTTTCAGCATCATGCCGCCGTGAAACTGTTGATTGACCCCGATACCGGTCAGATTGTGGACGCCAACGAGGCGGCGGCGGATTACTACGGCTGGCCCCTCCAGCAGTTGAAGAACATGAAAATCCAGGACATCAATATTCTGTCGCCCGACAAGGTCAAAGCGGAAATGTCTAAAGTCGTCGCGAAAAAGAAAATCCGGTTTGAGTTTCAGCACCGCCGGGCCGACGGCTCCGTCCGGGATGTCGAGGTGTACAGCAGCCGCATCTTGTCCCAGGGCAAGAATCTTCTGCATTCAATCATTCACGACGTCACCGAACGGAAAAAATTCGAAGAGGATCTCAAAGAATCCCAAAAATACGCCGAAAGTCTGATTCAAAACGCCAATGTCATGATTGTCATTCTTGATCTGGATGGAAGAATCGTCCTGCTGAATGAAGCCGGTCAGAAATTAACCGGCTATGAGGAAACTGAAGCGCTCGGAAAGAGCTGGTTTGAATTAGTCGTTCCCAAAGAAAGGTATCCCGACGTATGGAAGGAATTTGAAAAATTTAAGAATTCTAAACAGATTCTGGACACTTTTGAAAACCCGATTTTGACGAAATCCGGCGAAGAACGAATCATTTCCTGGAAAAACAGCGCCATTGTAAAGAATAACCATTTTGTCGGCACTCTATCCTTCGGCCTTGACATCACCGAACGCAGGCGGGCCGAAGAGGAAATCCGCCAGCTCAACGAACTTCTGGAAAAACGCGTTGAGGAAAGAACCCGCGAACTCGAGGGTTTCTCCTATTCCGTCTCCCATGACCTGCGCGCGCCGCTGAGGGCCATCAGCGGATTCAGTCACGCACTCGAAGAAGACTTCGGCGGTAAACTCGATGAGCAGGGCAAGGATTACATCCGGAGAATCAAAGCGGCCGCCAATCACATGAGCGAATTGATTGAAGACATGCTGAAATTATCAAGAATCACGCGTACGGATATGGACATGGTCAGGGTCAACCTCTCCGATATCGCCCGCTCGATTGCGCAGGAATTGCAAAACGCTCATCCTGAAAGGTTCGTCGCGGTCACCATAGAAGAAGGCCTTGAAGACAACGCCGACGCGCGCCTGATGAGAATCGTCCTGGAAAATCTTTTGGAAAACGCCTGGAAATTCACCTCCAGAAAGGAAAACGCCAAAATTGAATTCGGCGCCCTCAGCGAGGGGACAAAGAGAGTTTATTATGTCCGCGACAACGGCGCCGGTTTTGACAGCCGCTACGTGGGCAGGCTTTATTCCCCCTTTCAGAGACTTCATGAACCGCAGGAGTATCCGGGCACGGGAATCGGACTGGCCACCGTCCGGCGGATTATCGACCGCCACAACGGAAGCGTCTGGGCCGAAGGGGAAATTGACAAGGGAGCCGTTTTCTATTTTACCCTGAATGAAATCTGAAAAAGCGGGAGTTTTTATGTCGCCGCAAAGCAAAATCCTGCTGATTGAAGACAACACCGACGATGTCGAGCTGACCCTTCGGGCGTTCAGAAAACACCGTCTTGCCGGGGAAATCATTGTTAAACGCGACGGTCAGGAAGCTCTGGACTATTTTTTCACGGCCAACGGGAAAACCAGTACTCAAGGGCAGGAACCCCCCTCGCTGGTTTTGCTGGATTTGAAACTGCCGAAACTCAGCGGGCTGGATGTGCTCAAAAAAATCAAAGGCAGCGAGGCGACCAAACATATTCCCGTCGTGATTCTGACCTCGTCCAGAGAGGAGCGCGACCTTCACGATTCCTACCGCTTCGGCTGCAACAGCTACATCCGGAAACCCGTGGACTTTGACGAATTCATCAACGTGGTGAAGCACCTGGGCATTTATTGGCTGGAGATCAATGAGTTCCCCTGCCCTTAAACTCCCGAGGAGAGAAAGATATGTCTGAAATGCTCAACGTCCTTATCGTGGAAGACTCGGAAGATGACGCGCTGCTTTTGATGCGCAAGCTGACCGGCGCGGGCCACCGGGCGAAATGGCAACGGGTGGAAGACGCCAAAGCGCTGAGGCGCGCCCTTGCCGACGAAACCTGGGATGTCATTCTCTGTGATTACAAACTTCCCACCTTCAGCGCTCCGGACGCCCTGAAAATCGTTCAGGAAGAAAATCTCGACATTCCCTTTATCGTCGTTTCGGGCACCATCGGCGAAGAAACCGCCGTCGAGGTGATGAAGGCGGGCGCCCACGATTACCTGATGAAGGACAATCTCGCCCGGCTGGGCGCGGCGATCGAACGGGAAATCCGTGATTGCCAGATCAGGCAAAAAAAGAGACTCACTGAAAATCTTCTGGCAAAAAGCGAGGACAACTTCCGCCACTCTCTCGATGAATCGCCGCTGGGGGTCCGGATCATCAGCCCCCGGGGCCAAACCGTCTATGCCAACCAGGAACTTCTCAACATCTACGGATACACGAGCCTCGAGGAATACAACGCCATCCCCCACAAGGACCGCTACACGCCGGAAACTTACGCCGGGTATCTCGAAAGAAAAGAAATGAGAAAACGCGGCGTAGACGGACCGATCCGCTATGAAATCAGCATTATCCGAAAGGACGGACAGATCCGCCATCTGGAGGTTTTTCGCAAAAAAGTTCTCTGGAATGGCGAGATTCATTATCAGGCGCTCTACAACGACATTACCGAACGCAAACGGGCGGAAAAACACCTTTTGGAAAGCGAATTGCGTTACCGGCTGGTCGTCGAAAACGCTCAGGAATCCATCGTCATCACGCAAAACGGAAAAATCGTTTACGCCAACGAAGAAGCCTCGAAAAGTAGCGGCTTCCCCTTAACTGAACTCATCGGCAAGGACTTCATCGGCCTCATTCATGAGGACGACCACCAAATGGTCAGTAATTTTTACATCCAAAGACTTCGCGGCGCTTCGGCGCCTGTCAACTACTGCTTTCGTATTGTCTGCCGTGACGGCAGCATCAAATGGGCGGAGCTCAACGCCACGGCAATAGAACTCAACGGCAAGCCGGCAACGATTAATTTCATGAAAGACATTACCGAACACAAGAATCTGGAGCGGGAGCGGGAGGAAAGTTACCGACGGATAAAAGACGCCCTCAACGCGACCGTGCATTCCCTTGCGACCATCGTGGAAACAAGAGACCCCTACACCACCGGTCACCAGAGAAGAGTCTCCGTTTTGGCCGAAGCCATTGCCGATGAGATGGGGTTGGGCGCCGAACGGAAAGAATTCATCACCACCGCCGCCGTCATGCACGACATCGGCAAGCTCTCCATTCCCTCGGAAATTCTCAGCAAACCTTCCAGGCTCTCGCCGATTGAATATGATCTGATCAAAACCCATCCCGAAGCCGGCTACAACATTCTCAAGGATATTCATTTCCCCTGGCCGGTCGCTTTGGTGATCTTGCAGCACCACGAAAGAATGAACGGGAGCGGCTATCCGAACAACATCAAGGGCGATGAGATACTGCTGGAGGCAAGGATTATCGCCGTGGCCGATGTTGTGGAAGCCATTTCCTCGCACCGTCCCTACCGTCCCGCTCTGGGTATTGATTTCGCCCTGGATGAGATTTCCAAAAACAGGAACACCCTCTACGACCCCGATGTCGTGGATGTCTGTCTGAAACTCTTCAGGGAAAAACATTTCGTTTTGAGCTGAAACGCTCCAAATCACCTACAGCCATCCCGAGCCTTCCCGCCAAAAGGTGCCCCTGTTTTTTCTGATTGCCAATCATCCCTGAATATGCTAGTTAATACCGCTTTGAAACGGTGCGGCAGATGATGAATAAAATTACAGCAATTCGCGGATTTAAGGATATTTTGCCTCAGGACGCGTGGCTTTTCGGTCAAATCGAAAGCCGCGCCCGAGACGTTTTCGCCTGCTTCGGCTTCCGGGAAATCCGCCTGCCCATGATGGAAAAAACGGAGCTTTTCCGAAGGGGCATCGGCGAAGCGACCGATATCGTCGAAAAGGAAATGTACACGTTTCTGGACCGGGATGATCAATCCGTTTCTCTGCGTCCCGAGGCGACCGCCTCGGTCATCCGCGCCTACATTGAACACAGCCTGTTCGCCTCTGAACCGATCAGCAAGCTTTTCACCATCGGCCCGATGTTCAGAAGAGAGAGGCCGCAAAAGGGACGATTCCGCCAGTTCAACCAGATCGACGTGGAACTCTTCGGCGAGGAAAATCCGCAGGCCGACGCCGAAATGATCGCGATGCTGATGCTTTTTCTGGAAAAAAGCGGCCTGAAGGACTTTGCGCTGGAAATCAACTCCCTGGGCTGTCCCTCCTGCCGCCCCCGGTTTTCCAGGGCCCTGACGGAGTTTCTCCAGGGAAGCGAAGACAGCCTTTGTCCCGACTGCCGAAGAAGAATCCACCTCAATCCGTTGAGGGTTTTCGACTGCAAGGTCGAGTCCTGCGCGGCCGTTCTGGCGAATGCGCCGATGATTCCAGACTTTCTCTGCGGAGACTGTCTGGGTCATTTTTCCGCTGTGAAATCCATCCTCGACGATATAAACATCGGCTACGCCGTCAACACCAGAATGGTGCGCGGCCTGGATTACTACACAAAAACAGCCTTTGAAGTCAAGGTTTCAACTCTGGGGGCGCAAAACGCCGTTGCCGGCGGCGGCCGCTACAACGGACTGGTTCAGTATTTGGGCGGCCCGGATGTTCCCGGGATCGGTTTTGCCGTCGGCGTGGAAAGGCTCCTGGCCTGTCTTCCCGCCCCCCGGGCCGAGGTGTTTAAAACCGATCTTTTCATCGCGGCGCTGGGCGAAAAGGCCCTGAAAATGGCCTTCCCCTATGCCCAGCAACTGCGCGGCGCCGGATTATCGGTGGAAATGGATTACTCGGACAAAAGTCTCAAGGCGCAACTCAAGCGCGCCGACAAATTAAACAGCGCCTATACTCTGATTTTCGGTGACAAGGAAATTGAAGAAAAACAGGTTATCTTAAGAAACATGAACACCAAGGAGCAGCATCGCGTTGATTTGAATCATCTGCTCGATCAATTAAAAAAAATCATCAAGGAGAGGTAGAAAGTTTTGGCAAATTTTTTGACGGAAGACAAAAGAACACATTATTGCGGATCCGTGGATGAATCCCTGGTCGGTCAGGACGTTGTCCTCATGGGTTGGGCGCACAGACGCCGCGACCACGGGGGCGTCATTTTTGTTGATCTGAGGGATCGCGAGGGCATGGTCCAAATTGTCTTCAATCCCGACGCCGGGGAAAACGTCCACGCAGAGGCCCACAAAATCCGCAACGAATACGTCCTGGCGGTCAGGGGCACGGTGCGCAGAAGGCCCGAAGGCATGGAGAATCCGGCGCTCAAAACCGGCGCGGTGGAGGTGCTGGTCCGGGAACTGGAGATTCTCAACGAATCGAAGACGCCCCCGTTTTCCTTCGACGAGGAGGTCTCCGAAAATGTGCGCCTGAAATACCGTTATCTGGATTTGCGCCGCCCCGCCCTTCAGCAGAAACTGTTTTTACGCAGCCGTCTGGCCGCGGCCACCAGAGAATACTTCAACGAAAACGGATTCATCGAAGTGGAAACGCCCTTTCTGACCAAAAGCACGCCGGAGGGAGCGCGCGATTATCTCGTTCCGAGCCGCATCTACAAAGGCATGTTCTACGCTCTGCCGCAGTCGCCTCAGATCTTCAAGCAGCTTTTGATGGTCTCCGGCTTCGACCGCTATTACCAGATTGTCAAATGCTTCCGCGACGAGGATCTGCGGGCGGACCGTCAGCCGGAATTCACACAGATTGACGTGGAGATGTCCTTCATCACCGAAGAGGACATTATGCGCATGATGGAAGGCCTGATGGCCAGAATATTCAGAGACTGCCTGAAGAAGGAACTGGTCTTGCCCTTCCCCCGTCTGACCTACGCCGACGCTATGAACCGTTATGGCAAGGATAACCCGGATACCCGCTTCGGGATGGAGCTTGTGGATATCACCGACATCGTCAGGGATTCGTCCTTCAAGCTTTTTCAAGAGGTGGCCACCTCCGGAGGCATGATCAAGATGATCAGGGCCGAAAACGCCGGCACGCTGTCCCGCAAGGACCTCGAAGGTCTCAAGGAGGTGGTCGCGCCCTTCGGCGCCAAGGGGCTGGCCTGGGCGAAAGTCAACGCCAGCGACTGGACATCGCCCATTTTCAAGTTTCTGAAACCCGAGGAAGTCTCAAGCATCAACGCGCTTTCCGGCGCCAGAGAAAACGATGTTTTGTTCTTCGTCGCCGACACGCCCTCGGTCGTCAACAGCTCCCTGGGCAATCTGCGGCTTCATCTGGCCAGGAAACTGAACTTGCTGGATGAGGATTCCCTCGCGTTTGCGTGGATCACCGAGTTTCCGCTGATGGAATACTCCGAATCGGAAAAGCGATTCGTTTCCATGCACCATCCGTTCACCTCTCCGGTGCTGGAAGATCTGCCGCTGCTGGAAACTCATCCCGACAGGGTGCGCGCCCGCGCCTACGATTTGGTGCTCAACGGATCGGAAATCGGCGGTGGCAGCATCCGCATTCACCGCCAGGAAATCCAGTCGCGGGTTTTCCAGGTGCTGGGTCTGACGCAGGAAGAAGCGCGCGCGAAGTTCGGCTTTTTGCTGGACGCGCTGGAATACGGAACGCCCCCCCACGGAGGCATCGCTTTCGGACTGGACCGGCTCACCATGATCATGACGAACGCGGAATCCATCCGCGACGTGATCGCCTTCCCCAAAACGCAGAAGGCGGCCTGTCTGCTGTCGGACGCGCCCTCAAAGGTCAGCATCGAACAACTGATGGAACTTTCACTGAAAATTGTTTAAAAAAACGGAGAAATAAATCTATGGCTCAAACCAAGACACCAAAAAAACCCGTATCCAAGAAAATCAAGAAATACCGTCTGAAGGATGTGGCACAACCTAATCTTTACAAAGATATCTTCCCCTATTCGGATGTTTGCCGGATTGTCTTTGACAACAAAACGGTTCCGATGCGTCCGGCCAAAGATATTTTTATCACGGATACGACTTTCCGCGACGGGCAGCAATCCCGTCCGCCCTATACGGTGGAACAGATTTTAAACATTTACAAAATGCTCAGCCGTCTCGGCGGTCCCAACGGCGTGATCCGCCAGACGGAATTTTTCCTCTACAGCAAAAAGGACAAGGAAGCGGTGGAGAAATGCCTTGAGCTTGGCTACCGTTATCCGGAAATCACCAGCTGGATCCGGGCCACCAAGGACGACGTGCCCCTGGTCAAACAGTTCGGATTGAAGGAAACCGGATTGCTGACCTCGGTTTCCGACTACCATATTTTTTTGAAACTCAACAAAAAACGAAGCCAGGCGATGAAAGATTATCTGGATGTGGTCACATCCATTCTGGAGATGGGCATCATCCCGCGCTGCCATTTTGAAGACGTCACGCGCGCCGACATCTACGGTTTCTGCATTCCTTTCGCCCAGGAACTGATGAAACTCAGGGAACAAAGCGGCATTGACGTCAAAATCAGGCTGTGCGACACGATGGGTTACGGCGTCACCTACCCCGGCGCGGCCCTTCCCCGCAGCGTGGATAAGCTGGTTTACGCGTTCATTCACGACGCCGGCGTTCCCGGTCATCTTTTGGAATGGCACGGCCACAACGATTTTCACAAGGCCATGATCAACGCCACCACGGCGTGGCTTTACGGCTGCAGCGCGGCCAATTCCACACTGCTGGGCATGGGGGAGCGGACCGGAAATCCGCCCATCGAAGGACTCATTTTTGAATACATCGCTCTGAGAGGCTCCAACAACGGCATAGACACCACCGTCATTACGGAAATCGCCGAGTATTTCGAAAAGGAAATCGGCGTGAAAATTCCGCATAATTATCCCTTTGTCGGCTCCGCCTTCAATGTCACCAGCGCCGGCGTACACGCGGACGGTCTGATTAAATGCGAGGAAATCTACAACATCTTCGACACGCGCAAAATTTTGAACAGGCCGATTACGACAACCATCACCGACAAGTCGGGCAATGCCGGCATCGCTTTCTGGATCAACCAGCGATTCAATCTTCAGGGCAGCAAAGCCGTGGACAAAAGGCACCCCGGAATATCCAAAATTCACAAATGGGTTACGGAACAGTATGAGGCGGGCCGCGTGACATCCATTTCACCGGAGGAGATGGAAAAGAAGGTTCAGCAGTACCTCCCCGAATTCTTCATGTCCGAACTGGATAAAATCAAGTACATGGCTGAAAAAGCCGCCGTGGCCGCCGTCAATCAGATCATTGAGCATCCGTTGATGAAATCCATGGATCCGGCCAAGCAGGAACCGCTGATGCAGAGTTTCGTGGATGAGCATCCTTCCGTGCAATTCGCCTACGTCGTGGACATGAACGGACGGAAAACCACAAAAAACATCACAAACATCGCGGACCGCGCCAAGTATGAAAACTACGGCGTCGGCACCGATCAGTCCGACCGGGAATGGTTCATCAAGCCCCGCCAGACGGGCAAGGTGTATGTCTCCGATTTCTTTATTTCCAAAATGACGGGCGTTCTTTGCTTCACCGTTTCCGCGCCCATCGTCAATGATCAGGACGAAATGATCGGGATTTTCGGCATCGATATTCAGTTTGAGGACTGGGTAAAACGCGGGGAGGATATGGAAGACATGGACCACGTCGCCCTGCGTGCTGAATACGAGGAAATGCAATCCAAAGCCAAACACGGACATCATTGACCTGAAATTCGACACGCCTCTATGGCGCACGCCAATCACCTGCTTCGGGCGGGTTGGCGTGCGCCATCATCGATTGTCAGTCAAATGTTTTGCATTTCTTTCATTGAGGCGTCTCCAAGTCAAATAAAGCGCCAAGAGAGCGGCGTAGAAATTCGAATATGTTATCAAAAAATAAAATGTCTTCCCTGTCATCGAATTGAGCTGGAATCCCATATCGAAAAACACGAGCAGGGCCAAGGGGATGACATTGAGCACGGCCAGAATGATGCACTGACCAACAAGCGGCTCTTTTCGATATAAAATAACCAGCGGAACCGTCATCAGGATGTAGGTGTAGTTTTTCAATCTCGGAAAGGCAAGGAGCAAAAGAATGGCGGCGACAGATAATTTTTCTTCATCAGTCCATGATTTCTTTTTTAGTCGGACCAAAAAATATCCCACTCCGACAAGCCACAATAAAAAAGGAATGGGGGATTGATGCGCAATGCCAAAGACAAGAAACGCCACATCCTTGATGAAATTTTTTGCCGACAAATCATAACTTGGTCCGCCTTCAACCAATCCCGTTGATGCGTCTTCAATGATCGTACCATAAAGAAAACCGGCATAACTTGAAAATAATTCGGGATTCGCGAAAAGACTTCCCATAAAAATTATCAGCACTGCCGCCGCCAAAGCGCCGAGGAAGCCGGCGATTTTGTTCCGCGGTAGCATATAAGCCAACCCGGCCCCTAGGGCAATGGGCTGGATTTTTATGGAGCCGGCCAAAGCCATGACAACACCGGATACGCTTTGATGTCCCCGGACAAGGAATATCAGCGCCATGCCAAAGAGAAAAAATTCCAGCGACACAATATTGCCGCTCAACATGATGTTTCTCAAAGCGCTAAAACCGCAGGTCAGGAGAGCCGCCGTAAATAAAATCTCTTCTAATCCTTGCGGTTTGAGCATGACGCCCAGAAGGACAACCGCGGCCAATGACATCATGAGAGAAACCAGCCTTGGATTGAAGGGACAGATGAACAGATGATAAATAATCTGATAGAGGAAGGGCGGATATGTGCAACGCAAAGCGGAGGCCGGCAAATCGGCCCGAGCCTGCTCCAGATAAGGATCGGTTCCCGAAACTATTTTTTCAGAACAAACGCAATGATGTTTGACATCCCACCCTCCCCTTTCCCAATGAAGCGCGGCCATGGCAATATTGACCGTCATGATGCCCAAAGTCAAAAATAAGTAGGTTAAACGCAAGGCTGAATTTTTAGTCTTCATCTGTCTGAATGTCCCATGGAACCTTTTTCACTATTAATCCACGGAGGGCTTTGAGATTTTTGAATTGGCGATTATTCAATATCAGATCGGAAATATTTTTTCAGCACGGAATTTTCAAACTCCGACGGCGGAACCATCGCGTTACCCGTATTCATCGTAGAGCACCCATTGTTCAAAGGGCTTTTTTTCTTCCTGAAGGGAGTACGGCGCCACTTCTCGGATAAAACGGGAGGGCGCAAGATTCAGGACACCGGACGAACGGTTGTAATCCAATGCGGGGTAACAAAGATAGAGCTGATCGCGGGCGCGGGTGACTGCGACGTAAAACAATCTTCTTTCCTCCTCCTCTCCATGGACTTCTTTGAGGGCCCTTTGCAGGGGCAACATGCCGTCCGCGCACCAGATCAAAAACACATAAGACCATTCCAGTCCCTTGGCCTGATGAATTGTGCTTAAAGTGATTTTGTCTTCGCCGTCTTGCTGTTCGATGTCCTCTTCCCTGGCCATATTCGTCAGCAGAGCCAGTTCGTTTAAAAAATCTTCCATCTGCAGGAATTGGGCGGAAAAATTTCCCAGCTGAATCAAATCATCCTCCCGGGACGCCGCATCCGAGTAATTATCCTGCAGATAAACGCGATAGCCGCACTGATTCAGCAAAACATCGATGACTTTTTCCGGAACGCGTTCCGAGTCGGAAAGGTCTTGAAGGATTTTTATCGTCTTGCGGCACTCTTCCAACCCGGGTTTGGCCGATTTGGAAACGATTTTCATAAAATCATCCTGCCCGACGGCATGCAGAGGATTTTCCCTTGTCTTTAAATACTGCCAGATTTTGCCGAAAGTCGCTTTGCCCACCTTGGGATACATCATCAGCAGGCGTCGCCAGGCCAGCTCATCGCGGGGATTGACCAAAATTCTCATGTAAGACGTGACATCCTTGATATGTGCCTGCTCGAAAAAACGGATGCCGGAGCGGATGTCAAAGGGAATGTCGCGTCGGACGAGTTCCATCTGCACCTCCATGGAATGGTAGTGAGCCCGATAAAGAACGGCTATTTCCCCAAGCGACACGCCGGATCTGGCTAATTCATCGATTCTTTGGACCACAAAATCGGCCTGACGCACAACGTTCTGCGCGCAGACCAAAACCGGCCTTCTTCCCCGATTTCGAACCGCTTTCAATTTCTTCGGAAACTGATTTTCATTGTTGTTGATGCTTAAATTGGCCAGATGCAGAATTTCCGGCGTGCTACGGTAGTTGGTCTCCAGCTTGAAAATTTTGCAATTCGGATAACGTTCAGGAAAATTTATGATATTGACGAAATTTGCTCCCCGAAAGGAATAAATGCTCTGGGAGTCGTCCCCCACAACCATGAGATTTTTATGTCTGGAGGCAAGCAAATCCACAATGTCGGCCTGAATGATGTTGGTATCCTGATATTCATCCACCAGCACATGACGAAACCTTCCGGCAAGAATATCCAGAACATCATGATTTTCCAGCAATAACCGCCGGCAGTTGCTCAAAAGGTCATCAAAATCCATCACAGAAAGGTCTTTTTTCCGCTTTTCGTAGAGGCAGGCTATTTGAGTGATTTCGTCCGTCAAATGCAGAAAAAAAGGATACCTTGATTGCAAAACGCCTTCCAGAGTTTCCTGCGTATTGGTGGTCAAACTGATGATTTCCGCAACGACGTTGCTTTTAGGAAATTTGCCGGATTTGGAATCGATCTTAAGTTCGGACATGCAGGTGGCGATGAGTTGTCGCGCATCCTCGCTGTCGAGGATTGAAAAATTGTTTTTGTAGCCGATACATGAGGCGAAATTTTTAAGGATCAAAAAAGCGACATGATGAAACGTTCCGCCCATGATTCTTTTGGTATCGCCGCCGATTAGATTCTCCACGCGATTCAGCATGGAACGGGCGGCTTTGTTGGTAAAGGTCGCCAGCAGGATGTGTTCCTGGCGCACGCCTTGTTCCAGCAGACGTGCCACGCGATACGTCAGCGTTCGAGTTTTCCCGCTTCCGGCGCCTGCCAGCACCAGAAGCGCGCCGCCTTCTTCCATCACGACCCGATATTGTTCGGGGTTCAGTTCTTTTTCATAATCGATCATCAGTCTGATTATTCCACCGCAATATATCAACCGGTACGAAAGCGCTTATAAAGTAAAACCTTCAGATATTCAAGCTAATATCCTTAAAACAAGATTTTTTATAGATCATTTGAAAAGTCCGTTCTCCGTTTTTGCGTTTTGGTTTCTTAAATTTATCTTGATTTTACATCCCGGATAAGCTAAACACCCCAGCATTCAATTCTGATTGATTTAAAGGATATGGAAAGGAGTTTTCATGGCAAAATACGATTCCGAATCATTGAGAAACCTGGCAATTGTGGGACATGGTGGAACAGGAAAAACGTCCCTTTGTGAATCCATCCTTTATGTTTCGGGGAAAACCGAACGTCTCGGACGAGTCGACGATGCCACCTCTTGCATGGATTACGAGCCTGAGGAGCAAAAACGCCGGATATCGATCAGTTCGGCGTTGAATTTCGTGGAATGGGAAAAGCACAAAATCAATATCATTGACACCCCCGGCGATTCCAATTTCAACTTTGACATCAAATGCTCCATGAGCGTCGTTGAAAACGCCGTCATCATCGTCGACGCCATCGGCGGCGTTGAATTCCAGACCCAAAAGGTCTGGGAAATGGCCGATGAGTTCAATTTGCCGCGAATCGTTTTCATCAACAGAATGGACAAGGAGCGCGCTAATTTCTCGGCGGCCCTGGAAAGCGTCAGATCCAAATTCAAGAAAAAAGTGACGCCGGTCTGTCTCCCGATCGGAGCGGAAGATCAATTCAACGGAATTGTCAATCTCATTGACATGAAGGCTTACCTTTTCACCGACAATAAGGGAAAAGGCAAGGCCTCCGACATTCCCGCCGACTTGGCTCAAGAGGCGAAAAGCCTGCATGATTCCCTCGTCGAAGATATCGCCGAAGCCGATGATGAATTGATGAACAAGTATCTTGAAGGCGGGGAGCTCTCCGCGGAAGAATTGAAATCTGGATTGAAAAAAGGCATTGGCTCCGGCACCATCATTCCTGTGATCTGCGGCTCATCCATCAAGGGGATCGGGATTGCCATGCTTCTGGACCTCGCCGTGAGCTCCTTTAAGTCTCCAGCGGAACGCGGTCCCATGAAGGGCAAAAAACCGGGAAGTAACGACGTCGAAGAGAGAAAACCCTCGCAGGACGCCCCCTTTTCCGCAATCGTTTTCAAAACCATCGCCGATCCATACGCGGGAAAACTGACCTTGTTCCGCGTCTACTCCGGCAAACTCGACTCTGATTCCTCGGTTTACAATTCATCCCGAAAGGTCACTGAAAAATTCGGCAACATCTTCTTCCTGGAAGGAAAAACACAGAAGCCGGCAGAAACGGTCATTCCCGGGGATATTGCCGGCGTGGCGAAGCTCAAGGAAACCATGACCGGAGACACCCTCTGCAATGAAAAAACTCCCATCCTCTATGAAAAAGTCGAAGTGCCGCCGGCCGTCATGTCTTTCGCCATCGAACCCAAATCCCGCGGAGACGAAGATAAGATCGCCTCTTGTATGCATCGGTTGGCGGAGGAAGATCCGACCATCGTTTTTTCGCGGGACGCCCAGACCAAAGAAATGATCCTCTCCGGTATGGGACAGGTTCACATCGAAGTCAGCATTGAAAAAATGAAGAGGAAGTTCGGCGTGGAGGTGAATCTCAACACGCCCAAAGTTCCTTACAAGGAAACCATCAAGGGCAAAACCAACGTTCAGGGTAAATACAAAAAACAATCCGGCGGCCGCGGCCAGTACGGCGATTGCTGGATTGACATTGAACCGCTCCCCCGGGGCGCAGGATTTGTATTTGAAGATAAAATCGTCGGCGGCGTCATTCCGCAACAATACCGACCGGCCGTGGAAAAGGGTATCGTCGAGGCCGCAGCCAAAGGCGTGCTGGCTGGCTATCCGGTGGTGGATTTCAAAGTATCGCTGGTTGACGGCACGTTCCACACTGTCGATTCCTCGGAACTGGCCTTCAAAATCGCCGGCTCCATGGCCTTCCAAAAAGGTGTCATGCAGTGTCAGCCGGTTTTGCTGGAACCCATCGTCAACATAGAAATAGAGATCCCCGAGGAGTATATGGGCGACGTCATCGGCGACCTCAACAGCCGGCGCGGTCGCGTCCAGGGCATGGTTGCAAAGGGATCCAATCAGATTATCAAAGGACAGGTGCCGCTCGCAGAAATTTTAAAATACGCGCCCGATCTCCGTTCCATGACCAGCGGCAGGGGAAATTTCACGTATTCTCCTTCGCATTACGAGGAGGTTCCCGCGTACATCGCTGAAAAAATCATCGCGGAAGCCAAGAAGGATAAAGAAGAATAAACCCCATGATTCTTGCCGGAATCATAACGGTCAGCGACAAAGGGTCTCAAGGCCGTCGTGAAGACTTAAGCGGCCCTGCCGTGGCCGAAATGCTGGCGGGTGCCAATGTCAACCTCACCTGCACGCTCATCATTCCCGACGAAAAGGATCAGATTAAACAGGCCATCATTCGATTGGCCGACAAAGAAAAACTGGATTTGATTCTCACCACAGGAGGCACCGGCGTCAGCCCGCGTGACGTCACCCCCGATGCCACGCTGGAGGTCATCGATAAACAGATTCCCGGAATGGCCGAGGCCATGCGCCAGCAAAGCATGAGAATCACGCCTCACGCTATGATTTCGCGGGCGGTGGCCGGAATCCGGGGCCGATGTCTCATCGTCAATCTTCCGGGAAGCCCCAAGGGCGCGAAAGAAAATCTTGCCGTTATCTTACCCGCGTTGAAACACGCCGTCGAAAAGATCAAGGGAGATGATTCGGAATGTGCTGTTTCATAAATTTCAGGGCTCTTTGCGGATGGGTTCCCGTCCAGTAAATTTTATGACAACGGGGACATTGGTTAAAACGGTCGCGATTTTCCAACACATATAACGGAACAAGCTCCCGCACGGCATCCTTGCTCGCCGGTTCCAGTTTTTCATTGCATGCCAGGCAACGCGTAAACATTCTGTCGCTTTTTATTTTCAGAGAAAACCGCTCCAGCACCGCCTTGAGCTGACCGGCAAGGGTCAAATCCTTAACCAGAAACAACGTCCCGGAAAACTGGCGCTTGGCCAAATCGATTCTTCTGGAGAGCACCGTGCGATTTTCCTGACCGGCCAGACGCAGCATGGCTCGGCCCGCTTCATGAGGAAAAACGACGGCATCATAGCCCAAAAGACGAAGCCACTTGGCGAGTCGGGCCAATGAATTATCGGTCATGAATTTTAAATCAGACTCCGACACGGAAAAAATCTATTTTTGCTTTGTCTCTTGATCATCGATGATCGGCGGATTTTGATTGGCGTGAAGTTCTTTCCGCAAGTCACGAACCAGTCGGTTTAATTGTCTGATGTTGCGGCTGAGACGAAATCGCTCCACGGCCCCCCAAAAGGACGCCACAATAATTCCCAGCAGAAAAGATCCGAAGATAAGCAGGTATATCGGTATGGGGGGAATATCAAGATAATTATAATACTTTAAGGTCACGGGCATCATGTTCTGTTGGGAAAACGTGACAATAAAAAGCGCAAAAACGACGACAAGGATTAAATAGAGAGTTCTCATTCCCTCAGGCTCCCTTAAAATATTTTTTAAACAGCGGCATCAGATTGGCCGCCGTTTCCGCCACGGCCTCCGGAATGACGCGGACATTCGATACGACACTCATGAAGTTGGTGTCGCCCTCCCAGCGGGGAATCACATGAACGTGAAAATGATCTTCAATGCCCGCTCCGGCGGCCTTCCCCAGATTGGCGCCGATATTAAAACCGTCCGGATGCATCGCCTCTTTCAAAGACCTGATGCTGGCCTCGACCAGATCAAATATTTCCTTTCTTTCCTCCTGCGTCAACTCTTCCAGATTGCCCACATGCCTCTGCGGAATAATCATCAGATGACCGTTTACATAAGGATAGGTGTTCATCATGACATAGGCCTGTTTGCCTTCGCACAGAATATAATCATCGCACCGGATAGAACATTTGCAAAAAACACACCCTTGAGGCTTTTCTCCTCGAATGTACCCTATTCTCCATGGCGCGAAAATTGTCTCCATCTTTTCCAATCCACCTTGTCAATGCTTATATTTTTATGATTCTGCCTTTAATTTCACTGTCAATTTCCAGAATGCCGACGGTCTTGGAAGAATTAAAAAACCGATCCGCGGCGGAACCGGGATTAAAAAAATAAACGCCGCTTTTCTTGTGATTCGCCGGATGGTGCGTGTGCCCGTAAACAACGCAATCCACCTCATTGGCGCCCGCCGTTATTCTTTCTTCAATTCCCCATGGCGATCCCCAGCCGTGAATCAGCATGAATTTGAATCCGTTTAACTCAAAAAAAAGCCGCTCGGGGAATTTCTCACGGACCGCATCCCCGTCCATATTGCCGCTGACCGCTCGGACTTCCTTGTTTCCGAACATTTTCAAAACATCCGGACTGACCATGTCGCCGGCGTGCAAAATCAAATCCGCCTCTTGAAAATGATCGGAAATGCGCTTCTGCAGAACGGCATCGTAACCTTCCAGATGCGTGTCGGAAATCACGCCGATGATGAGTTTTTTTCCGTTCATTTTTCTAATCCATTTTTGTTATTTAGCGGCAAGCCTCAAAAAAAACAAGCATTATTTAAAGCTTTTAAATTGACAATGCCAGGGAGAAAAGCTAATAAATGACGCATGAACAGCATGGAAAATTCACTGAACAAAATCGCCGAAACCATTCTCCATTTTGACGAGGCTTCTCTCGCCTTTTTGTGGGAAAAATACAAAAGCAAGGTTGAAAATTTTTCCAATACCAAAGAATGGGAAAAAGCCGTCATCATCTTTTACATCATCAACTCGGTCATCACGAAAAATGCGATTTTCAATGAAAAATTGCTTGAGGCCAATGAGAAATCCAAGCAAAAAAAAACATCCGAAAAACATAAAGAAACGCATCATCTAAAATTGGTTAAGTAATGGATAAACAAGCCGATTTTAAAAGAATCGCTTATTTGAGAAAAACCATCCAATATCATAACGTACGCTACTATCAGCAGGACAACCCGGAAATTTCCGACCAAGAATACGATGCCCTCATGCGCGAGCTTCAGGAACTGGAAGAAAAATATCCTGAAGCCTATTCGGAATCATCGCCCACGCAGCGCGTCGGGGCGGCGCCCCTGACGAAATTCGCCTCTTTCAGTCACCCCTCCCCCATGTTGAGTCTTGCCAATGCCTTTTCCGATGAAGAAATCCTGGAATTTGACCGCCGAGTGAAAAGACTTGCCGGGACGGATAATGTTTCCTACGTCGCCGAACCGAAGCTGGACGGTCTTGCGGTCAATTTGATTTACGAAAACGGTATTTTCAAAAAAGGAGCGACCCGAGGCGACGGCACCACAGGCGAGGATGTCACGCAAAATCTCAAGACGATCTCCTCCCTCCCCCTCAAAATCCTGAAATCATCCACTGTTGCTACCCCTTCCTTTATCGAGATCCGGGGCGAAGTCTACATGGAAAAGGAACCCTTCCGAAAGCTGAATCAGCGACGACTGGACGAAGGAGAAGAGCCGTTTGCCAACCCGCGCAACGCTGCCGCAGGTTCCCTGCGTCAGCTGGATTCCAGAATCACTGCACGTCGTCCCCTGAACATATTTCTCTATCAGATCGGCGAAGCAAAAGACGTGAGTTTCATGTCACACCGGGAAGCACTGCTGGCCCTTCAGGAATGGGGATTTCCCGTCAACCCCCTTGTCGAGAAAAAGGCGGACATTGACGCCTGTCTTGAGTATTATAAAAAAATAGGCGAAAAAAGAGAGTCGCTTCCCTACGAAATCGACGGCATTGTTTTGAAGGTTGACGACTTGACCCTGCAGAAGAAGCTGGGCAATGTCTCCCGCAATCCCCGCTGGGCGCTGGCCTGCAAGTTTCCAGCGGCGCAGGCGACGACGGTGGTGGAAGACATTCAGGTCGGCGTGGGTCGGACGGGTATTCTGACACCGGTGGCCCTTATGCGGCCGGTCAATGTCGGCGGGGCGATGGTCAGCCGGGCCACCCTGCACAATGAAGACGAGGTCTTGAAAAAAGACATCCGCATCGGCGACACCGTCGTGATTCAGCGCGCGGGCGACGTCATTCCGGAAGTCGTCAAGGTCGTTCCGGAAAAAAGAACCGGCAATGAAAAAAGATTCAAAATGCCCAATAAGTGCCCGGAATGCGGTGCAGAGGTTGTCCGCCCCGAGGGCGAAGCGGCTCATCGCTGCGTCAACATCTCCTGTCCGGCGCAAATCAAGGAACACATCCGGCACTTCGCCTCCCGCGGCGCGATGGATATCGAAGGCCTGGGCGAAAAGGTTTCCGCGCAGCTTTTTGATGCCGGCTTGATCCGCGATCCCGCCGATCTCTATTTTCTGAGCAAGGAACAGCTGATGGCACTCGATCGTCAGGCGGAAAAATCCGCCGGAAATCTCATCGACGCCATCGCGAAATCGAAACCCCCCCCTCTGGAGAAATTCATTTACGCCCTGGGCATCCGGCATGTCGGCGAACGCACCGCCAAACTGCTGGCCGATCATTTCGGCAGCATGGAAAACCTGATGAACGCGACTAAGGAAGATTTGACGGCCGTCAGCGAAATCGGCCCGGAAATCGCCGAGAGCATTCTTGAGTTCTTCCATGAGCCGAAAAACAGGGACGTCATGAAGAAATTCGCCCGAGCCGGCGTCATGCCCCGGAAAAAAGAAAAAGAGTCGTCCCTGCCCCTTTCCGGTCAATCTTTTGTCTTTACCGGTGCTCTCAAGAGCATGGGAAGAAACGAAGCGAAGGCTCTCGTGGAGGGCCTGGGCGGCACGGTGCTTTCCGGCGTTACCAAGACCACCAGCTACGTTGTGGCGGGAAACGAACCCGGCTCCAAACTGGCGAAGGCAGAGGCGGCGGGAATCACCATCCTCAGCGAGGAGGAATTCCTGAAGCTCATCGGCAAAACTTAAAAACTTGCAACAAAAAGAAAGAGGATATGAAACGGGTTCATGTTTATATCGGCGGTCGCGTTCAGGGTGTGTTTTTCCGCGCTGAAACGCGGCGAGCGGCCAAACAATTCCATCTGTCCGGATGGGTTCGCAACCTGCCGGACGGACGCGTGGAAGCTCTGTTTGAGGGCGAGGACAAAAACGTTGACGAAATGATAAAATGGTGTCACATCGGTCCTCCCGCGGCGAGGGTGGACAACGTTGTCTTCCGGGAAGAACCGTACACGGGTGAATTTTCAGATTTTACCATCGAGTATTATTGAACCAAGAAGTATAAAATCTTTTCCGGAGACCTCGGCGGCTGTCTTCAGCGGTGCCTCAAAGATTTTTTCCAGAATCCCTTTTTGAGCTACTCCTTTCGAAACCCAAGGCATTCGCGCCTGACTTCCGCAAATCCCTTCAGGGAGTTTGAAATGGTGGCATCGTCAACACAGTAGGCGATGCGGAAATAGCCGGGTCCGCCGAAACCGCTTCCGGGAACGACCAGAATGTTCTTCCGCAAAAGCATCTTCACGAACTGTACGTCATCGGGAATCGGACTTTTTACGAAAAGATAAAACGCGCCTTCGGGTTTCGCAAATTCGTAGCCGGCCAGGCTCAACCCCCTGCAGAGCGCATCCCGTTTTCTCTGATAAACTTTCACGTCCACTTTCGTGTTCTGCAGGCGCGCCACAACCCTCTGCATCAGCGCGGGCGCGTTCACGAAACCGAGCATTCGGGTGCACAGGATCAGCGCGTTGATCACTTCATCCGCCTCGCCTATTTTCGGATGAACGGCGATAAATCCGATCCTTTCGCCGGGCAGGGAAAGCGTTTTCGAATAGGAATAAGCGACGATACTGTTGCGATAGGCCTTCAAAACGCTGGGCACCGTAATGCCGTCGTAGACGATTTCTTTATATGGTTCATCGGAAATCAGATATATCGTTTTTTTCAGCGCCCTTCCCTTTCGCCTCAAAAGGCCGGCGAGTTTCGCGATATCGGCTTTGCTGTAAACCCGCCCGGTGGGATTGTTCGGTGAATTGATGAGGATGGCCTTGGTTTTTTTGCCAATGGCCCCTCCGATTGCCTCGAGGTCCATGGCAAAATCAGGCCTCGTCGGAACGAACTTGACGACGCCTCCGTAATTTTCAACGTAGAAGGGATATTCCACGAAAAATGGTTTCAGGACGATGACTTCGTCGCCGGGATCCAGCAAGGCCTTGAAAATGACGTTCAACGCGCCTCCCGCGCCGCAGGACATGATGATGTGGGAAGCCGTCATGTTCAGCCCGGTTTCCCGGCTGATTTTTCCGGCAATGGCCTGCCGGGTTTCCGGATAACCCGCGTTTGGTGTGTATCCGTGTTTCTGGAGAATTTTTTCTCCAGCGATTTTTATTAATGCTTCTTTGAATTTTCGCGGCGGCTCCACGTTGGGGTTGCCGAGACTGAAATCAAAAACGTTTTGCGCGCCGTATTTCTTTTTCAGCAAAAGGCCCTGTTCGAACATTTTGCGGATCATGGAAGAACTCGATATCGAGGCCTTGATGCTTTTTGAAATCGTCATATTTTCAGTCCATCGTCACTTCGTATTTATTTTCTCTTTTTGAAAAACAAAAACAAGCCCAGCAAGACAACGATGCCCGGAAGCAAATACTGGGAATACCGCGAAAGATCGAAGCCATAGATCTGATTGAAGAAAAATCCGACTCCCGCGAGGGTGATAATCCATCCCCCAAGATCGCTGAATTTCTGAATCAGCGTGCAGACGCCCACTACCATCAGCAGGATGGGCCACGTCCGGTCGAAAGTGTAGGCGCTTGTCTTGCTTAAATAAATCAGGACGCCAAGTGTAATCAGAACCAAACTGCCTGTCAACATTCCCTGTTTTTTGTCGCTCATGCAAAATCTCCTTTGTTGTTTTTTTATGATAAAATCTTTTTTTAAGATTTATCCTTCAGAAACGGTTTGAACAAATCAATGGGGATCGGAAAAACGGTCGTGGAATTATTTTCCGAAGCAATCTGATTCAGCGTTTGCAGATAGCGCAGCTGCAAGGACATCGGCTGCGTTTCCATGACCTTCGCCGCTTCAATCAATTTTTGCGCGGCCTGGAATTCACCTTCGGCGTTGATCACTTTCGCCCTTCTTTCCCTTTCCGCCTCGGCCTGTTTGGCCATGGAGCGTTTCATTTCTTCCGGAAGATCAATATGCTTGACTTCCACCAGGGACACTTTTATTCCCCAGGGTTCAGTGCTGCGATCGAGAATTTCCTGAAGATGCATGTTAATTTTTTCCCTCTCCGAAAGGATTTCATCCAGTTCCATCTGCCCGCAGACGCTCCGGAGCGTCGTCTGCGCGAGCTGAGATGTCGCGTAAAGATAATTCTCCACATTGGTCACGGCGGAATTGGCATCCATCACCCGGAAATAAACCACCGCGCTGACCTTGATGGAGACATTGTCTTTGGTAATGACATCCTGAGGCGGAACATCCATTGTAATCGTGCGCATGTCGACCCGGACCATCCGGTCGATGCCTGGAATAATGATGATCAACCCCGGACCTTTGGCGTCGCGGATGCGCCCCAGACGGAAAATCACCGCCCTTTCGTATTCACTTAATATTTTGATGGCCGATGCCAAAAACATAACCACCAGCGCAATGACAAGCAACAGCGGCATTGAAACGGTTCCAACCATTTTTGATTCCTCCTTTTTATTTAAAATTTAACTACTGGTTTTTTTCTTCCACGACTAACTTCAAACCTTCGATCCTGACAATCCGAACTTTTGCCCCTTTGGGAATGCGCCTGTCGCTTCTGGCTTTCCAGTATTCGCCCATGACGAAAACTTCCCCTTCGGTGTCGATATCCTTGACGACTTCCGCTTCCGCGCCGATCATCGCCTCCGCCCCCGTAAATTTCCGGCGCATCTGCGCCTTGACGGCCAGGATAATCACCACGACAAAGAACGCCGAGGCCACCACGATGGCCGGTATCAAAACCCGAAAAGAAAGCCTCAGGGCAGGCTCCGGCGAATCAAACAGCATCAGCGAACCCAGCGTCAAGGAGATGATTCCCCCGACGGTCAACATGCCATGGCTCATAATTTTAATCTCCGCGATAAATAAAATAACGGCAAAGATAATCAGCAAAATTCCCGCGTAATTGACCGAAAGCGTGGAGAGGCCGAAAAACGCGAGCAGAAGCGAGATGCCCCCGATAACGCCGGGCAGAATTGCGCCCGGCGTGGAAAGCTCAAAATACAGACCGGCCAGGCCGATCAGCAAAAGAATATAGGAGATATTGGGATCGGAAATCGTGGCCATGATTTCCTCCCGCGTCCCCATTTCTTTGGTCCTGGTTTCTGCGTTTTTGGCGTTGATTCTTTTCTTCACGCCGGCCACGTTCACTTCTTTGCCGTCCATCATCCCCAGCAGGCTCGGAATGTCAGGCGCCACGTAATCAATGACCTTGAGCTTGAGCGCTTCCTCGGCGGTGATGGATTCGCTCTTGCGAACGGCCTTTTCCACCCATTCTTCGGAACGGCCGCGCGTCCTAGCGATGCTGCGGGCATAGGCGGCCGCGTCATTCTCCACTTTTTTGGACATCGTCTTGTCCAGATTCCCCGCCCCGCCGATGCCGATGGCCACGGGATGGGCCGCTCCGATATTCGTGCCCGGAGCCATCGCCGCGACATGTGCCGCCGTGGTAATGATGACGCCGGCTGAAGCCGCCCGTGCGCCGGATGGATAGACGAAAACAATGACGGGCAGAGGCGCGTTGAGGATGCTTTTGGCGATGTCACGCATGGCCGTATCCATGCCGCCGGGTGTATCCAGCAGAATGATCAGTCCAGCGGCGTTGTCCTTTTGCGCCTCATGGATGCTCCTGGCCACATAGGCGGCGGTCGGCGACGTGATGATTCCGTCAACAGTAATGACGTTATAAGCAGGCGCTCCATCCTGCGCCGAAACCGTCATGCCGCCCAGGACACAAACCATCAGGAAAAAGATCATCGTAATTTTTCTAACCATCGCATCACCTTCTAAATCATGAGAGATTTAATTCCCTCATGATCATTTGCACATCTTCCCAAACTTGTTTTTTGGCCGCCGGATTGCGCAAAAGATACGCCGGATGATAGGTCGGCATCACTTTGATTCCCTCATAAAAATGAAAACGTCCCCGCAGAGCCGATATCGGCGTATCGGATTTCAATAAGGTTTTCGCGGCAAAGGTGCCCAACGCGCAGATGACCTTGGGAGAAATGACCCGCAGCTGTTCTTTTAAAAAAGGCTCACACATGGCAATCTCTTCAGGCAAGGGATTGCGGTTCCCCGGAGGCCTGCATTTCAGGATGTTGCAGATATAAACACTTTTTCTTTCGATTTTCATGCCTTTGACGATAATGTCCGTCAGAAGTTGTCCCGCCCTCCCGACAAAGGGTTTGCCCTGGTCATCCTCGTCCGCACCTGGCGCTTCGCCGACAAAAACCAGTTGGGCTTCCGGATTGCCCTCTCCAAATACCAGATTCTTTCTGGTGTTTCCAAGTGGACAACGCTGACAATCCGCCATTTTTCTTCGCAACCCCTCCAGCGCCGAGGATTTATCGTCCGACGGATGCTCCTGCGCCCGATCGGTGCGAGTTTTTACTTCCCATTCAATGCCGACGGCAAAGGTGGAATGATTTTTTACCATCCCCTTGACCGCCCGGACGACTCCGAGAAGATCTTCTTGAATTTCAGTCTGAATGATTTCCGTTGAATGGTCTTCCATTATTTACGGTCGGATTTCTTCATCATTAATTTTTTAATTCGGTTGAGAATTGCGTCCGCTGCTTCTATTTTAGTCATTTTATCCAGTTTTTCAACATAACCGGCAGGGTCAATCATGGTAATAATGTTTGTATCCGCACGGAAGCCAGCCCCTTCTTCTCGGAGATTATTGGCGACAATCAAATCCATGTTTTTTTTCTTAAGTTTCTCTTGGGCATTTACCAGCAAATTCTCCGTTTCCATTGCGAACCCCACCAAAATTCTCCGTCCTTTGTTTTTTCCGACATCCGCTATGATGTCCGGATTTTTTTCCAGTTCCAGGATCATTGACTTGGCCCCTTTTTTGATTTTTTCCTCTGAGAAATTTTTTGGGCGATAATCCGCAACGGCGGCGGCTTTGATGATAATGTCCGCTTTTTTGAAGTATTCCATGACCGCCCGGTGCATCTCCACAGCCGTTCGGACATGAATCACTCTCTCAAGCGGCGGAACCGACAACGACGTCGGTCCGCTGATCAAAATGACTTGCGCTCCTCTTCGCTGCGCCGCCCTTGCGAGGGCGTAACCCATTTTGCCTGAAGACAAATTGCTGATGAATCGGACCGGATCAAGGGGCTCTTCCGTGGGTCCTGCCGTAATCAATATTTTCTTGCCCGTAAAATCCTTTTTGACGAACAGTTTTTCGACGGCGTCAACAATTTCCGCTATTTCAGGCAGACGGCCTTTTCCCGAAGCACCGCAGGCCAGATCCCCTTCGGCGCTGTCCATTACAACATAACCGATGTTTTTGAGTTTCCTGATATTTTCCTGAACAATCGGGTTGGCGAGCATTTTGTCGTTCATCGCCGGACAGACCAAGGTGGGCTTGTCCTGCGCCATAATGGTCGTGGAAAGCAAATCATCGCCGATTCCGGAAGCGATTTTTCCTATGATATTCGCCGTGGCAGGCGCAATGACAAAGGCATCGGCGAAATCCGCCAGCGCGATGTGGGCCAGTTCAAACTGGTCTGCCGGAACAAACATGTCCGTGTAAACCCGGTTCTGCGAAAGCGTCTGTAACGTCAGCGGCGTGATAAACCGAGCGGCGTTTTCAGTCATTACGATCTTGACCGATGCACCCCGTTGCATCAGCGCCCTCGTCAATTCCGCTGCTTTATACGCGGCGATACCGCCGCTTACACCCAAAACAATTTTTTTTTCTGCCAGCATAGTCTTTGTTCCGTCGGTTTTATTTGATTTGAGGCTGAATTTTCTGTTTTTTACTATGGAAATATAACAGCGCTTTTGAACAATATCAAGGCATAATTCTTCACCGGTTTCACATCCCAATGATCAACCGGTCGAAGATTTGCCTTGCAATAATTTCTGAAAGTGACTATAAGCCGCGCAATTGTCATCTAAAAATCTCAAGAGGTTGATCATGAAAAATATCCGTCTTTATATGATAGGTTCTGTCGTCATTTTCATCTTCGCGGCTCTAGCGTGGATTCTTTTGGGCAGTTATGTGGAACTGGGCAAACCTCAAATCAAATTGAGCGAGGATGTAAAAGCCATTGGACGCCAAAAAACTGTGGACATCCATTTTTCCGATTCCTTAAGCGGGCTGGCCTATCTCCGAGCTGAAATTATTCAAGACAACAAAAGTCAAATTCTTTTGGACCAAAAAATTCCCCTGAAGAAACAGGAACAGCAAACGTTTTCCATGACCCTAAATCCCTATGATCTAAGGCTTCATGACGGCGACGCGACGCTTAAAATATCGGCATCAGATCATTCTCTGTTCGGAAATCAAAACAGTCTGATTCTTCCGATAAAAATAGACACTTTGCCGCCGCAACTCAGTCTTTTAAGCAGAATCAATTACATCAACCAGGGCGGAACCGGCTATGTAGCCTACCAGCCCTCCAAACCGATCACGCAGACCGGCGTTTTCATCAACAGCCAATTCTTCGCCGGCCATAGATTGCCGAACGGCAATCCTCCGACCTACGCCGTGTATTTTCCCGTTCCGATGGATGCCGATAATATTCAGACCAACATTTCACTCTTCGCGCGTGATGAAGCCGGCAATGAAACAAGAACGGCCCTGCCCTTTATCGTCAAGAAAAAAATTTTCCGGCAGGACAAAATGAACATCAGCGAAAAATTCCTTCAACAAAAAATGCCTGAATTTCAAGCTTTGTTTCCGGAGTTGCGGCAGAAACCACTGCCGGATGTTTTTGTCCATGTCAATTCTCAAATGCGCAATGACAATTTCGCCACCATTCAGAAAATCTGCGAAAAATCCTCCTCTCAAGAATTCTGGGAAGGACCGTTTCTGCGCATGACCAATGCCGCTCCGATGGCCTTATTCGGCGACAAGAGATCCTATGTCTATAATGGGAAAATCATCAGCGACTCCGTCCACGCGGGTGTGGATCTCGCGTCAACCGCCATGGCTCCTATCGAGGCCGCCAATAAAGGCGTTGTGGTCTTCACGGGGGCTCTGGGTATCTATGGAAATACAGTCATTATCGACCATGGGTTGGGCGTGTTCAGTTTATATGGACATTTATCCTCTATTGCCACATCCGTCGGCAAAACCGTTGCCAAAGGCGAAAAGATCGGCCACTCCGGAATGTCGGGTCTGGCGGGCGGCGATCATTTGCATTTCAGCATGATTGTCGGCGGTCAATTCGTCAATCCCCAAGAATGGTGGGATCCGCATTGGTTGAAGGATAATCTGAATAAATAAGACGATGCCGGATAACCTTTTTCCACTCGGTCATCAGTTCTTTTTAATGTCTCGGTGAATTAAATTTACGATGTACTTCTTGGACGTGAAATACTCGCTGATTTTGTTTGCCATTGCAACCGAACGGTGCTTCCCGCCCGTACAGCCCAAGGCGATATTGAGGCGCACCTTGCCCTCCTTTTCATAGAGAGGAATCAGGAAGCTCATCAGCTTCATGAGCTTGTCCAGAAAGGCCCTGGCTTCCTTGTTTTGCAAAACATACTTTTGGACATCTGGATTGAAGCCGTCGAGCATTTTCAAATGCTCCACAAAATAGGGATTCGGCAAAAATCTCACATCCAACACCAGATCGGCCTCCACCGGCAAACCGTAGCGATATCCGAAGGATGACACGTTAATCACCATTTTTCTTTTCTTGAATTCCGGCGAAAAATGCCTCTGCACCGTATCCTTCAGCTGATGAACATTGATCGTTGTCGTGTCAATAACGATATCCGCCATTTTCCTCAACGGAGCCAGCATGCTCTTTTCCAATTGAATGCCGTCCAAAACCGGCCCCCGTTGAGAAAGCGGATGCGTGCGACGGGTTTCGCTGAAACGATTCAGCAGGGAGTCGTCACTGGATTCAAGAAAAACGATTTCTATCCTGTAGCCCTTTTCCTTGACGACGGCGAATATTCTTTGGTATTTTTTGAGAAAACTTCGCTCCCGCAAGTCCATTACGAGCGCTACATTCCGGATTTCCGGGGAAGAGGCCGCCGTGATGGAGAGAAATTTCGGAAGCAAAATGACCGGCAAATTGTCAACACAGAAAAAACCGATATCCTCCAGCGCTCGCAACGCCGTGCTTTTGCCGGAACCGGAAAGACCGGTTATGATCACCACCCGGAGACTCTTCATGCCGATCGACCCTTCATGAGAGGATTTACGATTTCTACTCTATTTCTGGCGTCCGGAGAGAGCACCTTTTTTCTCGGAATGAAAATCCGTTTAAGGAACCTGTCAAGAGCAAACGCTTTCTTGCTCTATGATGATTTTATACAAATCGCTTTGCGATTTCGCCTTTAAAAGTTTCTTGCGAAAATTTACATCCTTGAGCATTTTGGATATTTTGGCCAGGACTTTGAGGTGCTGACCTGCAGAATTCTCCGGTGCCAAAAGCAGAAAAAACAGATGCACGGGTTTGCCGTCGAGAGCGTTATATTCAATCCCGCCCAGACTCCGGCCAAAAGCGACAACAATGTCATTTAGATCCGCGACTTTGCCATGCGGTATGGCCATGCCGTCCCCGATGCCCGTGGAACCGAGACTTTCTCTCTGTTTCAAAACATTCATAATTTCGGAAACATTGACCCTGACACCGGCTTGAATAATCGTATTGACCATTTCCGCCAGTGCTTCTTCCTTGTTCTTTGCGGTCATGTTTGCGTTGATGAATTCTATTTTCAAGATCTGATCCAATTGCATCGGACATCCCGGTAAAATCAGTGTTCAGTTGGTTTCGATCAATCCATAATTTCCTTCTTCGCGCCGATAAATGAGGCTTACGTTTTCAGACGCGGAATCACGGAAAATGATAAAATGATCGTTGTTTTCCTCCAAAGCCATAATGGCCTCATCATAAGACATCGGCTTCAACATAATTTTGCGTGTTTCGACGATTTTGTGACCTGAAAATTCTTCCGGTTCGGCCGATTCGCTTCCCTGCCCTCGGCGGATGCTTCTTGGTTTATGTTCCCGCACTTTTTCCCGCTGTTTCTTTATTTGTTTTTCAACCTTGTCGAGGCATTTGTCGAAAGCCAGCCTCATATCCTTGCCCTCTTCTTTTGCGTTGATGTTCCAGCCATTGGAACTAATGTTAATTTCAATCATGTTTCTGAACTTTTCGAGGGAAATGATGATGTGCGCTTCCGCGGGTGTATCCAAATATTTTTTCAATTTCTGAATTTTTTCTTCAGCGTAAACTTTTTGCCAGTTTTCACCTTCGCCGTTTCTAAATGTTACCGAGATTTTCATAATGGTTCCTCCATAAATAATTTGTTGCGCTGGCATGCTTCAAAGCGACTTTCGATATTACAATCGAGACGGTTATCATGAGGCCTGTCATATATTGTTGTAAAAATCAAAAGTCAACCAAAATATTGCGCCTGTCATGTTTATTTTTTCAAATACTTCTTTCTTCGGGATGAAGGAAGAATTCCCATGATTTCCCGATATTTGGCAACCGTGCGACGGGCGATATGAATCCCCTTGGCCCTCAACAAATCAACCATTTCAGCATCGCTGTAGGGTTTGAGCGGCGGCTCCTTGCTCACCAGGTTCCTGATTTCCTCCATAACGCTTTTGGAAGCGACGGAGTCTCCCTCCGCTTTCTTAATCGAACTGCTGAAAAAATACTTCAACTCAAAGATGCCCTGAGGTGAATGCATGTATTTGTTGTTGACCACGCGGCTAATGGTGGATTCATGCATAGCCACGTCATTGGCGACATCCCTCAATACCAAGGGCTTAAGATAATCAATGCCCCTGTCAAAGAAATCCTTCTGGAATTTAACAATACTTTCGGCAACTTTGTATATCGTGTTTTGTCTTTGTTGAATGCTTTTAATCAACCATGTCGCCGATTGAACTTTTTCCTTGATGTATTGTTTTCCTTTTTCTTCCTGATTTTTGCCCTTCGAAGAAATACCCGCCATCACTTCCCGATAAAAATTGCTGATACGCAGCCTCGGCAACCCGTCATCATTGAGAATGATTTTGTAATCATCGCCCGCTTTGACAACATAGACGTCCGGCACGATCGGTTGAATCTTTTCCTCCGAATAAATGCTTCCTGGTTTGGGATTCATGCCGCTGATCAATAAAACAGCCGCTTCCACGTCGCGCAGGGAAACCTTTAATTTATGGGCGATATGGCTGTAATTTTTCAATTCCAGATCCCTTAAAAAGTGACGGATGATGTTCTCAATCAAATGACTTTCCACGCCTAGCATTCTGGCCTGAATGATCAGGCATTCCTGAAGATCACGGGCGGCGATGCCCGGAGGATCAAATTCCTGGATTTTTTTCAAAACCAGTTCTACATCCTTTTCGCTGACGTTCTCCAACTCGGCGATTTCCTTGATTGTGGCGCACAAATAACCATTTTGATCGAGATTCCCGATAATCTGGCTGCCTATTCTTTCCTCGACGTCCGAGAAGGAAGAGAGCTTCATCTGCCAAGTCAAATGCTCCGTTAGCGTCTGACTTTCAGTGAGAATATTGTCCCATGATGTTTCTTCCCCTTCTGGACCGCCGTAGTTCACGCCCACGGGGCCGTAATCTTCCAAATAGTTCGCCCAGTCAAATTCTTCCGCTGCACTGCTCGCGTTATCGATATTCACTTCTTGCGTCCGTTCGACCGGCTTGAGGATCTCACGATCCAAGGAAATAACAGCTTCATCAACGTCTGGTTGAATCTCATCACCGGCAGATTCCTCTTCTGCCGGAGCCTCTTCCAACAAAGGATTTTCATCCATTTCACGATTGATCGCTTCCACGAGTTCCTGCCGCGACAGCTGCAGCAGTTTTATGGCCTGCTGGAGCTGTGGGGTCATAATCAGCTGTTGGGAAAGTTTCAGGTTCTGCTTTAATTCCATAACCATAATATCAAAAGCTAAAAGATTCTCCGAAATAAAATTTACGCGCCAATTCGCTTTGGGCAATTGCCTCGGGCAAACCTTCAACAAGAATTGTCCCTTCGTTGATAATGTAGGCGCGATTGCAACAGGACAGGGTTTCTCGAACGTTGTGATCCGAAATAATAATGCCGATCCCCTTCGCTTTCAGTTTTTCAATAATTCTTTGGATATCCGCCACCGCCAACGGATCAATGCCCGCGAAAGGCTCATCCAGAAGAATAAATTTCGGTGACGTGACTAAAGCGCGGGTGATCTCCACCCGTCTTCTCTCGCCGCCCGAAAGGGCGTAAGCGTAACTTTTCGCCAAAGCCGTCAAATCGAGCTCCGCCAACAGTTCGCGCAACCGGTCGGATTTTTCATCCTCCCGCAAATCGAGCGTTTCCAGAATGGCCAAAATATTTTCTTCAACCGTCAGCTTCCGAAAAATCGACGGTTCCTGAGGCAAATAATTTAAGCCTTTCCGGGCGCGCAGGTACATGGGCAAATCAGTGATTCTCTCGCCGTCTAAAAAAATTTCTCCGCCGTCCGGCCGCACAAGTCCAACGATCATGTAAAACGTGGTGGTTTTGCCCGCTCCATTGGGACCCAGCAAACCGACAACTTCGCCCGGCGATATCGAGAGAGTGATTTGGTTAACTACTTTTCTCTTATTATAAATTTTGATTAAATTTTTCGCCAACAGATCGCTCATAAGTCAATCTTCAGTCATTCGGTTCTTTTCTTTTCGTCTCTCTGGGATAAATAACGGCTTTGACCTGCTTATGTGGATCACTCTCCACAACGCCTCGGTCTTCGCTGAGAAAAACGATGACCCGGTCTCCTCGGATGATGTTTTTACCCTCCTTGAGCGTCGCGTTACCGGTCATGATGATTTTGTTGCTTTCTCTCACATAGAGCGCCTCATCTGCTGACGCGGTTCTATCGCCTCGAATCAGCAAGACATTCCCCTTGGCCTCCACCTTATCCAACTCCCCGGAACCTGCGGTTTCGATAACACCGGTTTTTTGTTTTTTAGCCGGTTCTTTTTTGTAATAAAGATAAATCCTGTCGGACTTCAATGAGGTGTTTCCCCTGATCACGCAGGCGTTGCCTGAAAAAACAACCAGATTTTTTTCGTGAAAGGCCTCCATTTTATTGGCGGTTATTTCCAAGGGTTCCTCAGGACTGCCCTTGATGAGGTCCGTAGCGGCATAAACGGGAGAAACCAGCCACAGCATCATGACGAAGACTGAAGAAATTTTTTTTATTGAAAGCATTTTTTTCTCACTTAATTCTGGCCCGCACCCCGGAAGGAATATTCAATTGCCCTTTATTCATATACAGCACCATCCCCTTGCCCGTAAGAATCAGCCCGCTGTTTTCCATCATGATGGGGGAATCGGTATAAAATTTTTTTTCTCGATCACTATAACGAACATCGTCTGTCATAAATTTATCTCCCGAATCTGAAAAGATAACAACGTTCCCCGAAATTTCTACATCCTTTTTTTCAGTGTCCATCTGTCCTTTGTCAGCGCTCATTTCAAAGACTTTTCCGTCTGCTGTCGTCAATTTGATTTTCACTTTATCCATCCAAGCAAGATTCCTTTTCCTGTCATATGTTGCGCTTTGAGCCTTGACTTCCCATTTAGCTTTGTGCTCTCCAACCTCCGTATAAAAAAAATCTTTGATTTCCAGATCAATGTTTCTGGGCATAACTTTCAGCCTGTTTTCAGCTTTATTCCATCCGGCTCTATACAACAACAGCTCGCCGACCGATATGAGAGAAGCCAATATAAGCAATGATAATGTAATGATTTTTTTTTTGTTCAATTTCAAATGCATCAAACGTATTTTTTTCATTGAATTATATCATCCACCATTATCTATGTAAAGCGATTAAGCGTATCTTGGCGGGCAAATAGTAGAAAACTCTTCAAAGTTTTTAAGCTTTAAAACCATATCTGGCGGCGACTTCCGGCCACCGGCCCTGCGCTTTCAGGAGCATCTCACAAATTTCCCGTACCGCCCCGTGACCGCCTCTGTTTATTGTCACATAATCCACTTCTCCTTTGACCACATCAAGGGCATCTGCCACCGCCGCGGCAAAACCGACACATTTCAAGACCGGAATGTCAACAATGTCATCACCCACATAAGCAACTTCTTGACTTGACAACTGATATTTTTTTAGTATTTTTTCAAAAACTCCCTTCTTGTCGAAAGCCCTCTGATAAACATCCACTATCTCCAGATCTTTCGCCCTGTATTTCACAACGTTTGATTTTCTGCCAGTCAGGATGGCCACTTTTATTCCATAACGTTGAATGAGTTTTATGCCATGACCGTCACGAACATCGAAATGCTTCAATTCGCGGCCTTCACTATCCATAATAATGCGACCATCTGTCATAACCCCGTCAACATCCAGAATTAAAAGTTTAATTCTCTGCAGCTTATCCTTTATGACTTTTTTCATATTTAAGCAGTCCTTTAGAATTCTTACTCAATATCTTGACTTTCAAGAATTCTTTTTAACAATTTTGTCAATTTCCTTTAATGTCTTCAGCATTTTTTCCATTTCCTTCAAATACAGGGAGTTCGCACCATCGCACGGCGCTCTTTCCGGATCGCGATACACTTCACAAAACAAACCGTCCACTCCAGCGGCGACCGCCGCCCGAGCCAAATACTTGACCATGTCACGCTGGCCACCCGAGCATGTTCCCTGTCCGCCCGGCAACTGAACGGAATGGGTCGCATCAAAAATAACCGGATAGCCCATATTCCGCATAATGGGCAAAGAACGAACGTCAAAAACAAGGTTATTGTATCCGAACGATGCACCCCTTTCCGTAATGATAATGTTGTCATTACCCGCAGATCTTGCTTTTTCTATAATGTTGGCAACATCCCAGGGCGCCAAAAACTGTCCCTTTTTCACATTAATAACCCGCGCCTTTTTGGCTATTTCCACGACGAAGTCGGTCTGACGGCATAGAAAAGCCGGAACTTGAACGACATCCAATATCTTTGCCGCTTCATCAATTTCCTCAAAGCGATGCACATCAGACAGAACAGGAATATCAAGTTTTTCTTTAATGGCCTTCAAGATAGCCAATCCTTTCCGAAAGCCGGGACCGCGATAGGACTTTATCGATGTCCGATTGGCCTTATCATAGGAAGCCTTGAAGATAAAGGGGATGTCCAGTTTTTCAGAGACTTTCTTCAGGACGCTCGCCACATCCATGGCCGAACGCTCATCTTCAATGACGCAGGGTCCCGCGATAAGCACAAATTTTTTATCATCCCCGATAACAAAATCCTTTATTCTGATTTTTTTCACTTTTTCCTCCTCATCTCTGCTGCCGGTTTTTTTCCTGAAGCAGTTTGATCCTTAACCGAGGAATCCTTTCTGAAGCTTTCGGCGATTCCGGATTCAAAACAAAAGCTTTTTGGTAGGCGTCCAACGCATCCTGATACAAACCTTTTTTCTCGTAGGCCGCTCCTAAATTGTCATAAATTTCAGCGTCATCCCTATCATATTTTAAGGCAATCAAATAGTTTTTAATGGCCAAATCCACATTCCCTGCTGCCGAGTAAGCATATCCCAAATTGGCGTATGCCCCGGCGCTTTTTGGAGAAAGCCCGACCAGCTTCTGATAATAGTGAAGAGATCGGGCGTATTGCCCGTCTTTTAAATACAAATCAGCCAAGATGCCCATAATTTCCTTGTTTTGAGGCAAAATTTTTTCATATTCGGCGATTGCCTTTTTCGTTAGGTTCATTTTTTCATACATTTGGGCAAGACTGTAACGGATTTGGTTATTTTTCATCCCTAGCTTGATGGCCTTTTCATAGTTTTCGGCGGCTGCTTTGTAATTTCTCATTTCGCCGTACGCCAAACCGAGATTAAAATAAATGGATGCTTTGCCGGTTACGTTTTTTTTAATCTTTTCATAATGGTTCGCCGCTTCCTGATACCGGCCGTTTCTCAACATGACATTGGCCAGACTTTCTGCCGCGTCAAAATCAGTGGGTTTAATCTTCAGGACATGTTCGTATTGCCGAACCGCTTCGTCGTCCATCCTGTTTCGTTCATAGGCAACACCTAAATTATAATGCAACACAGGATCTTCGGGTTTAAAAGCCAACGCTTTTTTCAGGTAACTCATCTCTTCCTCTTTGTTTCCCAATCCCGCAAAAGCGGTCGCCATATTGGCGTATATGCCTGCGTTGCGCGGCTGTTTTTTGAGGACTTTTTGATAGCACTGTAAAGCATCGGAATACTTTTTTTGCTGCAGATAGAGATCTCCCAAGGCCGAATAAGCGGTTTCCTTCTCTTCAGAAGCCTCGGCAAGATACCGGTATTCTTCCACAGCCGAAGCAATCCTATTGCTTCTTTTGTATGCCTCCGCAAGTTGATACCGAAGAGCATGATCAGCCGGTTCCATCCGAACGGCGGCAGAGAAACTCTGGACCGCTTTTTCCCATCGTCCCTGATTGGCCTGCACTATACCCATGACAGCTAACGCCCGAGCGTTTTGTGGATTTGTTTTTACAAGCTGCTGGGAAAGTCTTTCGGCTGATTCCAAATCATTTATTTTGATGTAGCATTTGGCCAGCTCTTCTAAAGCGGTTTCATCATCAGGTTTTGTTTGGATCACCTCTTTGTAAAGACGGATAGCGTCATCCAGCCTATTTTGACGGCAATATACACCCGCAAGAATCTTGCGTACGCCAATATCGTCGCGGTTAAGGTCTGCGGCTTTTTTTAAATATTCAATCTGCTGTTGGACATTGGTTGATTCCTTGGCGAAACGAAACCAATCCTGGCTGGAAACCAAAACTTCCAGCGGAACAGAACCAATGATATCGCCGCGATATTTGACATCAATCCTATACCGACGCACAATGCCCGACGCATCGATGGCAATTCCTTCTTTGATAATTGCGTTGACATAATCGAGCCCCTTCATGAGCACGCCCAAATCATTCGCCGCCTGACTGAACCCGTTAAAATGAACCGTTGTATGTTTTCCAAGAAGATCATCGCTGGCAATCGCTTTCACCGCAAATTCATCCTGATAGGTAATTTTTAGGGGTTGGTTCTGCGTGACCCGGATGTCGCTGCCGTTTTTCTCCATTTCCAAATAATAAAAACGGGGCTTTTCATTGAACACGTAATGATAGAAAGCATTTTTAGTCCGCAGCGCCTTGAAAGACAGCGCGTTAAAAAATGGGCGGGAGACGAAAAGAAATGTCATGATTGCACAACCGGTCAGAACTGCAACAGCTGCAATGATCTTACCTGATAAAAACGACTTATGCGACTTTCCTACGTCTTGCATATTCTTCTTGCTTTCCCAGAATAATGAATTTGCCACTCCCGGCATCCGACAAAGCATCAACTCCGAGGATGATACTTCTGGTGAATTTCTTTTAATCTTTCACGTGTGATATGTGTGTAAATTTGCGTGGTCGAAATATCCGAATGCCCGAGCATCACCTGAACGGTCCGCAGATCAGCACCGCCTTCCAACAGATGCGAGGCGAAAGAATGACGAAACGTATGCGGATAAACCTTTTTGTGCAGACCCGCTTTCTTGGCATACCCGACAACAATTTTCCAAAACCCTTGTCTGGACATTTTTCTGCCGAATCGGTTCAAGAACAAGACGTCCGTGTTCTTTTTCAACAACTTCGGCCTTGCTTCCTCAATATAGCGATTCAGGGCATCGTAAGCCACCCGACCGATGGGAACGATTCTTTCCTTGCCGCCTTTCCCCATTACGATGAGAAATCCCACCTGCCAGTTAACATTATTCATGGTCAGATGGACCAGTTCGGAAACGCGCACCCCTGTCGCGTACAAGAGTTCCAGCATCGCGCCATCGCGAATTTCAGTGGCGCTCTGACCTCGGGGTTGTTCCAAAATCAATCTCATCTCATCCTTGCTCAGCGTGTCGGGAAGTTTCATCCAGACCTTTGCCAGTTCAATATTCGCCAAAGGATTCTCATCGACAATTTTTTCCCGAATCAGGTACTTGTAAAATCCCCTAAGCGCTGCAAGGAATCTATTCATGGAATTGGCGGACAGACCATCTTGCCGCATCCTTGTCAAATACTCAACAACGGTTTCCGCCGTAATTTTTCCGACGGTCATGATTTTTTTCTGCTTCATCGCATAATCGATAAACCGTCTCAAGTCACGGCCGTAGCTCTCCAGTGTGTTGCGGGCGACACCACGTTCGATCAAAAGATAGTTGCAATATTGATTCAGCTCCTCATGCATAAGTTTAATTTATCGTAAATGACTTTCCCAAGTAAAGTTTTTTTATTGACTTATTTTACAATATCGTAAAGATATAAACCGAATGAACAAGAATTTTTGCCGGGAGAACTCTTATGAAGAAAATCATCATCGCCTCTGATCACGGCGCTGTTTCTTTAAAAAAAGATGTCGCCGATTTTTTGCTGTCCCGAAAATGCGACGTGAAAGATCTGGGGGTGAATAGTAACGATTCCGTTGATTATCCGGACATTGCCGCGCAGGCCTGCGAAGTATTCAACCAAGGCGGCTATGACTTCGGTATTCTTCTGTGCGGAACGGGCATCGGCATGACCATCGCGGCAAACAAGATCAAAGGGATCCGGTGCGCCCTGATTCACGATCTCTTCACGGCGAAAATGGCCAAAGAACACAATGACGCCAATTTCATCGCTTTCGGAGGGCGTGTAAAATACGACGTCCCTGTGACGGAAATGATTGAAACCTTCATGGCCTCGTCTTTTGCGGGAGATCGTCATTTGAGAAGAATCGTAAAAATCGCGAATTTGGAAAAATAATTTCGGATCTTTAATCATGCCGGAAATCCTGGATAAAAACAAGATTCGTCAAGTGTTTCGCGACGTGCAGAAACATCTGGCAATCGCCCAATTGATTCGTCGTTTTTCCACGAATAAAGAAGATATCCGGGAAAAAGCGCTATCCCATATCGACCTTTCCCGTTGTATGCGGGTTCTTGAACTGGGTTGCGCTTTCGGCGCCTTTACCGAAGCGTTGCGGGGCAGATTGCATCCCGCCGCTGAAATTACCGGCATTGACATGATTTCCGAATACAAACCTTTTTTCCTTCAAGCATGCGATCATGCGGGATACAAGGGACATTTTTTCTCGTCGGGAATCGAAAAAATTACAAAATTTAATGATAATGCTTTCGATGCGGTTGTCTGCAGTTACGCTCTGTATTTTTTTCCGGACAAGATACCGGACATCGCCCGCATTCTTCAACCACACGGCTATTTCATCACCATCACCCACTCCCATAATGATATGCGTGAAATGGTCAGCTTGATAAGAAAAACCATCGCATCCGAAAGCACATCCGGCAAAACGCCTTTGCTTCCTATAGAGATCATCTTCGAGCAGTTTTCAGCAGAAAACGGCGCAAAACTTCTCGAACCTTTTTTCGGCGAAATCGAAGAAATTGAATTCAGCAATTCGCTGGTCTTTCAGGCGCAAGACATTCGTTACTGCATGGATTATTTTCAATTTAAAAAATCTTTTTTTCTGACGGGACATGATCTGCACAATTCATCGTTAATTCACCGACTGACCGATGAACTGCAAACCGTGGCAACAAAGGATCATGCCATCACCCTGTGCAAAGACGACAAAATATTTATTTGCTCCCAACCTCGAAAAAAGGCTTTGACTCCATGAAAAGAAAGCGGAAATACTGTATTTACTGCGGTGGCAAAACCATCAAAAAGTCGGAAGACAATGTCCGGCGTGATTACTGCCCGTCCTGCAATTCTTTCTTTTATGAAAATCCACTGCCGGTGGTATCCTCTATCTTAGAATCCTCCCGTCAAATCCTCTTGGTCAAGCGTGCCAGAAAACCTTCCCAAGGCCTTTGGTGTCTACCGACAGGTTTCGCCGAAGCCGGAGAAAGTATTGAAGAAGCAACTTTAAGAGAACTGGAGGAAGAAACGGGAATTAAAGGGAAAATTATAAAACTTCTTGATGTGGATTCTTATAAAAGCCGCTTTTACGGCGATTTGCTTTTTCTGACTTTTATTGTCGAGCAAAGTGGCGGGAAGCTGCTCGCCGGCGATGATTGCTCCGAGGCCTGTTTCTGGCCAGTGAATAAACTTCCTCCATTGGCTTTCCGTTCCAACAAAAGAGCCATTGAAGCCTATGTGAAAAGCAAACGTGATTACTGGGCCATTTTTGATTCTATTGAACAAACGGAAAAAAAATCGGTTGGACCGTCCGTGGTCAAAAATTCCCTGACGCGCCGGCTGGTCAATATGATACTGAGAAATAGGGATAAAATTATTGAAAATTGGATTGAGGATGTCCTGCGCAACTCCTCCACCGTCGAATATCACGCAGTGGATAGAAAAACCCTATACAATATCTGCGATAGAATCTTATCCCAGATAACGCTTTGGCTCGGCGGATTGCACGATGTGGAAAAAATTAAACGTTTTTATACAAAATTGGGACTGGAGAGGCGCACGGCCGGATTCAAAATAAGCGGCGCGATAAGTGCTTTGAGTCTGATTCGTAAACATATCTGGTCGGTCGCTCTGGCGCAGGACGCCTTGCAAAAACATCTCGATTTCTTTATGACATTTGAACTGCAGCGTCAGATGACCATTTTTTTTGATATGGCCGCATTTTATTTAAGCCGCGGCCACGAAGAGCATTGAATTTCCCCTTTTCCATTTCAGGAGGTTTACAATGGAATTCAAGGACGTTATGAAACAAAGGCGGGCGGTCAATTTTTTTGATTCAACACGAGACATATCGAATGCGCAAATCCAGCAAATCATTGAAACAGCAGCTTTGTCTCCTTCCGGGTTCAATTTGCAACCATGGAAAGTGATTGCAGTAAAAGACAAACAACAAAAAGAAAATCTGCGCAAGGCAGCCATGAATCAGCCCAAAATAACCGAAGCACCGGTTGTCTTGATCATTTTAGCCGACCGGGAAGGATGGAAAAAGGGGAATGATAGTTTTGAAAAAAATTTCCTGCAATCCGTCAAAGAAGGCACTTTGAAAAAAGAACAATATGAGTGGTTCGCCAAGGCTACGCAATCCCTTTATGGAGCGACGGCGGAAAGGCAACTTGCTTTTGCCTGTAAGAATGCCGGATTTTTTGCGATGTCCCTGATGCTCGCCGCGAAAGACGCAGGCTTCGACTCTCATCCTATGGATGGCTTCGATATCGATGGTGTTCGAGAGTTGTTTCATATTCCGGAACAATACTGGATTGTTCTTTTGCTGGCGCTCGGTTACTTTGATGAAAGCAAAACCCTTATCCCGGCCAAATGGCGTAAACGCTACCAGGACATTGTTGTAAGTTTTCATGATACACTTATTGAATCGTAACAGAAAGGTCCGTTTTATTCCCTTGATTTAATAAAAAATAACCTGTAATTAAGACAAACTTTAAGAGGAACCGTTTCATCATCGTGATTATTTTAGACAGCAGTCTTTTTATAGGCAAGGGAGCGCATCGAAGTTGTTACATTCATCCTACCAATAAGAACCTTTGTGTAAAACTCAATATGCCCCATCAAGAAAAGGAAATCAAAAGGGAAAGAAAATACTACAGGCATCTCGAAAAAAGAAAGATTTCCTGGGACATGATACCCAGATATTACGGCGAAATAGAAACAAACCTGGGAAGGGGTTCGTTATTCGATTTAATCGTAGACACGGACGGACATGTTTCCCAAAGCCTTCATCGCTATCTTCTTTCGCCGGAAAAGACGGAACGGTTTTTTGATGGATTATGCAAATCGCTCAGGGCATTTAAGGAATATCTCTATAAAAACAGAATCATTACCATGGATCTAGACCCCACAAATATCTTATGTCAAAAAAATGATATGACCATCGTTAAATTCTTCATTGTCGACAACGTTTATAATACGGAATTTATTCCTATGAGCAACTATAGCAAGAATTTTGCCAGAAGAAAAATAACACGAAAATGGCAGCGATTTGAAAACAAACTTTTAGAAACATACTCCCATAACAGGTTTATACTCCCAATGATTGCCAAATCTAAAGAATAGGAAACATTACTACAAACAAGGAGGAAAAAATGGCCGTAAAAGTCAAAATGTATACGCTGAGCACCTGCAGTCACTGCAAGGCTGCAAAAAAATTCATGCAGGACCATCATATCGATTTTGAATTTACCGATGTGGATTTGCTGCAGGGCGAAGAAAGACAGAATATTTTGGAAGAAGTCGTAAAATACAATCCGGGCAGGTCCTTTCCCACAATACTCATCGACGACAACGTCATTGTTGGTTTTCAGGAAAGCGCCATCAGGGAGGCTTTGGGAATTTGATGAATGCCTTAGAACTTTACGAAATGCTGAAGAAAACCCAAGAACCCAAGGGTTATTTTTTCAATAAAGATACGGCATGGGTGCTTCAAATTTTGAACGATCTTTTAGTCAATAAGAGTCGCTATGGCTACATGTCTTGTCCCTGCCGGCTGGCTTCAGGCGTTCGAGAAAAGGACAGCGATATTATCTGCCCCTGCCAATACAGAGAACAAGACATAAAAGAATTTGGCAGCTGCTACTGCAACTTATACGTTTCTAAAGAATGGAATGAAGAATCAATAAATCACCAATACGTCCCGGAAAGAAGACCGCCGAGCAAAATATTTATTTAATGAAAACAAATGCTTGCACATAAAGGATTTTCAATGCGTTTTTTCAAATTTTACCTTGATTTCGTTTCATAAATTATTATATTTTAAAAAAAGTTCTTTGAGGAGAAGTCCCCATGATTAACATGTATAAGTGCAAAAAAAAGAATACTCTTATCAGTGAGATTTGCACGGATACAACCTGCGAATGGCGCCTGAAAAACGAAACGTTTCTTAATTGTACCTGGGTAGCCTGCAATTACGGTCCTTTTACGTTAGAAGAAGTAGGAGATATGATGGGGGTTACGCGTGAGAGAATACGCCAAATTGAAGCAAAAGCATTAAAAAAACTGCAGCATAAGAAAAGACGAGATCAACTCAAAGATTTTGCGGCCCCTGGAAACGATTGGGATAGTCTGTAAAAAAATCTCCAGAAAATTTCTTCAAATAAATTATCGGATTGACAGGGTAAGTTTCTGTAAAATAAATGGTTTATATTTAGATTAAATCCCTGGAAGCCTGCGATGCGGGAAGACTATTTCTTCTTACGCGATTTCTGCATCGTTATCACTTCCTGCATTTGGACCTTTCGTTCATCGCGGGCAAACAACAAGGCGCAAATCGACGATTCAATATCCAATGCTGCCATTTTATCCATCCTGGGAACAATTGAACATAGATTTTTCAATTCTTCCATAGCTTTAGCAGAGCGCCGGGACAGAGTTTCCGCCATGGATTCTGCAACTCTCATAAATTTTTCCGGTGGCTCAACCTTGTTTACCAATCCGATATTTAATGCCTCATTCGCTCCGATCGGTTCCCCCAACATGACGATTTCTTTCGCTTTCGTGATGCCGACAATTTGGCTTAAAGGATAAAAAAACGGGTTAAAACCGAATTTCAGTTCAGGGTGACAAAAAATTGCCGTTTCGGAGGCAACAACGAGATCACAAACCGTAACAAGATTAAACCCTCCCCCTAATGCAATACCGCCTACCGCCGCAATGACGGGCTTCCTGCAGGCATAGATCTTCTTCAAATACTTCATCATGGAAGACAGAAATTCATCCCCTTCCTCATCCGTCAAAACAGACATTTCCTTGATGTCCATCCCTGCCGAAAAAACGTATTCTCCCCCCGTCAACACGATGGCTTTGATTTCCGAAGAGATTTCCAGATCAACAAAAGCCTCATACAATTCCAGCCTCATTTCTTTGGAAATGGCGTTCATGTCGTGAGGCCTGTTCAGCTGAACCACGGCATAACCTTTCTTTTTTTCAACAATAAGGGTTTGATAACTCATTTTTTTTGATTTACCATCGATTTGAGTTCTTTTCCCGTTTTAAAAAAAGGTACTTTTCTTTCACCCAGCTTTACAGCCGCACCAGATTTTGGGTTTCGCGCCATGCGGGGTTCCCGTTGTCGTATTTCAAAACTCCCGAATCCCCTTAACTCAATACGCTCACCTCTTTTGAGAGCATCCATCATGGAATCAAAAACAATGTTCACAACAAAATTAATATCTTTTAAGGAATAAGATTTGAACTGTTCCGAGAGGTTTTTAATTAAATCGTTTTTGGTCATAGCCTTATTCGCCTTTCATTTTACGGGATAATATAAATAACTTAAGCCATTAATATTTTTCATTTCCCCTTGAATGGCGGTGCTGATATGATCTGCAGCGCTTTGCAAGAAGAAATCCAAAAAGGATGGATGTTTTTTTCTGGGGTATACCAAGTCATATTTTCCTTCGCGACCCGCCAATTTCAAAGCTGTCTTGACCGCGAAAGACATATCCCCCACGTCATCCACCAACCCCAGCTCCTTCGCTTTGCGGCCTGAAAAAACCCGGCCGTCGGCAATTTCTAAAACCTTTTCTCGCGGCAGATTTCGATCCTTCACAATAACATCAACAAACTGGTTATAAATATCGTCCACCAAATCTTGAATGATCATCTTTTCTTGATCAGTCATCTCCCTCAAAGGAGATCCGATGTCTTTGTATTCGCCGCTTTTAATCACGGAGGCTTTGATGCCGATTTTTTTGAGCAAATCTTCCAAATTCGCGAAATGCATAATCGCTGAAATGCTGCCGGTAATCGTTCCGGGATTAGCGACGATCTTATCGGCGGCGCATGCAATGAGCAATCCTCCGGAAGCGGCTATGGATCCCATGGACGTAACCACCTTTTTCTTTTTTCTCAATTCCTTCACGGCTTCATAGATTTCCTGTGACGCTGCAACACCTCCTCCCGGGGAATCAATTCTCAAAACAACGGCAACGATGGAGTCGTCCTCACCGAATTCATTGATCTGATCAACGGTTTCCATGGAATCAGAAACAACGCCCTCGATAGTTACAACTCCCACCTTGTTTTTAAAAGAAAAAGATCTGCTCTTTCCTGAAGACAAACCGAGCTTATAAAAATAAAGATAGGAAAAAATCCCAAGGACAAGGAGTATCAGCAAGCCAAACAATATAGGATGTTTTCTCATGCGTTAACTGTTCTTCTTCTCCGGATTTATAATCACTTCGGCCAACGCTTTCCCCAAGTTTGAACCGATGTTCTCCTTGTTGTTCAAGTACTGATTATGACTCGTCTGGCTGGGTGGGGGAGCCTCAAGATCCTTGATGCTCAGCCTTATTTTCTTAGATTTCGGATCGATGCTCTTTACCACCGCCGAAACCGTATCTCCGATTGCGTAAAGCTCTGACGACGTTTTGACGCGTTTTTGACTTATTTCGGAAATGTGAACCAGCCCTTCCATGGATTCTTCAATTTCAACAAATATCCCAAAATCCGTGAAATTGGTTATCTTGCCAGTAACCACGCTGCCCGGTTTATATTTTTCCGCTAACTCATCCCAGGGATTTTTTTCCATCTGTTTGACGCCGAGAGAAAATTTTTGATTCTCCACATCGACGTTCAACACTACAGCCTCGACCGCCTGTCCCTTTTTAAAGTATTCAGCGGGATGATTCACCCTTTGCTTCCAGGAAATATCGGAAACATGAATTAATCCGTCAATATTGTCTTCAATGCCGACAAAAACACCAAAGTTGGTTATATTTCTAACGACACCTTTAACCAGCGAGCCTACAGGATATTTCTCTTTTAATTTTTCCCAAGGATTCGGCATGGTCTGTTTGATGCTTAAAGAAACTCTTTTTGCCTGCTGGTTGATTTCTAGCACCATTACTTTTATTTTTTCACCCAATTTCAACACCTTTGTGGGATGCTTGATTTCCCGAGACCAATACATTTCCGATATATGAACCAAGCCTTCCACTCCCGGTTCTAGCTCCACAAAGACACCATAATCGGTGAGGTTGACAACACTTCCCTCCACAATGGATCCGATGGAATACTTCTCCGTTATTTTTTCCCACGGATTTTCAGTCAACTGCTTAAGACCCAGCGACACCCTTTCTTTTTCGGCATCAAACGAGAGCACCTTTGCTTTTATTCTATCGCCCTTCTGGAAGTGTTCGGACGGTTTGATGATTCTGCCCCATGACAAATCAGTAACATGAAGCAGTCCGTCAATGCCTCCCAAATCTATAAAAATACCATAATCGGTAATATTTTTAATAACACCCTCGACGATACTTCCTTCTTTGATGTTTTTGAGAATATCTTTCTTCTCAGCTTCTCTTTCGGCAGCGGCAATCGTCCGTCTTGACAGAACAACATTGTTGCGCTTTCTGTCATATTTCAAAACATTGAAGTCTAGAGTTTTGCCTACAAATTTTTCCAGATCCTTCACTGGACGGACATCTACCTGGGAGCCCGGGAGAAAAGCCACAATCCCGATATCAACGGAAAGCCCCCCCTTAACCTTGTCCAATACAACCCCTTCTATCAAGGTATTGTTTTCGCAAGCGCTTTTAATTTCATCCCAGATTTTTGCCTTGGATGCTTTATCTCTGGATAAAACAAGGTTGCCCTCGGAATCCCTTCTTTCAACATAAACATCTATGTCATCGCCAACAGAAACGGTGATATTGCCCCGGGAGTCTTTGACTTCAGCAATCGGGATAAATCCTTCTGTTTTCCAGCCGACATCCACCATTACTCTGTCTTCGGTAATCAGAACAATTTTTCCTTTGACAATGTCGCCATACTGAAATTCGCTGAGACTTTGTTCGTAAAGATCCTTAAAATTCATCTCCTCTTCTCCAGAACCGGAAGATTTGTTTTCAGTGTAATGGACGTCTCCCTCCTTTTTGCCTGTTAAGTTTAAGTTATTATTGTTAACCATTAACGAAATACCCCCTATGAGTCATAAAACAATTTAATTTTTAAAAGTTAACATACTAAAAATTAAATATCAATATAAAATTATTTATATTTTGAAATAAGTTAAACTATATAATCAAGAATTTTTTCAACGACCTCGTCAATTGAAAGATGATCAGAATTGATCTTAATGGCTTCTTTCGGCACTATCATCGGAGCGATATCCCTGTTTTTATCCTGATAATCTCTGGCAATCATATCTTTTTGAATTAATTTATATTCCACGTTCTCGCCTCTTTCCAGCAACTCTTTGTATCTTCGATTGATGCGCACATCAAGGCTGGCGTCAAGAAAAAATTTGTAATCCGCAAGAGGAAAAACAACAGTTCCCATATCCCTGCCTTCGGCGACGATCCCTCCCCTGGCACCAGCTTCTCTCTGGAGATGAAGCAAAGCCTTCCGGACAATGGCAAATTTTGAGATCTTTGATGCAAGGCCGCCGATCTTCTCAGTGCGGATGTTTTTTTCTACATCTTCTCCGTCAACATAAACTCTCATTTTACCTTCAATATTTTTGAGAGCCACTTTGGTCTCGGCGCACAACTCTTCCAGTGATTGAATGTCATCTGTATCGATCCCTGTTTTCATGGCTTTATAAGCAAGTCCACGATAAAGCGCCCCCGTATCCAAATACACATATCCCATTTTTCTTGCCAAAATTTTACTCACCGTACTTTTTCCGGCTCCGGCAGGTCCATCGATTGTTATGACAAGCTGTCTTTCCATCGTTTAAAAAATGAATGCTTGTTTAAAATGATCAAAGAATGTAATATGCAATGAAAAAAATCTATTCTTGTTTATGTTTAAAATAAAACAAAATCAATATATTTGTTTTACTTTAATGTTTTTTGTTGCACTGCTCTGGGCCAAGCCCTGCAGGGCGGAGTTTACGATTGATGATGAAAAAAAACTGGGAAAAGAATTTTATCAAAAACTCGAAGAGTCGCATCTGATTTACAAAAATAAATCGCTTTGTGATTATATCAACCGAATTGGAAACCGAATTCTCGCCCAAACAAAAAAAGCCCCTTTTGATTTTAATTTCTATATTGTGGATAGTTCCGCCATTAACGCCTTTGCGACCCCCGGCGGCTATATTTACATTAACAAGGGACTGATACTGGCGGCAAAAAGCGAGGCGGAACTTGCCGGCGTGATCGCCCACGAAGTCGGCCATGCCAATGCCCGCCATATAGCCAGCCTCATAGAAAAATCAAAAAAACTCAATGTCGCCGCCCTCACCGCCGTTTTAGCGAGCATTCTTTTAGGAGGAGGAGAGACTTCCGGTGCCATTGCCGCTTTTTCTTTAGCGGGTTCCAGCAGCCTAACCCTCAAGTACATGCGCGAGCATGAAGAAGAAGCCGATCGGCTCGGCATTCAGTATTTGGTCGGAGCCGGTTATGATCCCATGTCTATGATTGATTTTCTCAAAATGATGAAGCAATACGAGTTTCTGTCGAAAACAATGCCTTCCTATCTTCAGACGCATCCCGGCACCGATAACCGCATCTATTATCTTGACAGTCTGATCACGTCTCAAAAATTGCATAACGGAGCAAAAAATATCATCGGCAACTTCAAAAGGATTCAGTCAACAATCCCTCTGGATGCAACCAGCTTGAATTACCGATATGACCAACTTTCAAAATATCTTCTGGACAACCCTGATGATACGGATACCCTATATGGTCTTGCCCTGATTGAGGATCAACTAGGCCAGACGGACTCGGCCATTCAACACTACCAGAAAATTTTAAACCTTTCTCCTCATGACGCTGATGCGCTGCAAAACATCGGCGTCCTCTTCCTAAAAACAGGCAAACCCCATCTCGCTGTAGAGCATCTCGCGCGAGCTTCTAAACTATATCCCCAAAACGATACCATTCTTTTCAATTTGGGCAGAGCGTATTTCGCAACCGGCAATTTTAAAAAAGCGCTTGAGTGTTACTTGCAAATTCAAGATAAAAAATTCGATGACGCCGATGTAAACTACTTTATCGCAATGACATACGGACGCCTGAATAACAGGGGGGAATCTCATTATTACTTTGGACTACACTTCAACGACGCGCAAAAAGTCAACAGCGCCTTATTTCATTTTAAAGAGGCCTTAAACTATTTTCCAAAGAGTTCGGCCAGATATGAAAGCATCACCCAGGCAATCAAAGAGCTGGAAGAAGGCAAAAGCAAAAAGACGAAATAATTTTTTTTTCCAAAAAAACAGGTTTCCCTTTTCTCATCTTGACATGATCGGATGCGCTGAATAAATTAAAAAAAGGATGCTGATATGCCGATTTATGAATTCAAATGCAAAAAATGCAAGCATGTTTTTGAAACGCTGGTATTATCTCCGAGCGAGGAACTTGAACTGCGCTGCCCCAAATGCAAGACAAGAAATCCTCAAAAACTCATGTCTGTTTTTGCCGGAGGAAAATCCGACTGCTCATCCTGCGCAGCGACCTCCTGCTCGTCCTGTTCTTCCGGCCGCTGTCATTGAGGTAATTTCACCTATATTATTAATACTTTAGAAAAATCCATTATTTGGTGTTGCGAAAAAACTCGCAATACATTATAAGGTCTCCACTTCAATTTTATTATGAAAGGAGTCTCAACGTGAATATCTTAATTTTTGGCCCCAACGGCAGCGGTAAAGGAACTCAAGGAGCGATTGTACAAAAAAAATTCGGTGTGCCCCATATTGAAACAGGCGTCATTTTTCGTGAAAACATTTCCAAAAAAACACCTTTGGGAGAACAGGCAAAAGCCTTCATAGACAGAGGTGATCTCGTCCCCGATGACATCACCATTCCCATGATTCTGAACCGGCTCAAGGAAGACGATTGCAAAAACGGTTGGCTGCTGGACGGTTTTCCGCGCAATCTTGCCCAAGCGGAAGCGCTTTGGAAAGCCTTGGAAAAAGAAAACATTCAATTGGATTACGTGATTGAAATCGTTCTCGATCGCGAAATCGCCAAAAAACGCATTATGGGAAGAAGGCTTTGCAAAATCGACAACAATCACCCGAACAACATATACATTGATGCCATCAAGCCTCATGAGCACGACGGCAAGATGGTCTGTCGCGTGTGCGGGTGCGAAGATTTATCAACGCGCGCCGATGACCAGGACACAGCGGCCATTGATAAGCGCCACAACATTTACTACGATACTAAAACGGGAACGCTGGCCGCCGTCAACTTCTTCAAGGAAAGGGTCAAGGTCATCTCCGTGGACGGCAGCGTGAGCGTCAAAGAAGTTACGGAAGATCTTTTGAAGAAGCTTTCCTAAATTTTTTATATAGATGGTTAAACAAAGCCCTTATCCCTATGTGACATCGATGAGGGCTTTGTATTATCAACGTCTTCGGGTATGAACAACATAAGAAATTTCAGCATCATTGCGCATATTGATCACGGCAAATCAACGTTGGCCGACCGGTTGATTCAATACACGGGTACGTGCGATGAACGGAATTTCCAGGACCAGATTCTGGATAATATGGACATCGAACGAGAGCGGGGCATCACGATCAAAAGCAACGCTATTTCGCTCCCCTATCGCGCACAAGATGGAAAAGATTATATGTTGAATCTGATTGACACCCCGGGACATGTTGATTTTTCTTATGAGGTATCCCGTTCTCTGGCTTCCTGCGAAGGTGTGCTGCTCGTGATTGACGCGGCCCAAGGGGTGCAGGCCCAAACGCTGGCCAATTTTTACCTCGCGCTGGAGCACAATCTTGAAATTATACCGGTCATCAACAAAATCGATCTGCCTTCGGCCGATATCGAGCGGGTTCTGGAAGAAATTGATTCAGAATTGGGCATCGATCCTGAAATTCACATTAAATGTTCCGCAAAGGAAGGCATCGGCATTGAAGAAATCCTGGAGGCCATCGTCAAGCGCATTCCACCTCCGAAGGGAAATCCGGATCAGCCGTTGGCCGCGCTGATTTTTGACGCGCATTACGATTCTTTCCGGGGCACCATCATTCACTGCCGAATCTTCGACGGCACCGTCAAAAGCGGCGACGTTATCAAATTCATGTCCAATGACGCCATCTACCGGGTTGAGGAAGTCGGTCATTTCAAGCTGACGCGCGTCAAACGTGACAAATTATCCGCCGGCGAAGTGGGCTACCTCATCGCCGGCGTCAAAACCGTATCGGATGTTCGCACCGGCGATACCATCACCCTGCAGGATCGTCCCTGCCTTCAACCGTTGCCCGGTTTTAAGGAAATCAAGCCGGTTGTTTTCGCCTCCATATATCCCATTGCTTCCGATGATTACCAGGACCTGGCGGATTCTCTGGAAAAATACAAATTAAACGACGCATCCTTCATTTTCGAAAAGGATTCATCCGCAGCCCTGGGACAGGGTTTTCGTTGCGGCTTCCTGGGACTTCTGCATCTGGACGTCGTTCAGGAACGGCTGGAGCGGGAGTTTGATTTGTCCATCATTCTTTCGGTTCCGAGTGTGCGCTATCGTTTCACCCTTAAGGATGGCCGGACTGTTTATGTGGACAATCCGACGCACTACCCCTCTCCCACTGAAATTTTGAAAAGCGAGGAGCCTTATATTCGAGCAAACATGATGCTTCCGGAGCGTTATTTGGGAGCAGTGATGAAACTCTGCATGGATAAGCGTGGCACCAACTCCAACATCAGCTATACTGGTCCCGGAAGAATTGAATTATCCTTTGAAATGCCCCTTGCCGAGGTCATTTATGATTTTTATGACCGTTTCAAATCGGTCACTCAAGGATACGGTTCCTTCGACTACGATTTGATTGATTATCGCGAAAGCAATCTTGTCTTGATGGATATTCTGGTCAACGGCGAAAAAGTGGATGCTCTGTCGCAGATCGTTCATCGCGATCGGGCGCGTTCCCGCGCGCTTTTGGCCTGCGAAAGACTCAAGGAAGAAATTCCCCGCCAGATGTTTAAAATCGCCATCCAGGGCGCCATCGGTTCGGAAATTATCGCCCGCAGCACCATCAGCCCTTACCGCAAAGACGTCACGGCCAAATGCTACGGCGGCGACATCACGCGCAAACGCAA